>Ga0307513_10011962_pt1 | contig 10746 bp, 12 predicted proteins | sample 15_EM_MG_FD_202174 | JGI IMG/M metagenome (GOLD analysis project Ga0307513, IMG submission 202174) | Populus trichocarpa ectomycorrhiza microbial communities from riparian zone in the Pacific Northwest, United States - 15_EM | ecosystem: Host-associated > Plants > Roots > Unclassified | place...
GGATTTTTAGTTTCGCAGAACACCTTGGCACCCCATTCACTCTCGTTGGTACTAGCGGAAGCCGCTCCAACCGTCCCTGCAACGATCGCATCAAACAACGGTTTGGCGGCGACCGTTGATTGATATGTGGCCATATCAGCAAACTGACCCCCTCGATTGTTCGATAGAAGGGCGATCGACTGGGTTCTGCGGTAGATTTTCACTCTGAGTCTGGGCGTTGAGCTTTCCTTTCAGCACCTGCCACCCGATGCGGTTGCTTGACAGGCGGATTGCTGATGCAGCCCTCTGCTTTGCTCACTCATATCCTCTTCACGAGGCATGCAATGCTGTGACGGCCACTCACATCAACTGGGAGTCCTTATTTACTGGGGTTCAGATGCTTCCTCACAGCCTACGCGCAGTGCCGCTCGACTATGGTAAATAAGTCCCAACGACCAAAAGGGCGAGGGGTGCTCTTTCCTAGTGAGCCTATGGCACTCAGGCTTTGGTAGAGGTCCCACAGTCGCGAAGCTTACTAGGGATTTCCAGAAAAGGTGATGAAGCCTCGTTGGAACTCTGGGTCGGTCGCAGGGCAAAGTCAAATCATAGCTAGCATCGTTCACACTTCTCGCGTATAGTACTACAGAAGCGTGATGGATATTGAAGGAGTGAACTTGAAATGTCCACGGTTCGTGGGACACCGCCGTGTCCTCGCAAACTAACATCCTCCGTTGCTCTAGTAAATTCGATGCTCGCCGAGGTGCGAGAACCAGGCACCACAATCCGAGATTGGGACGGGGTTGGGAAATACCCCACCCCGGTTGCATACGGCCAGTTCCGTACGCTTAGCCAGTCAAACTTGAGGTCCGTCTCCAGGGGGGATTTGATATTAGTTCCCACGGCAGGGTCGACGCGGAAACCATTAGAATGGAAGTGGAAGTCAGAAACGTAGATCGCTGAACTGTTCCAGCCCATGCACATTGCGATAGACCCGGGGTGTCCCCTGTTGTCAGACTTAAGCTTTAACACAGCGATCCACTTTGATGAAAGATTTACGGGGCGCGTTTCACGCTGTGTCGCAGACTCTACGGGAGGCACACCAAGTCAACGCGTTTCACACGAAAAGTCATTTTGATTACGATATGCTCCGGGGATCGCCTACGACTTCTATATGGAGCGAAACCGCACGTGTTTCCGAAAGCAAGTTATCGATTGGCCGATGGAGGTGGCAGATCAAAGATAACGAGGTGTATACAGGAGACATCACCTCGACCACCACCAATTTCCGCCCTAACTGACCCATTGATGTGTGTCAGGGCCAGAGACAGTGATAGTGGAGCCGTACGTAATTGAGTCTGCCTCCACACTGGAAAACGAATTTCGAAGGCTGCAAGGGCACTCCCTGTGCCTGTGGCGGGAGGCAGATACGTCAAGAATGACACGTAGACTCGCTAGGAAACGAAGCAAGCTCTGCAGTGCAAGTCACGCCACTGAGCAACACTGCAGCAAACTGAAGTGGTTGGGTTTCGAAAGAGGGCATCGCTGCGGGGACGCCCAAAGGGGCTGAGGCCTTGATGCATGACGGAAAACAGGGGAAGGGTGGCGTTGCCTATCAGAGACAAGCTCCCCTACCAGAGCTGTGAGATTCTAGCCGCTTCTGGATATGCGTCCGATCGTGATGCGGGGCCGGGGTAAACCGCATGAAGCGCTGTGGGGAGTTTGCCGTGACGTGAGACATATGTCAGCGGTGCTTGTCGGGAAAGAGACGAAGATCCGGCTATGCGGTGCGACGACGAAGAGGGAGCAGGAGAGGGGGAGGAGGGCAGGGTGTGAAGAAACTCGAGTTGACCTCTGCGCATGCCAGCGGCACGGTCAGAACAGGATGATGGGGCGATTTGTACGCCAAGACAATCCATTGACCGGTACTCGGGAGAGGTACCGAGTGAGCGGGGGTTAAGGTTGCGCTCATTCATTTTCGACCGATGACGCAAGCCGTGACCCCCGTGTGACCAGAGGTAAAAACGAGCGAGAATATTATATAATATTGCGATTATCGACACATTTCAAGAAAAAGACTGGGACGGACGGAGCTTTAGGCCTCAGGAACTGACCCCCCTCCCCATGTCCATTCGCTACATAGCTTAGCTAAGCAAAGTACCTCGAAAATAGTAAATTAATAACTTCATCTCTAAACCTCAACGGGTGGGTGTTTTGAGACCCAAGGACTACGAAGACCATACATTCGCATAAAAGTACGGTCTCCCCGCCTAGGTAGCGGACCATGCCAAGGAGGAGTTATTAATTTTGTATTTTTTGTCACGCTTTCTGAACGGTTTGGCTGGGAGATGGGTCGTGGGATGCTTACATCATCGGTCGAAAATGAATGAGCGCAACCTTACTTTCCGCCGATCACGGGTGTCGGAGGGAGGCCAAGTGCAGCCTCCGGACCACAACAAGTCCGGATCTTGCCACACAGGATGCACTGGCGAGACAGGCTCAAGTAATGGGCTCGGGGCACGAAGGGGCGAGGGGATTGTGGTCCTCATGGAAGCTGGGCGGCTGATTGGTCCCGTGATGTGTTGGAGACAACAGAGGAAGACGAATTAGACGGCGCCGCAGGGTCTGGGTGGAGAAACATACTCCACGGCCTGATTAGAGTTCAATCCCAGACACAGACAGGGTATTGATTCTGCATAGCGATGAGGGCTCATAGAAGAGGGTGGTCATGTGACTGCGGACTTCGCGTCGTAGGTGTTCATGTGGTTCTTGGCTTATTGCTTCTTTCCCTTTATATCATGGCTCGCTCGGTCTCTCTCTCTCCTCTTCTCCTCCTCCCCTCCTTCGCTATCCCCTCTTCCTCCTCCCCTGGCTTTGTCCCCCCTGTCCGCAAGTTCCGCGATTTGCGTCATCGGATACCTCTATCACCTGCCCACCCACCACCGGAGCACACGATGTCGACCGAGGCGGTCCAGCAGAGCCAAGCGAGGGATGCTCCTAGGTGTGTGCTCTCTATCCCACTCCCGAAAGATACCCTGGTGGCCAGAACGCACCATCTACACCCTTACCATGGATCAATTGATCATCTTCCGCATGGATCACAATTCATTCCCTGGGACATTCCCCCCCATATAACCCCTCTCCCCGAATTTCCAATGCTGACCATCTTTTCCCATCCATTCTCGGCTCAATTACAGACCGCAGCCTCTAAAATCCAAGTTGCCCTCCGGACTCTTTCGCAAATTTACTACCAAGCTCAAAGTCCCGACTTTACCCCCGAGATCGGCAAATCCTACAACCGCATCACCGCCATTGTCACCTTCAGCACAGCGCTTTGCTGTTCCCCTAGCTTCAAATGACCTCGCTTCTATACAGCGACGCCAAGCCGCTCTACAGAAATGTGGTTTGGTTTCTCTCCCGAGGAAGGATCTCTCTCGGCTGGAGGAAGAACTTGACCAGAGATTCAGCCATGTGGTTGACACCCCCCAGGATCAACAGGAACAAGGTGAATTGACCACTGCCGAGAAGATCAGAAGAGAGTGGCAAGCGAAGAACGAAGCTCAGCCTGGGAAACAGGGTGGTGATGTCGACCCAATGGACCCGACTGACGTTGCTTCAGACCCTCTGCACCCTGAACAACTTGACAAATCGGATTCTACGAGGAACGCAGAAGAGCAGAAGACTCTCGAGCTCGCCGTTCCTGCATCTACCCAGACGTTGCTCACTCCTGAGAGACCTGTCTCGGTCTATTCGATTCCGCGGGCTTGTTTGTTCCCTGACATCCCAGAAGAGGATACCACCGTATCCGAAATCGAAAAGGTTCATCTCATTCTTGTTCAACTGTCGCCTCGTGCTGACCGGTAAACCACGTAGACGCTACCCCCAATTCCCTCCGCGGAAACCGTCGACCCTCTTAACATTCCCCTTCCCGATTCACCCTCACCCTCATCCGCTGAATTGCCAGAACTCCCAACAACTCCGTCTCCCCGAGAGAGCAAGCGACCGCCACCAATCATCACCAACCCGACAACTAACGATGCCAAAGTGACCACAGAAGACCCCACCCGTGGCAGGTCGTCCAACAGGTGCAGCACACATTCGCTGATGACTAAGTCGAGCCTCCCCGCACTGTCACCAACGATGACGACATCCACATTCTCCTCTCTCCCAACTCCTATGGATGAAGAGAGCAGGGAAAGGGTGGAAGCGATGATTACCCGCTCGAGTAGTGGAATATCGCGGTCATCACGGCCTGGGAAGGTCTCAGATGCTCATCGCAAATCAGAGGACCTGGATATCGTCCATGAAACGATCCCTGAGAGTCCCGAACCCACCGTAACTGAGTCGACGACGTGGAACCCGAATAGAGAGAGTGCGGCCACCATGGGTTCCGCTGGCTTCGAGGCCTTCGTGGAGAAGAAGGAGAAGAGGAAGATATCGACTGGAGTCTTCCAGTCGAGCAAGAGGAACTCCAGCTCGAGTTCGAGGAAGTCGTTGAGTAGCGAGCTCAGCTTGAGATGGAGCGCTATTGCAAATGATTTCTCGCTCAAACCACTTGATGGTGGAAGGTCGAGAAACTCAACACTGCCCGTAAGTGTAACCCCCGTTCGCGGTTTCCCTGGTTTCTGATCCTATTCTCCCTTCAGTCTACACCTACATCGGCTGACGAAAACAAGCCGTCCACGCCAACGCAATCGCAACCTGGTATCGAACAACCTCAATCCAAGATCACGAGGTCCAAATCGGTAATTACTAGTCTCGGGCTCAAGATGTCACGAAAGATGGCCTCTCGACCAACTATGCCTACTCTTCCTTCTCCACCTCCATCATCTATGCGGCAACCGACAGTCAAGATTGTACAGAATCGCGAAAACTTGATCCAAGAAGTGAAGGGAATCGAAGACGACGAGTCGCGGCGATTGACTGAACTCGCCTTCATGGACTTCTGAATCGATCTCAATCCCAACAGGGTGATATACGCTGTCTCTCTCTCTTCCCCACACGTCTACGGAATCTAGAGATATCCAACTACTCTCATTTTACTTCATTTTTTCCCCATGTCTCTGACTCCATTTTTTTCAATTTCTCCCCCCCTTTGTTGGGTTGATGGCGAATCACGTGGTTCTTTCTCATCCTTCAATTCTACTTCATCACCCTCCCTCAGCCTCTCACCGCTTCACGAGTCGTCGACTCTCATGACAGTTTAATTTCTCCTCTCTGCCTGCTACCATGCGAACCCACGATAATCGCATACCCCATTCCTTATCACCCGCTCTCCCGCTTCGGCGTCAAACTCGACCCTTCCGTTGATCATTAGTCCCATCCACTCTTCCGTGTCCTAGAGTTCCTTGGGGCGTAGGGCCCCCAGTACACAACTACCCCCTTACATCAGGTCCTTCCACTCTCACTCCAACCCCCACATCTCTTTCAAGCACTTTCCATACGTCATTGCGTCCTACTTGTATCTTTAATAATACCAACCCTGCCACAATGTTCATCTATTTGTGCATTTACGAAGCCGTAAAGAGCGGAACGTTGAGTGTGAGGTGAGGGAACTTATGGATGACCCCGATGCCGGTGATTGTCCTTGATTTCCTCAGACCCTGTAAGTCTGATGGGTAGATCCCGAAACTTGACGGTCTCAGAACGATCGGAGCAAATTGAAAAATCGAAAGAGCGAGGGCTCCTTCCCATTGTACAGAAGGGTAGATACACCGGAGTAGAAGCTGGCTACACCTTCTCTACAGAAACAAGAAATGAGTGCTTAGTCCGGCGCGGGGGCTGTTGAGCTGGAATAAGCGAGCGTATAGTCGAGCTATTTTAACAGCGAACACAAAGAAGGCACTACACTCACCTCGGTCTGCGACAAGCAAAAGCGAACACTGAGGGAATTCAAAGATCCTAGCTCCATCTTATATTGAATGAGAACACAAGGTAAGAAATTGAAAGATGTGCCCCGGTTTCTATGAAGAGGTATACTATGTACTTATAATAAGACGCGGATGCGAGGGTGAGATAGGTTCGACAGGAGATCTCTGTTCGGATGAACCGTTGTTGCGGCGCGTAGTACGCGAAGTTCCTGGTTACGAAAAAAACAAGCTAATAGCGGTCCGAAGGGATTCAATGCTTCATCAATTCGCCGTGCGTCGGTAGCCGCTGAGTGGCATGCGGCTCTGATGATGTCGGAGCTAGTTTACGGATGGCACGTACCGATCGATCAAATGAGAAAAAAAATCAAGCGAGGATAAGAAGGCCCTTTGAAACGACTGTGAATGCTCTCTCTCTTTGTCCTTTCTGGTGTTGATTTGGAAGAAGGGAGTGGAAGACGAAGGATTCATCGGCTGGCTGCTGGGACATTGTTGTGCCAGTCTGAGTCCGATCGGAAAAATCGAGAGGACAAGGCTTGAAGTTCAAAAACGACTGTAAATACCTCCCACGCTCACATACGAACCACCCCGCATCGTTGGTTGCCATACTGCACGGTCAATTTCCCCTCAGCCGCGCGGGGGAGACTTTCGAACGGTTCGGACTGCGTCGTGATTCGACCCTCTCAGTCGCTGTGAAAGGCTCGGACAGATTCGACGTCCCCGCTTCCCCCCGACCTGACCCCGGGATTGCAACGTCCCGGAACACCTGGACGCCCGGGGAGACGCCACTCCGTGCTCGTCACCTGCCTCCGGTAGTAGCCAGCGCTCACCGCTGGCGCCGAGACTCCCACCTACCGGACGTATTCTCCTCGTGGAACGTATTCGTTGTTTTTTCTTTTCGAGGAGGTGAGGTATGTTTTTCCTTGCGTGTCCTTAAGCGCGTGAGTTGACTGTAACCGCCATTTGGATGTGGCTTGGACGTGCTTCTCTTTCTTCTTCGCCTCTGACAATAACACAAGCTTCTAATCGGAACCTCATGAGAGACCAACCAAAAGGGACTATGTGACCGAAGAACAAATCTTTGAGATTTCCCAAGGGAGTCTAGGCGGCTCGGTCATCGATCCCCAGGCAGCCCTAACACCCTTCCCCTATCCCGGAAGGATATTCTTCGAAGTCCTGCTCGTGCGCCGAGAGCAGACCTACCTGTCGCAGAGTGTCACCCAAGGAACCAAGGGAATGACGCAAACGGGGATGGAAAAGCGGTTGAAATACCCCAAACAGCTATGTTCGATTGAAGCGTTTGACCGATCCACTGCACCACTCGGCACGTCGTAGAGTTGACCCACGGCTCCCTCTTGAGTCTATTCCCACCGCTCTCACATTGTCCCGGAAACAAACGGTTAAAATGATGGGGACCACAGGACCCCGAAACTCCCTCGGCCCAAGCGGGCGACTGATAGGCCCAGAAGAGAATGAGCGGAAGCAAATCATAATTTTCATGGGTAAATCATCCCACCCGATACCGGGAGTACCTGTTGAACAGGTCTACTCATAGGCCACACCCTTCATGACCAGAGAGGAGACCGGCCTGGAGAGGGAGCCTTGGCGGCTCGTGAGCAGTCGCAAGAAATAGGGGCTGCTTTCTCGGCTGTCAGGTACTCTGGCGGTTCGCTTCACCTTATGCGTACGCCGAGGAGGGTTAAAAGGGTAATCGCCCTGAGACGCATACGCTCCGTGTCGCACCCGAGGCCGCGCCTACCGAGTGCGCGAACCATAGTGCATCGCTGGGTCCGACATCATCGTGGTAGATTGGAACGAGAAGAATCATCGAGTACCCGGCTCGCCTGCGTTGGTGCCCGGAACTGTCGGGTCGGTTGTGCGATGTGCAATTAAATCTCAGTTTCGGGGCCTGTGAAGAGGTTCTTGACTTTTGTCACCAACGTGGGGAGAGGAAAGGCTATCCATAAATCAGGGGGGGAGCTCAGCAGAGGACTTGAAGGAGACCATGCACCAGCAACTGCATAATCCAAAACCGGAGGGGTGGGGTGAGATCGTGCCCGTGATCAACGTCGAACTAGAACACACGAGTGCTGTAACGAGGAGGTGGAAGTATCAACAACACGAGTGAGCCACGAAGCTTCGCATACCAGATAGTTTCATGACCTCATGTCCGAACACCGGATGGGAGGAGATACAAACAACCGGATGAACAGCCATTGTGAAATCTTACCGGGACCCAGTAGTGCGCTTGACAGGTATGCATGAACGTGGTCGCCGATATTAACAAGCTCAGAAATACCTGAACTCGCAGTAAATGGTTGGTGGATAGACATACACTGCCTCCCCGGGGTGAGAATTATGGAAGAGACCATTACTCACCCGTTCTTGCATCCCGTAACGGATTCTTGCGCATAGCAGTGCGTCAGAAAACAGTAGACCGCTCTTTGTGGAAGTGTGGCGGCATTTCTTTATTTGCGTTGTGGCGTGCGAGCAACTAGGTTTGAGTCCGCGTTCGAGACAGATAAACCAGGTTGATAGGCGCTTTTCGCTTCCAGTCATCCACTCGGTGATCCAAATCCCCCCTGGATGTACGCACTGGCCTGCGATTGGCGATGCCTTGCACTGATGAGCCAACACTGTCCTATGATCCAGACCGTCCCCCAGCTTCAATGTCGGAGATAAACAGGAGAGTGAGATCTCCGCCACTCGGTGGTGGGAGCCCTTGTTTACACGTCGCAGTATAGGCGAAAAATCCTATCCCGTTTTTCAAATGGCGACCCACCGTTTTGTAACACGCTGGATTGTCGGAGCAGTTACCAGTCAAGGCCCAGAGGGAGATAGTAGCAGTGGTATCGGAGTATCCCGTGAAAATTAATTATCAAGAGCGAGCGCCAATTTCTCGTACTCAGATTTGCATCGCATGGACAACGTTCCTTGGGTGCATTCCTTCTGCGCGGTTCCGAAAGTACGGAACTCAATCCCCTCTGGGGTCCGCGTGTACTCACAATTCCCCAGTAACCGATAGCATGGTTATGATGATCAATTGTCGATTGGTGAGAAACACTACCCACGGCAGGCTCTCATCTCGACAGGTGGGCCGTTCTCCAGAGGATATAACCCCAATTGGTCACACTCGGGGCTCGGAATGCGGCCGGTGCCGCGGTGTCTGGGTCCCCAACACCATTTAAAGGCGATGGAATAACGAATTTAACCCGTATCCTCTGGGCCCGAACGGTCCGTCGAAATGAAACCTGTTGTAAATCCACCCGCTCCAAGAGGGCGATCGACTCGGCTTCGAAGTCGATTTGAAGTCGGGATGTTGAGGTTTCCATTCAAGATATCCTACCCGACTTCTACCCGACTCGGTCACTTGATGGAGGAGGTCCGCTCGTATTGGATAGTGGGAGGTGCCAGATTATCGGATCTGTAACTCTGAGGGCCATCGGCAAGAGTCTGCCTGGTAACCGCGCGTTGTAGAGCGGGATCGGAGGTCTCATGATCAAGCCAGCATCGTCTCGGTTAACCGAGCCGCTTAGTTCTCTGACGCTCCGTTGCGGTCAGAACGACGGGGCGAGATGATAACATTCCGCGTCGCAGACTCGCCCATGCGGCACTGTGCGAAGGCTTCTTATACTATATTATGGCTCTTCTCTTCCCCTCCTCTCCTCGTACACTCTTCTTCCTGCATCCGGCACACAACCCCGACGATTTACTACCCGTCCACTGACTACCGGGAAATACAATGTTCACCAAAGCAGTCCAACAGAGCGAGAAGAGGAATACTCCAAGGTATGTGCCATCTCCCCAACTTCTGCAACATGCTACGACGGCCAGAGCATACCATCTGCTCTCCACTACGTGTCGATCGGCGACCCTCGCATTGATCGCTGTTAGCGCTTTGCGAGCGTTTTGCCATAACCTCCTTCCGTGAATTGTCAATGTTAACCATCTTCTTATGCCCGTAGACCACGACCTTTGAAATCCAAACCTTCCTCCGGTGTCTTTCATAAGCTGACGACTATGTTCGGTCCACTATCATCTCCAGTTCGACGTTCCACCCGACATCCTGCCGTTCCTGAACCTCCGATGGACACTACTTCCGTACAGCGACGCCAGGCCGCTTTACAGAAATGCGGTCTGGTCCCTCCCCCGAGGAAGGACCTCCCCTGGGACGGGTCGGTGAACAGACGCCGTACAGACCCAGTGTTTGCCGAGTCGGGTTCGCCCCCGCTGTCCCCAGCGATAACAGCATCCAGATTCTCCTCTACTTCAACTCTTTTTGATGAAGAGAGTGAGGAGAAGATGGATACGATGACCACCCACTCGAGTAGCGGAAAATCGCAGTTCTCCCAGCTTGAGAAGGCCTCGGATGCCTCTCTCGGCTTCGAGATGGTGCGAGAGACGGTCCCCCAACCAACTATGCCTGCAGCTACGCCTATCATACCTCCTTCTGAACAGAAACCGAGTATCAGGATGCGGAATCGGGGAAGCATGGTCGATGAACTGGAGAAGATCGAAGACGACGAGTCGCGACGGTTGACCGAGCTTGCCTTCATCAGCTACTAAGCCCAATTCCCAACGGGTGGTATCCGTCGTCTCCTACCACACGCACACGTTTGTGGAGTTTTGCACGGTATCTAAACATTCTCATGCCACTTCCTTTTCTACCCTATGTCTCCTCCAACCTCTCTTCTTTCGGGTTTTATTATACCGCGTGGTCATTCTTTAACCTCCGTTTCATCCCTCAGTCTCATCACTTTACGAACTGTCGGTCTCTCACAGCATCTCCGTTTTTCATTTATTTCCGCTTTCCTCCCCCGTCGCTCCTTCTATCTCTGTCCGCCGCTCTACGAACCTGCGATAATCGCGTACCCCGCTCATTACCCATCTCTCTCCATCTCGA
>Ga0307513_10011964_pt1 | contig 10746 bp, 10 predicted proteins | sample 15_EM_MG_FD_202174 | JGI IMG/M metagenome (GOLD analysis project Ga0307513, IMG submission 202174) | Populus trichocarpa ectomycorrhiza microbial communities from riparian zone in the Pacific Northwest, United States - 15_EM | ecosystem: Host-associated > Plants > Roots > Unclassified | place...
GCCTACTCTCCCGATGGGCGGCACCTCATCCCTGGATCCGTTGACAAGACGATTCGAATCTGGGATGCCGAGACTGGTGCTGCAGTTGGAAAACCTCTAGAGGGGCATGCCTCCAGTGTGTTGTCCGTCGCCTACTCTCCTGATGGGCGACACATCATCTCTGGATCTGTTGACAAGGCGATTCGAATCCGGGATGCCAAGACTGGTGCTGCAGTTGGCAAACCTCTAGAGGGTCACACCGACTGGGTGTTGTCCGTCGCCTACTCTCCCGATGGGTGGCACATCATCTCTGGATCTCGTGACAAGACGATTCGAATCTGGGATGCCGAGACTGGTGCCGCAGTTGGAAATCCTCTAGAGGGGCATACCTCGGATGTGTTGTCTGTCGCCTACTCTCCCGATGGGCAGCACATCATCTCTGGATCTGTTGACAAGACGATTCGAATCTGGGATGCCGAGACTGGAATTGCAGTTGGCAGGCCTCTAGAGGGGCATACCGAGAGTGTGTTGTCCGTCGCCTACTCTCCTGATGGGCGGCACATCATCTCCGGATCTGTCAACAACACGATTCGCATCTGGGATGCCGATACTGGTACTGCAGTTAACGAGCCACTGGAGGGGCATACCGAGAGTGTGTCGCCCGTCGCTTATCCCCCCGATGGGCAGCACATCGTTTCCGGAACTCGTGACCAGACCACCCGTGTGTGGGAGTCATTTCTACGTGAACCACCCTCCTCCTGTAGTCCAATGCATCCTCACTTGTTGGCACGGCCTAATTCAGAGGGCTGGGTCAGAGATTCAGACCGCGGCTTACTCTATTGGGTACCCTTAGACTGTCGTAGTGGCCTCCATTCACCCGCTCTCATTACAATCCCTCTGACGTCTAGTGTTCGATCAGTTTCTCTTGATTTTGATGACTTTGCCTTTGGAACGTCTTGGACCCAAATTTTCGGCAATGCACAACGCTAGGCATTGTTTCCTTGTGACATTCCTTTCCAGTTGGGTGTATTAAATGCTCTCTATAATTGAAATTCCAGGCCCGTCTTCCTCATCAATTTATCACAAATGGGCTTCTAATAGGATTTCCTTCATGTACAAGCCCAGAAATATATGTTTTCTTGCATCCTTTTTATTCCTGAAGCATTGAGAATCGGGGCCCTGCAGGAAGGATGAGAACTGATTTGTACGGCTAGATGGTTTACAGGGATTCTTTGCAGTTATGACTAGTGGACATACGCACTGTCAACTTCTCCATATGTGGACCTGTTCCAGTTGTGTTGTCAGTTGCTGCTCTATGTATCTGCTGTCGCGGTGGCCCACCATATGGATCATCCCCGCCCAATTGGCTGCTGTCAGTGGACTTATATCATAGCCACTGCCGCTATTTTCATACCCGGTGCTTCCTTTTTTCAATTTACCGTGCTAAGGTGACTACTTATGTTACACGTACAATTGGGCGTATTGTTTTATTTCCGTGAGACTGACTTTCCTCCGGTTTCTGTCATAATGCTTGCTGTCACTCTGGCATTCGGAAAGTTCAGTATGATTTTGGTACGAGGTGTAATGGTTGTCAACAACTACTGAATGTAGAGCATAAAGCGTTGTCGTCACTTGCTTTCATCAATTAGCCCCACATTGATATCCCCGTACGTGGCTCTGAATCTTCCTGGCACCCGTAGTTAATGTCCTCCCAACTCCACCATATACACGTCGTCGGATGGAGGTCAGTCAGTTCGTCGTTTGGTGGGGATATTCTCTTGAAATGTGGTTACGTCGAGTGTGTGTTATCAGCGCGAGATGAGGAGACCACGGTGACCCAACAGGCGAATCACCACCACCTTTTTTAGATCCTTCCAAACAGAAGAATGATTCTGCGAGTTCAAATGGAACAAAAAGTCGGAGAAATGACCGGGGAGAGGTGCGTCCGCCACAACGCCCGTCATGGAGGCGAGTGACAGGGGTGGCAGGGGCGATGCCGTAATCTCCTACCAGCTAGCAACAATTGCGTGGATCAGAATGAGCCGGGAAAGAATAGAGGTGACGCAATGTAGTGGGGGAGCGGTGGCGGATGCGGGGGGGAGGACGCGAGTCGGTGGCACATGAAAGGTGATGGGGAGAGGGGAGGGGGGGGTTGTCATTGGGGATAATAGGGAGGTCCATAGTGAATTTATCGTGATCGACTAATTTAGTATTCGTGAAAGCAGGGGTAGTTGTGCACGTACGGGTGTTGGCTCCAGGCCGTCCTCGTCCAAAATTAAGCACACCATTTTGTAAAATAGAGAAGTCATATAGAGCGTTGAGGGTCATGGGTCAGGTCGAGGTCAAGCGACGGTGGCGTGAGTTAGTCCTCATTATATTGCCGCCAATAGAATCGCTATTGTTGACGTGGTGTTGGGTGGTACTTAATACATTTGGTGCGCATTGGTACTTGGGTTGCTTGTTGCTGCTGGTAATATCACATTCGGCCGCGGAAGGGCTCAAGAAGGTCGACGTGGGTTTGGTGTTGAGGTCGAGACGGGGTTTGGTTTCACTACTGCGGTGATGCTGGGGCTATCTTGCACATGTGATGTTGGCTAGGTGTGGAAATGTGGAAACCGCAGCACAAAGGAGACACGAAAGCTGATGCGCAACGAGACGACGGGCAGGAACAGGCTGCCTTTTTGTTCTATGAGGAATTGGACTATTTATCACTTGCCCATCTCAGCAAAATGGTGTGATGCATGGCTCAGATCGAGATTACCTCCCAGGTTTTCTGGCTCTAGAGATGCGATCCCTCCTCGTCGCTAGAGCGCTCATCAAAGTGAGTAGAAGAGTACTCTTCGTCTCCATCGCTACCAGAGCTGGAGTCCTCATCACTGTGCTCGCTTGGCGATCGCTTGTGATGAGAGGCGGAGTGTATTTCAGGGCAGACCCGGACTGTACAGATAGCCCCTTTGACCGCATGCTCGATGTCGGAAGAATAATGACGAGGTGATGCAAATGGTCCTCTTCGTCTTCGTTCTTCGTCCTCGGAAGGTGTATTGACCGAACGGAGCTAGTATACGTAAGTGAACGCAAAAGCCCATTTTGCACGAGCACCAGGAGGGGGTTCCCAGTAAACTCTAATGTTGATCCTAGTCTCTTGCTCGCCGTCCTGTTGCTGAGCACCCGCTCTTAAGAGACGCTCCTGCTCGACCTTCTTTGCAGCAGCCGCACGGCTTTCCTCCAATATCTTAGTAAACCCCGGATCTTCTGGTTCCTCATCTTCCATATCAATGCTCTTGTGGTCCTCCAAACCGATTACACCCTCTTGAGTAACAGGATGTGATGGGTGTTTCGGAAACAGAGCATAACTATTTACCAAGACTCGCATGAGACGGTGTGTTCCCGAGGATGCGGGACGATTACACGGACGTGATAACATTAAATGTTGCCTCAACTTGACCTGGGTCCAGTCAGGGTGGCGGGGTAAGACCTATAGGTAAGGATTTTGCTCAGTGCGTTTCCCTTTACGTCCTCGTTGACGCCGAGGCTCGTTGGAACCTCGTTTGCGGTTTCTATACCTTTCTTCGATGGCTTTTTTGGCGACTTGCTTTCCGAATCGTCAGAGATATCGCTAGAGGAAGGTAGTCGGACATCAGACGTTCATATTCAAACCTCACCACAGTCTGTCTTACTTGGGGCCCCGCGTCCAATCTGGCAGCTTTCCCTTGCTGCTCATCACTTTCCGCCTCTTCTTCGCCGGTTCTCCATCACTTCCACAAATAATAAGTCCACAACATGTGCTACAACAGAGCCTCAGAGGGAATGGTGGCAGAAGCAGGGACTTCCGGACGAACGGTCTTCTTGCGCCAGTCTAACCTTCTTCCACCCGGCACGGTTGCGATTGAAGAGAAGATCGTCCTCCTCATCCGAGGTCATTCTAACGGCATAAGGTAGCCAGTGTCGATCCACGGAATCGAGCAGAAGTGTGACGACAAAGCAAATCAATTTTTGCTCCCCATTCCCTGCACCGAGGAGCGTATGTTGCATTCAGGAGCACGCAGGCCTTCGTCGGACTTGGTTCGAATTTCTCAGGTTGTGTCAAACTCGTCGCGACGTCCGGTCCAAATATTCAAAATTTGTCAAGCTATCGTACCGCCCCTTTCTACCTTGCTCCCTCCTCCTTTCGACAACCACTCTCGGGCCTCGAAATCATACTATGTCACGTAAGCCGTTTTCTCCTTCCTGGTTCTCAGATGTTGGCCGACAAGTTCGCAGCGAAGTTGGCGCGGGAGTACACCACTGAGGGATACACGAGCCGCGCCTCGTATATTTCGGACCTACCTGCAATCCAGGCTGCAATCCAAGCAAACGGGAAGGACCCTACAGCCCCTGCAAGCAATCAGCCAAAAGAAGCCACCCTCCATGAGGATGTCGGGGTGCCCGACGCGGTGCGGCTGGTGTCGTGATCCTCAGATGCAGCTCCAAGACACAATTCCCGTGCCGGACAAGGCGTGTTCACCCAAGACACACTCCGCCCGAGTGGATGATGCGGAGCTGTCGCGTCGTCTCAGCGGCTTCCAGCGGAAAACCTCGCTACCGTCTTCGACTTGGCCATAAACTCCGAATTCAACAACCTGCTCGACGAGACGACACAGCGCAATCCCGACGCATACCGACCGTCTGTAATCCCCATCGGTGCTCTCCGCCGTTTGCACCCAATGGAATTCGATTCTCATGTCGAAACCCTCGATGTGGCGGCTGATCTCTTTCTCTCTCTCAGAGAACGACGATTTATGTGACATCCCGGATAATTATTCCTCGAGCCTCAAACTCACCTAGCAGTATCGCTACGTACAACGCGCCAAAATGTCACCACTTGATGTTATCATCCATCGCTGGTCGTCTACAGAATCAAATTACACCACAAACCCTTCCGATTCCCTTTCACTCGACACTGGAGTATGCACGGGACAATCGCCGAGAACGACGAATTTCATTTGGGCTATCGTTATCACAAGTGCTGGTGGTAGTATTACCACTGGAGCACACGTTGAGCCATAGCCTTTGCGATACCGCGCACCCAATGTCTCGTTGGTCTCCTTTGGAAGGCAGGACTGGGCCGCCCTCAAACCGCCTCTATGTTCAGCCCAGACTTTGGAGTTGTATCAGTCCACCATTCTGTCTTATCAAGGATGCCTGGCGCAGACCAAACACCCGTTCATAGATTTCACAGATGACCCTTGCGAAGAGATTCTTCCCATCAATACATTATAGAAAACGCGCCAGAGCTTCAGTCACCTGCTGTCGGATACACGACGGGGTCTCTCTTGCCTTCTGGTCTGGGTAACGCACTTGTTCACCCCACTCTGGGCTATCTGCAAATTTCTCCAAACGATCTCGGTGCTGCGCTCAACCCGTTTGAATACGGCCTGTCCGCTCCTCACGTCTCACGAGTCGCCCTCCTCGAGCTCTCTCCTACACCTGCTCCGGGCCCAGGACTAACGACACGTTGGTCACGATTTGCACCAACATCGACGCAGTACCGTCACCGACTCGACGTCGACATACTCGCAGCTCCGGGTACGGACGACAACAGCTGGTGCGTCCCGTTTGTTGGCGTAACGCACCTCGTCCACCCGACAGCAAGCATGCCCGCCATCCTCCGTGCGCTGCTCCCCATCGTCGACCCGTACGACTGGTCCAGGCGCCTGCTACCTCATGTGGGCCATATCGAGATGACACGGCTGGACGCGAATGAATTTGTCACCGTCCGGGAAATAGCCCGCGATCGATTGCAGCTCGCCAAGGCAGGCGTTGCTGGGTTGGTTTTTGCCGTTGCACAGGTAGATATCTATGACTATGAATCGGGGCGCATTTTCGACCCTGGGATGGATAGAGTTTTAGAGGAGACTCGTAGATTTTTCTACGGAAATGAGTGGTTGGTCCTCCTCTAGGGGCGATTCTAAACCTAACATGCCCCTTTTTCGGTCTCTAAGTAACAGAGGTCGCTAGTGGGCAGATTCACCCCACCAGCCAATCGCTCACGCAGAAGACTTGGTGGCACTCGAGAACCGCGTTCATATGTCGGGCCAAAAGGGAACCCAGTTTAATGGGCAACCCCACAAGTCATGTTCATGAGTTCTTATCAGACCAGATGCCGAAATCCGGCAGCTAGAGGGCTTTAAGTCTGCCCATTCCGTTGCAGTTTTTTGACACACCGCAAGGCTGGCACAGTCCTTCAACGTATATAAACGTTGACCGAAACCAGAACTTACACGTTTGAGGTTTGTTTAGTGGAATTGGGAGTTATCTTTCAACAAAGCCTATACCATTTGGACGTGTTGGGTTAGTTCGCGCTTTGTATTGACTCTGACAAACTGTATGAATTCATGTGTACATATCGGTTGTCCACTGCATTAGGAGAGCCTCATCGTTTTAGTACGTTATCTTTTTTTGGGTCTCTCCAATGCCCATGCGTATATTACTGCAGGTAAGATTCAGTTGCTCGTAAGCCCTACCCTGAAGGAATTCAACAATGACAAATGAATGAATGGGTGCTGCAGCTGCTAATCCAACGAACCGTTTTGAATGTGCATCACACGTAGTCAGTCAGGTCTTACGGTTTTTGCACCGACACTACTCAAAGCCATCTGTATTCTCCATGATTTTCTATCCCGTGACAAAAGCCCGGTGGACGGGCATCAGATCAGGCGAATCACCACCACACTACCCTTTTTAGATCCTTCCATCCTTCAACAGACGGAAGAATTGATTCCGCGAATTCAAATGGAACTCAAAGTCGGAGAAACGATCGGGGAGGTGGGCCCGCCACAACGCCCCGTATGGAGGCGAGTGACAGGAGGGACAGGGACAGGGACAGGGACAGGGGTGGATGCCGTCATGTCCTACCAGCTAGGAAGCAACTGCGTGGATCAGAATGAGCCGGGAAAGAATAGAGATGACGGAGTGTAGTGGGGGAGCAGGGGCGGATGCGGCGGCGGGTGGCACATAAAAGAGATGGGGGGAAGGAAAAGGGGAGGGGGGGTTCTCAATGGGGATAATGGGGAGGTCCATAGTAAAATTATTGTGATCGACTAATCTAGAACTCGTGAAAGCAGGGGGTAGTGGTGCGCGTACGGGTGTTGGCTCCAGTCCGTCCTCGTACAAAATTAGGCACATGGTTTTGTAAAGTAGAGAAGTCATATAGAGCGTTGAGGATCATGGGTCGGGTCGAGATCAAGCGACGGTGGCGTGAGTTGGTCGTCATTAGATTGCGGCCAATAGAATCGCTATTGTTGAGGGGGTGGTGTTGGGTGGTACTTAATACATTGGTGCGTATTGATACTCGGGTTGTTTGTTGCTGCTGGTAAAATCACATTCGGCGGCGGAAGGGCTCAAGAAGATCGAAGTGGGTTCGGTGTTGAGGTGGAGAGACTGGTTTCGGTTTCAAGGTGGCTGATGCTTGGGCTGTCTTGCACATGCGATATTGGCTAGATGTGGAAATGTGGAAACCGCAGCACAAAGGCGACACGAAAGCGGATGCGCAACGAGACGACAGCCAGGAAGGCCGCTTTTTTTTTGGACTATGAGAAATTGGACCATTTAGCGCTTGCTCATCTCAGCAAAATAGTGTAATGCATACCTCAGATCGAGACTACCTCCCAAGTTTCCTCACTCTCTAGATCCTCCTCGTCGCTAGAGCACTCATCAGAGTGAGTAGAAGAGTACTCTTCGCCTCCATCGCTACCAGAGCTGGAGTCCTCATCACTGTGCTCGCTTGGCGATCGCTTGTGATGAGAGGCGGAGTGTATTTCAGGGTAGACCTGGACTTTACAGAGAGCCTCTTTGACCGCATGCTCGATGTCGGAAGAATAATGACGAGGCAACGCAACATCATCGTCTTCGTCTTCGTCCTCGGACGACGAAGACGAAAACTCGAAGATGGAATGCAAATGATCGGTAGCGAGTGAGCGACGGACGTCCTCGTCGATGTTCCAGGCGGTGCGCACTCCAAACCTCCGCGCACTAGAGCCCGAGGGACCGGTAAAGAACGCCTTCTTGAGAGTGCTCATCCAGAGAGGCGTGCGGCGTCGGGGTAGTAGCTCGAACCCTGGTGTATGACGTTGCGGCGTGCACTGATTGGTGGAAATGGCCGGTGACAACGAGTGAATAGGGCGAGGGGTTGTGGAGGCAATTTGGTAGAGGGGCAAAGCGGCGGTGTGTGTGGTGAACAAGGAGGATGGGCAAAAGGGCCTGGATGCATCCCTACGCAAGGGAGAGGGTACTTTTGGGCTCCAAGGGTACCGTGGGGGCGGGATTTGCGAAAACTGAGCGAATTTGAGGTCGGGATTTGAGCGCTTTCGGGCAAGGACAGGCGCCGGGTTGAGTGGGTCATCTCGCTCGTCATCTGCATCCTCTGGAAGTGCTAGGGTTGGGATTGAGGGTGCGTTGGGGACAGGGAAAGGACGAGTGGGAGAGGTGGGCACGGGGGATGAGAGGGTTGGTGGGGGTGTGGTCGGAGGGGAACGGCTTGCAGAGAGAGATGCCTTTGTGTGTATGGAGAGGACGGCAGACACGTTAGGCGCCAAGTTGAGGTAAAAAGACTCTGAGCGGGGGCGGGGCATCGTGGACAGTGGTGGGTTGAGTCGATCTCTCGCAGTCGTCGTTGTCGTTGAGGTCGTTGGGGTCGTTGAGGTCGTTGAGGGAGGGGAGCGAGTGTTACAAGAGCCAGCCGTTATAACGAGTCGGGAATAGCGAGTGAGCGGGAGCAAGTAAGCAGCCGAGGAAGCGTAAAGACTAGATTCCGGTCAGTAATGCACAGCAACGAGCGAGGCAGCGAGGCACAGAGCGAGAGGGATCCAGACTAACAGCTCAAAGCCTAGACGTTGCAGTCAGTCAACCAACCGATCCTTTGTCCACATCGTGTCCCAGTTACCACCTTCACCCGCCCGCCTCCCCGCCTCACTCTCCGCCTCACTGCTGCTCACTGCGGCTTGATTGCGCCACGTCAGGCGCTGCCCAACCCAGCACCGCCGCAGCGCACACCGTGCGTGGCGGGTCGTGGCGCTTCGCCCGAACGGTTGCTGCCCAATAAGGCAACCCGCTCCGCCACCAGCGGACGACAGACAGCGGACAGCGGACAGCGGGCAGCGGAATTGAGGGTTGCTGTGGGTGACTCAGGTAACTAATTAGACTACCAGTTAGTTAGCTTAAACGATGGTTGTACCCAGTCCTTCTCTAAACACTCCTCATTAATCTAATCCATCAATCAGCGGCTGAGGTCATCACCCGGGTCGTGATCTATCTATATTCTATTTGCATCTATCTCTATTCTATTTGCATCTTCCACTTGGTGTCACCTGTCCCTTTGGTGTTCGCCATCCCTCACCACTTCTCTCGCCCCCGTCCTCTCGGGTGGTCCCCCCTTCACCGTACCGTTCAGCCTGGGTGGCGCGGATTTAGTAATATGCCGAGGTGCGGTCAAGGCCAACTGTCACCCGCACCGCGCCGCTTTCCTGATGTGTTGTTGCACGCTTCACCGGCTTGACAAGCCCATCCCATCATACACGGCCAAAAACAGAGCAGGGTAAACCTCATTCAACGGCCCGGGCCGTGAACTGCGTACCGCTGGCTGGTGTGAGTGTTTGGTCGAGGCGGGAGGGAGGCGGGTGCCCTCCACCGCATCAATCAACGCGTTTCATGCACGCGTTTCACTTGCTCATGTGAGCCGAATTTGGAAGTCTTGTTCCACAGCCCTTGTCCTCCAATCATCACTGCCCAACCCAATGGCCATTGCCTCCTGCTCGCCTTTTAGCGCGTCTGCGGTCTGTACATGCCGATGAACGCGCTACTATTGATGAGCAAGCACCTGAGTGACGTCGCTGTGTATTTCTCCATAATTGTTCGAATTGCGCGTCAATGGAATCGCCATCGAGTCGTGAGTTATGAATCGTGAATCAGCCGTCTCAATGGAGAAGTCGAGCCCATAATCAACCGGAATCAACCCGGAAAAAACAAGCGTTGCTCGCATCCCGCCACTACTATGACTCTGTGGCGGCAATGAAGTGACAAGCCTGCCTGCAACCCGCGCCGGTTACCCGGAAAACAATACTAAAAGCAGGCGAGTGGCTAGGCAGGAGCTAGGCAGGAGCTGTCCACCGAGAAACTAGTCGCTTGAGACTGTTTTATTGTTTTAATTGATTTTTCGGCTGAGGCGCCAGCTTGGGATGCCGAAAAAGGCGGCCCGTGCAGTCTCCCACCTTTTCCCCGCTCCCTGCGCACAGGCTCCCCCGCAGCTTTCCACAACCCCGGTTTTAGCACGGAATGATTGGCTTCCACCCACCGATCAAATATCAAAATCCTTGCGCCTCTTTTTTTAGTTCCTCCACGTCTCAGGCACCGTTAACATCCTTGTCCCCCCAGTATAGTGATGACCGTCAATACATTCTGACGATTTGAATGATGGTTTGACGCGGATGGCGGTCCGAAAATAACATAGCACCATCACACCATAGCGGTTTGGGGATAAAACCTACCCACACAAGCAAATGTACTTCTTTTTATATCGTCACGTCAGTAATATCCGATCTAACCGCAGATCACCGGTCTCTGGTCTCCTGCAAGCCAACTAGGAACTGTGCGCGAAACTGTGCGCCCTCGGCATTTCGCGTGTTCGAGGGTGTGGACCTTTCTCATGGACCTTGCTTATCTCGCCGGATCGAAGATAGGCAAAACAGTGAGCGAAGGAGATTGTCGAAGAATCAAATTATCCCAAAGTGCCAA
>Ga0307513_10011965_pt1 | contig 10746 bp, 6 predicted proteins | sample 15_EM_MG_FD_202174 | JGI IMG/M metagenome (GOLD analysis project Ga0307513, IMG submission 202174) | Populus trichocarpa ectomycorrhiza microbial communities from riparian zone in the Pacific Northwest, United States - 15_EM | ecosystem: Host-associated > Plants > Roots > Unclassified | place...
AGGAACATGAAACCTATAAAAGCACAACCCTGCAGAAGCCCCTAATGAAAATCTTTTCACTATCATCATCTATCAAAGCCTTACTTGCCTAACAAGCCCCATTAGCAAGCCTACCTGAAATAAGAGGTACAGAGTGCCCAGAGCTCTAGGCCAAAGGCAGGATAGATTTTGTAAGCACTTTTGCCACTTCTAATATCTTGATTGACTTATATCTAACTTGCTCTTATCATCTATCATAAGCATCATGTATATTGAATACTAGTCTGAGGCATAGAAGCCTACAGATATATATCACCACTCATGTAGATACCCCTATCACCACTTTCCAAAAAGTGTATATCATGATATTTCTCTATTGATAAATATACCTGTATATGTGGGACTGAAGTAATAGTCCTCAGATTTAGACCCAGGCTACTAGCACATTATGTATTTAATTTACAATAAATTCCCAACACATAACATTTGGGTGCCTCACTGGGATATTAAATCTGCAATCCATAGATGAAATCATTGTATTTCATCTACCCCTTATGTGTGCTGGATGCACCAATAATTATATTTTGATCAAATCTCAAAATTTACTGTAAACCCACTGGAGACATCACTGCATGATATTCTGGTATATAAAACATGTCTCAACAATACTTGCCATGTTTACCACACTCAAGGCCAGAATCCTTCTCATCAAGAAGAATTCCAGTTCCTCTAGACCTGCAACCCAAACAAGAAGAACATGAGACTAGCACTTATATCAACCCAAATACCACACAAGCACACATAGTGGTTCGAGTATCCCCTCAAATTGATGAAGTGCCACAACCCCCTGAGTCACAACTGCAGTGATTCACAGTGCCCATTGATAGAGGACATCAAACAAGAACTAGTACTGGAACATGCCCTAGATCAATGCCAAAGATCATCCCAGAACTAGTTAATATCATGACCTCAGGATTGAACCCCTATGACTTCAGAACATCCACCACAGCACCCACACCTTTCATGCTCAACACTGGTAACAGAACTAGTTGCTCCACACCAATTTTCAACTCCTCTTGATCAGAAGCCACCAATAGTCCTAGCACCCCACCAACCTGACCCACTACCCCTACATTGCACACCAACCTTCACCCAATTCTGAAAAGACTACCAAATCTGCCCACAGATCACAACAACACTGAAATCCAAACTCTTCAAGCCAAGCTTGACAAAAACCTTGAAGATGGACCAGTAAACACAGAAACACTAACAATAGCAATGGACCTTGTACTTGCCACCTTCTGCAAAGAAAGCCCACAACATTTAATCACCAAAGACCTGACTGCATTACTGTCATTAAGAGAAGATTGGAGCTCAGACCATGGTCAGAGGCATTGGAATTATATTGAGAAGAAGGAAGGAACAACTCAAATGACTATAGCTCCATCACCATTTGGTACCCCTATCCCCTAGCCACCCTGGTGAAGGAGGTGCAGCTACCAGGGAAATGATGAAAGCACACACTCTAGAAGCTCAAATGAAATGGAGGACTCCATATACCAATTACTATATGGAATCTTGTGATGCCATTCTGGAAGAAGCTGGAGACTGTGAATGAACCAGAGGAAGAACCTAATGAAAGATCAATTCTAAGAGACCTTCCACCCCACATATCCACCAGGAGAAGACAGACAACCTTCCAGATACCTGAAACTGCAAATGCACAATCCAACTATGAAGATTCAAGAACCTTTCATCCATTTGGCTTCACCACTGATTTCACTAATTGTTATGGTGCAGAGGTTTCCAGAAATGTCTGCTTAGTAACTTGAGCAGAAAGGTCTGGGCCATCAATCAATTAGACTCATATTTCAGTCTAATGTAACTATCTAGTAGTTATGCAAGGGTTGCAATACAATAGAAGGATCTTATAAGGATATTCTTTAAGCTTGGAGCTTCAGGAAGTTAACCAGAATATAACAGAATAAGGACACTGCAAGTTATTGTATAGACTTAGAAAGGTAAATTATACTTGTGTCAAGAGATATACTAAAGCTTTTTGCAGTATATCTTGTGTCAGGAGTAAATACTTAAGTGGCAAGATCCCTTGTGTCAGGAGTAGAACTTATGTGAATATATACCAAGTCAGAGTATGTATTTGATTCCTTATAGTGGTCAACTACTAAGTAAAGTAGAAGCTTTGGGTCAGGAAGGTATCTTAGGATGTGAGGCAAGTGTTAGATGTAAAGTGGCTTGTTCATTTCCAGTCAAGAGAGGGGTCCCTTATATAACTGAGGACCCCTACTGTTATGGAACAGACCTTTTGACATATTCTGAATTCATCCAATATTTAATGTATGCCTTGATGTATGCCCATGTCTTATTAAACAGCAATGTACTATTTATGTGTATATTGCTGAAGGAATGATAAGCATACAAAGAAGAGTCATTAAGATCCCAAACTCAAGTGCAGTTGCATTATCACCCACCTGCTTGAGGATAAAGGAACTTTTGACTCAATGAGTTATTCACAATCAATGTACATAGATACAAGCATTTGAGGCTTCTTATTCATGAACTGTGCACTGCAGACTGCAGACTGTGAACTGTGGACTATGGACTGCAGGCTGCAGACTGTGCCCCCAGTCAGAATGAATAGAAGTGTTTGAATGACTTGTTACTGCAGAGGAGGACTCTCTGTGTGATGAAAGTCACTTTTACCTCTATTTTTTATCCTTTTTTCCTTACATTTTCAATACCATTACCACTAAGAGGTGGCAAGTTGCCAACAAAGAGACCTTATTGCAGCATTCCCAGGCACTATGGCCTTCTCAGCTTTCCCAGTCAACACAGCCTTCACAGCTTACTCGGCATTACCAAGACTATGATGTCAACTATGACAACAGGGCTGCTTACTCATGCAGCCATTCAATACACTTCCTTATACAGTGCGGCCTTCTGTGGCCAGCCTTACTAAGCCTTCTGAGCTTCTATCAACACAGTTCTATTAGTAGACTGTTGCTCTCTGGCTTCTCTAGCTTCCTACACTGTGCAAACTGTCTTCTCTATTCATTAGTCATTACTCAGCAAGTCATGTGTGCACTCTTCTCTACAATAGCATTAGCTTCTCTATACAATACTGTGGTTCTTACCTTTACAATAGTCATTCTCCTTAGGCACCTTCTGTGCCATGTGGCTTTACTTTAGCTTTACTTTACCTCATGTAGTGCTCCTTCATAGTGTTACTTCTCTACAATATAAGGGGCCAGGCTTGGTGGAGAAGTGCTCTCCATCTTGTCTTCTTCATCCATGTTATAGAACCAAGTTTTATGACATAATTCATGAGTTTTACCAATGCCCAACTAATGTCTTGACATACACCTATGTCCTTGGGTATATTAAACAGCAATATATTATCTATAATTATATTGCTACAAACACAATACACCCTCAATCTTCAAAGAAGTTTGCTTTATCACCCACCTGCTTGAGTATAAAGGAGCTTTAACTGAATAGTGAACTTCCTTTGTTATCACATGACTCTTGTTACACAATACCTGTAGTATTCTTCCTTTGTAGTCATGTGATCTTGTTCCTTTGTAATCACATGATCCTGATTCTCATGTATGGATAACCAGGTTCCCCAGCCTCATATTCATGTACTTAGCAACCACCAGGTTCTTTTGGTATAGCTCCTATTCAGAGCTGTGGACTACAAGCTACAGACTGTGGACTGTGCCCCCAGCCCTAACTGCAGACTACAGACTGTGCCACCAGCCCTATCTGCAGACTGCGGACTGTGCCCCCAGCTCCTATTTGAATAGTAATATCAATAAGAACCTGGCCAACCTGGTTGGGTCCCTGGCTATATAAGGGACCTCATTCTTGACCAGAAATAAACAAGCCACTTTACATCTAACACTTGCCTCACATCTTAAGATAACTTCCTGATACGAAGCTTCTACCTTACTTAGAAGTTGACCACTTTAAGTAATAGAATACATACTCTGATACAGTATATATTCAAATCATCGTTCTACTCCTGACACAAGAGATCTTGTTCATTTTATATGATAACTAGCAGAGTTCTTATTCTGATATATTCTGGCTATATCCCTGAAGCCCTGAGCTTAAAGAATATCCTTATAAGATCCTTCTATCCTATAACAATATTATCAGTAGCTTCTGGAAAGCTACTTAGACTGAAATAAGAGTCTATTTGATTAACTGCCCAGACCTATCTGCTCAAGTTACTAAATAGATGTTTCTGGAAACCTCTGCACCATAACAATCCATTACCCTATTCCTTACTCTACCAACCTAAGAGCCTCACCAGCCTTAGGATCCTTACTCCTTACTCACATTATTTGACGCTACAGTCCACTACACCTTCCCCCTTTACTCTACCTATAGTCAATGTCGTTCCACCTGCTCCCCTATCACTAACTTGTGATGGTTCATCCCACATTTTATCACACTCTGTCTATATAAGGAGCTCCTCCTCTGGCTGTTTGAAACAAGCTGCTTTACATCTAACACTTGCCTCACATCCTAAGATACCTTCCTGACACAAAGCTTCTACTTTACTTAGTAGTTGACTGCTATAAGTAATAGAATACATACTCTGACACAGTATATATTCACCTAAAGCTCTACTCTTGACACAAGAGATCTGTGAGGACTTTGGTATAAGTCACTATCACACAGCAGCAAGTAGGTGCTGTTCTGGCAGGTTCTGAGGAAGGGGAAGGTAAAGGTAATATTGGCAGAGTGAGGAACCACTGGGGCCCAAACTCTGGAAGCTTATATATACATGAGGCTGCTCTCTGAGTCAGCAAGAAGGTACAGTCTTACTAAGAGTATGAAGTAAGTGATGAGTAAGACAGTTATGGGGGTGTGATGTCAGCAGGTGAGTAAGACCATGACTAAGGGTATGACATCATGGGTGACATCAGGGTATGGTAAGCAAGTTGGTAAGCTGCTGACAAGCAGCTGAGTAATGAGCAGTGAGGTCATCCCATGTGATGACTGAGGGTTGTCAGGCTCAGAGCCTGGAGGACAAAGAAAGGACTTAGAGGAATCAAGGAAGAGCAAGGCATGAGCCAAGGTCATCACAAGATCTTGCCATTCTAAGTATTACTCCTGACACAAGAATACTACTAAAATCCTTAAAAGTGTATCTCCTGACACGAGTATACTTAACTTTCTCAAGTCTATATAATAACTAGCAGTGTTCTTATTCTGTTATATTCTGGTTAAACCCCTGAAGCTCTGAGCTTAAATAATATTCTTATAAGATCCTTCTATTGTATTGCAAACCCTACAGTAGCTTCTGGTAAGCTACTTAGACTGAAATAAGAGTCTATCCAATTGACTGCCCAGACCTATCTGCTCAAGTTACCAAGTAGACATTTCTGGAAACCTCTGCACTGTAACACCTACCAGGTTGACCAGGTTGACCAGGTACTGTTTAATATTACTATTCAGATAAGTGCTGGGGGCACAGTCCACAGTTCATAGTCTGCAGCTCTGAATAGGGGCTATGTCAAAAGAACCTGGCCATTGCTAAGTACATGAATATGAGGCTGGAGAACCTGGTTCTATGTGAGGCTGGGGAACCTGGCTATCTGTACATGCAAGTCAGAATCATATGATAACAAGGGAACAAGGTCACATGAGAACAAAGGGAGATCACCATTCAGTCAAAGTTCCTTTATACTCAAGCAGGTGGGTAATAAAGCAAACCTTTCTGAAATTTGAGTAAGTTATGATCCCTGCAGCAATATAATCATGAATAATACATTGCTGTTAATATGTTTCAAGGACATAGGTGTACATTGAGGCATACATAAATTATTGATCAAAACCTGGAACCATGTCATAAAACCCATTCTATAACACTAATCATGACACTTGAAACATATGCACCTGACAAGCAGGACAGCATGTAGGAATGCAGCAATCAATTCAGGAGAAACTACTCAGCATACTTCCATACTGGAAACAAATCTTACTTAGCACCTGATATTTGCAGCTGATCCAACATCCAACTCAAGCCAGAGGACCCATCAATTTATGTCAATGAACTTCCCAGCACTCAGTCCAGTTTGAGTTGAGATGATCAAGATGCTTACTGAAGAGGACTGCCCAGAGGAGATCCTGATGATCCTGATGATTTTGGACTGCCAGGAAGAGCACTGCCCAGAGCCACTTGGAGGAGCACTGCCTGGACTGCCTGGAGGAGGATTACCAAATTGGCAGCCTAGATATCCAGGAGGAGCACTGCCTGGACCCCCCACAGGATCCCCAGGAGGAGGACCACCACCCAGAAATGTTGGAAACTGTGATAAAATGTGAGGATTACCATTCACAAGTAAAAGGACAGTGAGCAGGCAGAATGCATTGTTGCAAGGTAGAGTAAAGGGGTAAGGTTGTAGTGGACTGTAAAGCCAAATGTAAAGAGTAAGAGGTAAGTAACTTGCCCTGTTAAGGCACAAGCTGGCTAGGGTAATGGTAGAGTAAGAAAAAGGTAATGGGTTAGAAAGACAAGATGGAGATCACTCTCGACCATGCTTAGTCCCCTTATATTGTAGAGAAGTAACACTATGAAGAAGCACTACATGAGTTAAAGTAAAGGCTAAGGTAAATGCCACTGGCCAGAAGGCACCTAAGGAGAATGACTATTGTAATGTGAGAACCACAAGTATTGTATGGAGAAGCTAATGCTATTGTAGAGTAGAGTGCACACATAACTTCCTTGGTATTGACTAATGAATAAGGAAGACAGTTTGCACAGTGGAGGAAGCACAGGGAAGCCAGAGAGCAACAGTCTAGGAATAGAACTGTGTTGATAGAAGCTCAGAAGGCTTAGTAAGGCTGACCACAGAAGGCTGCACTGTATGTGGAAGCATATTGAATGGCTGCATGAGTAAGCAACCCTGTTGTCATAGTTGACATCATAGTCTTGGTAATGCTGAGTTAGCCAATAAGACCGTGTTGACCAGGAAGGCCAAGAAGGCCATACTGCCTGGGAATGCCACTATAGTGACTCTTTGTTGGCAACTTGCCACCCTTAGTGGTAATAAAGTCAAAAATGTATCCCAAAAATAGAGGAAAAAAAGAGGAAAAAGAGACTTTCATCACAACACCCCACCAGGAGTTTGGATCACCTCGATCTCAAACTACTAACCACTCAACTTGTAGAGTAGTGTAATGGCTATCATAAGGTTAAAGAGGGCTGAAAGTATAAGGTCACCCATCAAGTAGTGTCAAGTAATGTAAAGACTCTTGCTATTGCATAGTGAAAATGAGGTAAGCAGTTTTACATCATGCTAAGGAGTCTATTGAGCTGTATGTTTAAAGACCTTGCCAGGTATGCTGTAGTATGACTGTATGTTTAATGACCATGTCAGGTGCCACAAGTGCCATATTCTTAAATGACCTCACCAGGTGCCACTAGAGACTAGAGAATGTCCCATTCTTGCCCTTGACTGACATTTATTTAATGACTGTGCCCAGTCTAATGACCATTGCAACAGGAAATGAAAGAAGGGAGCTTAAAATTTCAGGCTGATTCTGGAGCAAAGCTCCTTTCAGTTGCTGTTACTCCTAGTAGACATGCAATGGCTTGCTAGAGCTTGCTAATGCTGGTGCCTTCATAGTGACAACAATCCTTCAGCTTACAGCTTCCAGACCATCTTGAGGCTTCTGGCTCCTCCAGCCCCACACTACCCCACCAGAAATTTGCATGCCAGCTTGCTACTTCACTATCCAAGTAGCAAACAATGTGCAATTTCTCACACAAAGAACCATAAATCCTAATAATGGTAGGTGGTTGCTTTGGGTAAAAAAAGGTTTGGGCTAAAGATCGGCCCACCAATAGAGTATTGTATTGATAATGGACTCTTATTGTAGGGTAAAGTACATGTTATGGACCCTGCTGGGTCTTGTGTCATGACCTGTGACCATTGGAGGTCCTGCATAGAGGTAGAGTAATGTGCTGCTCACCTCATGATTGGCTGCCATTTGTTTAATGACCTTGCCAGGTCTAGTGGGAGAGATCAGTGAATTCTTATTGGTCAGGTGTCAATAGCCCTCAGGGTCTAATATTGCTCTGAAAGGTTGTAATGTGAAGCAGTTTTCCCTCATGCAGGAGGTAAGACCATGTAGTGACTTGTGTCTTGTAAAGGTGCAGTAAGTTTAATGACCCTGCCAGGTCTTGACTAGTGTAGAGTGCTGCATAGTGAAAATCATCTAGTGCCTAAATGGCCCTTCTGGGTCTAAGTACACTGCAGCAGGTAGTGTCGTGGTAGTTTATTGACTTGCAGGTCATCTTGTGGTGTCTTTATCCACCTCCTCAGGTGCAACTCCAAGTGCCCAACATTTATGTACAGGCACCCAGCTTTGTAATGATAGTTGTTATACTATTTCCCACATATCAGGTGGAGAACAATGTATTTAGCCTCCCTGTTCACAAAGGACTCCAGCTTGTAAGACATGGAACCCATGGGTGGTTTTAAGTCTATACCCAGGATGAAACTGCTGATTTTGTTAAAGTTGTGTCAACAACAACTTCACTCTTTCAAGGCTGCTAATAGCCCAAATTAATTGACAGATAAGAGCCTTTATTTAATGTCCCACCCAGGGATGAATAAGGTCAAGTATTGTTGTGAACCCCTCTCCAGGTAATGATGGTAATGTAGTATCATGCTAATGTACTGCACATGCACCCATTGTGTAAAGCTCATGTTGTGTAAAGCCCCCCTTAGTGTAAAGCATCACATATTGGTTGGGTAAGGACTACAGTAAATGGGAGTGTCTTTATAACAACCTCTACAGGTCTTGACTTGACTGTGGGAGCTAAACAGCTCTGCCCCCAGGCATGGTATTTGCCTAGCAAGGATCCCTTGCTCTTCCTCTATCCTAAAGGCCTAAGGACTTGAGTGTAGTGAAGCATTCATGTATAATGACCTAGCTACAGGTCCCAGATATTTCATGCATGCCCCCAGGTGATCATCCCCACAGTAGAAAAGGAGCCCCTCAATGCATAGTGGTGAAATACTGGTAGTGAATGAACAGCCCATAACTGGGCTTCATGTAGGGTAGAGCTTTAATGTAGAGTCATGCCCCATAATGACATCTTATCTTTATAGACTTTGGCAAGTCATTTAGAGGTCTCCATCTGGAGTTCTAATGATTGTAGTGTGTATTCTTTAAGACCTCTGCAGGTCTATGGGTAGGGTAGAGTCTTGTCAAGTGATCATGCCCCTCATTGTATGTTTAAGCACCATGGCCAGTCCTCTGTCTTGACAGAGTTAGACTGTTTATATGTGGGTAGTTTAATGTCTTCCCTAAGAATTGACAGTCAGTAGTGAAAATGGCTTGTGCCACAGGGTTAAGTAGGGTCATGAGACTGCTACTAATGATCATGAAAGAGTTTAATGACTCCTTCAGGTTGGCTCAGCATTTCCTTACAAGACCTTGCCAGGTCATCTTGAGTGGGGATTTCTTCACAGGACTATGTGTTGTGACCAGGGTTGACAATGTAGGATTTAATTGCTTGTCCTGGAATACTGCTGTTGGTAGTTTAATGACCTCCAAAAGCCATAAAGTGATCAAGTAATGAAAGAAAGTTGTAATGATCAAGTCCAAAGGGACTATAGGGTAATGTAGTGGTAGAGCCCATTGCTATTGTACTGAGTGTAAAATCCCCTTCCAGGGTCTAGCATAAGTGTAGGGTAGTGCCCAACTAGTTGTAGAGATAATGAACTAATGCAACCACTAGTGTAAGGGTAGGGGAGTGAAAATGCAGTGCACACAGTAGTGCTCTGGGGTATGGGAAGGATTTATTCCAACATAATTCCACCACCTGCAGGGACCATTGCATGCCATAGCCTATCAACAAGTGACTCATTTAAGAGCAACCTAGACAGGACTGATGGGCAGCAGTCTACCAGAGGTCTGGGGAATGAAGGGGTAGGGATGGGTAACCTGTAACTCTGTCCTTCTCTGGAGGGGGGCTATCTCAAGCCCTTGCTGGTGTTGAAGCTTGACAGGGGGAGTCTTGTATGAATACTTGAGTTCATTACATGATGGGGGAGTGCACATCATGCCTAGTAAGCTAGCATAATGAAGGAAAAGAAACAGTGGCAAAAAATGCGCCCACTGCTTTGGTTGTGGATCAAGTCTTGTGGAGGGTGTTCTGGGTATCTTGTCTTGTGTGATAAAATGCAAGGATTATCATTTGCAAGTAAAAGGACAGTGAGCAGGCAGAATGCATTGTTGCAAGGTAGAGTAAAGGGGTAAGGTTGTAGTGGACTGTAAAGCCAAATGTAAAGAGTAAGAGGTAAGTAACTTGCCCTGTTAAGGCACAAGCTGGCCAGGGTAATGGTAGAGTAAGGAAAAGGTAATGGGTTAGAAAGACAAGATGGAGATCACTCTCCACCATGCTTAGTGCCCTTATATTGTAGAGAAGTAACACTATGAAGAAGCACTACATGAGGTAAAGTAAATGTTACATGTTGGGTAATTTATTGTAATTTAAATACATAACTGTCTAGGTTCCTGGGTCTAAATCCAAGGACTATTACTTCAGTCCCACATATATACATATATTTATCAATAGAGAAATATAATTATATACACTTTTTAATGAGCAGTGATAGGGGTATCTATGCAAGCATTGATGTATACCTTTAGGCTTCTAAACCTCAGACTTATAGTTGATATATGCTATGCTTATGATAGACAATGGGGTCAGGCAAGATA
>Ga0307513_10011966_pt1 | contig 10745 bp, 8 predicted proteins | sample 15_EM_MG_FD_202174 | JGI IMG/M metagenome (GOLD analysis project Ga0307513, IMG submission 202174) | Populus trichocarpa ectomycorrhiza microbial communities from riparian zone in the Pacific Northwest, United States - 15_EM | ecosystem: Host-associated > Plants > Roots > Unclassified | place...
TCGATACTCTCTCTCTAGATTCTCGATTTTCTCTCTCTAAATCGAAGCGGGGTCCCGAGTTTTTCTCTCAATTTAACGGATCCGGAGATATAATTGGATCGTTTGGTGGAAGGAATCGCAGTTATTTTCGATTAGGGAAAAAAAAGAAATTAGGGTTTAGATTAGCTAATGGTGAATTGAAGAAGCTAGGGTTTGTTTTACCGGATCTATATAGAATCGGTTGATTAAGCGAAGACAGAAGTTTGGATTTTGGGTTTTATTTCTTGGAAGGAGAGTGGTGGATTGATGGTACTCGAGGGGGAAAATGCAAGGCTATGCTGCATGGAAGGGAAGGTGAGGAGAGGAAAAAGGATCATCGGCACATGTGGACAGGTCCCACACGTGGTAATTCTGCTGTAGCTGGTGATGATGTTTCTAATTCGTTTTTCAAGGTAATTCTTTTTTTTTTTCTGTTTTAATTTTTGGGGTTTTTTTTTATTTAACATTTTGGGGTTTTGGTTTGTTTGTTTGGCGGGACAGGATGGAGGGTTAATTGGGTTATTGTACATTTGTGGGATTGAGAGGGGTATTGGATCAATTTTATTTTGTAATTCTATGTTATCTGGATTGTATTGGTGGATGATTTGGATAAACGATTGCAATGGGAAAATTGCCTGTGTGATATAGGAAATTTTGGGAGATGAGCTCGACTTTGAGAGTTTTGATTTTCTTTGATTGGTGTTGACATTGAGACTCCATGACTGTGCTTTGGCGATATATGATTTATGGAGTTTGTATTGGGTTTCTTGGTGCTGATGCTGCTATTCTTACACTGATTGTATATGGAGTTTTTATAGGGTTTCTTGGTGCTGATGCTGCTATTCTTACACTGATTGTATGGTATTCTGGGAGGTGTTGAGTTATTATGGGGTTTTTGTAATGTATGGGCACAAATTGGTGTGTCGAAATCGAAGGGTTTCTCTTTTGTTTTATGTTTTAAGGACTTTTCTTCAACTTTGGGCAAAATTGGGTTGGTGGAAAATCTTTTTCCTGGATTTATGAATTAAAAAAAGAGTCAGGCTTGTATATGGTTTATAGTAAAAAAGGTGATACATGTGCTGTTGTTTGTTGAGCTAGTTAGCTTCATCCTCAAAATGGTATTATTTCTGAGTATATAGCTCCTTTAAGCATGGATACAATGTGAGATATGTTGGTGTTGCAATTCATCAACAAGTTCATGATGTGGAAAAGATACATAAATATATAAACTGTCAGTTGTGGATTTTCTTGGGGTTAATTGGTTAAATTGTCTATATTTCATGTTTTCGCTGATTAAATTGCCAAAGCATACCCCCATACCTTCATTAGAGGAAGGCATGCCCCTTTTTTCATGTTTTAATTTCAGTCCCATTACTCTTATGGATAAAAGCTGTACCAGCTGTTGAAATTATTTTTACCTCAGTTCTTGTAAGATAGCTTCAGTAAATATGGATTTGTGATTGGTTACATGAGTTTAGAGTGTATGCAGGTGTTATACAATTTTTAGCATTAGATAGCTTAAGGTTTGGCTTGGCATTAAGCTGTATACAGGTATATTTGGCATTAAGGTTTGGTTTGCAAAGATTTGTCTTGGAATTCTTGATATGGGGTCTGTACTGTTTGTGTCTATTGATTGTGAAAAATTTAATTACAGGATGCTGTCATGCTATTGGATCCCTGGGGCCTTCTTAGTATCTAAATAGTTTAGGAAGGGGCTGTGTGACTCTTGTAGAAGTTTCTTTCTTGAAATCAAATATTATAGTATGTGATATCTGGTTGGGCTAGAGACTTTTGGGTAAGGTGGTTTAAAATTCAACTGGTTAAATAATTGATGATTTCCAAAATTGTGAGTTTATGCAATAATTCCCATCACTCTCTTCTGTCACATGTGTGCTAATTTTAACTGCCCACCATTACTTGGAACAAAAAATTCAGTTTTTCTTCCTTTGAAATGTTTTTTTTCTTTTTCATTCAAAGTTTTTTTTCCTCGTGTATACAAACTGAAACCAGAGTGATTCAATTAAATCTTTATCGCCCTTGATGGCTTCTTTCAGGCTTTCATATGAGAATTTTCACTGAATGATGATTAAGTTAGCTTTATTGATTTGATTTTGTTAAGTGCTTAATTATTGAAACCGAGAGAGGATGGTTTATCAATTTACTGAAGCTGGAGCTTTTGAATCCACAAAATTATAAATGTTGATCAAAATGTTAGAATAATTAGATAGTATAATCAAGTAATGATATTCCATTATATTGTTTTGCCAAAGGTCTGTTTTGACAAGTTGTTCTGCATCTCTGTATTTGTGTAATGTTTATTTATTCTTATTGAAATGATGATGCAATTTTGTTTAGTTCTTTTTTACTATACAAATTGCATAATAGTTCACCAAAACTCCCATTTTGTATTTTCCCCTAACAGGATGGACGCAAGATCAGTGTTGGAGACTGTGCTTTGTTCAAACCACCCCAGGACTCCCCGCCATTCATTGGAATAATTCGTTGGCTGACTAACGGTAAAGAGAACAAGTTAAAGTTAGGTGTAAATTGGCTTTATCGACCTGCTGAAGTAAAGCTTGGCAAAGGCATCCTATTGGAAGCTGTGCCAAACGAAATATTCTATTCCTTTCATAAGGATGAAATTCCTGCTGCATCATTACTCCATCCGTGTAAAGTTGCGTTCCTTCCCAAAGGTGTTGAACTTCCATCAGGGATTTGCTCATTTGTGTGCCGGCGAGTTTATGACGTTACGAACAAGTGTTTATGGTGGCTAACTGATCAGGATTATATTAATGTGAGTGGTAGATGTGCTTCTTGACTTTTTGCTTTGATTTGTCAGTACTCTGGTAATTAATCCTTCTCCTCCTTTTCTTTTCACAGGAACGTCAAGAGGAAGTAGATCACTTATTGGATAAGACACGCTTAGAAATGCATGCAACAGTGCAACCAGGTGGACGCTCTCCAAAGCCAGTGAATGGACCAACATCAACATCTCAGTTAAAACCTGTTTCAGATAGTGTACAGAATAGTGTTTCATCCTTTTCTTCTTATGGTAAGGGAAAGAAAAGAGAAAGGGGCGATCAGGGCTCTGAGCCTGTGAAACGAGAGCGCTTTACAAAAATGGATGATGGGGATTCTGGCCATAGTAGACCAGAAAGCATGTGGAAATCTGAGGTTTCTAAATTTACAGAAAAAGGAGGACTTGTGGATTCTGAAGGGGTTGAGAAATTGGTGCATATAATGCTCCCTGAGAGAAATGAGAAAAAAATAGACTTGGTTGGTCGGTCAATTCTCGCTGGTGTGGTAGCAGCCACTGATAAGTTTGAATGCCTAAATCAGTTTGTGCAGCTTAGAGGCTTGCCAGTGTTTGATGAATGGCTGCAGGAGGTCCATAAAGGGAAGATTGGTGATGGTAGCCCCAAGGATGGTGATAAATCAGTTGAGGAATTTCTGGTAGTTTTACTTCGGGCACTCGATAAGCTCCCTGTAAATCTTCATGCTCTGCAAATGTGTAATATTGGCAAATCTGTGAATCTTCTGCGCACCCATAAGAACTTGGAAATACAGAAGAAAGCGAGGAGCTTAGTTGACACATGGAAGAAACGTGTTGAGGCGGAAATGGATGCAAATGCAAAGTCTGCCTCTAACCAAGGTGTCTCATGGCCTGCTAGATCACGTCTTTCTGAAGTTCCTCATGGTGGGAACAGACAATCTGGTGTATCCTCTGAGGTTGCAATGAAGAGCTCAGTTGTGCAACTCTCTGCTTCGAAAACTGGTTCGGTCAAGGCTGTACAGGGGGATACTGTTACCAAGTCCGCATCAACATCCCCTGGACCTGTAAGATCGACAACTTCACCTGGATCAGTGGGTAATAACTCAAAGGAAACACAACCCCGAAACACTGGTGCGAGTGCTGCCTCCGATCCATCTCCAACAGTAGCAAGGGATGAGAAAAGCAGCAGTTCTAGCCCGTCCCACAACAATAGTCAATCCTGTTCCAGTGACCATGCCAAAACTGGGGGGTTTTCTGGAAAGGAGGATGCAAGGAGCTCGACTGCTGGTTCAATGACGGCAAATAAGATCATTGTTGGTTCTTTGCGGCATCGTAAATCAGTCAATGGCTTTCCAGGCCAAGCTCTATCTGGTGTCCAAAAGGAAACTGGGTCGAGCAGAAATTCTTCTTTGCACAGAAATTCAGGTTCAGAAAAATTGTCACATTCCAGTTTGACATGTGAGAAGGCACTTGATGTTCCCATGACAGAGGGGAATGGCCATAAATTTATTGTTAAAATTCCCAACAGAGGTCGCAGTCCGGCACAAAGTTCCAGTGGAGGAACTTTTGAAGACGCATCAGTCATGAATAGCAGAGCTTCTTCTCCTGTGATTTCGGAGAGGCATGACCAGTTTGATCATAATTTGAAGGAAAAAAATGATTCATATCGAGCTAACATTACATCTGATGTTAAGACTGAGTCGTGGCAAAGCAATGATTTCAAAGAGGTGCTTACCGGATCAGATGAGGGAGTTGGGTCGCCTGCCACTGTTCCTGATGAAGAGCATGGTCGGATAGGTGATGATGGTAGAAAATCAGGTGAAGTCTCAAAAGCTACACCTACTTCAACTGTGTGTGAACATAAATTGGGGAAGTTGAATGATGCTTCTTTCAGCTCCATGAATGCTTTGATTGAAAGTTGTGCAAAGTACTCTGAAGGAAATGCATCATTGTCAGTTGGTGATGATGGTGGTATGAATCTCCTTGCTAGTGTAGCTGCTGGGGAGATGTCCAAGTCTGATATGGTTTCACCGACAGGTTCTCCAAGGAGAAACATGCCTATCGAGCATCCCTGTGTGCCAAGTGGTTTGAGAGCAAAATCCTCTCCATGTGATGATCCTGCTCAAAGCCAAGGTAAGCCTGTTGATGGTGTTGATTATGAAGATGAGAAGCGGGGTATTACTGTTGGTACTTCACTGTCCAAGAACACAGAGGCTAAAACAGTTTTGTTTTCGCAAGAAAAAAGCACAGGGGAGCTCAATGGACCTCCTAATTCTTCCCATGTGGATGTGCAGCAAACTGCCAAACCATGCCTAGAAAGCTATTTGAAATCAGAGGAAACATTAGTAGCTGCTGTGTCCTCTGCTAGCACAGCAGTGAAAACATCAAATTGTGGGGGCAAAGAACCGTGGGAGAAAGAGGATGGTGGCAGATCAAATGTAGATGGCATATCTGATGACAAAGAAAAGTTGCATGGTTCTGTCTTTAATGATATCAACAATACAGGAGTGCAAGTTGCGATTGAAGCAATGGAAGGATCATCATCAAACCATCGTGTAGAGTTTGATGCTGAGAACAAGAAAAATATAAATAAAGAGCTGAACATTTCTATTAAGGCAGAGCCAGCACCACCTGCTATTATGCTGTCTGATTTTGCAAAAGGAACAATTAATGAAGTGCTCCAACCTTCTAGTTCTGGTAAGGATATGGATTCTGAAAACTTGCATGAGGTGAAGGCTGGTGAAACAGATGGCAGGAGTCATTCTACAGAGAAAAATAAAATTGAAAATGAAAGTAATACAGCATCAGCTGCCACTGATCATGAAGGTGAGTGCAAAGTGGAGAGCCTGGGAGGTAATCAGGTCGATGAGCAATGTAGTACCGGACCAGCTGCCCACAAGGCAGCACCCATACTTTTTCAGGCACCAGAACAAATAGTAAGGTCAACAGAGTCGAAGTTTGCTGGCACTGGAACTGATGAAACTGAGGAATGTACATCTGATGCTGCTGAGGCTTCTTCTTTATCTGCTGCAGGGGGATCGGATCTGGAAGCAAAAGTTGAATTTGATCTGAATGAAGGCTTTATTTCTGATGATGGGAAATATGGGGAGTCGAGTGACTTGAGAGCACCTGGATGCTCTTCTGCGATTCAGCTAGTTAGCCCTTTGCCCTTACCTGTTTCTTCTGTGTCTAGTGGGCTTCCTGCTTCCATTACAGTAGCTGCCGCTGCAAAAGGGCCCTTTGTTCCACCAGAGGATTTACTTAAGAGTAGACGGGAGCTTGGTTGGAAGGGATCGGCAGCCACAAGTGCATTTCGGCCAGCTGAACCTAGAAAAGCTTTGGAGATTCCATTAGGTACAGCTAATATCTCACTACCTGATGCAATGGTTTCCAAGCCTGGTCGCCCCCTGTTAGATATTGACTTGAATGTTCCTGATGAAAGAATCCTTGAGGATTTGGCTTCACGAAGTTCTGCTCAGGAGGCAGTTTCTGTTTCTGACCTTGCAAAGAACAATGATTGTGCACGTGATGCACTGATGGGTTCAATATCTGTTCGAAGCTCTGGGGGACTTGATCTTGATTTGAATAGAGCAGATGAAGCTAGTGATATTGGTAATCACTTAACAAGCATTGGCCGGAGGCTGGATGCCCCACTACATCCCGCCAAATCATCTGGTGGTTTTCTAAACGGAAAGGTTGGTGGTTGCTGGGACTTTGATTTGAATGATGGCCCTCTTGTCGATGAGGTGAGTGCCGAACCATCACAACTTGGGCGGCATACCCAAAACATTGTGCCATCCCAACCATCCATTTCTAGCCTTCGAATGAACAGTACAGAAATGGGAAACTTCCCCTCCTGGTTTCCTCAAGGGAATCCGTATCCTGCTGTCACAATCCAATCTATCTTGCATGATAGAGGAGAGCAGCCTTTCCCTATAGTTGCAACTGGTGGGCCTCAACGGATCTTGGCTTCCTCTACTGGCAGCAACCCATTTAATCCTGATGTCTACAGGGGAGCAGTGTTGTCGTCCTCTCCAGCAGTGCCATTTCCATCTACTCCTTTTCAGTATCCTGTCTTTCCTTTTGGGACCAGCTTCCCTCTTCCCTCAGCTACATTTTCAGGTGGTTCAGCATCGTATGTGGATTCATCATCTGGTGGGAGGCTTTGCTTTCCCACAGTACCTTCTCAAGTAGTAGCGCAAGTTGGTGTGGTCTCATCCCATTATCCAAGGCCTTATGCTGTTAACCTCCCAGACAGTAACAATAATGGTGCTGTGGAGAGCAGTAGGAAATGGGTAAGGCAGGGTCTAGATCTCAATGCCGGGCCTCTAGGTGCAGATATTGAAGGTAGAAATGAGACCTCAGCTCTTGCATCGAGGCAGCTGTCTGTTGCCAGTTCACAAGCCCATGCAGAGGAGCTATCGAGGATGTATCAGGCGACTAGTGGAGGTTTTCTTAAGAGGAAGGAACCAGAGGGTGGATGGGATGGTTATAAGCAATCCTCCTGGCAGAAGGGATGAATAATGACACAATGCAGTGATCCACCTGTAAGTTTTTGTCATGTTCTGTAAATATATGTGCTCTTTGTGTTTCATGATTTGAAGCTGTGCTATAGCCTTTTCTTTTCTGATCAAGTGGAGGGGGAAATGTTTTTTCTAACTTGCATTCTTTTGGGCATGAGTTGCACTTAGGTTCCTGTTCACAGGTCAAGTAATTGTGTTTATATTTTCGTTGTGTTTTCAATTACAGTTCTCCTGGTTGGATGTTGGCTAACTCCAAAAGATCGTCTAACTTGTGATCTCAAGGATGGGTGGTAAGTGAGTTATGTAATGTTCAATCTCCAACCACCACCCTGTCGCTGTACCGTTGTAACTTAAAAAAGGAATCTTTCCAGGGTCATTAAGTGTTATATTCTTGAATTTGTACTGGGTGGCTCAGTTCACCGTCCCCTTTGTAGATATTTTAACCAATGGAAAACTTGCATTCTGTGACCGTGTTGCCCAGACATTTGAAATTGGTGTCCATATGTCTATCGGATCGACAATTTATACTGCTGGATGCAAAATCATCCTTTTCCAACCATTCTGAGAATTAGGAGCCCTTTGTATGTGCTTTGTTGTTAAGCAATCTTTCTTCATTTATCTTTTCATTTTCTCTTTTAAAGACGTACATGTAAGCAGATTGGTTCATGAATTTTGGTGCTCAAGCCTTTCTTGCTCTGGCATATGGTTTAGTTGGATGCTGTATTCCTTTTAATTTATTCTATTTTTGAACCTGGTGTAGATTATTTGCTACACACCGAGTTCTACCCAACTTTGCTACTACCTTCGCATAATGGTGTCTGAACTCTAAACTAATATAGGTTTGTTTATGACATTTTCCCATTTGTGGCCCATATTTGTTCAAAAATATTGCTCCTGCTATCATGTTTGAAAATTGGCCTTTGTGCCATCAGTTCTTGGTGTTGGATTGTCTTTAAGGATAAGAGGTAGCTGTTATTACAGTTCAATTTTTCTGTGTCATGTAAGTTTGGTTGAAGCTTTGCGAGGATGGTTCATTATGGAAATTGTATTTGTATTTTTGTTCAGGTTTCAATTTTGAGGACGGAGATTCAAATTAAAACTTTTGAACCACTATAATCGGAGAAATCTGATCCAGAGTTGGAATGCATCTCGAAAATCTTCAAGGTCAAGGGTTGTCCCCGTGTTGCAGGTTCATGTTTTTGGAGGCGTTAGGTGATAAGAATGGGCATGGTGTTGCGCATTAAAGCCTAAATCATTTCAAACTATCTTTATCTTGGTTCTATAGCTTGTGTTTTTGGTCTACCCAATCTTATAGCAATTGCATATTAATAAATCCAACTGCTTTGTTGGCGTGCTGATGCTCAAGTGTCAGGCAACGTTGCAACCCCTAAATTTGGGGCTGTTGCTTCCATAAAGACTGGCTATGGGTGGGACGCTCTCTCCTTTTCTTTCCTTCCCGTGGTTACATAACCCTTACCCTGAATCAAGTTCCAACAAAATACCATTGGCTACGGGTGGGATGATCTCCCCACACATTCTATCTCAATACACCTATTAAAACCCTTATATTGCACGATGAACCAATAATCTCCATGAGATTTTGTTCTTGTTGTCTCTTCCATATTACGTATCAATACACCTATTTGAACCTTTGCACGATGAATAAATATTAAATCTATGACTTTTGTGTCTCCCTCTCTTTTTGTCAATCTGTTTACACAAGGTAGATAACAAAGATTTTTCATTGCAAAATGGGAAAAGAGAGCTTAAAATTGATCATGAATAAGAAGAATTGACTGAGGTGAAAGAGTATCAACTAAAAAAGTGGAATAGAAGGAGCAGTTAACTAGTCCACCAAGAGACTAAAAGTCACAATCGCTCAAAAGGAACTGATCAACCAATGAAGTATGGATGTCTGCATAACCAAGCATATATAGTCCTATTTAAAATGAGAGTCCTCAACATAATGATTAATAAGAAGCCAGAGATTATGCTAGAAATCATATATATCTGTTTTTTTAACAAAATAAATAACAATCACAACACAAGCATCAACTAGAATCACTTCCCCGACAACGATACCAAAATTTATTGCAATGTCGCAGTCACACAAATTAATTACCCTAACTTAAACAAACAAGATAGTATAGAGCAAGTAAGGGGTCGATTCCACGAAGAAGATCTAGTTCAGGTCTTTATACTAGATTATTCAAAGTTGGGGGGTTTTGAGGTTATCTAGGCTATGTTATGGTAAACAGAACGAACTAATCAAGCTAAATTAAATAAAGTAAACATCCACCTATAAAAATCAAAATTGATCACTGAAACGATACGCCAATTTATATTCTGAATATCTATCTTTCCTTAACATTAGTTAGTTAACCGATCTGCAGTGTAACTAACGTTAACCATTAAACAACCACAATGTCCGCACTAATAATTTAATTCAATGGCAGCCTTAAGAACTAGATAGTAGATAGGTTGATAAATCTAGACAACTTAACCGTATGTAATTTATGTTCGATTGAATTGAACGTTTTTCCTAAGATTAAAACTCCGGTTTTGATTATTAAGCTTAATCGCTTCACAAGTTCAAATATCATAACTCTGGTCTTGATAGCAAACTTAGCAGTAGATTGGTTTAGAATAATAATTTACAGTCTGCTCTAACAATCAAACTAAACAATTATAAAAAATAAACATAGAAAAACATTCATACTCATCATATAAATTGAAAAGAAAAAATATAATAGATCTTATAGTTTTTGAAATCCGAAGGTTTCTATATCCTTTCAATCAAGAAAAATAACTTGCCTTGCATTTCTATTGAAAAACTAATGAATAGAACAGATGGGAGCATAATTTTGGGTATAAGAGAAAAGGGTGGAGTTTTTCTTTTTCTTTCTGGCCGCCCCCTCTCTTTCTTTCTCTCTTTCTTTTTTATTTGATAGGAAACCCTAATCCCCACATCCCTCAAATTCATTTGTATTCTCCTAAAAAATATAAAAATAGTCATTTCCAAAGTAAACAATCTACATTTAAGTAAGTTGGATTTATTTCTTCACAAAACCTGTTTGTTGGTAGAATTTAAAAGTTGTCTTAGAAAAATCACATATTTCTCATATGAGCTCCTTTTCTTCTGAAATTTGGTAGGATGATAGGTCTTTGAGTCAGGAATCTAAAAAAATTGAGTTTGCATCAAATGAACTTCTTTAACTCAAGATATTCAAGTTGGAATGACCGAAGGTCAAAATTGGCAAAATATGAGACTTGTCTTTGAAGGATGCGATTTCCATCCTCTTTATTTTTTTTTATTTTTCTTTCCATATATTTATAGAAAGGTATGGATGTTAGCTTTCTAATTCCACTGGAATCACTTCATTTCAACCTCTACAACTCAAATTCTGCATAAAACATCGATCAGATGTCAA
>Ga0307513_10011967_pt1 | contig 10745 bp, 8 predicted proteins | sample 15_EM_MG_FD_202174 | JGI IMG/M metagenome (GOLD analysis project Ga0307513, IMG submission 202174) | Populus trichocarpa ectomycorrhiza microbial communities from riparian zone in the Pacific Northwest, United States - 15_EM | ecosystem: Host-associated > Plants > Roots > Unclassified | place...
CGGCGCGCGGTGTGCACGGTGTCGATCAGCTCGGCCGGCCGCATCGCGAACAGCGGTGTCGTCGGCGCGGCGACGACGCGGCGGAACGCGTCCGGTGCGGGGTCGTGGTACGTGGTGGCGAGGCGTTCGAGGTCGGCGAGGTAGGCGTCCAGCGTCTCGGGCCGCAGCGCCAGCGGCAGTTCGGCCTCGAGCTGACGGGTCAGCGTTGCGCCGCCGCGGCACAGCACGAAGCGCAGGCCGAGCCGGTCCGCCTCGTCGAACAGGATCGCCGAGGCATCGAAGGGCATGCCCGGGTAGTACAGGTAGTTGTGGTCGGCCACGGTGCCGCAGCCCGACAGCGCCAGCTCGACCAGGCCGATGCGCACGGCCAGCCGAAAGCGCTGCGCATCGAAGGCGCGGAAGCGGTACGGCGTGGCGGCGAGCCACGGCGTCAGCGTCGCGTTCAGCCCTTGTGGCTCGCCCTTCAGCAGCGACTGGAACAGGTGGTGATGGGTGTTGACCCAGGCCGGGTAGACGACGCCATCGGTCGCGTCGATCGTGGCCTCGCCGGGTTCGGGCGTGAGCGCGCCGATCGCGTTGATGCGGCCATCGCGCACGCGGATGTCGGGCCCGCTCGCGCGTGCGCCCTCACCGCGCGCGCCCGTGAGAATGGCTGCAGCGTTGCGGATCAAAATGTCGCTCATGCCGCCCCCAGCGTCGGCCGATGCACCTCGGTCTCGCCGTGCTCGGTCAGCAGCGCCATCAGCTGCTTGCGGATCAGCAGGCCGGGCTTGTCCGACGGCATGTGGAATTCCTGGCGGCGCCGCGTATCGATGCACGCATCGGGATCGGTGGCTTCGAGGATCTCGCGGTCCTCGGCCGTCACCGCGCCGTCCCAATCGATCAGCGTTTGCGCCGGGCAATCCGCCTCGCTGTCGTTGCGGTACAGCCATTGCACCAGCAGCATGCGTTCGTCGTCGATCGGTGTCGCGCAGTTGTAGATGATGTGGTCGATGCCGCTGTCGTAGCGGCAACCGAAGCGCCTGGCGAACGGCAGGTAGTAGCGGTTCGTCAGGTGGCGGGTCAGCGTCGCTGCGGTGCTGCCGGTGACACGGTGCGCCGCCGGCGGGTTCAGGATCGGCACGCTCGACTCGGCCTCGAAGCCGTAGTCGGTCTCGACCAGCTCGTAGGTCTTGGGCACCGGGCGCTGCGCGTCGCCGAAGGTGCCGCGGTGCACGAACGAGAAGTGCGCGTTGTCGAACGAGTTCTCCATCATGCGCACCGGGCTGGTCTTCCACTCCTGGTAGAGCTGGAAGATGCGGCGGTAACCCGGGCGACCGTCTTCGGGGAAGTCGGGAATCGGGCGCAGCGGGTCATCGAGCGCGACCCACACATAGCCGTACTTCTCCTGGCAATGAAAGGCCGGGACCTTGGCGCCAGCCGGAATCTGTTCACCTTCGGTGAACTGCGGGATGCGCACGCAGGCGCCGCTGCAGTCGTAGGTCCAGCCGTGGTAGCCGCAGACGATCCGGCCGTCGACCACGTGGCCCTTCGACAGCTTCGCGGTGCGGTGGCAGCAGCGGTCGCGCAGCGCGGCCGGCGAGCCGTCGGCGGTCTTCCACACGACAATGTGCTCGCCCAAAAGCGTGAAAGGCTTGGGGCCGTCGGCGATCGCGCTGATCGGGAACAGCGCGTACCAGAAGCGGCGCAGGACGGGTTGCCGGGTCACCAACATGGTGTGCGTTTCCTCCGTTGGGTTCAATGGCGAACACAAACGCCCGTGAAGGGCACAGAGCGGTCGCATGACCGCCCCCGGAGCAATGACCTACGGCGCGCGACTTCGGCGCGCCGTTGCCGGCTTCTACTCAGTCGAGCATGTAGCAATCGCTGTGCCAATGACCTGGCGCACGGCGCGTGCGCGATGGCCGGCGGCTACATCACGGTGCTGCCGATGAACCGGCTCGGCGTCCCGTTCCTGGCGACCTTGCCGGGCCAAGACTTGGCACGCGATCCGAACACGGCCCGCGCCACGGCAACGAACGGGTCGACCAACGGACTGGCGACGTCTCGACGCCAGCAAGCTGCCACGTCAAGGCTCTCAGGGGCGTCCTGCAACGGCCGCAGGACCACGCCGGTCGGCGCGCCCGCCGCGGCACAGGCCGGGACGATCGCATAGCCCTCTCCCGCGAGCACCAACGCCATCGCCGCATGCACGGTCTCGACGCGCTCGACCACCTGCATGGTCACCTGATGGCGCCGCAACAGCGACGCCACCAAGGACGCGTCGGCGTCCTCCTTGAAGGTCGGAAGACCGATCAGGCGCAGTCCTTGCAGCCGTGCGACGGGAACGGCGCTCAATCGAGACAGTCGCGCGTTTGACGGCATCGCCAGGCGCAGCGGCTCCGATCCGACGATGGCAGAGGCCAGGTCGGCGTGTGTGGGCTGTGGCATGCACAGCCCGATCGTCACCTTGTGGCTGAGGATCTGCGCCTCGCAGGTCAGCGCACTCATCTCGACGAACTGCAGCTCGACGTTCGGAAGCGCGACGCGCAGCGCGGGCACCAGCCGCGGAAGCCAGGCATAGCCGAGCGAAAACATGTAGCCGACGACCAAGCGGCCGCGACGCCCACCGGCGATCGCGCGGGCCGACTCGATTCCCTCGTTCGCGAGCGCAAGCGCTTCCCTGGCGCGCACATAGAGCGCGCTTCCCGCGTCGGTCAGGCGCATGCCGCCAGGCCCCCGGTGGAACAGCGCCGCGCCGATCTGCGTCTCGAGCTTGCGGATGTGGACCGAGAGCGGCGGCTGCGCCATGTGCAACTGGCGCGCCGCCTTGCCGACGCTTCCCGCCTCTGCGACGGCGACGAAATGCCGCAGGCTCTTGAACTCGTAGGGCATATTGGATCGATATGGGTTGATGGCGATCGAGTATTTGACCCTGCGCAATCCGCGTGTCAATCTGAATCCACACCACGTTGCGTCGTTGCACTGATCCGAGATGAACGAAGAACTCTGCTTTTGGCCGGCCACCCGCTTGCGCGAAGCGATCGGTCGCCGAGACCTGTCGCCTGTCGAGGTGGTGCAGGCGGTGCTGCAGCGGGCTGAAGCGTTGCAGGACCGGCTCAATTGCTTCATCACGATCTGCCACGACGAAGCCCTCCGTGAGGCGCAAGCCGCGGAGAGTGTCTTGATGCGGGGCGAACCGCTCGGTTTGCTGCACGGCATCCCGTACGCCTGCAAAGACCTGGTCGACACGCGCGGTGTGCGCACGACGCTCGGATCGAAACTGTACGCGGCGAACGTCCCGGAACACGATGCGGTCGCGGTGCGGCGTCTTCGCGCACAGGGCGCCATCCTCATCGGCAAGACGACAACGTCGGAGTTCGGTGCGAAGTGCCTCACCGATGCACCGTTGTTCGGTCGTACGCCGAACGCATGGAGCCCGCTGCACACCAGCGGCGGGTCCAGCGGCGGCGCTGCCGTTGCAGTCGCGAGCGGGATCGCGCCCATCGGCGTGGCCACCGACGGCGGAGGTTCCACGCGCATACCGGCGGCGTGCAACGGCGTGGTGGGCTTGAAGCAGAGCCTCGGGGTCGTGCCGCATTCGCAGGCGCTCGATGCGTTCGGCAATCTGACCTACGTCACGCCGATCTCGAGGACGGTCGCCGACACGGCATTGATGCTTCAGGCGATGGCCGGTGAGGATCCGTCCGATCCATGGTCTACCGGGGTGCGAGCTTCCGACTATCTCGACGCTGCGCCATCCATTCAGGATCTGCGCGGCAAGCGGGTGCTGTTCGCATTCGCGCCATCCGGCCGCCCCATCGCCTCGGACGTTCGCGCGTGCTTCTCGCGCGCCACGGCCAAGCTGCAGGAGCTGGGTGCCGAGCTGGTCGAGATGCCGACCGAAGGATGGGACATCGAGCCGCTGTGGCGCACGATCAACCACACGGTGTGGCGCGCGCGCTTCGCGAGCCTGACTGAAGCGCACCCGGCCGAGATGAGTCCATCGCTGATTCGTCAGTTGGAGCTGGCCAGCCGGTACAGCGCGGTGGACTACCAGAGCGCCAACTTCGAGCGGACTCGCCTGTTCCGCCGCGTCCAGGGCCTGCTCGCCGAGCACGACTTCATCGCCGTGCCGACGCTTTCGCGAACCGCGCCATCGATCGAACAGGACCTGTTCGATCCGCTGGAGATCGACGGCCGCTCATACGCCGAGATGCGCCCGAACTGGTTTCCTTGGACGATGCCTTTCAATTTGACCGGCCATCCGGCCATCACCTTGCATTGCGGATTCGGTGCCGACGGCCTCCCCGTCGGCGTGCAACTGATCGGCCGCCTGCGCGGAGAAGCCGAGTTGCTCCAGGCTTGCGCACTCTTCGAACGGGCCAGCGATCTGCTCAATCATTGGCCCACCCTGGACGCGTGATGACAACCACCTCCATTCCTCGCCTCGCGACGGCGACAGTTTTCGTGTTTCTCGCAGCGTTCGCACTGCCCGTCTCGGCTCAGCGCCCGGCAGCCGTGCCAGCGCCCCCGTTGCGCCTGGTCGTCGGCTTTCCGCCTGGAGGCGCGCTCGACATGCTCGCGCGCGCGGTGGCCGAGCAACTGCGCGCCGCCGGAGAAGAACAGGTCCTGGTCGAGAACAAACCGGGCGCGTCAACGCGGATCTCGATCGACTCCGTCCGGACCGCGGCACCGAACGGCCGCACCGTGCTGCTGTCATCGAACGCGCCGCTGGTCATCTTCCCGATGACCTACCGCAGCCTGAACTACGACGTCGATCGCGACTTCATTCCGGTGGCGCATCTCGCTGAAGTACCGACGGTCGTCTCGGCCAGCGCGGATCGACCCTATCGATCCTTGCAGGACTACATCGCCTGGGCTCGTGCCCATCCGACGCAGGCGAACGTCGGGTTGACCTCGCTCGGGGGCGCGCTGCATTTCGCCGTGCTCGGAATGGGGCGCGAGTTGGGTCTGTCGTTCATGCCCATCCCGTACAAGGGCGGCGCGCCCCTCGTGACCGATCTGGTGGGCGGTCATGTCTCGCTGTCGACCGATGCGCTGGCGAGCCAGCTCGAACTGCACCGAAGCGGCAAGCTGCGCATCCTCGCGGTCTCGGGCTTGAGGAGAAATGCAGCGCTGCCCGACGTGCCGACCCTGCATGAGGCCGGCGTCAACGCCTTCGATCACGCCAACGCCGCCTATGGCGCCTATGTCCCCGCAGGCACGCCGCCCGACGTCGTCCGCAAGCTCGAGTCGGCGCTGATCGCCGCCACACGGAATCCTCAGGTCAGGGAAGCGCTGGGCCGCGTTGGACTGGAGGCCACCGGGCTGCCGGGCAAGGACCTGCGCCGGGTTCTGGACGAGGAGCGTCGCTTCTGGCAGCCGATCGTCCAGGCCTCCGGGTTCCGCAGCGAAGACTGATCGAAAAGACCCGACGCCGTGTCCCTGTTCATCTCAATCTCCGCCCACGCGCATCCTCCACTCCCGGGTATGCGCTCGTAAAGCAAGTCCGAGCCCGCCATCGGGTGCGAACGTCGGCTGCAGCGAAACACCGCGGGGCGGCCCCTCTTCGTCCTCCCAATGGGCCAACATCCACGCGCCGCGCGCGGTGCCTTCGAGCGGGTCGATCGAGCGCCACAAAGGCCGCGGCGCCACCGCACTGGCCAGCGCCAAGCGATAGGCCGTGCCGTGCGCCAGTGGGCCTTCGATGATCACCGGGGACGACGTCGCGACGGCGCCGCGATGCGCCAGATCGCTCGCCAGCAACGCGCTGACATTCGCGCAATACAGCGCCGCCAGCGCCGGGCGAAGCCTCTGCGGCACGGCGGAGATGCCATCGATCACCGGATCGCCACGGCGCAGCACACGACCGCGTTGACCGACGAACGGGCCGCCGCCTTGTGCAAAGGCCGGCAAGGCCATCCACCCTTGTCGCAGCACCTCGGCCAGTGCCTCGGCCGTCGCCAGCTCAGGGTCGGCGTCATCGCACAGCACGGCGAACTCCCGCCCGCCCATGAACCGCGCGGTCGGGACGGCACGCCCGTCCACGGCCACGTTGACCAGCTGATCCCGTTCGGGCTGCAGGCGGGTCGTGTCGGCGCCGGGCGCCATCGTCACGCACCAGGTCCCTGTCGAGATGACCGTCGCGAGCGGATGGGCGCCCAGGTGCCGCGCGAGACAGGCATTGCTGTCGTGCGCGCCGGCAATCACCTCGACGCCACCCGGCAGACCCCAGGCCATTGCCAGTTCGGGACGCAACCGGCCGATCACGTCCCATGCGCGGCGCATCGGCGCGAAACGGCTCGCCACGCCGCTCGCGACCGCCCAGTCGCTGAAACGTCCTTGGTCGGGCGCCCACAGACCGGTATGGCAGCCCAACGACGACACCTCGCTGCACGCGACGCCGCTGAACCACCAGGCCCAGTACTGCGGATACGGCAGCCAGCAACGGATGCGCGCCGCCAGATCCGGCCACCGGCGCGCGACGAAACCGATCTGCCGACCGCCGTTCAGGCCTTGCGGCAAGCGCGGCGTGCCGTGATGGGCGAAGTCGGCCAACGAGGCATCAAAGGCCGCGGTGACCTCGCCGTAGCCGTCCCACTCGTAGTCGATCGGCGGCAACACAAGCCCGTCGTCATCCAGGGCACAAAATGCGGCACCGTGCGTCGTGATCGCGATTCGCCTCGGCGCCCGCCCCTGCAACAGATCGGGCACGCCGCGGCGCAGCCAGTCGGCCAGCCGCTCGGTGCCCAGCGCCATGAAGCCGTGAGCCGGATCGGGCACCGACTGGTTCGCGGTGCGCACAGCCCCCAGCACGTCGCCGTGCCGATCGATCAGCACGAGCTTGGCATTGCTCTTGCCGATGTCCAGCACCAGCGTGCTCGCGTCGCCACTCACGGCAAGACTCCAATCATCGCGCGCGCTCAATCGAGGTGGAACATGCAGGGCAAGGGCTCGACCACGGGCGAGCCGTCGGCATGGCTGCGCATGATGTCGGCCATGTGCGCCCACCAGCGCTGCATGACGGGATGTTGCGGTAACTCGTTCATCGTGTGGCCCGCCTCGCGTCGAAGCACGGCGAACAACACATCGTGTTCCTCGTCCAGGTAGATGCTGTAGTCGTGAAGGCCAGACGCCTTGAGCAGGCGCGTCAACTCGGGCCAGATCTCGTCGTGCCGACGCCGGTACTCGGCACCTTGGCCGGGGTTCAGGAACATGCGGAAGGCGATCTTCTCGGTGGCGTTCATCGCTGGCCTTCGTTCTCAGGCGCCGCGCGCTCGCCAACGCGGCAGACCACCGAATTTCAACCAGCGCGGCAGCACCATCGCGATGATCAGCAAGGCGCCGATGATCATCGACATCACGATGCCCGACACGTTCAGCATGCCCAGCGCAAACGTGAAGCTGCCCAGCAGCACGGCCGCCAGCACGGTGCCAACAATGCTGCCGCGCCCGCCCTCGATGGCCACGCCGCCGAGAATCACGATCGTCACCGCCTCGAGCTCCCAGCCCATGGCCAGGTTGGGCCGCGTGCTGCCGATGCGCCCGGTCAGCAGCACGGCCGCGAGCGCCGCCATCACGCCGGCGAAGATGAACAGCCCCCATCGATATCGGTTCACCGCGATGCCGGAGAACTGCGATGCCGTGGCATTCGCGCCGATCGCGTAGATGCGCCGACCGTGCACGGTGCGATGCAGAAACAACCCGACACCCACGGCCATGACGGCCATCACGACAAACTCGATCGGAACGATGAGGCCCGGCTGGCCGAGCAGGTCGCCCAGCGTGCCGTTGCCCCAGGTGCTCAGGTGCTCGGGGTAGCCGGTGATGGCCTGGTCGCCGAGCGCCACTTGCGCCAGCCCGCGGTACAGCGACAAGGTGCCGATCGTCACGACGATCGATGGCAAGCGCCAGCGCGTCACCAGCCAGCCGTTCAAGGCGCCGCAGGCCACGCCGGTGGCCAGCGCCGCCAGCAGCATCAGCGGCAGGCCGGCGCCCGCCTTCATCGCGAAGCCCATCGCGAGCGAGCACAGCGCCATGGTGGCGGCAATCGACAGGTCGATCTCGCCGGCGATCACGAGCAGGGCCATGGCCAGCGCGATGAGCGCCTTCTCGGACATGTTCGTCGTGCTGTCGGCCAGCGCAAACGGTGACAGGAATCCGTCAATGCCCAGACCGAAGGCCAGGTAGACCAACGCGATCAACGCGATGAGCACGCGCTCCCAGGTGTCGAGGGCCTTCATGCCGCCGCTCCCTGCGTGCCCGGGGCATGGCCACGCTCCAGAATCTGGCGCCCGGCGTGGCGCTGCGAACGCGCGTTGAGCGCCACCGACACCAGGATCACGAAGCCCGCGATCGCCTGCTGCCAGAAGGGCGAGACCTGGATCACCGGCAAGGCCGCGTTGATCACGCCGATGAAGACAACACCCAGTACCGCGCCGGCCACCGTGCCCACACCCCCGCCAATGCTGACACCGCCGATGACGCACGCGGCAATCACCGTCAGTTCATAGCCCGAGGCCAGTTCAGTGAAGGCAATCGAGTAGCGCCCGACCCACAACAGGCCGGCGAGTCCGGCGAGCAGGCCCGACAAGGTGTAGGCCATCATCAGACGCCGGTGCACCGGAATGCCCGCGTAGAGCGCCGCGGAAGGATTGCCGCCATAGGCATAGAGCTCACGACCTTCACGGCGCCAGCGCAGCAGCCACATCGCCAGCGCCACGACGCCTGCGGCGAACCACAGCAGCATCGGCAGACCGAGCAAGGTCTCGCGCGGCAGGCCCTTGATCAACGGGTGGATGTCCTGGTCCGACACCCAGGCGCCGCGGCTGGACACGAAGATCGCGCCGCGGTAGACCGACATCGTGCCCAGCGTGACCACGATCGAAGGCAACGCAAAGCGCGTGATCAGCCAGCCGTTGAGCGCGCCCAGCAGCGCGCCGACGCCGCAGGCCAGCGCCAGCAGCAGTGGCAACGAGATGCCCGGCCAGGCCTTGCCGGCCAGCGCGCACAGCATGCCGGTCAGGGCCAGATTCGACGCCGCCGACAGGTCCACACCACGCGTCAGCAGCACCATCATCTGGCCCATCACCAGAATCTCGAGGATCGCCGAGTCGTTGCCCGTGTCGAGCGCGTTGCGCCAGGTCAGGAACACCGGCGCGCGAACGCCCACGCCCAGCACGATGACGGCGATGATGGCCGTCAGGATCCACTCGCGCCGCACGCGCGTCAGGGCCAGCCTCATGCGGCGAGCTCCGTCTGACAGGCGCTGAAGGTGGGCCAAGCGGTGCGCGATCCGGTCGGCGCGATGACGCCCTCCCCCAGCCCTGACGCCGCCGCCACGATGGCCTCGGCATCGGCCGCGCCCTGCGCGAATTCATGCACCTGCCGGCCACGGCGCATCACGATCACGCGGTGGGCGAGGTTCATCACCTCCGGCAACTCAGACGACACCAGGATCACCGCCAGGCCCTGCTCGACCATCTCGGCGATCAACTGATACACCGCCTGCTTGGCGCCCACGTCGATGCCCTTGGTCGGTTCATCGAGGATCACGATGCGCGGATTCAGGCCCAGCCATTTGGCGATCACGACCTTCTGCTGATTGCCGCCGGACAGGCCCGACAGCGGCGTGTCGTGCGAGGCCGTCTTGATCGACAGGCGCTCGATCATGCGCTGCGCAAACTCGCTTTCGCGCAGCGCCGATAGCCAGGGGCCGCGCGACATCTTGCCGTGCAGGCCATGGCGCGGCCCCGCCAATGCGGCCAGGCTCATGTTGTGCCGCACGGAGAACGACAGCACGCCGCCCTGACGCTGCCGCTCCTCGGGCACGTAGGCGAGGCCTGCGGCAATCGCGTCTGCGGGCTCGCGGACATCGATGCGCTGTCCTTCGACCGTCACGTCGCCGCGCGCCTGCGGGTTCAGCCCCATCAGCGCGAGCATCGCTTCGCTTCGGCCCGCACCGACCAGACCGTAGAAGCCCAGGATCTCGCCACGCCGCAAATCGAAGTTCAGGCCGTCGAACTCGGTCGGGTGGCTCAGGCCGCGCACCTTCAGAACGACCTCGCCCGGCACACTGCGCACGGCGGGGTAGATCTGGTCGATCGCGCGCCCGGCCATCAGTCGAACCAGGCTCGACTCATCGGCCTCGGCCATCAGCCCGGTGCCGACCGACGCGCCATCTCGAAGCACCACGTAGCGGTCGCACACGGCGAACAGCTCGTCGAACTTGTGGGTGATGAACAGGACCGCCACGCCTTGTGCCTTCAGGCCGCGCACGATGCCGTAGAAGTCGCGGATCTCGGCCTGCGACAAGGCGGCCGTGGGTTCGTCGAGGATCACCACCTTGGCCTGCTGCGACAGGGCGCGTGCGATCTCGATCAGATGGCGTTGCGCGAGGCTCAGTTCGCGCACCGGCGTGGTCGCGGCAAATCCCGCGCCCACCTGGTCCAGCACCCGCTGGGCGTCGCGGTTCATCGTCGCCCAGTCGATGACCTTCAGTCCCGGCCAGCCGCGCATCGGCTGCCTGCCGATGAAGATGTTCTCGGCCGCGCTCAGCTCCTCGAACATCACGGTTTCCTGATGCACCGCGACGATGCCGGCTGCATGCGCGTCGTGAGCACGGGCCAAACGCAAGGCCTTGCCGCGCAGACGGATCTCGCCCTCGTCCAGCGGATACACGCCAGTCAGGATCTTGACCAGCGTGGACTTGCCGGCGCCGTTCTCCCCGATCAGTGCCAGCACTTCGCCGGGCACGAGGTCCA
>Ga0307513_10011968_pt1 | contig 10744 bp, 13 predicted proteins | sample 15_EM_MG_FD_202174 | JGI IMG/M metagenome (GOLD analysis project Ga0307513, IMG submission 202174) | Populus trichocarpa ectomycorrhiza microbial communities from riparian zone in the Pacific Northwest, United States - 15_EM | ecosystem: Host-associated > Plants > Roots > Unclassified | place...
AAGGAGTACGAGGGCCGAGACTGAAGAAGATGGCGAGGATGTAGACTAGTTATTCCCCTGTTGCCGTGTCTGCAAATATATTGTGTGGTCCCTATCTTTTTTGCGTGAACAATTGAGTCCTATAATGCCCTATATATTGCGCTAGAGCAATGAATCAACTGGTTGCCTAATACCCAATAGAGACTACGTGACAATCTATAGTGATATATAGCTCTCCATTGCAAACCCATGAAACTATGGGAAACTATGGAAAACTATAGAGCACAATATATCAAGGGGTGCTACGGGTGCCATATAGGCTATGTCGGTCTCTATATACTTTTGACTTTTTCCTGATGGTATATGATGAGGGCGGCTTTGTTCCCCTCTCATTAACGAGATGGCGTCTTTACAATAGTCAGTCAAGAAGCAGCCTGATACAGCCGCAATAACTCGACCGGAACTCGACATGGCGAACACGTACCAAAATCCCCGCCATCAGGTCATGGTGGAAGGAGGACGCGCATCGTCCGGCAGCTATGCCGTTCCGAGGGATTTCCATAATGGAACAATTTTGGCCGATTTTTGGAGGGAAAACCCTCGGCTCCGGAACGCACGGATTTGCTTCCAGAAGCCATAGGAATGACCAACCCTCCTTCCGCACGGGTTCAGGCTCAGAGGACGCCACAGGAGACACCTCCTTGGCAGGGCTGTTCCCGTGGTCTCCCTGAGAGGACACCGTCTCTCCGCAGCTGTGTCGTTGGTGAGAAACTCTCGTAAGGCAGGCGTTGGGCTATTCTGGGAGTAGATACACGCAATGCGATTGCAGGAGAGAGGAGCAAAGGAATTTGGTTGCCCCCTCCAAGAATAACGCCCACATGTGACGCCTGTGATGTCATTCATCTGCTAAGTTAGATCCTCGGTTCGAGCTGGAAGTAAGTTCTCATATAAAGGAAAATTAATGTCTATTTCAAGGCCCTATAGAACGAATACTAAGCGATCCTAACGAACCTAATCAGCCCATTTTCTTGCAAACGCGACCAACAGATTCCAGAATAAGTAAGTTATAACCAGGGCGAATTGCAAATAACTTTCAACTGGATAGTGCTCAAGAAATTTTGCAGGATCACAAATTTCCAACTGTATCTTCATCCACATACTTCCTCCAGCAGTAGATTTAATAAACAGATATTCACTGCTTCACGAGGGGTTGAGAGCACAGGAGCGCCGCGACCCGTGGGAAAGACCAAACTGAGTGGCTGTGCAACTGAAAACTTTTTGACAGCTTCATCCATTGTGTTTAACGACGACGACGAGGTCGACAACAACCATGGCGGAATATGACTTCTCCAAGTAATCCCATACCTGGACTGCCATCTAGCATTTCCTCTCCTTGCACATCTCTTCGAAACTTCTTTGTTTCCGACGAACGAAGTTATCGCGGCTCAATATGAAGGGCACCAACATATTCGATTATGCATTGACTTTGTTCGAACAGATTTATCAGGGGACAAGGTTCCTTCAGGTAGGGTGTTTTTTTCTGCCTGTTGTTCAAATTCTAACTGCCGATCTTTGTAGAGTTCGATGAGAAGCGGACAAACGCAGTGTCGACGAACGAGAGGCTGCAGTTAGAAGCAGTATTGGACGTTATCGAGAACTCGGACGTCGCGCGGGCGCTGCAACAGGATAAAAACCAGAATCTCTCATACTTAAAAGACAATTACAACGTGCGTCATGATCAATTTCCAACCTCGATTCACCCTGATCTTCATAAATACAGCTCACCCTTGAACAAATCACCGCACTGTATACTTTCGGCCAATTCCAATATTCCTACGGGAACTACACTGGCACCGCCGACTACCTATACCATTTCCGTGTCTTATCCACCGACAACGACCTCAACAAATCGGCGCACGGGGTAAATTTGCCTCGGATATCCCCACCGGCCGATGGGAAGTCGCCCTCGAAGAACTCAACACGCTCAGAGAACCCATCGACTCACGGACGTCTTCCTCCCTCCTCGCTTCGGCATCCGCCAATGCCAACAACCTCCCAGAACCTACCCTCGCCCACCTTCACTCACCCACCTGGCTCGTCTATTGGTCGCTCTTTGTTTAATTTAACCACCCGGAGGAGAGGACGCTCCTCCTCCTCCAGACTTTCCTCTCTCCAAGCTACCTCAACACCATCCAGACCTCTTGCCCCTGGGTGCTGAGATACCTTGCTGCCGCCGCCATCCTATCCCGTAAAGCCGCCGCCGATGTCGCCAGTGCAGCTGCCACAACGCCATTATCCTCCCGCATCCGACACGCGATCAAAGAGGTCGTCAAGGTCGTCCAAATGGAGGAATACCGATACCACGACCCCGTAACCTCCTTCCTCAAAGAACACTATATCGAGTTTGATTTCGAAGCCACCCAACGGGAGTTGACGCTCGCAGAGGAAGTGGCGGGAAACGAGTTCTTCCTTAGCGAGTTCAAGGATGATTTTTCGGATAATGCGCGGCACCTCATTAGCGACGCGAAGTAACCTTTGAAATCGTAAATTAAGTAAAAATGTAGACGAAATATCTTGTTGCAAGTATCGCTTGGGAAATAGTGATGAAGTACGAATGCGGACTTTGTGCTATGTACATAATTATGGGAAGTTGATTATCGGGATGAGCGTGGTGACAGCAGGAATTGTTGGGGAATTGCTGGCGTGAACAATCACCGTAATACGGCGCTGGAATCTCCAAGGCATGTAGGAGTACCTCGAGGTAAGCGATGACAAGTACTGCTGTATGCAACTTTTACCGCTTAGGGAAGTTCGATCGTTCGCCGAATCGACGAGCCGCCGAAATTTCCAGGTCCCAGATGTCCTCACGGCGACAAACCCTCTAAGTTTCAGGGGACAGTGCTATTTCGGAAGTCCTTTTTTCCCGACGCTTCCGGCATCCATTTGTGACAGTCCGCGGTGAACGGGATTGGAGTAGGATAATGCCTGATATATTGGTTTACCCACACACGTCCTTCAGGCGATCCCTACTGGTACCAGTCTGTCTGTTTTCATCCATGCCTTACCTCCTTGGCAAACATCGGTCTCCGGAGTCAACGGGAATTCACACCTGAACTACATATGGGCAGACATGCACATTTATATACATCGTGGTTATAGAGCACGCTCGTTCTCTCACACCCGCCGCTATGGTTCCTCCAACAGGGCTCCCAAACCTTCTTGTTGTCCTTGTTCCTATTTGCGTTGTTGATGTTTCCGGTATCGATGATCACATTGAACTACAGAATGACTTATTAGCGACGGTTGGTTCTGTTTCTATTCAATTTATGAACAATCTGATCTCCTATGCCGACTTGAAGCTCTGGGAACATCACTATGCGCAAAATTGGCATGGTGAAGTCATTATTTCGATACAAAACGAAGCGGCGCGTCTAGGTCGACACGATCCGCTGAAAGAAGGATCAGATCGATCAAAGTTCACTTTATCGAGACGTTCCAATCTGAAATCCAGCCAGGAATTGTTCGAATTCTGTCGAAACTCCTCAGCAACCGGGATTTTGACTTTTTTCGTCCGAATCGAGTAAGCAAAGCCACCAGAGTAGATGAATTAATATCTTTACTTATAAAATTTGATTTGGGAAGTTGGGCAGCCGCTGTTACTGGTGCTGCCTCATTTTCGGCTAGATCTCTTTTTGCATGTACCAAAATACCCTCCAAACCTGGTTTGGAGAGGCTAGTCATAACTATTGTCTCCCGAAAGGATCAAAAGCAGCTATGTCTAGTGCGTCTAAAGGGTGCCACTGCCATTGGATCTATACTCAATTGCATTGTTCACGAGGTAAGCGTATATATATGTAGGACACGGAGTGTGTTGATTTGGTATTCTTAGCTTCAATTCAATCAATATTATTTGAAACCCGGGGAGCGTACCGACCTAGCCTCCGCTCACAAAGCCATTCCGGAGGAAGTCCATAAGGATTTTGATTTCGTTGATCATTTTCGAGAAGATATCGATTCAAATTGTCATTTGATCTTGTCTGTAAATGCGTTGTAGGTTCACCGAGCACTGTCCTGCACTAGATGCTTTAACACACGTTGATTTTCCAGCCAAGCAAGGCCAGCCAACAAAGTGATCCTCAGATCTTTATCTCAGGTTTACGAGATTCCAAATGTTGTGGGGTAAGTTGTATTTTGATTAGCCTGCATGCCGAGTCAATTCATAACGTTGCACTGTAGACAAGTGAAATTTCCTCGGATGATTGTGAAAATCTATGCGCGTCGTGAATCTGAATTGGCGTGCACAGTAGATCTTACAGGGATAAATGACCCCAAGAATCTTCGACAGCGTATTAATCGTGCGGTATGTATTTGTCTTTTGTTCTCATAACAAGTAGCCCTCTCATGGAATTGGCGGACAGTTGATGGAGAGCGCTTACTTAATTCGCGGGCAATTGGTCCTCACAGAAAAAGATTGCTCAATCACAACTTCCTATGAACCCTTAACCGACCAACAATTGTTTTATCTTTGCTATAATAAAGGCGATCTGACCGGCACTCTTGGTCTTTTCGCAGAGGTTTCGTGAGTAAAGAAACGTATCAAGGACTTGGTGTTTGGCCTGATTCATCACCTAATAATTAGCAAGGTGATCTTCGCAAAAGAATATTGCCCGGAAGATGATTGGAGGAAGTTATCAGAAATCCGTGTAAAGATTATCGATTGGGCAAGTGGAGAGGATTACGGCTATGTCGAGTATAACGGACATATCACACCGGATGACTGTTATATGCACTTAACTTACAAGGTGAGTTGTTTCCACTGTCCCAGACTGTTAGTTTGTTTAACGACATTGGAATGACGGATGATATCTAGGTTGAAGAGTATACAAAGAAAGCAGCCAAGATAATATTCGGATCTGGGCCAGATTTTTTATTCGCGTTAAGTGAAGACGTCCTATACAAAGTTCTGCATGAGAAGGGGGACAAGAAGGGCTCACTGGCGATTTCGGTCATTCTTGGGGGGAGTGTGGAGAATCGCTCGTGGAATCGAATATGCTGCCTCCACTGTCACGATAACAAATAGTCTGACATACTGAAGCACGGTTGAGATGCGCATGCTACTATTGTATATATACGGTTTATATACCTAAACTTACTTTTGGCTTGCCCGCCTTCCATGTTTTCGACTGCAAGAAAATCGGAAATCCGCTTGCGTGGTGGTAGGATCTCATAAAACATGATCATTCCCAAGTTCTCGGGGCCCGGGGTAAGTGCCATCTGCTCTAGTAGGCACATCACTGACGTGACGACGTCCAAATGTACTAGATTTTCGTGCTCAAAACCGTCTCAATTCTCATTAACTCTACACCTGATGAGCATAGGGTCAACTCAATGATTACACGGCCCATTAGGCTTGGAGGCATTTAATATGAATCGATTGTGTTTCGTTCTGAATTTTGATTGTCTTTCTTTTCGAGGTGTCGACAGGGATTCGTCTCCGGCCACTTGTTGGATAGCGCATTTCCACGGAACCCTCAAGTTCGTTCACCCCATTCGTGTGTAATATATCCCTGCATGGAACGAGGAATTTTTCTATATGTAGTACGCCCAATAAAACCTCTGGGGCATGTCCTGCATGTTGGGCAACGGGAAAAAGCCGTGGCATTGACGTGCACTGCCGCGCACTGCCGCGGATGACCTACCTTGTGCCGTACAAGTGCCGCGCACTGATCATGACGTGCATATCCTACCTTGTGCCGTGCAAGTACCGTGCACTGACTACCGTGTGGCGGGGGTTGCGATTTTCGGGAAGTATTATATTATGGGATTCAAGGATTGTAAGAAAAGGTGGAGAGAGGAGTGACGACAAAAACTAGTCTACTATCTCAAAAATATATTAATTCTTTTTAGGGGGAAAAATTGGTCGTGGCGTAGGTCTTTCCCTTTTCTCCGCTATCTCTGCTTGCGGTATGTGGTGAATATAATCTGGTCCGGGCTATATGGCATAATTCAGCAAATACAATGCATATGTAATTATGGTAGGATCACATACCTCGAGTTCTTCGTCGTCGCCAACATAGTCTCCTACCTTCCATTCTGCTGGTAAACGAGAGTAGGGATTCCAGTCATCATGGTGTCCGGAATCCAAACCCCATTGATAATTTCCCGCCATTCCAGCTCGAAAAGATACCTCAAAGATTTCCTCTTCCAGCTGTTCCAAACATTCTCTCAACATCGACGTCAATCAGTCTTTCTGAGGTCCCCGTAAGTTGAACCGCCCAAGCACGTAGAAGGAGATCTTTTCCCTCGAGGTTCGCCATCTTCGGATCGGATTTAAGGCGATAGGCGATATAAAGTGTGTAGGCATGGGCGAGTGGTAAGTATTCAAGCCTAAGTTTTTTGTCTTTGCGGGTAATGTGGATATCGAACCAGTTTGCTATTTGCGCTCTTTCCTCTATCGAAAGCGAGCCAACATAGGGGATGAGAGTAGTTAGAAGAGACATTTTGGTGCTTTCGAGCCAGGACAATGCAGGTATTGTCTTGTTCTTCAGATCCTTCGGCTTACAGGTGAGCAAATTGGTAAGAACCTTCTTATAAGGCAAAAGAATGTCGTTGACTTCGTTGGTATATGGGATTGAATCAGGGTTTGAAAGGATGTCCTCGGAACTCTCGATTTCATGTGCGTGTTTCCATCGTTCAAGCTTGAACGCACATAGGTTAGTGAAAATCTGAGGTTGGTGAGTAATATTCACATACCCGGACACGCCTCCTTTGTGCTCGGCTTTGCCACAGGGAATCAACAATTTCCGTTAAAGGAACGCTATAGATTCCACCAGCGACGAATTCTGTGCTCATGGGGAGGACGTTCTCCCTCCACAATTTGATCCTCCAACTTCCATTGAGATTTTGGATGAGACGAGCGGGACAATGAACAACTCGAACAAGGGCACCACGACCAGCTCTAAGAATGGGATTCAACTTGGGAAATAAGTATTACTAGTTTATTCTCTTCGCACCTTAATCGATCAGCCAATGGCTTATTACGACCCACATATTTCTCCAGCCGTCTGCAATTTATGTCGAAATTAGTATGCAAATGAGGAAATATTTTCTCCACCTACTTCCGTTCAGAAACTCGTAAAGGCAGAATGTGCCTTGGATCACAAAAATCGCAGATAAAAACCGAATTTCTGGCGAGATTACTTGCCCGACCATCACGCTGACATGCGATATGTGATCAATTCTTGCATTCGCCACATTCAATAGCCTCTCCATGTTCGTCAGCCTGATAATGGATGTTACCATCCCCAACTATCCCACACCGACAGTCCAAGCCGAACAACGAATCCGGAAGAGAGGAGTCCGAACGAGTCAGTGATCCCGTTATTAATGGGTGAACCAAATTTCAAATCCTAGGACTCATTAATGTGCTCTCCCGTGCATTAATATACATTCCGTGCATTAATGCACATTCACGCGCATTCCCGTGCATTAACCGAGCATTCCCAAGCATTGATGTGCATTAACGTGCATTAACGTTCACTGCCGTGCACAGGGCCGTGCACTACTGTGCAAGTGCTGTGCAGTGCCGTGCATTACCGTACAACTGCCGTGCGCTACCGTGCAACTGCCGTGCTGTGTAGTATGGTGCGGTATATACACTTGCCCTGACAGTAAATTTAGTGGCAGTGTTATTACCCTATCCTCAACCCTGGCAGTCCTCGACGGTTTGCTTGACGTTTGTGATGGATCCTGATGGCATGTCTCTCTGCCGGTCAATGGTTTTACTATCTCTCTTTGTATGTGGCCATATTTTCTTTGAAATATCTGTTTCATGGCCTACTTTATGGACATAAAATACATGTTATATAATTGAATGTACTCTGCAGTTTGTCGAAAGTTCATGCACATCAGAGCTTCCAATTTTGGATGTTGAATTTTGAAGTTTAAACTGATTTTTGTCTTGCGACCTCAAATTTAAGATAACCGGAAGCATTTACTTAACAAGGGGAGATAGTATACTACCTGTAGAGCAAATTCATGGAAATAATCAACAGCACAGAATAGTTATAAGCCCTGTCGCAACCGTTGCGACCAGAATGAGATGACCTCTGATTTTCCTTATCCGGAAACAGTGACACCACCAATTAAATCACCGTTCAGAGTTCCCAACTCTTTAACGGAGACTCAGAGTGTCACCTTAGGTAGTTCCGTACCACTGCCGTGCATACCGTGCTACCGTGCTATTGACGTGCCATTGACGTGCCTACCGTGCAAGATGGCACGTTAGTGCACGTTAGGCACGCGAATGGCACGGCCTTTTACCTGTGCCCATGCATGTTGTGACTACACATAGGGCTGCGCACCGTCGCCGTAAAGCGACGGTTATACGGGCGGTTTCGACGGGTACGGGGTACCTCCCCGTACCGTCAGAGCTTCAACTCAGGCTGCTCCCAGCGACGGGCCGGTAGACTAATGTGTACATACTGTTGAACCCGTCCGTTAGGAGCCGTTTACGGCCGTCATACGGGTCATACGGGGTTTTTTTTTTTGCAATATTTATATTACCTTGAAACATATGAATGATTGACACAAGATTGACGCAGCCAGGTGCCTTGGTATCCGACCGTCGTATGCCCTAAACGGCATTCGATTTCAAATTTCAATTTCAAACCTCGCCTCTTATCAACTTCCACCATCGCAAAACCATCGACTCATCACCATCGAATATCCAACCCGCTTTGCCATCCATCGGGATGTCCAGACTCAGTCATTCCAGACGAAAAAATGAGGCAGACTCATACCGTGACAGTAGCATGTCACCGTGTTCGCAAAAAAAATAGTCGTCGACACCAACGTTGGATAACCGGCATTTCCTTCCTATTTGAACATTGGAATTTCAAACCTGGTTACTAATGAGACCTCGCTGCGCCACGGACTCGATAAAGATGGGGCGCGTGTTGTGTTCAAAGGAGAAAACTGGCCATGGGACTGGACGGTACGCATGGTCATCATCATTCATCTCATTTCATTTTCCTTCCGTCCTGTCTACTTTACATTCAATCCCTATCTCATCATAGATACATTCTGTTTGTCCTTACCCCCTATGATTTCACAGCACATAGGTTTTCGTGTTGTTTCACTTCCCATTTTGTAGTGTGTACTCACAGCATAAATACCCTATAGATACATTGACTCTCCCTCCGTCGTTCACCTACCTGGCTTCTTACTGCTCTAATGGGTATGTTTGACTCATCCTTTTCACCTCTGATTATATAGACGTGTTCGTAGTTAATAACCATGATTTTAGCATATGCCCAGACTAATCATATTAATCATGAACAACAAGGGGTTGTTTTCCAACGCCATCGAGATCTGAAGGTTCTTTGAAACCTATACTTAATTAGTCTCAGGCTGTCAGTCAATAGTCGAATAACAAACTAATTAAGGTAGGATCGTATTTGGGATCTCAGGATGGGAATCAAGTGGGTGGGCGTCTATTTTGTAGATGTACGGGAATCGAGGGTCTCGATTTGCCTTCAAAACTAAACGACCACCCGGAACACTAAAGCCCAGGTCATCTGGGTTGCGGCCTTCATGAAAAAAGTGCGATCCGAAGGGTAATTTGGGCCAGACATGGCGTTCACGCAGCGCTGCACAGATGGGGGACAAGGCAAGAGGAACGCTTGTGCTAATTCACTCGATTTGGGTGAATTCTGACAATCGCTGATTAAGGATTGCCAGAATCCACTTCCATCATCCTACAGATCCACTCGAGGAGGAGGTTCGAACATGGAACCTTAGTCGCGAATACCCATACCTTCGGTCGGTTCATGTTTTCTTTCACTTGATCTAAGTAACCCTAACGCTAACTGTCGATTCGTTCAGTAGACATTCGCGGGGTAATCTCGACTTGAGCGGCGATGATTGGTGATGGAGCTCGAACCGGCACATTTGGCGTGATGGACACGTCACACGGTTTGCGGCCAAAGGTGGGATTGTGTAACGTATCGCAGAAAATATGGAACATGCCGGAATCGCACGCGGCACAACCGTTGGACTATCTGTCCCAATATCCTTAGATCGTTACTTAAGCTAACACCCGGGACTCTGGCGCTCCGAAACCAGGTCGGCCATGTTATCTTCTGGTTCCGTAACCTAACTGTTACAGATTGGGAAGCGCGTAGCTCAGTGATTGCGTGGCGGAGAGCTCGGACGAGTTGATGTTTCTAAACGTGTGTTGTTGTCTTGATTTGTCTGCTTCCTTTGCTTCATATTTGGTAAGGGACGGGGAAATCACCGTTATTCTCCAAATATTTGACCTCGAAAACTTCTTCCTTGTTATCGATGTGGCCTCGAGAACTCTTTTCCTGCACAGGGCTACTGCGAAGGCGTCGTTGGCCGATTCACTGGATGGGACGTGAAGTTTCTCGGTCGCCTCAAGAAACCTTTTATGACCAAACGAGCATCGTTGGGCGCTTCCTCTCCTTTTGGTGTCAACTCAAAAAGTGACGGACAGTCCCCGATGCCATCCAGCATGGCGGGTACTGAATCTCCTAGTCCAGGCCCCTACCAGTCCTTCCCACAGCACCACAAGAGCCAAGAACGGAGGCCATTGTCGTCCTCGTGGAGGGCATCTTCATCCTTATCCCCTTCTCACATGCTCGAGAGACGTGGGTCCAAACCCCATCCATATTCTCCTCCACAAGATCGTAATCGCCTGACCTCGCCTCTTTCACATTTGGTCATCTCTTCCTCTTCATCGTCT
>Ga0307513_10011969_pt1 | contig 10744 bp, 8 predicted proteins | sample 15_EM_MG_FD_202174 | JGI IMG/M metagenome (GOLD analysis project Ga0307513, IMG submission 202174) | Populus trichocarpa ectomycorrhiza microbial communities from riparian zone in the Pacific Northwest, United States - 15_EM | ecosystem: Host-associated > Plants > Roots > Unclassified | place...
TGAGCCAGAACCTCTAGCTGCTGGCTCCAGGTCACAATCAGACCCTTCTCTGATGACTCCTCCGCAAAGTTGCTTGGAAGTTTTTTCTTTTCCGATTCTCTGACTACCCACAAGAAGTTGCAGTCACTCCTCTTTAGGCCACAAGCAATTTCTTCCATTTGCTCCTCTCCCAGTGCAGCCAAGCTTCCAAATGACACATATACCACGGAGCCAGTTTCCTTTGAATCTAGCCACTCCATGCAGCCGTCCAGATTAGGTTTGAAGAGGCTGGGACCGTACTCTTTGTCGCCCTCCAGCTGCTTGTCCAAGTAAAATGAAGGAATCATTGGTCCTATTGGCTTTATTGACCTTCGACTTGCCAACCAGTTTACCGCCTGATAGAAATCAGCAAAACTTTTAGTGCCACAAAAATAAAAGTAGCTTATTTAGAAAATATGAACAAAGAAAAAAGAATTTAAATAGGAATTTGAAGCATTGCTGCTCTCGTTTATGTTGCTTTGCTTGTCAATCAGTTGTTGACTAGTTGCTTGTTTGATCTCACATTTGTTTGCTTTGTTAACATTTATATATGTATTAAGATCAAGACATGCATTTAATATATAGAGGAGATCTTTAGTGGTACCTCTTCCTCCAGGGTGCTGAAAGTGTTGACAAAGATCCAATCAGCTTCCCTGAAATTCGAAAACTGACCGACAACATGGTTCAGTAGAAATGAATATTCTGATTCTGAATCCATTCCTTGCACAAATGATGGTAGATCGGTAATTTCTAGTGGTGAAAGTGCTGGCATACGTGAAACTGTTACCAGCAGCTTCTCTGGTGGAATCTTTAGCTGCATCTCATGAACGTTGTAGTAGACATTGTCAACAGCACACGACTGTGTGAAGAGCGAAGCCCCAGTGAGGCCAAGCTGTCTAGCTTTGTCTAGAACCCAAGGCAAGTGGGAGTCATACAGAAGGCAACTTATTGGATGCCCAGAAGCATTGTTTAATTAGTTCTGCTACGAGTTCTGGCAATTTTCGTGTCACCGCAGCTCGGAAATGTTTTAAGTAGTCATCTGACGAAAGCTTGCCTTCATAACTAACAAAATCTACAGTCACAACTTCGACCGAGCCAAGTCGGAGGGTATGCTTGAGCACCTTGCTCGAGAAGATCACTATTGTGACGTGGAGTCCTTTGGAGGCAAGGCGCTTGGAGAATTGCATCATTGGGTTAATGTGACCTTGAGCAGGAACGGGTATGGCCAGTACATGACTCTTACTCTTTCTTTCTTGCTTCTCCATTAATTTCTCTAACCAAACCCGTCTATTTGCCTTCCATTCTCCTGAGTAGAACTACTACTTTTATATATATGCAAGCATGTTGTATCCAAATTGTAGCAGTGGACCATAGTCATGGTCAAACCACTTATTGGCAGACAAGGAAGGAACAAACGTGGTAAACAAGTTTACAAAGCTTGGAGGCTACTCAATTTTTTTTTCTTTATTTTTTAACACTACACTACATTTAATTTTTTTTTTAAGTCTAGGCGTTGATAATTGGATGGGATTATTAAAAGGTATTAGATTTAATTGAGTCAGGAACTCCTGTAGGAATCAAGAACGGAACAAAGATTACAAACATGTATATTAAGCATTTATTTAAAATTCAACAAAATCAAAGATATTTATTTATTGAAACACTCTAAAGTAATGAAACGTTTTATTACTAACATCTAGACTCAATCTTGACACTCTAAATAATGGAAGAATTAATCTTGGTAATAATCAAAATTAATTCTCAAATTATCAACATTTAATTAACTACATACCATAAATCAAGAATTAAATCTGAACATAGCGGTCATAAATCTATATTTTTTAAAATGAAAAAATATTTCAGATTTGGAACAAAAGCTTTTGGAAGAGATTACTAACATTTATGACTTGGAGTGGACAAACAACGAGTTGGAATAAATAGTTCTTCATGGATCAGACCCAAGTCCAAGTCTTTATTTGCAAAGAAATAATGTTTTTTTACTCAAAATATTATTTTATAATAAACTTAAACATAAGATCTCTCCCCTCTAAAACTTTAGGATCCCTTTGAGCTCAATTTTAACTTTTCAATTAACCATTTTATAAACATTGTGAAAACTTTATTTCTTTCCAATGTGAAATATAATTCTTTCGAAGATTTTGAGTTTCACCAAAACATGCAAATTAATGGTTTTTCATATCAATTTTTCACTCACCTATAATTTATTTAGATCATGTTAATGTTTTATGTTAAGGAGCATGGGCGGTAATTTTTTTGCAACACTCGGTAAAATACCGATGGCCAGTTTCCGACGGTAAAGCCGTCGGTATTTATTTAAAATATTTTAAAAAAATTATTTATTCATAGTAAAAAAACTTAGAAACCAAATAAAATTGTATTAAACATTAAAAATATAAAAATAATGTTAAATAATATTCATCCAAATATTCATTACAAATTTAATGTGTTTAAAAAACAAAATTAAACTAGAATAGCGGCAGAGCTGGAGGAGGATCGAGGAGGAGGAGGCTGGTTGTTCCCGGGACCGTACCACCAAAAAGGAGCTGCACATGTATCATCACCCATCCTTGATCTAATCTCCATGACCATTTGACGGAGCTGATCATAATCCGTCGAGAGTCGTTCATATTGTTGTTTCCAGGCTATGAACTCCTTAAACTGGGTGCTCAATACTGATGGAGAGCTCCCAACGGTTGAGACACTACGGACCGACCGCAAGTTTTCAGTCGTAATGTTGGAGAGCCCGTAGACCCGATTTTTATCGGGTTCACCAGACGATCCTACCTCCATCCACAAATCCGGATGGGTCGAAGGATCGTCCCCATATCTCTCCCTCAACCAGCTATTATAGGTCTCCTGAATTTTTTTTTTAAAATCATCATATTCAATTCAAGAAAATAATAACTTACAAAATAAAATGATTGAACGAACATACCACAAAGTGTTGAGCACGGTTGTCCACGAACTGCTGCATCCCCTTTTGGCGGTCTTGACTCCGCACGTTCATCCCTACAAACAACTCCATTAGACTCGGCTCACATCCAAGAGACGTAGCCTGTAAGGAAAAAAAAGGTTGCAAGTTAAATATATTTATACGCAACAACAAATTAATTAATGATATATTTTATTTAAATTAATCTTACCATCCGCTTCGCATGTGTGCTGAACGGGATGGAGCCGCCGATGTGCGTGGTCAATGAACCATGAATTTGCCGGTTCCGGTTGTCGGTGTAAGGCCCGACCCACTCCCCCTTGCAGAATATTGTCCACTTTGGGCCTTCCGCCCTCACGGTTTTGTTTCTGGCAGCCCACGACCCCAAAACGCGTTCTACAAGGTTAGGTACCCATTGCCTTAATAAACCCTAGCTCTAGACACTCTTCTCTCGATATGGGATATTACAATACCCCCATCTTAAGAACGAGTCGTCCTCGGCTCTGATACCATATGTAAGGCCCGACCCACTCCCCCCTTGCAGAATATTGTCCGTTTTGGGCCTTTCGCCCTCACGGTTTTGTTTCTGACAGCCCACGACCCCAAAACACGTTCTACAAGGTTAGGTACCCATTGCCTTAATAAGCCCTGGCTCTGGACACTCTTCTCTTGATGTGGGATATTACAATCCCCCCATCTTAAGAACGAGTCGTCCTCAACTCTGATACCATATGTAAGGCCCGACCCACTCCCCCTTGCAGAATATTGTCCGCTTCCGCTTTGAGCCTTCCGCCCTCACGGTTTTGTTTCTGGCAGCCCACGGCCCCAAAACGCGTTCTAAAAGTTTGGCACCCATTGCCTTAATAAGCCCTGGCTCTGGACACTCTTCTCTCGATGTGGGATATTACAGTCGGCGTCGGACTGTGAGCGCCGTGTGAACCGCTCAGACGTCACATGCTCAATATATGTCGTCCATATATCTCCCGAGATGAATGGCAGTTTGAATTCCCGCCAAACCGCCACCTCATTCCATCCTTCAAGATCGTTATCCCTCGCATATCTTTTTGCTTTTTTTTTGTGTCATACAAAAAATCACGCAACCTACTTTCATAGTAACAAATTAGAATTTAGAACATAAAATTATAAAACAAAAATAAATATTATTTTCGATGTTACCTAGTTGCCGCGTGATTCTCTCATACCCTCCTCACAACATTGTTGTCCGCGCTATCCCACTCAAATTTATGTTGTGTATATAAATAATTCATTTAAAATAAAAATAGTACAAGATATAAAATTATAAAAATAATTTATTAAAAATAAGCTGGAAATTAAAAGTTAACACCTACCTAAAATTGCTGAAACCATGCATCGATATTAGATCTCCACTCAGGATGTATGGAAACCTAACTCTATTGAAACAATGGAATCTCCATCGACGATTTAAACGCCAATGTTATTGTCCTGGCAGCTTCAATGTTTGTGAACCCGAAGTTAAATAAAATTAATAAAATATTAATTAGTTGTTCATAAATTATGTTATAAGTATAAAAAAAACTAAAACCTAAACAAACTTACATTGAGAGGTCATCCTTCTATTGTGTCTGGTACTTGCGGGTGAATTGACCCCGTTGTGAAGGCACACCACCTCTGCGCTGTGAAACCGAGCTAGAAGAGCTAGCATCACAAGTTGGCGTAGGTGCCTCACCGTGATCAGCACCTAAGGATAGCTCCTCCTCGCTGCTAGAAGAACTAGCTGCAACCGTCTGCTGACGACGTGTTGTAGATTTCATTCTACGCATCTACACAAATTTATACGAATAATTACATAATTAACTTTAATTATTTTAAAAACATCCGGCAGCACCTCCCTTATACTGGAGACTACCCACAGTTTTCAAACCTGCAAATCTTTACAATAATGACAACCCAATTGACTCCGTTGGAATATCTTATATACAACCTAACATCTATAGAAATTCAACTTCTATATATTTTCAACTAACATCTATAGAAATGCATAAATGACAATTAAAATTAATTGAAATAATAAAAAACATAACAATCAATAATAGAATAAAATTGAGATAAAACAATGAAATTTAATTCTTCATTTCCAATTACCATTTCAATGGAAAATTCAACAATAACAATTAAAAGAGACTAAATTATCAAGTAATTATTACAATACAAACAATAAAATAATTAAATTTTCATTCAATACATCTACATAAATTTATATGAATAATTAAATAATTAAATTCAATAATTTTAAAAAAATTCACCAGCACCTCCCCTATATTAGAGACTACCCATAATTTTCATACCTGCAAATATTGATAATATCCACAAACCAATTAACTCCATTACAAAATCTTATATACAATCTAAAATCTATATTCTATAGAAATTTAACATCTATATATTTTCAACTAATATCTATACAAATTCATAAATAACAATTAAAATTAATCGAAACAATACAAAACATAACAAGCAATAATATAATAAAATTAAGATTAAATAATTAAATTTAATTATATATTTCAATTAACATTTTAAAGGTAAATTCAACAATAACAATTCAAATTTAACAAAATTTTCAATTATTATGGCAATACAAATAATAAAATAAATTGAACAAATAAAAAGAAAAAAACTAAAGACTTTAGGAATGAAAAATGTTTACCTTAATAGTGCGTTGATTTCAAGATTTTATCTAAAAACAATACACAAAACAAAAAACACAACAAAAATAATCATAATTAAAATAAAAAAAGTAAAAAAAATACAAAGATAAAGAAAGGAGAATCATACCTTTTAATATGTTAAAAACTACAATCAAAACAATAAAAATACAATGAGAAACGCAAATGATTTGTAGGAGGAGAAGAGAAGATGAATGAGGAGGATCGGAGAAAAAATCAACCACGGAGGGGGGGGCTGGGTTTTATACTGCAATGTTACTGACATAATTACCGACAGAACATAAAATAATATTTTCTTGGGCGGTGGCATTAAATTCCGTCGGTAATTTCTGTCGGTATTTTTTGAATTTTGCACTAAAATTTTGAAAATCTCTCCAGATTTTTCGAAGTCCGTCAGCACATCCTTCGGTAAATAGGTGTCAAAGCACGCGCACATTGGATTTGCCGCTTCCGTCAGTAAATGTGCCGACCGACCTGGCAGTCTGACAGTCGCACGTATTGGAATTTGCATTGTACATCGGTGCTTCTGTCAGGAAACACGTCGGTGATTGTGGCATGGGTTGTAATTTTTTTGCAACTCTCGGTAAAATATTGATGGGACAGATGCCATCGGTATGGTCGTCGGTGATTGTGGGAAATGTTGTAATGTTTTTTCAACTCTTGGTAAAATACCAGCGGCACACATTCCTTCGGTATTTTCGTCGATGATTGTGGCAAATGTTGTAATTTTTTTTAACTCTCGGTAAAATATCGGTAGCACACATTCCGTTGGTATCGTCGTCTGTATTTGTGTCAAACTTTTGCATGTTTTGTTTGTATTACCTATCTATCCTTCTGCACAAACGCTTAAATTGCAAACTTACAGCATGCACAGCACAATAACAAGAGCAAACAATTATAAAATAAATATTTCATGTTCCAAAATATCATCCATAATATTACATTATAAAAAAAAGGCCTTACACTTTCGTGTTCTAATCATATTTAGTCAGAATTTTCATCTTCGTCCTCAATTGAATTGTTATCAGCTTCATCGCACTCTTCAATGTGGTTATCATCTTCTTCATCAACATTCTCTAGTCAATTAGAGCTCAAAACAACATTCAACTCCTCTGCATCAACATCAACAAAACTATCATCGAAAACATGAAAATTTGAATTTTCTTCTAAGTCAATCGAACGAGCAACTCGATATGGTTCAACCAACTCACTAGCTTGAAAGACTTCATCTATCACACTTGTGCCTTTGTTCCCATCCTGAACAACCTCGACACGACCCCTAAGTTTGGTTTTTAAAACCGATAACCAATCAACTCTTGATCGGTCCTTTCTAAAGGAAGGGGTGTATGTGTAATAAACTTGTTGGCATTGCTTTGCGAAAATAAAGATCTACTTACTTAGTAAAAGGTCTCAACTCATCATAGTTAAATAGGACATAATTGTGTGCTTGTCTAAACTCTATTTCAGACAAATATCTTCCCCTTACGACATTTTTAGGTGTAGGTTGTCCAGGATTGGAGAATATTAACAAGTTCGCACTTGAAGACACTTCACCACCATCAAAATGTTCTCAAACACGTTCTTTTCAATGTGCATTACGTCAAGGTTATGATAGAGAAGATTGGTCTTCCAATAAGGAAGCTCCCAAAAGATACTTCGCTTCACCCAATTATGGGTCAAACCAAAACCATGAAACTTTTGCTTACCTGATTGGAAACCAAACACAATGTCACCGTACTCTAACACAACATCATGCAATTCTTCACCAGAAAGACGCGGGGGTGCAACATCCTTTTCAACTCTGCCAACAAAGAAATCCTTTCTGTTCTTTCTGTACCTGTGATTCGGTGGCAAGAAACAACGGTGACAGTCAAAAAAAGAAGCTTTACCCCTGTTTATTAGCATGAATGCCTTGTTGTTCTCCATACAGTATGGACATGCTAGTTTTCCATGCATGCTCCAACCAGAAACCATTCTATAAGCTGGGAAATCATTGATAGACCACATCAAAGCCGCTCTCATAACAAAATTCTATTTCCTCGAGATATCATAAGTCAAAGCTCCAGAGGACCACACTGCGTCATCTCATCAATCAATGGTCGAAGACAAACATCTATATTCTGCCCTGAACTGCTCGGACCTGGTATGACCATAGATAAAAACATGAACTCCGGCCTCATACACATCCCTGGTGGCAAGTTATAAACTGTCAGTATGACCGGCCAACAAGAATAAGGAGCAGCAAATGACCCGAATGGGTTGAATCCGTTTGTACACAACCCAAGACGCACGTTCCTTGATTCAACTGAAAAGTGAGGATGCACATTGTTAAAGTATTTCCATGCTTCGCCATCAGAAGGATGCACCATCACTCCATCAACCGCATGATGTAATTGGTGCCATGTCATGTGCTCAGCAGTCCTTGGTGACATGAATAACCTTTGCAGTCTAGGTGTGATTGGAAAGTATCTAAGTTTTTTATATGCCACGAGAGTCTTTCCTCTGCCGATTCTGGGTTTGTAACGGGAATGCCCACATGTCATGCACTCGGTCAACTCAGCATTTTCAAGGTAGTATAACATGCAGAAGTTAGGGCACATGTTAATTTTCTGGTATCCTAAACCGAGGGGTTTCATCATGGACTTGACAGTATAGAAGTTCTATTTCATCCTGTTCCCTTCAGGTAAAATGCTTCTCACCCATTCGATAATCTTGTCATAATCGGCCTCACTCAACCCGTGATCTGACTTGATGGTGAACACCTGTGCTACGACCGATAATTTACTGTGGTTTGTGCAGCCATCCCATAATGGTTCATCAGAATCTTTTAACATATCAAAAAACCTTGTTGCATCTGCATTAGGTTCTTCTTCTATGATTGGACATTCACTGACTTTACCTTCACTCATTCTCATTACATCCATAACCATATTCCTGTAAGGATTACTGTTGTCATTTCCAACTTCATGCACGTTGCTAGCACTAGAAGTTGACCCAACCACCCTTTCTACCATGCTCTCATTAGGAACAAATACTTCTCCATGTGCATACCAATACAGGTAATCCTCCATGAACCCTTTGGTTAGAAGATGCATCGTTACAACATCTTGATGTAGAAACTTTTTGTTTTACACTTCCTACATGGACACCTAATACCACCATTAGTAAAATTCCTCGGGATAGATGTTGCGAAATCAATTAAACCCTGAACCCGTTACAATAATCCATTCTCCGCAATCCTTAAGGTGAGTCTTGATACATCCATGAACGATCATCCATGACTTCTATCGAACCTCTATAAAATTATGACGACAATATGTATTAATTAACTATGTTACGTAAATAAACATAACAAAAATATTGGTTTGCCCGACATCAACTATCAACGTCCATACAAATTTATACATATATAAATTTACGGAAATCATAACTTCACAATAGAATTGATAAAAATTAAAACGGACCCGTTAAACAAGCTATTATTTATTTCATCACAACACGTCTAATTCGGTGTAATTCAAACAAAGTTTCAACAATTTACAAACAAATAAAATTTGACAAAATCTAAAACAAACTATAACAACTACAAAATTATACATTCATATTACAAGTTTCTTTAACAAATAACAATCAAACAAGTACATACGTTAACAAAAAAACATATACTAAAAAAAACAATAAAGTTCACATTTAAATGTTAAAACTAAAAAGGATAGATTTACTTACAAAAAATGAAAAAATCCACAAGAACGGATGTTGTGACCACGTACAAAAGTATAAGAAACTTGAGTGCTTGTGTTGAGAAGAGGAGGAGAGTTGGGATGGGTGGTTGGCTGCAGTTTGGGATGGTAGAGGTGGGATGGGGAAGAAGAAGGGGACGAAGGAGGAAAAGAGTGTCGGCAGAGTAGGTATATATTGGCTTTTACCGATGGAATCACCGACGGACACTTTTTATCGGTATACCCGTCGGTTATTCCACCGGCGACTGTGCCACGTCACTGTACGGAGATCCCGGTTTGAATCCCTCGGTCATTCCATCGGTAAAATCATCTGAAAAAATCTGCGTCATCACACCGTTGCAACTTTCCAAAAGAACTATATAATCCGTCAGCGATACGGTCGGTATATACCAACTGTATCGCCGATGGGTATTGTCTGTCAGTATATACCGACAGAATTGGAGACAGAATTATTTTCGTCGGTAATTTTTACGGACGAAAAAATTTCAGCGGTAATTCCGTTGGTTTTCGCTGATTTTCTAGTAATGTATTGAAGCAAACTAGCCAAACAAATGTTCCTGGTTTTTCTTTATTATATAGGACCCATATAAAATTTTTATTTATTATTTATTTATTTATCAACTCTTTAAGAATTAAAGCTAGACAAATATACAATGTGTATATATTGGCTGAACAAAAATTATATTTTTTATTTTTTATTTTCATTATCTTCATGTTTTCATTGGCAGAATACTATATGCATGTTGGGACCAAGGCCATATCTTCAGATTTTCTCAGCATTATCATAGTTTTGCTTATTTTCACTGGCAAGTACTTTCCTACGCTTCTTTGGATTCATTGTGGAACATGAAATTGGAAAAACACAAGAAAGTATCTCTAGTGGCTTTGGTTTCTTGAAAATAAGTCCTTCAACTTTTTAGTTTTTCTAATTAAGTCTAATTCTTTAATTATGTCTAATGACTTAAAAAAATCCAAAGCTAAGATGGATAAAATCAAAGTTCACTAAGATGCTCTGTGCACAATCTTCTTTTTTTTCTTGCATTTTCGTAAGAAGTTTTTACCTTTTGGTGTAATGAATTTGAGATTTGAAAAAAGTTGATGCTTTCATCGATACATAGTAAACTTGTAAGGATTCATTAGGAGGCAAACACAACGGAAATCACATTTCATTTATAAAAAATTAACAATATTTCATTCTTCCATTAACTATTCTTGTTGTTTCTCTACACAGTGATATGTCGTGCAATATTATTTCTTTTTGGGCTTTCATGCCTCGTGACCTTTTTAATCTACACTTGGCGATGAAGGCACTTATCAATGTATGA
>Ga0307513_10011970_pt1 | contig 10744 bp, 10 predicted proteins | sample 15_EM_MG_FD_202174 | JGI IMG/M metagenome (GOLD analysis project Ga0307513, IMG submission 202174) | Populus trichocarpa ectomycorrhiza microbial communities from riparian zone in the Pacific Northwest, United States - 15_EM | ecosystem: Host-associated > Plants > Roots > Unclassified | place...
CAAGCACCGGCCTTCAGTTCATCGTTCCGCGTTCCTACTTCCGCGTTCTTCGTTCATCGTTGTCCGGCTCAATATCGCTGCGGCGCGCCGTGGACACAGCGCACGGTGTCGCGCGCGATGAGCAATTCTTCGTCCGTCGGGATGACGTAGACGGCGAGGCGCGAAGTGTCGGCGCTGATAAGTCCCTGCAAGCCGCCGTGGTGCGCGGCGTTGCGCTCCGCGTCGAGTTCGAGGCCGAGCCACTGGAGGCCGTCGCAGATGCGCGCGCGAATCTCCGCCGAGTTTTCGCCGATGCCACCCGTGAACACGACCGCATCCGCGCCGTTCAACGCCGCGAGGTATGCGCCGATGTATTTCCGCGCGCGGTAGCAGAAGATTTCGATGGCGAGACGCGCCCGCCGGTCGTCCGATTCGCGCTCCTCGTCCAACAGTTCGCGCATGTCGTTCGTCAGGCCGGAGATGCCGAGCAGCCCCGACTGCTTGTTCAGCAGCGTCTCCACCTCCTGCGCCGACAGCCCCTCTTTGGCCGCGACGTAATCGATGATCGCCGGATCGATGTCGCCGGAGCGCGTGCCCATCACCAGACCTTCGAGCGGCGTCATGCCCATTGAAGTATCAATCGAATCGCCCGCGCGAATGGCCGCCACCGAGCACCCGTTGCCGAGATGGAGCGTGATGATGTTCGTCGCCGCGCGCGCGATGCCGAGCAGTTGCCGGTAGCGATAGGCGACGTAGCGATGCGACGTGCCGTGGAAACCGTAACGACGCACGCGATAACGCCTGTAGAGTTGATAAGGCAACGCGTAGAGGTAGGCGTGATCGGGGATGGTCTGGTGAAACGCCGTGTCGAAGACGGCGGCCTGCGGCAATCCCGCGCCGAACACTTCGCGCGCCGCCGCGATGCCTTTCAGGTTCGCGGGATTGTGCAGCGGCGCGAGGTCGATGCAATCCTCTATGCCGCCGAGCACCTCATCCGTAATCAACACGGAATGCGTGAACCGCTCGCCGCCGTGGACGACGCGGTGGCCGACCGCGTGAACGTCAGCCACGCTTCGCACCTCTGCGATGCCCGACCCCTCGGAGGTCACCCAACGGATGATCAACTCCACGGCGGCGCGCGTATCTCTGAGCGGCGCGGTGGAACGCTGCGCCGTGCCGCCCTCGGCCTGCAAGGTAATGATCGCCTCGCCCCCGATGCGCTCCACCACGCCGCGCGCCAGACGCCTGTCCGTGTTCTCCGCGATTCGCTCAAGGTCGGTCGCGATCAGTTGAAACTTCACGGACGAACTGCCGCAGTTGAGTACAAGTACGTTCATAGTAAAGAACCGTAAATCGTGAATAGAAGAAAGCAGGTTTTCTCTATTTACGATTCACTTTCTCCTTTATCTCCGCCATGCGCGCGCGCAGGCGTTCTTCGTCAACGGTTGTGACGCGGCCATCGCGGTAGACTTCGCGGCCTGCGATCAACGTGAGCATAACGTCGCGCGCCGACGAGGAGAAGATGAGCGCGCGCGCCGGGTCGTAGACGGGGATTTGGTGCGCGCCGTCGAGTTTGACGATGGCGAGGTCGGCTTCGTAGCCTGCCGTGAGCGCGCCCGTGCGTCCTTCGTAACCGAGCGCGCACGCGCCGCCGTGCGTGGCGTCGGTCACGGCATGTTGCGCGGTGTAGAGTTCGCCTTTTGATTCGTTCGGATGGAGGCGCGCGAGCAGAGTGGCGAGGCGTGCCTCTTCGAGCAGGTCGCAGGTGTTGTTGCTGGCGACCGAATCGCTGCCGAAGCCGCGCCTGAGCTCGGACATCTTCGCGAACGGAGCGTGGCCGTGGCCGAGTTTGAGATTCGACTTGGGACAATGCGCGACGGCAGCGCGCGCTTCTCTGATCGTCTCGATGTCGGCCTCGTCAACGCGCACGCAATGCGCGAGCAGCGTGTGCGCCGCGAGCACGCCGCGCCCGGAGAGATATTGAATTGGCGACATGCGCGGCGAACACCATTCGATGCCGCGTTGCGCGAGGCTCACAGCAAACGCGCCGCGCCCGTGTCGCATTAACTCGTCTTCGTCCGCCGATTCCGCCGCGTGAATCATCAGCGGCAACTGTTCGGCAATGACATATTCGGTCACGCCCGCGAGCAACTTCTCGCTCACGGTGTACGGCGCGTGCGGCGAGACGCCGACGCGAACGAGTTCGTTTTCCGACTCGCGCAGACGCGCCACATCCGCGCGCAACTTCGACAACAGTTCATCGGCCACGCGCGCGTCGGGGCTAATCACTTCCTGATAGACGACGCCGCGCAAGCCCACATCGCGGAGCGCGGCCATGCTCGCATCGCCGTAGCTCGACGCATCGCCCACACACGTCACGCCGGCGCGCGCAGCCTCGACCGCGCCCCACGTCGCCGACACACGCAGGTCGTCCGCCGTCAGGCGCGTCAGGCGCGCGACGGTCAGTTTGCGCAGCCACGCAAAAAAATCGCCCTCCACATCTTCGAGATAGCCGCGCAGCGCGGTGAGTTCGAGATGCGTGTGACAGTTGACCAGACCCGGAATGATCGCCGCCGCGCCGAAATCTTCGCAGGCGGCTTCCGTGTACCGCGCCGCGAGTTCCGCGCGCGTGCCGACGCCGACGATGCGCGCGCCCGCCACCGCGACCGCGCCGTCTTCAATCGAAGGCGTCGCGACGGGGACGACCCAGCGGGCGCAGTAGAGTTTTGTTGGATGAATCTGATCCGGCGTCGAGTCGAGTGAGTTCATGTCGAAAGGTGTTGCGTGTCTGTCGCGGCAGGCGCGTGCCTGCGGTGTCTTCGTCTGAGTAGAAACCACAGGAGGCCGGAAAAGGCAATCACAAAACCGCCCGCCGCCGCCACCGGGCGCAGGCCGAACGCGTCAGCGCCCGCGCCCGCCGCGTACATCGAAGAAACCATCATCAGCGTCGTCAGAGTTTCGTAGGAGGCGAAGACGCGACCGGCATAGGCGTTGTCGGTGCGACGCATGACGAGCGTCTGCTGCGCCGTCCACCAGATGGCGAAGTTCATCTCGCGCGCGATGAGGACGAGGCTCGCCGTCCACAAATTCGGCATCACGGTGAAGAGGGCGAGGCCGCAGCCGTCGAGCACGAGCGAGCGACCCATGCGCGCGCCCAGACTATCGCCCGCCGCGTTGAAGCGACGCGCGACGGGCGCGCCGAGCACACCGCCGATGCCCATCGCGACGAACAACACGGAGATGCCGAAGTCGCGCGGGCGCGCCGCCCAAGCCGACGCCGTCAACTCGCCGAGGCGCGCGCCGAAGACGCTGTAGAGCGCACGCGCCACGCCGTTGCCCAAGCCCCAACCGGCGGCGACGATAAAGACGGCGGCGAGCACCCCGTCGCGCCTCACGTAGCGCAAGCCCTCTCGAAACTCGAACAAGGCGCGTCGCAACCCGGCGGCGATGCGTTTGTGAATTGAGACGCGGGAGGTCCGGTTTACAAAATTTTCAGCCGTCGCCCCGGTATGTTCAGCCGTCGCCGCAGTATTTGCGGCAATCGCTGCGGTGGGTTCAGCGGTCGCCGCAATAGTGTCGAAGTCAACGGCTTGAGTTGCGACGCGTTCACGCTCCGGCTGCCCGTGGGCTTTCTGGCGTACGGGCAGCCGGATGCGGCTGATCATCAATGCGGAGACAAGAAAGGTGGCGGCGTTGAGGACGAAGACGAGGTCGCGGCTGATGAAGGTGGCGACGAGTCCGCCGAGCGCGGAGCCGACGGCGATGGTGGCGGCGGTGGTCGAAGCCGAGAGCGAGTTTGCGCCGAGCAGTTCGTCAGTCTCCGTCACGATGACGGGAATCGTCGCGCGCTTGGCCGCGTTGAAAAAAGCCGAGACGGCGAAGAGCGACGCCCCGACCGTATAGATCGCCGGGAGCGAAGAGAACTTTTGCGCGAGCAGGAAACCGGCGGCGAGCACGGCGCGCGCCACGTCCGCCGCGATCATGACGCGACGGCGATCCGTGCGATCAACGACGACTCCGGCGATGGGGCCGAAGAGAAACAGCGGCAGGTGGCGCGCGATGGCGTAGACGGCGATGGCGCGTCCCTCGCGCGCCGTGCCCGCGAGTTCGAGCGCGAGGGCGAGCACGGCGATGTTGTTGAGCCAGTCGCCGATCTCGGAGACGACCTGCCCCGACCACAGGTGTCGGAAGTTGGCGTTGCCCCTGAGCAGTTGCCTGTAGGTCACTTCTTCGGTCGCCCGCCGCCTTCGGCGTCTTTCAGTTCGCGGTAGCGCGCGAGGATCGAGGAGACGTAGGCGCGCGTCGAAGGGATGTCGATGCGCTCGATAAATTGCGCGGAGGTGAGCGGCGCTTGATTAGGCGCGACGCGATTCCACTCGGCGGCGCGGCTCGGTCCGGCGTTGTAGGCGGCGACCATGCGCGCCTCCGCGTCGGGCAGGTCGCGGTAGGCTTTCGAGATTTTTTCCAGATACCAGCAGCCGATCTGTATGTTGCGTTCCGGCTCGGCGAGCAGGCTCTTCGGGTCGCGCGACATCTGCTGCGCAAACTCGCGCATCCCCGTCTCCGCCGCCCACTCGCGCCCCACCGTGGGCGTCACCTGCATCAACCCGATCTCGGCGTCCTCGCCGATCTTCCACGGGCTGAAATAAGTCTCCTCGTAGATGATGCTCCACACGAGGTCGGGGTCGAGGCGGTAGACGCTCGCCTGCCGCGCGATGAGCGCGTCGAAGCGATGAATCCAATACTGGTTAAAAAAATAGAGGCCGACGGCGGCGAGGCCGGCGGCAGCGATGATGGAGATGATGACGACGGCGAGGGCGGGACGCTTGAGGACTGGCATTCAACAGAACTTCCCTTAACTATCGCGCGAATCCGACGCTAGTTGCGACGCCTGAGCCGTGTCCAAAGTTGGGCTTGAGTGATGGCGCGGTCAAGACCTTCGTAGCGTGATTGCAGGGCGCGGCGGTCGAGGACGTGGCCTTGCAACCAGACATCTGCGGCGAGCGTTGCGCCGACACAGAGCGCGCCGCCGCGCAGAGAGCGTTGGTTGATGAGCACTTCGAGTTTGAAGTGGCCGAGGTCGAGATAAGCCCAGTAGAGTTCGCCGCCGGAGAGCGGGTTGCGCAGCGGCTTGAAGGAGAGCACCCGACCGCAGAGGCTCCAATCGTTTTCGTGCGCGGCGCGCGCGGGCGCAAACTCTTCGAGCGCCTGCCAGCGCGGACGTTCCTCGCGCGAACACACGCGCGCCCGGTAAGCCAGCCCGCACAGGCCGACGTGCAACTCCTGCGCGTTGAAACCCTCGAAGCCGACTTCCGTCAGGTTCTGCAACTCGAAGAGCACTTCCGTCTCCGTGCCGTCGCAGTAGCCGTGAACGATGGCCTCGCCCTCTTCGTCGTACTCGGTCAAAGCCCACGGGCTGATGCGCTGCGTGTAGCGGGCGCGAAAACCGGGGCGACAGTCGGCGTAGAAAATGTCGCCCGTGCCGGACTCGTAGAGCACCGTCCACACTTCCAGTCCCTCGCCGAGTTTCCAGCAACGGCCATGCAGAACCGCGCCGCGCCGGAGCAACTGCGACGGCTCGCCCTGATCGCCCGCGCGCTCGGCGAGATGATTGAAATCACGCTCGCTCGGCACTTCCAGCCCGATAGCTTCAAACGTCTCTTCCATGATGAAAACAGAGGTCAGTAGTCAGTAGAAGCAGTTTGTTCTTAACTGACCGCCGACCTCCAGCCTCTAACCTCTTGCAATTCGCTTACGCTGCTGAATGGGTTTCACTTTAGCATCATCCGCGCGCGGCGCGCGACTTTTGAAGCCGCGTATGTTGCGCTCGGGGCCGTGTTGCGGTTGCGCGCCCGTGCGCGTCATCTCGGCAAACAGTTCCACGTCGTAATCGGCCTCGCGCGACATCTCTTCACGGATGGCGTGCAGTTCTTCCAGAAATCTCGGCTTGCGATACATAAGCTGATGAATAGTAAATCGTAAATCGTGAATAGTAAAAACAGGAGCGTTTGCTGTTCACGATGGATGATTGAACTATTTACGAATCCTGTCTTTCAGTCAACTCCGAAACTAAGAACTCCGGCGTCACGATCATCGGGACAAAGAACCCGGCGGCGGTGTTGAAGAGACGGATGCGCGCCTGTCTTCGCACGTTCGCCAGATGTCCGAAGTTCCACGTAACTAGATAATCTATTTTATGCACGGAGGCAACCGCGACGTGCAACGCGTCGGCGATGTACTTGCGGTGAAAGATGCCGCGCGAGATGTAGCCTTCGGCGAGGATGGTCGCCTCGTCGGTCAACTCAAGTTGTTCGAGCGGCGCGACGAGTTTGAGGTAGGCCGTGCGGTGAGGTTCGGGCAGGCGTTCGAGTTCGCGCACGACGAGCGGCGAGACGGTGGCGCGGTATTCCGACATCTCGTGTTCCCACCAGCGGATCGTCAGGTCGCGCCGGAACGGCTCGCCGTTGTCGAGATACGCGCCGACCACGGACGTTTCCAGATAGAGGCTCTGCTTCACGGAGTGGCCCCCGAAGCGGGCGTGATGTTGGCGTCGTCCGTGGCGGGCGCAGGCGGCGTTGCGATCGTCGGCGGGTCGAGCCGCACGATGCCGCGTTGGAAATCGAACGTGACGCGGAAGCGACGCAGGACGTTGCCGCCGATGATGCCCGTCTGCTCGAAGCCGGAAGTCTCGTTGATGGCCGACATGTCGAGCACCGCCGCAGCGAGATTGGCGTGCCGGTAATTGCCTAACGAGACGCTCGGCAAAAGAAGCGTCATCACGTCGTCCGAGACACCGGCTGCGCCGAAAACTTTGAGCCGCGTCTTCTGCTCGTAGCGCGCCATGTCTTCGGTCTTGGTGAGTTCCTGCGAGATGACGGAGATGCTCGCGCCCGTGTCGACGATAAAGTTGAGCGGCTTCTCGATTCCCTCAAGCACGACCGCGCTACTCCAGAATCCGCTCGACGTGGAACGGATCGGAACTTCATAACTGCGGCTCGCGTCGAATGGCATGTCCGGTCTGGGAGCCGGTCGCGGGTGTGTGTTGGGCGTGGCGGTCAGCGTCGCGACCGAAGGTTGGCCGCCCGTGCCCGGCTCGACGTGGTTCAAGTTGAGCGGGACGGTCGTGTTGGAGACTGTGCGCGCTTGCGCGGTTCGATCCGACTGGCGCACGAGCGTCATCTGTTGCGTGCTGTAGTCAACCGAGGCGATGTACTTGGCGAGAACGGAGAGGCCGATGTAACCGTCAACGGATTCCTGCTGGTTGTGGAAGTGGCGTATGTAAACCGGCACGTTCTCGATGCGCACCTCGTCCATTTGCAGCGACGAGAGGAAGCCGTAGACGATCTCGAAACGACCGCCGCCGCCGACGGCGCGTGCGAGTCCGCCCTGCGCGACGGGCTTGATGTTCATACGCTGCGCCGTCAGCGTCGAGAGCACGCACATGCCCGACCCCGTATCGACCACGAAGCGCAGCGGCGTCTTCGAGCCGTTGATGCGCACGTTGATGATCGGGCGGCTGTTGACGAGTTCAAACGGAAAGGTCGCGCGCGATGAACCGGCGGTCACGTAGAGTTGGCGTTGCGCGCCGAGGTAACGCAGAAAAGCGATCAGGCCGCGAATGCGCGCGCGGCGATCCGCGTCGGTGCGCGGGGCGATGCGCAGAAAATCCTCGTAGGCGTCGGCAGCCTCGCGGTAGCGTTCGGAGCGCGCCGCGGCCTGTGCGAAGGAGAAGAGATAATCGGGTTCGTCGGGTTCGAGATAGACGGCGCGGCGCAAACCCGCCAGCGCGATAGATGCGCGGTTCTCGTAGAAGTTGATCATCGAAAGCCCCGCAATCGCCAACGCCTCGTCGTCCTTGAAGGCGAGCGCGGTGCGAAACTCTTCGACCGAGAGTTTGAAATCGCCGGAGGCCAGCAGCGTCGCGCCCAGAAGCGCGTGGGCGCGCGCCGAAGTCGGGTCGAGGGCGAGCACGCGCGCCGCGTGGTCGTAGGCGTCGCGCAGGTTGCGTTGCTTCAACAGAGCGAAACTCAAACCCAGACGCGCCGCCACGTCTTTCGGGTCTTTCTCGACAAGCGAGCGATAAATCTTCTCGGCGACTTCAAACTCGCCCTCTCGCAGGGCGCGCGCCGCCTTCTCGCGATTCTTGTCGCCCCCGCCAAACGACGTGGCCGCCCACGCGTCCCCACCGCCGACCGCCACACACACGACCAGAGCAGCCAAACTGCCCCACAACGCACGGCTCAGTTTTTTCATCTTTCGGCCACCCCCTTCAGAAACACGGTGAAACGACGAAGTCGGAACGCGGAACGATGAACTAAAGAGAGCTTGCTTTTAGTTTATCGTTCCGCGATCCGACATCATCGTTTTTCATTTGAGTATTTCCCCGGTCTTCATAGACCACAGTACAAGGTCGAGTTCATCGAAATCTATGGCGAGGCGTGCGGCAAAACGTCTAAGAGCCTCTTCGATGACAAGGTAGCGTGCGCGGGTTGTCGGCGGGGTCGGAGATTCGAGCACGCCGAGTTCGGCAAGACTGCGCAGGATGTGTTTGTCGAGAATGGCGTAGCCGCGAAAACCGATGTTGCGCAGGTAGTGGCTCGCCTCTTTATAACCCAGACCTTTGATGCGCCGTTCGCGCGCGAGCCAGTCGCGGCGGGCTAACGGATCGTCGAAGTTCTCCAGTCGTTCGCGCAGGCGCATCCCGCAGTCTTCGCGCAAATAGTCGCGCGTGACGATGATGTAGCCGGAGCGCGAGTTCGGGTAACGATGCACGCCGCCGAGCGCGCCCGCCAACTCTTCGTGCCCGCCCTGCGCGAGCAGCGCGCGCACCGCTTCGACTGAACGCAAGCCCATGCGCGCCGACGCGCCCGCCGTAAAGATGCAGAAGACCAACTCTTCCCACAAGCGTTCGTCCGACGCTTGCCGCCGCACGTCTTGAAACTCCGCGAGGCGTTGGCGAATGTCCTCTGCGCGCGCCGCGTGTGTCTCACGAATCCGCTCGATGGTGACGGGCTGTTGTTCTCGACGCACTGTGTACTGGTGACGATTGCCGGATTGTCAATTGCGAGGGCGCGATTAACGAGTCGAATTTTAGGAGCGCGTTCGCGGCGTTGTCAACGAGTTTGCCGTCTGGAATTTTCGCGGCCTTCGACTTTTATCCGAAGGTAACGCCGATACATCCCCCGCGCGCGTTGAGAGCATCTTATATTTCGCGCTCGCACTCCCCTCCGAACGAACGGCGCGAATCCGGGCCGGCTCTCTCCGTGCTATGATGCAATTACCCCCAAACAATTGGTATAAGGATAAGAATGTTCAGATCAAAAGTCAGACAATTGTTTTTGGCGTCGGGGCTGTTGCTCTCGTTGTACGCGGGCGCGGCGGCGCAGGACGACTACACGCCCGCGCCTCTGCCCTCGGCGACGCCCTACGTCGTCTCCACCTGGCCGACCACGCCGCCCGCCGGAACATCGCCCGACATCGCCAGCGACCTATCCGCGCTGCCGCAGCCGACGCCCGCCTTCTACACGCAGGGCGTGCTCGTGGAAACGCTCGACGGGAAAGTCGTGATGGAGCAGGCGGCGAATCAACAGTACAACCCGGCCTCGGTCGTCAAACTCGCCACGGCCTTCCACGCGCTGCAAACCTTTGGTCCTAACTACCGCTTCTCCACGGTCGTCTGGACGAACGGGACTTTTGATCAAACGACGGGCACGATCACGGGCGACCTGATCATCTCCGGGCGCGACCCTTCATTCCACTACGAACACGCCGTCGCCGTCGCGCGCGAGTTGAACCGTCTCGGCGTCCGCACCGTGACGGGCGACCTCATCGTACCGCCAAAGTTCACGATGAACTTCGGCTGGTCGGCGATGCGTTCCGGCGAAATCTTCTACGACACGCTCGACGCCACACGACGTTCGGCGGCGGCCACGCGCGCGTGGTTCGACGAGCAGCAACTACTCGCGCACGGCGATGCCGTGACGACGCAGACGATTCCGAGCGTCGCCGTGATGGGCGCGGTCTACGTCGCGTCCGTCCCGCCGAAGGCGCGCGTGCTGCTGACACATCGTTCGAGCAAGTTGGTTGACGTGCTCAAGGTGCTGCTCTGCTACTCGAACAATTTCATGGCCGAACGCCTCGGCGACTTTCTCGGCGGCGCAACTGGCGTCCAGCATTTTCTGATCAGCAAAGTCGGACTCGCGCCCGGCGACGTGCGCCTCGCTTCGACGAGCGGGTTAGGCGTCAACCGCCTGTCGCCGCGTTCGATGATCAAGATTTATCGCGCGCTCATGAAGGAACTGGCGAAGCACAATTTGTCGCCCTCGGACATTATGCCGGTGGCGGGCGTTGACCCCGGCACGTTGCAGAAGCGGTATACGTTCGGCTACTCGCGCGGCAGCGTCATCGGCAAGACCGGCACGCTCGGACGCACCGACGGCGGCGCGAGCGCGCTCGCCGGTCAGATGCGCACGCAGTCGGGCGAGACGCTCCTGTTCGTCATCTTCAACCAGCGCGGCAACGTCTCGCGTTTCCGCGAAGCGCAAGACCGCCTCGTCTCCGAATTGCAATTCACGCGCGGCGGCCCCGCGCCCTTCGCCTACTCGCCACAGACGCTCGCCATGCGCCTCTCCGACACCGAAGTCGAACAGGCCGAGGCGTCGGAGTTTGAACCAAACTCGAACTAGAGCAAGTTTCAGATGGATGTAGAACAATCGCTATAACTGTAGGGGCAGGGCTTGTCCCTGCCCGTGTGTCGATGAAAGCG
>Ga0307513_10011971_pt1 | contig 10741 bp, 9 predicted proteins | sample 15_EM_MG_FD_202174 | JGI IMG/M metagenome (GOLD analysis project Ga0307513, IMG submission 202174) | Populus trichocarpa ectomycorrhiza microbial communities from riparian zone in the Pacific Northwest, United States - 15_EM | ecosystem: Host-associated > Plants > Roots > Unclassified | place...
CCCGATGGCAAGCCATTTTAAGTATTTTTTATTTCGATATTGTTTACATTAAAGGAGAATCAAATTTCATCCCTGATTTCCTAACCCGAGAATTCCTTCAAAACAGGTCTTGATGCCTCCTAAAGCAAAAGCCAAAGACAAGGGAAAAGCCCCTCAAACACAGCCTACAAAACCAGAAAGCCCCAAGCCTTCTACAAAACTCATGTCTTCAGCCATCCTAGCCGCTAAGCCTATCAAATCTTAGTATGAGGCAGTTATTGAAGACGAAGAAGCTACAAAACCACCACAGGTACAAACAGACGCAGTTCAACATTGGGTTGACACTATATCCAAATATCCAGAATTACTCCTGGCATTGCAAAACGTGTCCCAACAAGCCTCCAGTGACTCCGTATCTCAAACATGTAGTATTTCCAAATCACTTTTAAAACCCCAATGAGGCATTTCATCTTCAAAACTCCTCATTTCCTTACAACAAACTAGTTTTCCAAAAATCAAATCCAAATATATTTTCAAAACTGCTTTCCAAAATATTTTAACTATGTAAGAAGGATTTTACCATGAAAAAACTTTCATTGCTGCTTCAAAAATTTTCCCTCCAAAATGGTACTACAAACCTTGGAATCTAGCTCAACCACAGTCCTATTATGCAACCATCCTTGAAATTACCGATTCTGTCAAATTCAAACACTTCAAATTACATTCTGATCACACTAAACCGGCATACTCTACATGCATTATTCACAAAGTCATCCACCCTAAAGATTGGGGGCAACCCTTGCATCAACCTCTCTCCTTCCCCATGCACTACCGAACAAGCCCCCAAGACTTCAATACTACGTACACATATTGGGATTACCAACACGCATGGTTTAATGCCTTCCTCATCCAAAATCAAAATCATAGCCATTCTTGGCTTTTCTACTTCCACAGTACCATGAATACTACAAATCTCCCCCTCTGGTTCCTTCAATGGTGGGACTTTTATGGTTGTCATGTTGACTACCTTAAAGAACATCCTTTAGTTGAAAATGGTTGTCTACATTTCAAAAATAATTTCCAACCAGCTCCTTCTGAAAGAAAGTTTTCTTCCCTCCTTATCTTCTGTACAAAATTTTTTGTTCCGTGGGTATGTTCATGGTTCTATGATTATAATCTACAAAATGGACATCCAGTACTTGTTCGCAAATTCAAAATCAAGTGGTGGGATTCCTTTGCAGCTGAGTCCAAAAGTTCAAAATTAGCTGTTACGGAATGGTTACAAAAACATCAAACAGCTCCCATCATTGATCCTCATCCTCAATCAAAGTTTTTAGCCCGAAAGGCTCAAACGGCAGCTCTCCTTGCCTTTGCTAGAACTGAGGAAAAATACCTACAAATAGTACAAGGAATTATACAAAGCCAAGACCCGGAAATGGTCTTGTCCCAATCCAGCTCATCTAGCTCGACATCTCCTGTCATTTCCCTTGGCAATGATAATGAAGATGATTGTTTTGGTATCCTGCCATCTATCAAGCGACGTTAAAAAAAAAAAGTTTTTCAGGCCTTTTAGGCTCATCTGTTTAGAGCCCATTTCTTTTTTAGACTCATATGTTTTGAGTCCTTTTGTCTTTAGGCCCATCTGTTTTAGGCCTTTTTCTACAAATGTTACCTGCTATTACAAACCAACAAATCAAGTGTAGGTAACAAGACGACAACAAAGGAAGCTTCACCAAAAACATGGACAATTTCTATTTTGTCGTCATCCAATCAAGACAGACAATACCACATGGGTTCACATGGGTGCTGAAGAGCTTTTTCATCATGACAGTTTGGCCCCTTCCATGCCAATTCGTCTATAAAAGGCCACTTCAAAATCCACAGAGCATAGACCAATTTTTCCACAGAAAATGTTACTCTCCCCTGTAACTCATCTCTGTAACCCATCTCCATTCTCCTCTGTAACCAATATCTCTTGTATTAATTTTCGTTACAAATTTAAGTAAGCTAATCTTATTTTTATCTGCATTTTTGTTATATATGTTCTTATTCTTTTTTATTCTTGTTATATTTAAGTATGCTCTGTGTTTGATCAAGGATCCTGACATTGTTGGTCTTGCCTTGATCATTCGCATTAGAAATCTGTATATATTCCGCTTTCCTTTGTTCTTGTTCTTTTATAAAATCAGTATATAGGCTGAAAACCTGTGACCCGATCTTTTAGATCATTCTCAGGTATAACAACGCCACGTACTGAATACTCTGCTTCTATCTGCTTTTATCTTGTATGATTTCACAAGTTTACAAAGGAATATATATATATAAACTTGTGAAATCGAGTTCAAAATCGCAATGGCAGGTAAGGGAAAGGAATTACACAGATTGTTGGTAAAGAATGTAGAAGAAAGAGTGAGAGAGAGATAGAGGGTGTGTTTCGAAGATTAAGGAATTTGTTATATCATTCTCATTTCATGTCCCTTGCTAGCAACAGAATTGTACTATATATAACAGTTTCTTCCTTCTTACGATTATAAGCTCGTGCTCTTCGGCACGTGGCTTTTACACTTGAATATTAAACGCATAGGATTGACTATAACTGAAATATCAAAATGCACCATTTGACTTAACGGTATTTTAAATTCCCTCTTCTCATATTGTTTATCCCATTTTTACGTGTAACAAGTAACTACACCAAAAAGTTGAAAAACTTAGCCATCCATATTCCACAATTCCACATTAACCCTAGCGGGCAGTGGCCAAGGCTCTCTTCCTTAAAGTCCTTCAGTGTTGACTGTTGAGTGTTCCAAAACAAGCCATCAATCTATCACTGCAATCTGCCTCTTAGCCTCTATTTCACCTTCAGGCCTCTCTTTTTTTCTTCACTCACCAATGGGCGACAACATCCTCTTCATTCTCCAAAATTCCACTGACTTGTACTTCTAGAAGCAAATCGATTAATCTGGTGAGTGATCTACATTCTGCAACTTTAAAGTTTATTTGTTTATGGGGCTTTTGAATTAGTTTTCTTAGTTGATCAATACTAGGGAAACTAATTAATTTTGGTATGAGAATGTTAGTCTTAAACCCCCTTACTGTCATTTCCACTCCATGTCTATTCCAGATGATTTCCAGTTGTCAAAAAGTGCAAAGAAAATATGAGCTCATTTTCAGCAAGTAATAGAGAGTGAACTTTGCTTATCTATTCTTATGGTGATCGAATTGTTTCTATATTAAGGAAGTTTGTTTTCTTTCTTTAATTTTCTAGATTTAAATATTGAGACTAGAACTTAAATGCATTGTACTAATATAGAGAGTGTGTTCTTATTATGTTATAGAGATAAAGAGAAATGTAGTCCGACAGATTTAATTGTTTTGACGAATTAAAACAATTGTCAATGTGGGGGGATGGGGAGCTTGACTTTTGTGTAGACAACTGAATTGTTTTCTCATTTAGGACCATTGCCAGCTCTTACTTGGCTAATAAAATGGTGAAGACGTGAAGCCAAACCACCAATTCAAAAATATAAGTCTCAGTATGGATGCATTTGTTTCATGTCAAGTTGATTTTCTCAACACGAGTTAAACTTTATATGCTAGCTTAGTCGATTATGCCAATCTAAGTTCTGTTTGGTTGCTGAGACATTAATCTTAGCAATAAAAAAGAAGATAAATCGAAATTTTTAATTTTACACTCTGTTTGCTTAAAATTATCAGGGCTTCAAAAGAGAGTATAATTTATTGATTTTTTTAATTTGATCAAAATCCAATTTTATAATGATGAGTGAAGCACAAATACTTAGGTCTAAAGAAAATACAGGATATGGAAATCAAATAACCAGTGGTCCTTGTATCTTCTTTTTGTAACTATTTTCTCAGAAACCTAAAGTTTTAAAGCAATGCTTCTCGTAACTCAAAACATGTTATCTACACACCATGTGTGTGCATGCATTAATTCATTTGCTTGCATATATTTCTTCATTTTCTCGGGTTAGGTTGTAGGGATTTGGAAACTTTTGATTTGAGGCTTTTAGCCAATCAAAGGTAGAGGATTTTGACAAACCCTTTCCACTGTGTGTTTGGGTTCAAAGAAAATATTTTCCTCGTGCATAATTGTTAATTGCAAATCCTGGACACTTAATAGATATATGTATGCCATTTTAAGGTCAAATTACAAGCATTTGTTTTGCTTTTATCTTTTTTTTTCCCGGGGGCTGGTGTAGGGGAATGAGTGGTTTAGAAGAATCAAGTTTGTCTTTCTTCATTTTTCAACGTCGCCTATTGGCATAGTAGAATTTATAATTCTTCAATAAACACCTCCCTTTGTTGCTTGCATGCAAATAATTAATGGCACACTCCCGTGATTGAAGAAATATTACAGAAATATGTGTATGCTTAAATCTAAGAAAATATAATATGAAAAAAAAGTTTATGTAATCTGTGCAACCTCTTCATCAAGTGATTGGAACCATTCCCCGACTCTTGAATGGCGGCATGAGTTCTCTAATTCACTAGTTGAATTTCCTTTTAGGACAGGCTCTTCACATGTAGAGGATTGCCTTTTCGGGTAGAGGGCAGCCCTTGCTTTAGTTTGCCCTCTTCAACATGCATATTCCATATCAAACATGATGAACTAATTTAAGTCTTATTGTTTTAGTTTTGTGAGTTCTTTATTATGTATGAATTTTTATTTGAATCATGTATTATTATTAGTTTGTTTTAAGTTTGTTAATTGTTAGTTAATGAAAAGTTACTTAAACTATGTATGAATTTTTATTTGAACCATGTATTCTAAGGTGCTTGAACTATGTATGAATTTTTATTTAAAGCATGTATTTTAAGGTGCTTGAACTATGTATGAAAAAAATTTCTTTGTGATTTTACTATCCGTTTTTATGATTTGAGTTTATTTTGCACTTTTTGTGCCGTGTTAAAAATATGTTTTTGACAACCTTGAGTACAGCAACAACAAGGGAGCGCAAACCGAGCATCGGTGGCAAGTAAGTGTTTCACACTTATACTCTCCCTAGTTAAGAGTGAAACTAGTATTCTATTTTACTTTGGAATTTAACACTTGCGAATAAAGTTAAAGAAATGAAAGATATGATGAAACGGATATGGATTGAAATCTGATTTTGGTTGTGGACTTATGGACTTCAATTTCGAATAATGAACTATAATGATGAATCCAAAACAACCATCTATGAACCTGATTAGTCGATCTCGAATATGGGTGGTTAATGATGTTAGCAAGATTTGCTAACATCGGCATCATCTTGATGGAAATATAATGAATGTTGAACTTGATTAACTATTTGGGTTAAAAATAGTTAATGATACCAACAGACATTGTCGGTATCGGTAAACCAAGGATAATTTGATTAGCTTTCCAAGAATGAAGCTAATGATGTCAAAAGACCTTGGCATCAGCATTTCCGGAAAAATCTCCAAAGTAAGGCGGAAAAGAATTGATTGATTATTTCGGGTTAGAAATAGTTAATGGCACCAACCAGTAAGTTGGTGCCGGCATTACCAAGGATTTGATTAGTCGATCCAGGTAAGGGCGACTAATGACACTAATAGGAATTATTAGTGTCGACAATAACCTCCTCAAATTTAGGACAGGGTAGTAAGATGGGTGTACCCAGTAAAGAATAATAGATAATAATCGTAAAAGGGAACCCATAAATGGGTTATGGAATGATAGGCTCTAGATGTAGTAAAGAAAAATTTAAGTGTAGGTTTCCAGGACAACTATGATTGTGTACTATCGAGTAGGTAAATATATATGTAGATAAATGTATTTATGACTCTCCCTCATCTCTGCTATATTTTTACTTTTAATATAATTATTTTTATAATTTGATATTGCATGTTATTTACCTTCATATTAGGAATAGTGTCCTAGGTTTCTAGTTCCTTTTGTATGAATTAGGGAATTCATGTTTCTAATTCCTTTTGTATGAATTAGGAATTAAATGAATGACAATGTATTTTGCCCTAAGTAATTATATGACTTGAATTGTATTACTATCTCTTTATATTAATCATCGAGACTTAAGATTTTTACTATTTTATGCTTGTAATATGAACGTTGCTTATCCGTGTTTGACTACCATTTTGTATGTGTTTGTAAATGAGAAGGAAAAATGAATATGTGAGCTATTATGCTTATGACTAGTAATGATTGTGGTTGCGATGAAATATGAATATGTTATGATTGCGGAATAAGCATAAAATGTGTGCAGGATAAATTATCGATAACTTGAAACCCTCCCGATATAAGGGAGAATTTGTTGAAATTTCAGTAGAAATTTCAATAAACCTTAAATAAGTCGACAAAAAAAAATTTACACACGAATTTTGGTAGTATAATTGTTTTGTTTGATCAAGGAAATGAGAATGTTACAGGTGAAGTAAAAAAAAAATTAAAGTTTATGAATGGAATCACGACAAAAATCTTATAATCAAAAGTAAAAGGATTGAATCAAATACCTAAAAGAAAATAAGAGGATAATGTCATAACCTAATTTTTAAGTTTTCCCCAAAACTATCCTTTTCTTTTAAAATTCAAAACAAAACAAATAAAAAAAATACTGACAACTTGGCAAGAGTCAACTAAGAAAGGTTTCAAATGAATGGAGGAACCAAGCTGGAGTTTTGGACAAAATTAAAAGCCTAATTGTATCTGTAACAGCCCGGCCCAACATGTCGTATATTGTCCGCTTTGGACCTTACCGCCTTTACGGTTCTGTTCTTGGTGACGCGAGCCCACTTCTGAGCCTGATGCCTCAAAACGCGTATAACATGTTAGCAACCAGCACTACTAATAAGGTCAGCTACCAAACTCTCACCCGTCGATGTGGGATATTACAATCCACCCCCCTTAAGGAGCTCGATGACCCCATCGGCACAACTGGACAGCCAGTTAGGTCGGCTCTGATACCAAATGTAACAGCTTGGCCCAACATGCCGTATATTGTCCGTTTTGGGCCTTACCGCCCTCACGATTTTGTTCTTGGTGACGTGAGCCCACTTCTGAGCCTGACACCTCAAAACACGTATAACATGTTAACAACCAACACTAATAATAAGGCCAACTACCAAACCTTTACCCGCCGATGTGGGATATTACAGTACCCATATACTCAAGACAGAAAAGACAATATAGATTCAAGGTCAAATGAAATAATTATTGGATGAATCAGCATAAAAACTAAGTCTAAATATTCATTAGATTTTTAATAAGCTAATTTGATTTAATCATGGGCCTAATTAATGATTTAATTAAGTTTACAAATTAATTTGGATGAAATTAAAAGATTTAATTAGGTGCAATGACTTAATTATACTATTAATTGGTGAAATTAAATTTGGAAGCTTAATTTGGGTTTAATTAAGAATATTAGAATTTTAGAGGACCAGATTTAATTTTTCTAAGCTCAATTAGGTTAAATCAAGGATAAAATTGAAAGAAAAACAAAGTTTAGGGTTCAATTAAAGGCTAAATTAAAGAAATTCAGAACCAATTACTTTTTTTCAAAAGACCCGCAACTTTAGAGACCCAATTCAATTGAAAACATGAGTGAAATTGAAAAAATTAGAAGTTTAAAGATCATTTAGAAATAAAAATGAAAATACCCAAGACCAAAAACCAAGTTGAAAAACTTACTTAAATCAGGGGGTATTTTTTAAGCTTTGTAAGTATGAAATTGAATTGATTATTGAAATCAAAATTCAATTGAGACCTTAATTGCATCAATTAAAAGATTAAGGGCTAAAATAAAAAAAGTAAATTAATGACTTAATTCAAGCCAAAATACTAAAAAAATAAATGAAACGGTGTGTTTTGGCTATATTTTGAGCAAAACGACATGTTTTGGTTCAAGATGACATTGTTTTGGTCAACGCCAAGTCAAAAACATAAAAATCATACGTCACATTGTCTGGCCACTGCTCATTATCTTCAACCTTCAACAACAAAAATGGTAGCTCTGATGCCACATTTCAAGCCTTTCTTCTCTCTTATACCTTCACCATACAAGATAAAAAAGATGTCATCCTCATGACATGTCATTGCACCCAAACCTAAACAAAAAAGTTGTTTCATGGAAGACCTAGACCAGTTGCAAAGTTGACCCAAAGAGGCTGGCTCAACTAGCATTTGCAACCCGTGATGGTGACTTTTGGCCAATGATTAGGATTATTCCTGTTTGAATCAAGGGCCAAGATTTATTCCCAATAAATAGTAGATGTCCCTCTTTCATGCCTTATAAATAGAGGTAAATTTCATGAAAAATGTGAAAGGAAAATGGGGAGAGAGAGAGAGAGCAAAAAAACCAGTCATATAAACACCACCTTTCCTGCTGCCCAACCAATCATCTTTCTCCACCTCTAGCGACCACCATGAGCCACCACTAGTACTGGTGGTGCCACCAATAACAAGCCAACCTCATCCAGGTAACATCGTTCTTTCTTCTTGATTGTGTATAAGCTTAAGAAAAAATGGGAATAAGACATGCCGATAACATGCACGTTACTGGCAAATCTTCTTTTTAAGCCACCACTAGGGCAAGCTAGTGGTGGCAAAAGCATGGGTTGGACCCCATTCTAGCCCTCATCATAAAAAAAAAAAAAAAAAGACATGTTAGACCATTTATCAGCCTAACAAATTGGGTTGGGTTGGGTTGGGCTTGAGCCACCCATACACGTGGGCTTGGGCCTCAGGCCCAACCTATATGGCTTAAGGAATATTTAAATTGATAAATCATAATTCTTATCATATTTTTTTTAACTAGGAATAAAACGATGTTATTTATGTTTTACATGATAAATTAAGGAATATTTAAATTGATAAATCAAAAATAATTTTTAACACTAATTAAATATTAAAGGGGAAAGAAAATCTTCGTAGTATAAATAAAAGATAAATGTATATGCAAATGTTTTACACCAATTATCTTTTTTATTTTAAATGTTTTCATTAATTTTATCTAAGAGGTTAATTGTTGTTGTTAATAACAAATGATTTCCAATTTTATGAAAATTTTATTGAAATACAAGTAATTTGTATAAAATATAAGAGTAAAAAAATTAAAAACAAATTAAACTAATCACTATGAAATACTATGCAACCAATAAAATGTAAAAAAAAAAAAATCAATCATTATTTAAAAAAACAAAGTTAATTCAATAGAAACGATTAATGGAAAAAAAATAATAAAAAAAAGTCAAGCATATATGGGTTAATCCAACGTGTCTAGCCTTAAAAAAAAAACCTAGGAGTATGCTTGGGTTTTTTTACATCTTCTCTATTTTTTTTATTATGCGGATGACATGTCGTTTATGGAGCTGCTATTTAGAATTTAATCATCACTATGATGGCTGGAAAATTAGAAGGATTTGGTGGAGAAATCTATTTTTTCAACCCATTTACACCTAAAACACCATAAAATCCTACATAAATCACCTATTAACCCCAAAATCACTTAAGAAAATCAACTGAATAAAAAAAATCTAAACAGAACTCAATCTACTTTTTCATGCATATTTATACAAAAAACCACCATCATTGAACTTTTCTTGATGACTTGACACCAAGAATGGTTTGTCTCATCGCTAAAAAGTGGATATTAATTAACTTTATCTTTTTTTAGTGGTTTTAAGATGATTTTCTTCCTTCTCTTTCCATCTCAAGGACTGAAAAGTTAAAAAACATAAAATTATCTTTTGGACTAATATTAGAATTTTAAAAACTAAAGGGACTAATAAAGTAAGAAAAAGAAAAGTAAGTGGACTAAATAGACTTTTTTCCTAATGGATTTCAGATTAGTCATAAGATTTCTTCTTGTTTTACACTTTGATTCTCTTTTATTAAATTTTTATGGCCTAAACAAATTTTAATAAATTTGTTAATTAATTTTAACATAAAATCCTGCAATTAAAATAAAGGTTTGAGGAATGAAATAGAAAAGAAAACTACTATTAATTACTATAGTGTTTTAACCTAGGCACTTTTGTATATTTTTGTAATCTAGGATGTAGCATAGGAGATCCCAGTTACAACCATAATATCAACAAAATTAAAATTGTTTTTTTTTTCATTATGCAAATGAAGGGTTTATATCAGAGTTTTAAAACCCGGCCCGGCCCGGCGGGTCGACCCGAGACCCGGCCGACCCGGGCCTGAGACTGGTCCGGGTTGAGGCAAAAACCCGCTCGGGAATTGGCCCGGGGAAACCCGGTCGACCCGACAGGTTGACCCGGGACCCGGTCCACCCGGCCAAACCAGGGTGAGACCCAGTCACTTTTTTTTTATTTTCACTGTCATTAAACGACGTCGTTTTTTGCCATCTAAAATGCCAAAACGCTGAAGACTGGAGATAGAAGAAGAACGAAGCAATAAACCTAATTAATGTTACTCTTTGTCTTTGAAACTCAACTGAGGAGCCAAGGAGCAACGAACGTCTGACCATTGATCTCTGCGAAAAAGATTTGAACCTCCTTTTTTCACTCTCTGTTTTCTTTATTCTTGGTCGTTTTTTCATTTCTGGCATAAATTTCAATTTCAGCCCAGCACCTCAATTTCTGCGATAATCCTTCTTTCACTCGCTGCCATTGATTTCAATTTCGCCACCGCAACCATTTCTTACATACTGTTATATATATATATATATATATATATATATATATATATATATATATATATATATATATATAGAGAATATATGTTTTTTTTTTTTGGATTGTATATAGACACTCGCGG
>Ga0307513_10011972_pt1 | contig 10740 bp, 12 predicted proteins | sample 15_EM_MG_FD_202174 | JGI IMG/M metagenome (GOLD analysis project Ga0307513, IMG submission 202174) | Populus trichocarpa ectomycorrhiza microbial communities from riparian zone in the Pacific Northwest, United States - 15_EM | ecosystem: Host-associated > Plants > Roots > Unclassified | place...
TCCGTATATTAGGCGACATTGCGAGATGGGCGAACGATACCTCATCGGAAAGCCAGAGTGTCTACTGGCTCTCCGGTCAGGCTGGATCTGGGAAGAGCACCATCGCCTACACCATCGCCCGCCGTTTTGAGTTTGCTGGCGACGCTGACGACACGATCGTTTTAGGAGGCAATTTTTTTTGCTCACGCCAAATCAAGGAAACAAGATCCGCGATCCGCATTGTTCGAACCATTGTTTATCACCTTGCCCTCAAATCCAAAGCATTTGCAGATGCTTTGCGTGCTTTTGGAAATTTTGACACCATCCATCACGGCGCTCATTCTCAGCTCGAGAGTCTCCTTGTTGAACCTTGGAAGCAGGCTCAATCCGCGGACCCATCAAAGTCTCTGCATTTCCTGGTGGTCATCGATGCCCTGGATGAATTAGACGGACAGGATGGATCAGGGTTTTTGCGTGACTTGCTTGACAGCATCAACAAACACCACTTACAGGGTCTCAAGTTCTTTGCTACTAGTCGACCAGACCCAGATCTTGTGACCCATCTGGAGTTCTTTAAGGACAAGCAGTTATATTGTCTGGAACAAGTGCCAATCAAAGAAGCCCAGGTTGATATCACAATCTATCTGAATGCTAATCTAGGGCACTCCATGAGCCATCCAGGAATAGAGAAAATTGCAATGCAGGCAGCTGGCTTGTTTATCTATGCTGCAACAGTTGTGAAGTATGTGGAAGGGTATGCATCAGTGGAGCATGAGGAGCGTTTGAGCACACTTTTTGTCTCTGACTTGGAAAATCCAGAGGAGACATTGCTTGATGGCCTATATCATCAAGTTCTCTTGGATGCTTGCCATCGTTTTAAGAGTCAGCATTACTTCAACATCCTCTACACCTTTCTCTGCAGTGCAGAGTGTACATCAACATCTCTTGTTGCTGAACTTCTACTTCCTCCCAACAAGAACAACCCTGCCCTTTCTCACACTGAAATAGCTGATGGTGTTCTCAAGAGCCTTCATGCTGTGCTCTATACTGAGAATGATAAAGTTCTCTCATACCACAAATCTTTTACCGACTTTATGTTTGACCAGAATCGGGCAAAGAAATTTTGGTGTGATCAAGTGAAACACCATTGGCTCCTTACCAATTCTTGCTTCCGTGTTATGGACAGATTAAAATTCAACATTGCTAATATTGAATCATCATTCTTGCTTGATGATGACAATGCAGCACTTCCAAATGCAGTCAAGCAGAATATCACTCCTGTCTTGAGTTATTCCTGCCGAAACTGGGATTACCATCTCTTAGCTGCTGGACCCACTGATTTTGATGCCCGCTGTGATACCCTGTCAAAATTCCTTCAGCTTCGTGTACTTTTTTGGATTGAGGCCATGAACCTTCTGGGTTCACGTGGCCAGTGTGATCGAATGCTGCAAAGAGCACGTAAGTGGGTTCCAAATGTGAGTGAGATCTTAACTGAATACTTTGTAATTCACTGACTCTAATGTTTAGAACAACTTGATATTAAGGCAGGACTTTGCTGAGGCTGCATCTTTTGCATTGTATTTTAGTGGGAGTGAGGCAGCATTGTCAACACCACACCTCTACATCTCTGCTCTTGCAACATGGCCCCGGGATTTGGGGCCATGTCGAGGATGGAGGAGGCACTTCCCTGGGATCCCAGGGTTTGTTAATGCAGCACTAGGTAACAGGCCATTAATGACTCTTAGGGTGGGAAGTGAAGTGGAGGCTGTTGCATTTTCAAGTGATGACAGTCTTATTGTCTCTGGCTCAGCAGACAAATTGGTGCGGGTGTGGGATGCCTCAATGGGTGAGATGCTGAAGGTGCTGGAGGGTCACACTGACTATATTAAGTCAGTTGCATTTTCAAGGGATGCCAGCCGTATTGTGTCAGCAGACAAATCAGTGCGGGTGTGGGATGCCTTGACAGGCGAGACACTGATGGTACTAGAGGGCCATACTCATTATGTCAGATCAGTGGCATTTTCAAGTGATGACAGCCATATTGTCTCAGCAGACAAATCAGTGCATGTGTGGGATGCCCTGACAGGTGAGATGCTGAAGGTGCTAGAGGGCCACACTCACTATATTTTGTCAGTTGCATTTTCAAGTAATGACAACTGTATCATCTCTGGCTCAGAAAATAATTCAGTGCGGGTGTGGGATGTCTTGACAGGCAAAACACTAAAGGTGCTAGAGGACCACACTCACTATGTCTTGTCAGTGCATTTTCAAGCAATAACAGCTATATCATCTCTGGCTCAGATGATAATTTGGTGCAAGTGTGGGATGCCTTAACAGGCAAGATACTGAAGGTGCTGGAGGGACACACTGACTATGTCAGATCAGTGGCATTTTCAAACAATAACAGCCATATTGTCTCTGGCTCAGATGACAAATCAGTGCGGGTGTGGGATGCCTCTACAGGTGAGATGCTAAAGGTGCTGGAGGGCCACACTGACTATGTCAGATCAGTTGCATTTTCGAGTGATGACAGCCGCATTGTCTCTGGCTCAGATGACAAATTGGTGCAGGTGTGGGATGCCTCAACAGTTGAGACACTGAGGGTGCTGAAGGGTCACACTGACTATGTCCGATCAGTTGCATATTCAAGTGATAACAATTATATTATCTCTTGCTCAGATGACAAATTGGTGCGGATGTGGGATGCTTCAACAGGCAAGACACTGAAGGTGCTAGAGGGCCACATTGACTATGTCAGATCACTTGCATTTTCAAGTGATGATAGCTATATTGTCTCTGGTTCAAATGACAAATCAGTGCGATTGTGGGATGCCCTGACAGGCAAGACACTGAAGGTGCTAGAGGGCCACACTCACTATGTATTGTCAGTTGCATTTTCAAGTGATGGTAGCTATATTGTCTCTGGCTCACATGACAAATCAGTGCGGGTGTGGGATACCTCCACAGGTGAAATGCTGAAGGTGCTGGAAGGCCACACTCACTATGTCAGGTCAGTCACATTTTCAAATGATGACAGCCATATTGCCTCTGGCTCGGCAGACAAATCAGTGCGGGTGTGGGATGCCTCCACAGGCAAGACATTGAAGGTGTTGGAGGGCCACACTGACTATGTCAGGTCAGTTGCATATTCAAGTGATGACAGCTATATTGTCTCTGGCTCAGATGATGGATCAGTGCGGGTGTGGGATGCCTTGACAGGCAAGACACTGAAGGTGCTGGAGGGCCATATTGACAGTGTCCGGTCAGTTGCATTTTCAAGCGATGACAGCTGTATTGTCTCTGGCTCACGTGACAAATCAGTGCGGGTGTGGGATGCCTTGACAGGCGAGACACTGAAGGTGCTGGAGGGTCACACTGACTATGTCACATCAGTTGCATTTTCAAGCAATGGCAGCTGTATTGTCTCTGGCTCAAATGACAAATCAGTACGGGTGTGGGATGCTTCTACAGGCAAGATACTGCAGGTGATGGAGCACTACAATGAACCTGCTGCATTTTCAGTCAATGACAGACATGCTGCTGCTGATTCAAATAATAAGTCAATGCATGTGTGGGCACAGTGGACATCTCTCAGATATGTCCGGCAGAAAACAGTGGACTTATCTGGCCACCACAGGCACACTGGCTGGCTCCTCTCCCCACAAGGAGGACACTACCTCATGTTTGTGCCACTTACTGCAGAGCTGCCTGACTCTTTCAATATTCTTACTCTGCCACAATCTTATGCTGCATCTGTTGATTTTACAACCTCTGCCCTTGGTTCTGAATGGTGCAACTGTTTTTCCTCATAGGCTATTGTTTATTTCAATCACTTTCCTGATTTTGTACCATCACCTTCACACTAAGTACAAAATAATATAGCTTACTATGATAACTCTGATTTTGTAAATTAGTGGCTATTAGCTTTCTACATGGAAAAAATAGCTGATTAGCACTTTATAGTAAAATTTAGCACTTAATAAAAATCACTTGTTTTTGAGGGCCATTACTGCACATGGAAATATAAGTTTCATGCCTATGAGTCCCCTTTTTTTGTTTTTTTTTGCTGTTCACCATAAAATTGTCTGCTGCTCATCTCAAACCTTTGGTTTACTTCTTGTTAAGGCTTCAAAGATTATGTGTCTGCACATGATAATCTAAACAGCCAAATTGAGAAGTCGAGGGAGATCCTCAGGAATGTTCATTGTTCTGGGACTAGAAGAATCGTTGGATAACAAGAACTAGCTAAGGAATACAAGCAAAAGTATTGAAGTACTTATACTACTAGCTAATGCACTGCCTATCTACAATGACTAGGATAAGAGTCAGAATATGAGTCAATACAAGTACTAGTAGGAAATATAAGTACAAGTATAGAGAGAAATGGAATGAGTTGTGCATACTACAAGTCAGAGGATTTGGGGTCTATGGAAGGAGTTCTTTACAGTCCCCCACATATTCCGGGATTTTTGGGAGAATGGAATTTTAGCAGGAGTGCCTGCCAAATTGTAATTTCTGTTCTGGCGGAATTCCAACCGGAATGGCCACAGGAATACCCAGAACAGAATCGCACCCAGAATCACCCGGAATGGAATCTGGGTTGGTTTATAATAAGTACTGTAGGGCCGACTTCGCGGCAAAGCCCACTACCCGTTGTATTGCCGCTCTCACATAAGCCCCCGACATTGACTTTTGCCACTAGATCACGTGTGGCAAAAGTGGACGCTGGGCGTGGACATCGCCCTGAGCCGTTACAGAACTGTACTTTTCACAGAAGCCTCCCTCTTTTTTCAGGCCATTTTTTTTCATCGGCTTAGTAATAATAATATGAATTACAGTACAGACAATTGGATGATCAGAAGGAGAGTCAATCAATCATATTTTGTGGTTGCGAGGCGCAAACACGAATTTTACATACATTACACAATTTCAATTGGGTTCTCCGGGGTTCCCAATTCCTGTGAATTTTCCAATATCTCTGCTTTCATAGTGGCAAATGCATCTTTAAAATCCCACCATTTCCCACACTCCTTTGGCAGCCATGCGATGTACAGCCCCTCGTTTTCATCCTCCATGACAGTCAGGCGCAAATTATGCTCACACGGATGAAGTATGACTTCGTCATCGCTAGCTACACACCATCGATCTTTTGTCTTGTCCGAAAAGGGACACTTCCAATACAAGGTCTGAAAGCGCTCGCAGATGAAGACGTCTCCGGTATGTCCACAGTCCTCCAGTGGGCGCATTGTGGAGCTGAACCAAGCTCGGAAGAGAAGGCCCACATTTTCCAGGTTGTAATTCATGTGGGGAAACATTTTTGGAGGCAGGCTTCTCAATCTTTCAGATTTTTTATTTATCCGCTTAAAGTAGCACAATAAACACCCAGACTGTCTTACTCGCAATCTTCGTGGATTCATTATCCGTGTCAATGAATAAGTTTAAGGCTCCCTGGTCTTATTCGCCAGGATATCCAGGACTCTGCCGATCTGCCGATCACAAGTGATCATCTACCAGATGCGACATGTTATGGCTGTGATCTACTCCAAATGGATCAGTCCCGGACACGAACGATCTGATCACTACTGCCGATGTAATGCAGAAGCAGGGGATATGAGACAATGATGTGACAAGGATAAGGTGCCACAGGGGGCTTTCTTTTACAACAACCCCAATGTCGTTTTCGCCACCGCATGCGAATTTTGAATTGGCAAACACAGGTTTACGCTACCGAGTGTTACTGAGGGCACTGGCATATAGTGGCCGATGGGGAAAATATTGTGCACCCGTTTGAAGCTTCACATTACCTGATTGTCAATGCCGCATCAGTGATACAATGGAGCTCTACACGCCCTTTAATTACGACCTTTCAATGTGCAATCCGCTCCATGTCCAACATGATTAGAAACTCGGAACCTGACACCCGGAGACACATGCAACTCCTATTTCAAGTTGTCATTGAGGAGGATTGAATTGGCTGTGTACATGGGGTGTACAATGGGTAAACACATCATAGATTAACCATTATATGAATAGATTATATTTTTAGTAATTCACAAATAATTGGAGCGTGTACGAAAGCGGATTTCGATGTGGAACCTAATAAGTGGACATTGAAATTACACCACAAGTACTCGGAATACATAAAGGAATAAATTATAAACTCGAGGAACATGACTAATTAGAGGCAAACCAGAGACAAGCCAACAACAAAATGAAATGGAAATTATGGCCAGCAGCGGGCGTGGGTTCAATCCTCATCAACGTCGAGCGGATTGTCATATGTGCGTCCACGGAAGGGTACTAAAATGAGCCTGGTCATATCCGGGATGGCGTCTTCAAATAGGGCCTCCTTTGGCCGGCGAGTACTCCATTGGATAAATCCTCCACATGTAGCGACGAGCCGGTGCAAGTGTTCAAACGGATGATGTATTATTTGGTGGTCCGACGCCAAGCGCCATTTGCCTTGCCTGCCAGCTGTTGTGGTCTCCTTGTAAAAGAGTAGGGCGGGCTCGGCGATGATGTATAAATCTCCAGCAACCCCGAATTCTTGAGTGGGGGGCAAAGTATGACTGCAAAACATCCTGTAACGCAGTCCAGAGCTTTCCAATGAGAACTTTCGGTAGGGGGGCAGAGGAGGCATTATTGAGAAATAAACCAATCCACTCAATTGTTTTAAGTATGCTGGGACAACTGTCTGTTTTAGGTTGGTTCCTGGTTCATGTCTGGATTACCTTGCCCATCTGAATCAAAAACATTGATCAGACTTTTCAAGTGATCATTTTACTACTTAAACGTTACGATGATGAGCTCTGATGTCTGGGAAAGGTCCGAAAGCCATCCCACAAAATGGCCTGTAACATAATCCCAAGCTTTCCAATTCAAGTTTTTCATGGGGTGGTAAAAACGGCATTGTGGATGTTATTGTTTAAGTATTAATTTCGCTAGTACAGATAATGTTATCGTTGTTCCGTCCTTATTCATTAGCCATCATTGTCTTATATTTTCTTGCATCTTATCCACAGTTGCAACCATCACAATTGGAGCATATGACCCACGGAAGGGACGATCGCAAGACGATCATATGTGATCTTTTCCTCACCTGGCGGTATGCATCAATAGCCACCTACGTGCAACTCCAAGTGGAACTGTTGGACCAGGGTGTGGATGCGGGTATAGATGGTCGTCAGGTCACGATGTAGAATGGATGGAGGCGGCAAACGTCAGGCTCTCTGAGGATAGTGATTATGTGGACGGATGGAGAAAGGTTCCGAAGTTCGCTCTGACGTGGCAGTGCCCCTGTGGGGTGATAGTCGTAGACGACAGCCTCAAGGGCACAATGGCGAATGGATCAGAAAGCCTGTCGATGACAGGTTGTGCAGTCAACGATCTTTTCCCTCTTCTGGTGGTATTGGTACAGGTATCAATAGCTGCTTGCGCGCGACATCGACTGGAGCTGTTGGACCAAGGCGTGGATGCGGGCGAAGATGGTTGTCAGGTCGCGATGTAAAATAGATGGAGGTGGTGAACGTCATGCTTTTTGAGGGTAGAATAAACAAGAAATTTAATTGATAAGAAGTTCCGTCAGTTGGGCACTGACAGGACCATGTTTCATTCGATGAAAGAGACTTACATTAGTCAGGGCGGCAAGAAAAAGAGCAGTTTGTTCTTCATTGGACCGCCGACCAACAGTGCCTGGCTTGCCTCTGGATGTGATGAAGGTGGTGAACGCGGGAGAAAATGAATGCAGTGAAAAGTGCTTCACCACAGCAAAGAAGGCTGCATTTGTTTCTCACTTTGGATGCGAGGGAGTTCGTAGTCGTGTCAGTCGTGTCGAAGCATTTACAGGCGAGGCAAATCATAGATGTAATAGAGAGGTGAATGCAGAGTCAAACACGTCCAAACGCCCTACAAAACCACTGCTGGCTCGCGATTTGCTTGTGAGAGATGTGGTGGTCGAGACCGTTGAACCAAGGTGGGGGACGGTGCAAACAATCGATCAACCCGATCATGTGTTTTAACGCGAAGGTATTCATTTTCCGAGGAGCAATCTCAAATTTTTTGTAATTATTTGCATTTGCAGACGATCTCACAATTCCTGGACCAACGATCCACCACAATCCACCGTTTTCGACCTTTTGTCAATACATCAGTAGGGTACGGATTGTCCCAAACGATCTCGCGAAGTTGAAGCTTAGTCCCGCGTCGATATTTACTTTGCCCACCCCCTCGACGACGACAGCAAGTAGTCCACATTATCTTTTTTATCCCCCCGCGGTTTTTTTACATTCGCTCCCTTGTTACAGTGGCTGGCGGCTATTGCTGTTCAACATGCTCCCAGCATTAAAAATGTAACACATTGCAAGCCATGTTTATTCAAGCTCAAATGCGCGAGGTTATCATTTAACAATTCATTTACTGGTGCGTTCAATGTTTTTTTTTTCTTCTGTAAATTCATTGATGAAACACAGTTGTCCAACCGGTGTCAACTTCGATTATCAACTTTTACATCGCTTACAGGCACTTCACCTGGCACGGTATCAACCACTTTTATTAATATTGCGTGCAGCTTGCTTTTTCAAGTCGTGACGGCGATGGAGCCGTTCTCAGTAACAACTACGGGAGCAGGCACAGGAGCAGCCATTTTATAGCCATCCACAAGTGCGCTCATAGGTTATGTCCATGTGAAATTGTATTTATGAAACCTTTTTTATTAGAGATTGAAGGGACGTATCACAAGTGGGGACATGAAAATGCAAATTATACACAATCGCAACAAGAAACTAATTAGTAAGTATTAAAAAGGGAGTAGACAAGATTACATTTCGAACATCGGAGAGGGTCTTGAGCTTTTATATATATAGGCATTCATTCGGTAGTGTCCATCAAGGCGGCGGCCGCCACATCCTTTTTACTTTTCTTTTTATTCAATGGCACAACCGCAGGTAATTTTGCACTGGAAGGTCCAGCGACAGGCACGATTTCGTCCTCGCGTTCACGGGCCCGTTTTTTAGAGGAAAAGGCATTGAAATCATTGTAGACGGATCCATTCGAAAGCGACAGGGAATTCAAAGGGGGTGTCTGTTTGTCCAAGGAAGGGACAGGAGCAGGTGGGGAATCTGATTCATGCAGAACCTTGATGCTCTGAATGTTCAACGTGTAAATCTTTGATTTTTTCAGCTCAAACATCTGCTAAATTGTAATTGAGTGGCTCACCCTTCTGAAGTCATTCGTTTTTCCGATATTCCAAGTATGGAGCGTGACCATGCAGAGCACCAAAGTGCCGGGGCGCAACTTCTCATAGTTGGACCAGCAGGGGATCAACTGACCGTCCTCATCCAAAACGTTGTACTGAATGAGTTTGGAGTGTTCGAGGTCAAAATCATTAGGATTGTAGTCTGGGAGCAGGGATGGTTCGTAATGGTTCCCGACTTCAACTGCAAGCAGGTTAGGTGGATTCAGGTGTTAAAAAGCATTGAAACACTCACTTTCGGTAACTTTAGGAACCGATACTGGGGCTGGAGCATTGATATCTTTTTTGGGCACATCGGTTTCCTCGAAAGAGAGCGCCTTCTTTTGGATATGCTTTTTGGGGTTAGGCGTCGCAACCGTCCCTTTTTTCATCTGTTTATCTGTTAGAATATTGGCTCAATAATTTGAAAATGATTACACACCCCGAATTTTTTAGGAAATTGCACTGTGAAGAAACATTCCTGATCCTTTGATGGGCCTTTCATTTCTGTGCATTCCTGGACAAAGTTGGGGGCCTGAAAATTTGGGATGAACTTTTACCAAGGTGAAACAAATGAAATACTCACTCTTCCTGCTTCAAAATCCCTTTCTTGATCAGCCATGATGACCAAATTCAATGGAACAGCTTGATTTTCAAACAAATTCCTGAAATTAGAGGGGGCTTGGGTGGGAACTTTAAGTTTCAAGATGTCTTTGGCAGTGTTTTTGTCAGACACAAGAATAGGCTTTCAGAATATTGTTAGCATTTATGTGTATCAAGACAGAAAACAACACCAACTGGGTCACCAGGCTTGCCCTTGAAGTGGTTGCCTGTGGCAGAGAGTTTGGTGCCACTCTCATAGGAAGCCACTTCCCCAAAAATAAGGAAACTCTTTTCTTGATCAGTGTTAGGATCAAGATGAGAGTGGTTGCCTAGAAGTCCAGGGAGAACTTGGACATAAAAGTCCTTTGGGAAGTCAATGTTGTCCAAAAAAGAGCCTAGGTTGATTAAATCAGGGATTAAATCCTTGGTGTAGAACTTGAGGAGATTGAAGTCTTTTTCAGAAGGCATGGCAGTCAAATACAGTAAGGGGAAGGAGTTGGGGGTTGTGGGGGTTGGGGCAGTTTGGGGAGAGGGAGGGAGGAGGGGAAGCCGGTTTTTATGCTTGTCTCTGAAACAAGTCAGAGACAAACACAGTTTTAAATTTATTCTAGATCATTCTCAGTCGGAGCGATGTGCACTCATTACAGGAATGCATCGGGCATGATGTCAGTGCACAGCAATTAGCCAAAAAAGGATATTTATTAGCCTTAAGTTTAATGAAAAAAAACAATTGAGCAAAAGAGACATCAATGCTTCTCAATGTGCCTTTTTTTGAGTTCTTTACAGTCCTCCTGGTATTCCAGCCGGAATCCGCCGGAATCCGGTCAATTCCAGGGATTCCGCGGAATGGAATTTTAGCAGTACTGCCTGCTAAAATCATTATTTCCGTTCCAGCGGAATTCTGGCGGATTCCGGAATGGCCACAGGAA
>Ga0307513_10011974_pt1 | contig 10740 bp, 14 predicted proteins | sample 15_EM_MG_FD_202174 | JGI IMG/M metagenome (GOLD analysis project Ga0307513, IMG submission 202174) | Populus trichocarpa ectomycorrhiza microbial communities from riparian zone in the Pacific Northwest, United States - 15_EM | ecosystem: Host-associated > Plants > Roots > Unclassified | place...
CACAAGATGCGGCGGGCGTCATTAATTAAAGTAACGACAGCATTCTGTCCACGCATGATCGGACCTGTAGAGCCACCACGATGTTGTTTGATCATTAAACGTCGATCTAGCTAGAAGACAAGACCGATATATGGCCCCTTAATAACTTTCCACCTCCACCCTCGACGCATCCACCACTAATCGAAGTATATCAACAACTTTGTCGAAGTCGCCTTTCTCAATCATGCCCAATAAGTCCCATTCTAAGAACCTTCGACACCTTCGCTCACTCTCTTGAAGCTCTTCCTTTTCCTTGTCAGACATGGCTTCATCCAAGAGAACATTGATTTCATGTCGGTTCAGAACATCGCTGACATACTCGGCTCGCTGAACGATTTGCGCAGGGACGCCCCACGCAAGTGCGCATTTGCTCGCATAAGAATGAAGACAGAGCCCTCGAGTGACCCTACATTTGGCTTGTTAACAGGAACGTTCGCTCGTACCGTTGGTCGACGTACTTGAATAGATACGTAACACCATCACTTGGCCTTAATCCGGTCGTCCTATCTTGGCTCTTGCTAACACCCAACACAGAAGAGTCACGGTCGGTTAATATGTCCCCACCATCCGTAGTAAGGAGAACGGCCATGTGTACGAAAGATATCGGCAGCCTGGTCGGTGAGAGCATCTCCTCGTTGAGGACCTCGTGAAAATGAGTCGCAGCGAACACGATAGGACATTCTTCGCCACGGCTGAGTAGGTGCTTGATGACACCAGAGAACAAACCAGCCCCGTCTGTGACTCATATGAACCATAAATTGAGGGTTTTCCACGCAGGCAGATTGGAAGAGACGTTGAGTTATTCTTGGTCAGGCATAAAATGGGAATAAAATGGAAAGACCTGTTGCAAGTGTTCCTTTGCCAAACTCGTCCATGATAATGAGGGTTCGTGGGCCAGCAGTATTTCGAAGAGCGTAAGAAACTTGGCTTAAGTCGATCACAAAAGCGGATTGCATCTAGGGGCGTTTTAGTTCGGTCACCAACCCTTCGTTTTGCCGCACTTTGGAGACCGACTCCCTGGTTTGAATCCGGGTAAAGACTGCAAGGGACGTCAGCGCTTCTAATGAAAAGAAGAAGGGGTACAATTGCTTTTGTCGATGATTCCTAAGCGCGCTGAATTGGCCGGGACGAAGCTTCGAAGGTATTAGCAAACGGTTTGGCGAGTTTCCATCAAATTACCATCCAATCTGTGCCCAAATTAGGTCGCGAGCTTGAGAGAGATCAAGTAGATCACACCTGAGCCATGAAGCAGATGAGGGCATTTTGCTTGAGGTAAACGCTCTTTCCAGAGGCATTTGCCCCCGTGCATATGACAATACTACACCCATTCTCCTCTGTTTTACTCTTCTCTCCTTCAGCTTCGTTCTCATCTGAACTTGAGCTAGAGCGACTTTGCGGCTGAACACCGAGACCGTGGCCCCCAACAGCGTATGCATCATTCGGTACGAACCGATCGTCGACCAACTCTTGGAGAGGGTGTCTACGTGGTGGTCAGTGGAATGCTTAAGACTTCGGCGGAGCCCACATACCGTCCCTGGGAAATGTCGACCACAATCTCATCGCACATCGTTGGCCTAGTCCAAGCGTACATACGGCTAGCGTTCGCGAATGAGAGGAGACTAAGTTGATGTGAATAAAGATTTTGTTGTGCTGATTATTGAAGCATACCAATCAAGCTCAGCTGAACGTTCGCAAATTCTCGCTATGGATTCTGCACATTCGAGAACTTGGTGTTGCAGGTATTGTATGATCTCAATCTCCCTATCTAATGTGGATTAAGCATGGAAAAATGGACAGAGATTACGGACATACCAACTATCTGAGCATGGACATCTCCAAAGTGCCGGTCGAGATCTATAGTTGTTGAGCATAGAGTCGAACAGGAGACTCGATGCCCACTGACCGTGCATCGTTGGTGATTTGAAATAGATCGCCTCACTAAAATATCTTAGGTGACTAGCAGCGACGGGGGCACAAGCTTACTGAGAGGCGAACTGAGTAGGTATAGGAGTCAAAAAGTCTCTGTGGGAGATGTGAGAATAAGTATAGCGTACTTGAAAGGTCCAATCGTCCATCCCCACGAAATTGGCTTTAGACAACTCTTCAGGTGTTGGTATGCAAATTAGGAACCCTAGTGTTTGTTCAGTCATCGGGGTGTAATAAGTCATAACTACTCGCCAAGTTGTGGGAAATAAACGACGTTCAAGCTTCTATATTCTGGTAATGCAGTGGTGACCACGTCTTGGGCTATTCGGTTCTAATGATACAGTCGATGAGACGTGCAATGGGGCTGACCAAGAGCACTACAACTCACTAATAAGATGTCCAAGCCAGCATAAAGTTTCTGGAGTTTATCAAGTTCACCATCGACCATCGGTCGGACGCATATTCTGCCTTCGTTCGCAGACTCCTCCCAGTCAATCTAGCATTTGAACCACATGATGAGACACCTTTAAGCCTCGACAGTACAAACCACTTACTGTATCGTTGATGAATGCAGCCATTTCGCTGAAGGTGCCACCTCCAAGCATGTCGATGAGCTATGTACGCATCAACATTTCAAACTCACATTTCGGGGTTGATATTTGATTTGAGACGAACCTCAGTGACAAGTTCGATCCCATTGCTCCCTTGCAAATCCGCCAAACAATCACGAAGCAGCTGGGAGTGAACCCAAAACTATAAGTCCATATGAGCCATCAACAATATGTATAAGGGGATTGCTTACCTGGACCAGAGCATGCCAATCCCTGATACTGGACTTTCCTGAGCGAAGCCTAGTCAATGCGCGGGGTACATGATTGAATGAGGTGAGATGTCTCGGCATCAACTCTATAATAGTCAGGTTATCGGGATGCAGAAAGCAGGATATAATATTGTGGCGAGTGGATATTACGTCCATCGAGCAGCTGGGTCGAAGTAGCCATTGACGCATGAGCGCGCGACCTGAGAGGGTACGCGTGTGATTTAGGATCCCTAGTGATGTGTTAGCATTAGCACGCAGCGAAAGCGAGATGCTGGACGATTACCAAAGATGGAGAGCCCTTCCCTGGTAACGTCCGAGTAAGCGGAGGCGTGTCGCTCGTCAAGAAAGATTTGAAGGGAAAGAAGCGCGTCCATGTTAATCTGCATCACCTCGTCTCTGCTTGGTTATCAGTGGGAGGCGTTTGGAACCGTAGCGCACGCACAGCATCAACGACTCGATGCTCATGATTGCTTCTAAGGAACTGTTGTCATCGGGGTCGCAAAGGGCTCTGGCACGAATGAGGTGATCGAGTAATGCCCCTATACAAGAGAGCTATAGCTCATGGTTAGAAGGGACCATCAAATGGTTCGACCAATACCGACACAAAGTGGCGTGCGTTCCTCGGCGCTGTAGAAATTGGAAAGCCGAACAAGCGCATTCCATTTTGCGGTAGTAGGGTCTGTTCCACTTTTCCCTTTCTTTTTGATAAAGTCGTATGCATTCCGTGGTTCAGAAATCGACTCTAGGTCATCTTCGGTATGAGTCGCGTTTAACTTGAAGAGTAATGGAAGTGCTTGGAGACGCTCTTGGCCTCTTCGTGTGCTGAATTCCTTCGCAGGTCGTATCTGGAACAGGTTATTATTCCCTTCCACTGCAAAGAGCGTCAGGGAACACCGATACCGGATACGTATCCAAAGAAAACATACTGTGTAGTCTAACATGATCAACGAACTTTCCGTCTGACTTCGAGGTAGTTAAAACGATATCTGGCGCAACCTGTTCGAGGACTACCCGGAAATCAGATCGAGGAACATGATCCAACGGCGGGCTCACTCGAGGTAGTTAAATCAAAGTGACCATTTTCTTCTGTGTCTTCAAGTATATAGACTGTCTCCTTTGCCGGGTCGAAATACGCGCAACCAAGTCGGCCTCTGTTTCTGATTAAATATATATCGAAGACGCAACGCAGTGTCCCACCCAGAGCACATCAAGGTGAGACATATTTGATGGTCCTATAGTTTGGGAATGAGTAATGGGTAGTCGATGCGATTCGAAACTTGCCTCAGCGCTTTCCGTCTCCACTACGTCGTCTGTGCTCTCAGGACGCGTTTCCTTATCGTCGTCGATAGGATCAGACTCTCCAGGGTCACCACCGAAACTGACGATCTTTCTGCGCTTTTTGGGACGCGTCTCAGATGACTTCGAGCGCGGCATGTTGTGGTCGAGTCCAAGTTTGAGCGCGCAAACAAGTCGTTTGCGGTTCTGGAAAGCACCTACTAGTCAAGCACAACACGAAAAACTAACTGTTGTGAATCCTAAGCCTTGGATGATCGTGCTCTATGATGGTTGTTTCCGTGATGTATTTTTTGCGGTACTCATGGTTAGCGGCGATGGTATATAGTCCCTGGTACGCATCCATGTACAACCCACATCCACCCACGTCCCCACTCACTTGCGTCTAATGAGCTGAAGAGGAACGCGTGTCGGTGTCAGAGTCAACCCACCAACATTTGGTGTTAGAACTCTTTCCTCCCTCTGTTCGAAGGTCTCGTTTGCAAACTGTGGCTCCTCTAAGACCTCAATCCTATAGTGCAACACGATAAGTGCAAGGGCGGTCAATGCCTCAATCTCGGAGAATCTGCAAAGCCTCTCTTAGCACCAACCCCAATGAAATACGCCTGAATCGGACATACCGCCGCCCTAGGCAGGCTCGAGCACCCGCAGAAAATGGGATAAAGCAGTCCCTATTCCAATCGCCCAGGAATCGCTCAGGTTTGAAAGCATGTGGCTCAGGCCAGTACTTCGCTAAGAAGAGGTCAATAGTTGCAGAATAAGGGGCAGGGTAATCACATACGATTGTAGTGCAGCCCGACCACGCTCAGGCTTAAAGGTGTGCCCGCAGGAACTGGGACAGTGATGGGACCACCCATGCTGTCCTGAGTCCTAAAGGCGGTATCATGTTCACTAAATTTGGGGATACCTCCCACCTACCCGGAAAGTCAACAAGATGCGTTAAGGGTCAGGAGAGCAGGGGAGGTTACCATGGGGAAGAGGCGGAGGGCCTCATAAATGACACCTAGTGTATACTTCATGCGGCACACATCTCCGTATGTCTGTTTAGTGATGGTCAGAAAGAATAATACACTGCCGTTGACCGTTTCTACATACTGGTAAATTGCCCTCCTCCACAAATGACTGAACCTCCTGAAGGACTCGTTCCTGACAGTTTAGGTGCAGCGCAAGGAGACCAAGGGTGAAACCCAGGGAGTGTGCACTAGATATGCGCCGATATCGCGGGGAGGGTAGCAAAGGGTGAGTCTGTGGTCAGTGTCACGGCTTAGAACACATTCGGGAAATAGTTTCACGTTGTTTCGTGTCCTGCAACAATATATACGAACTATAAAGTGTTATTTCTCTGTTTCCTGCGAGATATGCGGGACGTACAATGTTTCCTGTACTCTGCGGTTAGTACCGGGGTGACAATGCGACCCAAGACTCACCCATAAGTTCCTGATCAGTCATTGAGCCTTTATCTTCCGTAGCACTTGCATGAAGGAGATTGGTGAGGAGGTCCGAATGTTCTACGCCTTGTCCATTGATAGCTTCCCTCCGGCTTTGAATCATCTCCTGCATATACACCCCCAACTCTTTGAAAGAGTCACGAATCTCCCTCCCCCTCTTGTACAACCCGAGCGCCCAATCAGGGACGAGGGCGCGCCAGATAATATTCCCGATTGCTACTTGCAAGGCGTGCTTGAACGACTACAGGCAGAATTGGTACAGTTGATCACCAGAAGTAACAAGGGCATACCATTGTGTGGCCTTCAGGGAGACGCCCTTCGTCTTTCCATGCGACGTTGTACCCGAACCCAGCGGCACCGATTACTTGCAGCGCCAACTCGAACGTCACGTTGGCCATATTGTCAACCGTTACAACGTCCGTCATCCCTTCCGACTTCCAGGCATCGAAGAGACTCAGGACGATGCGTGTCGTTTCACGATGGACCATCGAATTATTCCGTTCACTAAAAGCTGGTGCTCCAACTTTTCGATGCTTCTTCCACTGACGGTGATACATTAGTAAATTGAAATCAAATATGTGTATTCTTACCTCGTCGTGCTCCGTGGCGACAATGTTGCCGCCGTAAATATTGATAACTCGGTACATGGCGGTTGGCTTGGGGAATGCAATACGGTTGCTCGTTATTTCCTAATGGTGTACATCTATCAGGCGTTTGTGTGGAAGACTCTTTGCACGCTACCTTGATGACATGCGGATCGGCAATCACTAGAGCGGTTCGGGGAGTGGGATAAATATACCTTGAAGAGATGATGTCGCAGTTATTTTCCTTGAATACTGTGGTAACAGAGGTTAAGAGGCGTCAAGGCCACTGCGACTTTCTCTTACCGTTATATTTGGCCCGCCATCCTGGTGGCCGTTGGTTGAAGTATTTGACCTGGGGTAAGATTATGGACAAGATGCTTGCCAGAGGCATGAATGAGAAATGGCCAGGGAGATACCCAATCTTATCACACCCAGGTGGTCAGAAGGTCCAGCCTCGAAAAGAGATCGAAAGTCTACGTACTCGCGCAAAAGCACGTCGGGATAAAATGTACATCTTCATAACCCATATTCCAGTGACGATTGGGACGAGCACGAGGCCGCGACGCAAATAGGTGTTTACAATCGGCTCCATTGTGGCCGCACCGGTCTGGTATTGTCGTGGTGAAGAGATAGAGCTTTCCGTCAAATGCCTGAGCGTCGGTATTGAGAATCTTTTGGTAAGTATGGATCCTGCTGAGCGCTCGGAGTGACCTGACGCACTACAGATCAGAGTCGCGTAATTCACCACGGAGCGTTGTAAAGCCGACAAATTGAGCTTGAAGGAGCTTCGTATGAAAGCAGGGAATGTAGTAGCAGTAGATAAGAGGTTGGAAATGATCACCAAACGAACTGCCATGAACCGCGAGCTCGGTGGTAGAGCTCGGTGGTAATAGTGACCATCGCCCACAAAGCAGATGACGAGTCCTGTGTTTTTGTGCGGGCATCTCGGATCTAAGTCGAGAGCTGACAACAGGACAGCGCCTCCGCCTAAGACGGAACGAAAATTAAAGCCGAGCAACAGTCATTTTCATTGTGTTGATACAAATCACCTTTTTAAAGAACGTTTTCAGGCGCCTTAGTTCATGTAGTTCCGTTCACATGGTGCTCGAGGCCAACGAATCTCCACCTCTGGCGGCCCTCATTTGCCACATACTCGCTGATCGTAAGCTAAAGAATTGGTATATAGTGAGTTGGTCGGAATTAAAGCAGCCAGTGCCGATGCACCTCACAATTCTGGCCCAACGATACCGGCAAAGGCAGTATGAGCTGGGCAACGGTCCCTGATCAAGACTTCAATCCGGCCGACTCTGATCCGGCACAGTACAGTAGCATCGTTGTAGTGGACATGCACGAGCACGGTCCATTTTGGCGTAGCGGTGAGGATGGCATTCCTCAGCTCAGGAAGAACGGCACGGTGGATTATCCGTGGCATGGTAGGCGAAAGCGTGCACTCAATTGCGAGAGGTGCTCATTGGTGCGCTTCCCTACAGAATATATCAGGTGAAGGAGATCGCAGGTGAAGGAGATCCGGAACATCAGGCGTTCGATGTCTGGCTCGCATTCGAATTTCCTCCCCTCGTTTCCAATCTCTCAAGGGAGACCGCATCCTTGCTCCCTCCTGGAACGTACAGAATTGTGCATCTCATGTTCCTCGGTGCTGAGGTGGAAGGAGGAGATTCAACTGATGGTACCTCCACTGTTCTCGGAAGACAGGACCCTGGAAGGCAACATAAGGTGCTCAATCAGGATGTTCTCCGTCTGTTCTTGCTCCTCCGCGCGCTAAATCCGTCCCTGCACACAGTGGCGAGTCACTTTTGCTCCTGAAACTAAGCACGATAACTTGCAGAATGTGACGAGTGGGTCGTTCGCGCAGACCAAGTGGCCTCCGATTTCGGGCCAAACCTTTGTGGGCAGTCGTTCCCCAACGGCTCTCGGGATTACCTCGACTTGGACGGTCACCACCGACGGAGAGGGGTGTACACCTAAGAGCCCCTCCCTCCTGCGTATTTCGTTGTTAGGATTCAGCTGATAGGGAGGAGTCTTATCTAGACGCTGGGCGTCTGTGATGGGTAGCCGTCTGAAAGGAAAACAGAATTAGAGGTTGGCGGATGGATCAATGAATGGGGCACCTACTATTGCTGTTCGAGTTTGAAGAACTTCGTCTCTCAAGCACTCAGGTCCTTGACCAACTTTTCGTACAGCCTCTTCCGTCCATTAACGGGTAGTGGTTCTTCTATTGGCTTCCCAGCGTGATCGCAAATCACATAGGTCGCGACATGCAAACCAAAGGTTGCCGGGGGCATCCTTTGGACAGGTAATGACCGCACTCGGAAGTCATCGAACGGCGCAAGCTCCTTTACATCTCCTTCTCAAACTCGTCCCGTGGGAGGGGAAAGAGACTGATGGAAGGAACCTTGGTGCTGTACACGACCGGAATGCCTGAGTGGACGTTGTGAATTGGATGGCGCTTAAGCCTTTGTCGGACAGAACGCACAAGAGGGTCGTAGATAGTGCTGCTGATATCGGCGGATTGGATGCGGGATGGATCTGTTTGGCCCAGCCCCCCATAGAGGAAATAACCCGGTTGCCTTGCGAATGGCAATACGGAAGGAGGTCGACCTATAGCGAAAGGGAAGTGTGCCATATGGAATGTAGGTAATTATATCGTACCTTGGTGCTGATATTATCGATGGCATCTACCACCCAGTTGGCGCCGTCAAATTAGTGATTGAGTTGCTCCGCTTCGACATTCCAAAGATTTGTGCATGTGTCGACATGTACCCAAAGCACGACCGAATGCAAAAACCGCTGCACGGAGCGTACTTTGGAAATGCCGACATCGGCACGAGTAGCAGTCGCATACCGATTGAGTGAGGAGAGAGTCACATGGTCAAAGTCGATGAGTCGGAGTTTGGCGGTTCCACATTGCTTGCAAGTTTGGGTCAGACCTTTGATCATCAATGGGGCCGGAATAAACCTGGGCGGACGGACAATCTTGCGAGCATTACAGCAGCCTAACTACCCACACCTCCACATCCAACGACGACAACTGAGCCCCGACGTGCCTTATGCAATTCCCTCCTCGCCAAAGAATGCATAATTTCTCGCCAGCTGTTCTCTGACGAGGTCCTCGTTATGCCACCCAGGTTCTGACCCTTTCTGATCCAACAGAGTCGTCTATTGCTTTTTGACACCCCTGAGCGAGCCCGAGCTTGAACCTCCGTCTTCACCTGTATTCGCAACCAAACCTGTCGTACGGCCAAACGGAACCCCAGTGAAGTCGGGTGCGTCCTTGTCTGGGAATAACGCATGCATTTCGCGGTCGAGGCTTCGACGATTGCGTTTGCGCTGGGAGTGCGCGTAGAATTGTCGCGCGCCGAGTGTGAAAATAGACGCGGCTACCCGCAACCATCAGGAGTTTTGTGTTCTTGGACGCCAGATTACTTGAGAATCTGCTCATTTATTTTTAATTTAAAAATTTTCGTGCCGACGATGATCGTGGTGAGATTCAGAGTCGGAGTTATTTGGCTGGATGACTGAGTTCGATGTAACCCTTTCCTCAAGAGGTTACCCAAACCTAATTAGACATGGGATCTTTCAGACGAGCGCCAGCATGGGCTTCAGGCTTCGGTGCTTTGTGCACCACTATCCTTGAGTGCACCGTCGTGGTACATATTAACCATAGCAGCGTCAATAAACGGAGTTTGAACCAGAGTCATAGTTCAGACTCAGCCTTTACTGAGTTCCAGTATTAATACATGCACACCATTCAGAGTATTTGTTTCCCCTGTATATATATACCTCACAGGGGCTTGACCGGGGAGCCGTTCAACTCTCTACTGATAAATTTAGTTACTGGATACGGCACCATTATTTCTTGCCCGGTACCTCTGAAGACGAGGGGACAGGTCCGTTTCAGCTGGAGCAGCTCGACGAATATGTGTACTTTTGATACAATTATAAGAACCGACTATCCAACAAAGTACTTTAGTATTTGTTTTCGCCTGGTAAAGGTCGGAATTGGATTCTTGGACTCAACATATAAAAGCTAGCTATCGTTGTAAGCAATCAAATCTATGTATCGCATACTACTCGCATGTGATATCTTTCAACTTAGGTGTTCCATATACAGTTCTTATGGCTGCCGTCCAAGCAAGTCTTAGCTATATCTTCAGTAGCGGGGAGGGAGACAACTTTACAATACCCACGGCTGTACGGTGGCCAAGCATACCCTTAACATCATCACCATAGTCTCTACTATACCGGTAATTTGGTAACTACAAAACAACCTCCCCAAGAATCCTCGACTTGTGTTAGGATCGGTCGTAGAGGTGTCATTTCTCAATAGAGTTTGGCGAATTGAATCGCTCCTGTCAGCAAGCGCGCGTATCGGCAAGTGCGCCATCAGCAAGTGCGCGTATCAGCAAGTGCGCCATCAGCAAGTGCCTGTCAGCAAGTGCGCCATCAGCAAGTGCCTGTCAGCAAGCGCGCCTATCAGCAAGTGTGCCTGTCAGCAAGCGCGCCTATCAGCAAGTGTGCCTGTCAGCATGCGCGCATATCGGCCCGCAGTGTTCCAAAGTCCCGCTGTCACCTTTCGGACGAGCGTATCCTTGATGGTCTCTGCCTCAGT
>Ga0307513_10011975_pt1 | contig 10740 bp, 9 predicted proteins | sample 15_EM_MG_FD_202174 | JGI IMG/M metagenome (GOLD analysis project Ga0307513, IMG submission 202174) | Populus trichocarpa ectomycorrhiza microbial communities from riparian zone in the Pacific Northwest, United States - 15_EM | ecosystem: Host-associated > Plants > Roots > Unclassified | place...
GAGACATTGCCCGCAGGCCGCGGTCGAATTCGCGTACCCAGCTTTTGATGAGCATAGCAATGAACGCTGCCAGGAGCATGACCCCGAGACTGGAGTAGAAGAGAGCATTGACGATAACAATGTACTCGGGAGGGGAAAAGTCGGCGGGGACATATGGACCAAGGCTCGAATTACGCATCATTTGCGTTTGGTAGATCAGGACATCCTGTATAATATCCATAGGATCCTGTTCAAGGCGACCGAGAAGTTCGATGAGGAAAGCGCTCAAAAAGCCAGCAAACAGCGCCGCCTGCAGGACCAATCAATTCAGCTTAACGACAAAAGCGGGCAAAACATACGAAGATGAGGATTGTGTCCATTTGTTCAAGCCATTCTCTCTCGCGCTCGCGGTCGATAATTTCCATTCCTGCCGTTTTCGACGCATTAGACGCTGTACTGTGATGTGACGGCCTACGTGCCTTCATTGTAGTACTCCCAGGCTGTCTTGGGGGCCTTTAATTCCTCTGGGTAAAACGGGTATATGAGGAATATTCTCGGAGGGTGGCCAGGGCATGCGCTTGCCTGGTGGTCTCACAGGGGGCGGAGACTCTTGGTCTATGAGAAGGTTTTAACACGTATTACTGACTAGGAAAACAAAGGTTGGATACCATGATTCAATTTCTTGATGAGAAGAGACATGCTACGAGGAGGTGATATTGTGGTGGAGATCAGACAGAAAATCCCGGGCGCTAACGCAATCACGAGACGAAGGTCTCTTTCTGTTATGCTGCGTGCTTTGTCACTGTCCGTCCCTCGTCCAGGCTACTCCTTGCCGACTCTCGTTCTCGTAGTCCTTTCACCCACACAAGTACCATGAGCAGCGTCTAGACAAAAGATGGTCGCTCACCCGCATATTCGTATCTTATCATCTTTCCATTTCCGCGTGGTGCTGGCATGTTCTGTTCCCTCTCTCTATTCGTTGTATTCAACACCTTCGCCTATGCATCTGTTGGGGTCCTCTCTCTTTCCGTTACACCCCTAACTACTCGACACTCACTCCTCGCCACTCTCCAGAATCGCCAATCTCCCGTACTTCCCGCGTCCAAACCCTTGCCGGATCTCGCTGCGCAGGCGGAACCAAGCAGACCATCGAGTTGCGTCAAACACGTGCGCAATGCCAACAACTCGCAGCTCAACGGCAGGTGACCATGGAAATTTTACGTCTACCACCGCAAACGCAGCTACGGTTATAGTACCAGTCGCCGCCAGGCCGTCCTCATGGTCATGTTCGTGTCTGGCATCGTATAGCGACAGGTACCCACATTTGCACATTTTAGCCAGTTGCCGGAGTATGGGAAGGTCAGTCGAGTCCAGCTACACGTGAACTGACCCATACACGCCTTCCGTGAGCCCAAACTTCAATCGTTCCACTTCCATGTCCGCCACGTTCGCTTATTTCAAGGACGATACCCCATTGGCCCTGCTACTACCACTGCCGACAGCTATTGGCATTGCAGAGCGGCAAGCGTGTGTCGGACGCACATGATCGACGTCGGCGGCTCAGTAGAAATGGTACTCGAACGCGTATAGATAAGCGGAGAACGAGATCGGTGGTAGGGTGAAGTGAGAACGAAAATGGGGAGGAAATTGGTGGAGTCGTCAAAATACTTGCGCAACAGAATACTTATAATATGTGCGCGTTTGGGTATTTTCAGGTATCTAAGCGAATCCTTAATTGGTGATCCGGGTATTCGAACACTAACCTTGAGTCAAACTTATCCGTCATCCTGATCCCCTATTACTCCTCAGGGCTTGTGTTACATTCGACCCATTCTCCACTAGAAGCATTTTGATGACTCCAGCGCCCTCACTCAACGACAGTGACAACCGACACTACGTCCTCCATATAGCACATCTTCTGTTACTTATACTTGTAAAGGAAAGGATTGGGCCTGACGTCAGACAGCGCCACTCTCGGTCAGTGGTGAGCCATATCTCCACACTGACGGTAATAGTGTTTAACCTGTGGACATTCTCAAGAGAACATAACCGCTCGGATGCTGAGTACAATTCCTGAGAGACTCTGGCAGAATTAGGAAGACAAAATTTGTGGCACTGAACCCTACAAAGGAGTCTGAGACCTTACCTAAATATACCACATACAATTGAATGCATGGAACGTATGGAACATTTGGTATTCCTGGCGCTTGTGATCTACGTCCTCTATCCGTGCTTCGATCCTGTGGTGGTATTCAGGGAGCTCAGCATGTTCAAACCATTGGACAAATTCACGAAGCTTGGGGATGATCGGAATGATTTGATGATATGGAGCCGCATCGAGAAGCTTGCAAAGGGCGCAGAGGACGAATCCCTCATTAACCATAGGTGCACTCGAATCCTGCGGTCGTACTTCTCCACTGGTCGACCCTTCCACCATCGTTCCAGACTGTTGCAAAAAATGAAACGACCATGCCATCACCATCCAATCTAATCCACTGAATTCTGAATCTGTGAACTCAGATTCTCGTTCCTCTTCGTGGAAATATCCCCATGTAAGAATCCTCTCGAGCTCGCTCTCTGCCGTGCTTGTCTCTCTGTCCCCGCGTAATTTTGGCCACGGCCGGCGCGACAGGGTGAAGAAGGCTTCGGCGAAGGTTCGTCGCCATTCGACCGAGAGTTTTTCAAACCCATTAACAAACATGTCTAGGATGTTCCAGCCCATCTGCAGTTGATGATCGGGCAATAAGAGGTTGAACACGGCATGTACAGCGCCAGAGACGCAATAAGATGGCGCCGAAGGATCGGAATAGGACAATATGGTCTGTATATAGTAGCCCAATGCTAACGAGGAAACGGCGAGTTCCCTTGATTCCAGGAATGACGCCAATAGGAGAGATTCTGTATAGTGGGTGGGCTTCGCATCCGCATATCGTCGCATTGACAGAGCTGCAATCATATTGTGCACTCTATGATCATGGAATGACCCCATGTTCATGCTAGATCCATCAGGAATGTCAAGTCGTGCAATGACTCTTGCAGCTAGCTTTAACCAAGGGTTTTTCAAGTTGAGATCGAGATGGTGAAGCCGTTTTACCACAGATGAGGGAAGCTGTTTGGCAAGCAGCAGCAGCATGGCAAACATGTTTGGATCTGGGTTCTCCCTGTCTCCAAGTCGTCGGTCATAGATGTTAAGCAGCAACCACTCTTCCTGAAAGTAGTGCTCTTGTAGCTGAATGTAATCATTGCTTATTAATGTTAAGAATCGTGTCCGAGGCGCCATCAGCATCCCTCCGATGGTGGAGAGTCCAATGTCTCCAATGGCTGGGGCGATGGTAGTGAGGGCCGAGATATAGAGGTGGAAATCATTCTTTTCTGTGATGATTGCAAGGTACTGAGCTGCTAAATGTCTTTGCTTCCGCCACAAGAGGGCATAGCATACCAGGAAAAGAAGGGAGATGAGCTGCTTGTGACAGCTTTTAGGCGCGTCTTTAATCATACGGCTGAAAATATCGGGGCTCCGAAGATTGAGTAGCAACCATGGGTATTGACGAGTGTTGTTGAGAATTTTCCGCCGATATGTTCCATCTGAAGAACAGGATATGGCCGCGAATGCTACCACGGCTTCAAGTAACACGATGTCAGGACTGGTTCCATCAGACCATTTTGGGGCTTGCCACGAAAGGATCCCCAGACAAATCCCAGTGAAAGAGGGGTACTCCTGCCCCAGGTACTTCCGCGTTTGATACTGCGTTTGGTATCGCATTTGGTATACCCAATCTAGCTCTCGGTTCTCCTGCTCTTTGTACGTGCAGCTACGGAGGTCTGACAACGTGTTTAAGAACCATATGGTTTCCTCTCCATGAAGCTCATTCCATTGTAACAAACTTATCAGGTGGTTGGAATTTGCTTGTGTCATGTCAGTGAGGGGGTCCCGGGCCTCAAGGACGAGATGAAAGACGACATATACGAGGCGATCCCAGGAACTCCCGGAGGGTTTCGTAGGCTGAAGAGCTCTTTTGACTGCGTGGAGACGATGTATGTCCCATTGGTAGCCCACGCGCAATGAAATTGCCACTACCTTGTCCGGGGGGAGGCGCATGAGGTACTCTTGATCATTCATTCTACCATCAATCCAGGATGGTAGGTTGAGTAATGGTGGGGTGGGCAGTGTGGGGCTACCTGCGATCTGCCACACCGACGACTGTAGCGGTTCGCTGTGTTGAGAATTTGGCGCACTGTCATGAATTCTCTGCAGAGCCGAAGTGGCAATGGAAATCTGGACCTCATCGATGGTTCTTGCCCTAATTGGCACTCTAAAGTGTCTCTCTGGATAGGGGCGCGATTTCTGAAGGAAAATTTGGATGCCCCCAAATGACCCAGAGCTGATGTTGGGGTAGTATCCATACGTGATGATAAGAAAACATGAATACCTGGACTAAACCTGTTGTGCGCGTATCGATACGCCGCGCACAAGGTGCGCGAAAGAGGAGAGTGGAAAGGCGAGGACGTAACAAAGATCGATATGGATGTAGTGATCGCATAGTAGAGAACCCCAATGCCAAAAATCAGCGTAGTGATACCAAATGAGGGTTTACTGATGTGAAATAGAAAAACCACGAGGCCAATGGAAAATAGACCAAGGGATATTTGGATGAGCAATGGGAGTATCGCGACCATTTCTGGCAGCCTCCAGCGCTCCATTCCGAGGTAGCGGAATTCGCGCGTCTTCGCTCGTTGCTCGGGGAGAGACATTGCCCGCAGGCCGCGGTCGAATTCGCGTACCCAGCCTTTGATGAGCATTGCAATGAACGCTGCTAGGAGCATAACCCCGAGACTCGCGTAGAAGAGAGCATTGACGATAACAATGTACTCTGGAGGGGAAAAGTCGACAGGGACATATGGTCCAAGGCTCGAATTACGCATCATTTGCGTTTGGTAGATCAATACATCCTGTATGATATCCATAGGATCCTGTTCAAGGCGACCGAGGAGTTCGATGAGGAAAGCGCTCAAAAAGCCAGCAAACAGCGCGGCCTGTAGAATCAATCAATTCGGGTTGACGTCAAAAAGGGGCAAAACATACGAAGATGAGGATTGTGTCCATTTGTTCACGCCATTCTCCCTCTCGCTCGCGGTCGATAATTTCCATTCCTGCCGTTCTCATCGCATTAGACGCTGTACTGTGATGTGACGACCTACGTGCCTTCATTGTAGTACTCCCAGGCGGTGTTGGAGATCTTCGGTACTTCTGGGTAAGACAGGTATATGAGACACATTCTTGGAGGGTGACCTAGGCATGCGCTTGCCTCGTGGTCTCTCACGTCTTTCACGTCTCTTAGGAGGCAGAGGGTCTAGCACCATGAGTAGGTTTTAACACGCATTGCTGGCTAGGATGATGAAGGTTGGGTACCATGCTTCAATTCCTTGATAGCTTGACGCAGGATATAATGGATTGACATGGTGGAGATGAGACGGAAATTCGGTATTTGGGATTTGATATTCGAGCGCTCAGTGCGGGGAGTGGAGCCCGGCATCACGTGGACACGTTATTATAGCGGGGCCCAAAAACACGATTACTTTCATCCGAGACAGATACCTGCAGCTGATGCAAAGTCCTGATCTTGGTAAGGTCACTGCATGCGAGGCCTGCTTACAAGATCGCGATTCGGTGCCTCATTGGTCTTGCACAACCATCCACCATGTGAAGGCGTTTCCACGTGTTTGTCCCCTTGAAATGCGGGTTCACGGGGTATGGTCTTGAGATAAAAGGCGTCTTGTTGAACCCCCAAACAACAACCGCTTCTATCTACTTGCACACTGGCTTTCACCAGTACAACCATGGAATCCACAAGCAAGCCCTCAGCTTCAGTTCGACCTGTCCTCGTTACTGACCGTTCCCTTCCCAGCGTCGGACTTGAACATCAACGGCGTCGAACTGGCCTTCCTCAAACAATGCCGGTCCCATCTCGACAACCCCGAGACTCAACCTGGCACCCAACCCGCCCTCTCCGCGAGCCTGACCCGGCTCACCAAAAACTACGCCGACGCCTTCACTGACACCCACGGCCTGTTCAGCGGGGCGCCATTTGTGTTCAAGACAGGCGCTGCCTGGCCCCAGGCCACGGGCGGCCCTTTCGCCCAGCCCTTCCGCCGCGAACTGCGCCCGATCGGCGACCATCGCATCCTATCCGCCTGGGACGGGATCCTCACCGACGCCGGGGCATACCTCAAGGGAGTTGGGAGGACGTTCACCGCTGTTATGGCACTGGGCTTTGCCAACGTTGGAGCGAAAACGGCATTCTGCCCACTGGTGGTAACTGTCGGGGTGGAGCCGGAGACCATCGAGTTCGAGGTTGCCAAGTCGGTTGCCGAACACGTCAAGATGAACATACTCACCAAGGCCGGCTTCGACGACATTGAGGTCGCTATCTGGGAATTCGCAACATCTTTCTCCGGGGCTGGCCCCAAGCTCCCGTCCCTCGACCCCGATCTCGACGGGATCGTGACCGAGTTCCGTCATCCGTTCGCATCCACGCTCGGGATCGCCGTCGCGCCCCTCAAGCAGACCCAATACGAGGGCTCTCTCGGCATGTTCATGACCCGCGGCGACGGCAGCGAGCTTGTCGGTATCACGGCAGCCCATGTGGCTCGCCCTCCCCCAATGTTCCCCGACAATAAGGGTTTGTCGGAAAAGTTGGCCATAAGGCGCCACGAGGAGATCGTAGTCCTTGGGGACGAAGCGTACCGGCTCGCCGTCAAACGGGTCGAGACACAGATCGGAAAACTCCAGCAGGACATCGACGGGGAGGAGAGGAGGACCAAGGGGCTGAATGGTCGGCTGGAACGCGGCGCGGTAGATGCGGACGGGACGATCGCCGGTGCAATCAGGGCCGCCGAGCGGAATGTGGAGAGTGCGAAGAGAACCATCAGAAAGCTGGACGTTCTCCACGGCAATGTGACCAAGTACATGTCTATCGCCGACAACCGCTGCATCGGCCACGTCTTGTTTGTCGACCCCATTGGCGTCTCCTCCGACGAGGGACCCAACGGGTATACCAAGGACTGGGCCGCCCTCAAGATCAGAAAGGACGCATTCGGGGAGGATTTCCAGGGCAACAAGATCTACATTGGTACGCTACGGTTACTCGCTAATCCATACGTGTGTTTACTTTATCACACAGGCGACAAACTCGACGAGCCAACGTTCCTGAAGCGCATGTTCCCCCATGTCGCTGACCGCGATCGCTATGGATACCCAGAGAATGGTCTGCTACCGCTCCGCGGCGTCGTTCCTGAGAGCGAACTCGTCAAGTTCAAGCAGCTCAACGCCAACGGCGACCCCGCCCTGGCGGTGGTCAAGAACGGCAGGACTACAGGTACGACCGTGGGATGGGTGAGCAAGTTAAAGTCCCTGGTCCGTCATTATGATTACATCGGTATCGACTTCTGGTCTCGCGAGCTCACCGTCGTCCCCTACGACGGCGCGTGTACCACCTTCTCGGCCAAGGGCGACTCGGGCTCGATCATCGCTGATCGGGGTGGCCGCATCGTGGCCCTGCTCACCGGCGGCGGCGGACTCACCAACGCCACCGATGTCACTTTCGCCACCCCGTACTGTCAACTCGAGAAGCGCATCATGGAGGCTATACCCGGCCTCCGCCTCCTGGAGGATTAGTTCGTGCATTCCTCCCCTTGCTCGCACTCAGCGCGCAGCGGGCTCTTCGGCGGACATGTTGTCGGCTGGCCTTCGTACGATCCCTCTCTTGCTTGCTTGTTGGACTTTTCGTTGTCATTTTACCTTGCTGCCACTCTAACTGCTACCATCACCCCTCCCCGCCCCGCTCTTTCTGTAGCCGTTCTGAGTGCATTCGCGGACATAGCAGGGTTAAACTTGCTAAGCGGACGAGCGCGGACTGTATCGCGTCAGAGACTTGGGCGGCGCATGGATTAGGGACTTGATAATCTCGCAGCGAGACTCAGGATAGAAAGTGAAGCTACTCAGTCGTGAGAAATAAGTTGCTCAGTGAAATTCCATGCTAACCAGTGTCCAGGTGATAGACGAGAACCAGTGACAGCGTAATACATGGCATAAGACCCGACAAGAGTCGGCATTGAAAATACAGCTGGGACAAGTGAGCAGAAATAAGTCGGATAGGGTTACCTAATGACACACCCAGCAGACGCAGCAAGCCAAACTCATATCCGAGGGTCATCACACTCATTCATATCTCATCCCACTTTCGAATTCGGTGACGGGATAGGGATCTCTGATAGGAATCTCTCCAGCTACGAAGATGCAGAACTCAGTTGTCCTCTCGATAACATGTCCGATCTCGAGTGCACGAATGAAAAGGCGGTGCTTGTTCGATCAATCCGCACCAAAGATGCTGACTCGGATACTAGCAATGTGCTTTCCAATGAAGTCAATACCTATTCCCGGGGCGAAGATTTCCTTGGCAAGAAGAGAGTTGACTTAGAGCAGGAGAAAGAAGACGACGGAGGTAATGAAAATGAAGACAACTTGAACGAGGTGCGAAGACCGTTGAAAGATACACATGTAGCGTAGGAGCTGAACGAGACGAATGCCTTTAAAAATCCTGTTGCCCCCTTCGTAACCTCGTGAGGGTTTAGATACGCGGCGATTTTCATCCTGATGGAGCCCAATACTTACACTTTTGGCTGTGTAGCCGTCGAGGAGAATGGAGGTGAGGAGGATGTAGATCCGCTGCAGGGCTCGTCATCCGTACCCGACTGTGTATAGTTAGTGCATGCCGACGCGGAAGGTGCGAACAGACCTACAACGTTGAGATACGACCTCATGCCTGTCCAAATATTCCGCAGCGGCCAGAGCACCAATATAAATTTGAGGGCATTCCAAAGCGTGGCCTATTCTGCCGCCACTTCACTAAGGGTTTGTACATGAGGGTTAAAACTGGATACTGTATGTCCATGTCCCACTGACGTATATCCCTGAATAACCCGAAATGTGAAATAGCTCCTTCCTCCTTGTGCGGATGGCCATTATGCAGGAACTGACAGACAACCGGCATTTTTATCAACCCTCCCAACCAAGCTCCGCCTTGGCATGTCGCCGTCAGGATCGATAGTCACACAATACGGACCAAAAGGTGTTGTCAGACTCACTTTGCACTTGAAGCACGGGCGGCGACTACGAGATAGCCTGTTAATTCCGCTAATTCGCAATGAGGAACTGTATCGATGGGTGCGCGAGTACAGCCCCGCTGTTTCGAGGGTGCGATCGAGAAACTGGTTCTTTCATGCGAGGACACAGGACGTAGAGGGAATAAATCGGGCCCAGTAGTAGCTTTGTGTGCAGTACCCTTCGAATATGTGGACAATGGCCGCGAGGGAATTGAAGCGCCGGAGTTGCCTCTTCTGCTGGTGAGAGGGTCGCCCGACGGCGGTGAGTAGACAGGCGATACAACTACAGAAGGTCATCGTGTTGGGATTAAAGAGTTCACTGGCGGCGCTATCTCGAACATCAAGCACTAGGCCAGGTGAAATGGCAAGGACCGAATCATGGTGCATTCGACCCATTCCGTACTCCACGCATTTTGATGACTCCAGTCCCCGTACTAAACCAGAGTGATAACCGCCACTACGTTCTCCATATAGCACATCTCCTGTTACCTGTTAAAGATTGTCAAACAGCGCCACCCTCGGTCAGTGGCGAATTATATTTTCATATTGTCACTGTTTAACACGTGGAAATTCTCAATAGAAATAGAACATAACCGCTCGATGCTGATTACAATTCCTGACAGACTTGGCAGAATTAAGACAACGAAATTCGTGGCACTGAACTCTACTAAGGAGTCTGAGACCTTGCCTAAATATACCACATACAATGGAATGTACGGAACTTATGGAACATTTGGGATTCCTGACGCCTGTGACCTACGTCCTCTATCCGTGTTTCGATCCTGCTATAGTATTCAGAGAGCTCAGCATGTTCAAACCATTGGATAAATTCACGAAGCTTGGGGATGATAGGAATGATTTGATGATATGGAGCCGCATCGAGAAGCTTGCAAAGAGCGCAGAGGACGAATCCCTCATTAACTATGGGTGCACTCGAATCCTGCGAACGCGCTTCTCCCCTGGTTGGCGCTTCTGTCATCGTCCCAGACTGTTGCGATAAATGAAGCGACCATGCCATCACCATCCAATCTAATCCACTGAAACCTGAATCTGTGAACTCAGATTCTCGTTCCCCTTCATGGAAATATTCCCATGTAAGAATAGTCTCGAGCTCGCTCTCTGCCGTGCTTGTCTCTCTGTCCCCGCGTAATTTTGGCAACGGCCGGTGTGACACGGTGAAGAAGGCTCCGGCGAAGGTCCGCCCCCATTCGACTGAGAGTCTTTCAAACCCATTGACAAACATTTCTAGGATGTCCCATCCCATCTGCAGTTGATTATCGGGCAATAAGAGGTTGAACACGGCACGGACAGCCAGATCGAAGACAGGAGGTGGCGCCGAGGGATTAGAATCGGACAATATAGTCTGCATGTAGTACCCCAGGGCTATGGAAGATACAGAAAGTTCCCGTGACCCCAGGAATGAGGTCAATAGGAGAGATTCTATAAACTGGGTGGGCTTAGCTTCCACATATCGTCGCAAGGACAGAGCTGCGATCATGTTGTGCACTTTAGGGTCATGAAATGACTCTACGTCCATGCTAGATTCATCAGGAATCTCAAGTCGTGCAATGACTCTAGCAGCCCGCTTCAACCAAGGGT
>Ga0307513_10011976_pt1 | contig 10740 bp, 9 predicted proteins | sample 15_EM_MG_FD_202174 | JGI IMG/M metagenome (GOLD analysis project Ga0307513, IMG submission 202174) | Populus trichocarpa ectomycorrhiza microbial communities from riparian zone in the Pacific Northwest, United States - 15_EM | ecosystem: Host-associated > Plants > Roots > Unclassified | place...
AGAACCGCATCTCGGCGTCCAGAAATCCGCAACTCGCCGTCGTCATTTCCGCGACTCGCCGTCATGGTTTCCGCAACTCGCGGGGGCCGGGCTGCGTGTGCGGCGGGGTCAGGCGTAGACGCGGGGTGGGGCGGCGCCGGTGGCCGGGACGGTGCGGCGTTCGAGTACCGCGGCCGCGGCGAGGAGGGTGCCCTCCGCGCCGGGGCGTCCGACCAGCTGAACGGCTGCGGGGCGGCCGCTGACCAGCACCGGCGCGACCACGGCGGGGAGGCCGGCCAGGTTGCGGGCCGGGCCGGGGACCGCGGGGCAGAGCAGGAGATCGAAGTCGCCGTCGTCGAGCCAGCTGAGCATGCGGTCGCGCCAGGGTCGGGCCCCGAATCGACGCGGGTGTGGCGGGTCGGCGAGCACGATGGCGGCCTCGCCGGGCCAGGCCCGCAGCCGGGCGGCCGCACCGATGAGGGCGGCGCGCTGGTCGGCGGGCAGCCGGCGCGGGCGGCCGAGCGGAGCGGGCACGGCCAGCGACAGCGCTGCCCTGGCCACCCGCTCGGGCTGCGGGTTCGCGCTGCCCGCGAGCACGGTGAGGAGCAGGGCGGCGTCGCGGGCGGACCGGGCGAGCCCGCCGGTCGCGGCCGCCCCGTTCCGGTCTCCGTCGACCCCGCCGGGCAACGGGACGATGCCCCGACCCGCGACGACGGCGACGAGCCCGAGCTGGGCGGCCGGCACGCGCAGCCCGTCGCCCCCGTCGATGCCGACAGCGAGCATCGCCGAGCGCTCGGCGACGGAGCCGGCGCCGGCGTCGGTACGGGTGCTGCCGATGATGACCGCGCCGGCGGCGCGGAGGCGGCGGACGAGCTCGTCGTCGCGCCGGGCCGGCGCATCGGACGTGCCGTGGCGGGTGACCCAGCCGGAGACGTCGATGGTGTCGGCGACGGCGATCGGCACCCCGGCCAGCGGCAGGGCGAAGCGGTCGTGCCGGGTGTCGACGGCCGCGGCCTCGAGCATGACGCGCTCGCGGTCGTGGTTCGCGAACGGTGTCGGCCCGGGGTGGGCGGCGAGGCGGGCGAGATGTGCCTCGGCGACGTGGACCGCGCAGCTGAAGCCGTCGTGCACGCGCGCGACCAGCTCGACCGCGTCGAGCGCGGTGAGGTCGGCGTCGTCATGCACCCGCACACCCTGGCACAAGGCGTAGTCAAGCGTGTCGCGGCTGTGGCCGTGTCGCAACATCGATGGAATTGAGTCTGGTCGACTCAAGGAGAATCTGCCAGGGTTGAGCCGTGGGGGCTCAAGAAATTCCGGTGCTGTTCCGCGTGTGGGTCGGGGCGTCGACGGTGTCGCAGATCGGCGACGCGATCATGTACTTCGGCCTCGGCTGGTACGCCTCGGCGTACGGGGGTGGCGCCGCCGGGTTGGTGCTCGCGGCGGTCACCGTGCCGCGGGCGGTGCTGATGCTGGTCGGCGGGGCGGTGTCCGACCGCCACGGGCCGCGCGTGGTCCTGCTGGCCGCGGACGTGGCGATGGCGACGGTCGCGCTGGCCGCCCTCGCGGCGGTGGCCGGGTGGGGCACACCGCTGTGGCTGCTCGCGGCGCTGGCCGCCGCGACGGGCACGCTCACGTCGTTCGCGTACCCGTCCGCCGGCGCCTTCCCGGCCCTGATCGTGCCCGAGCCGGTGCTCCCGCGGGCGCTGGCGCTGCGCAACGCCGGGGCGCAGCTCGCGACTCTGGCGGGCAACCCGCTCGGTGGGCTGGTGGTGGCGGCCGGCGGGATGGTCGCCGTGCTGGGTTTCGACGCGCTGTCGTTCGTGGCGGTCGTGGTCGTCGTCGCGCTGGTCCGCACGCCGCCGGTCGTGCCGCGCGAGGTGCGGTCGCTCCTCGGCGAGATCAGGGAGGGAGTGCGGGTCGCGGCCGCCGATCCCGCGCTGCGCCTGGTGCTCGGGCTCTACGCCGTGGCCGGTGGGCTGGTGTTGCCGCTGGAGGCGTTGCTGCTGCCGCTGCTGGCCCGGTCCGCGGGCTGGTCGGCGGCGGAGACGGGGCTCGTCGCCGGAGCCATCGGGGTGGGCGCCTTCGCGGGCGCACTGGGCGTCTCCCGCACCGGCACGCACCGGCGGGCGGGCCTGCTGGCCGGCATCGGGTTGGCGGGCACTGCCGCGGGTGCCGTCGGGCTCGTGCTGGCCCCGTTGCTGGTGTGGGGGATCCTCGCGGGCCTCGTGGACGGGCTGGGGCTGGCGCTGTTCATCGCCCACGCCGGTCCGGTGATCGTGGCGCGCTCGCCCGCCACTCACCTGTCGCGCATGCAGGCACTGCTCGGGGTGGTGCAGGCGATCACGCTGGTGGTGACGCAAACGCTTGTCGGCCAGCTCGCGTCCGCGGCGGGAGCGGCCACGGCGACAGTCGTGGTGGCCGCAGCACTGGCCGCGGCCGGACTCCTGGCGGGCACCCGGCGGACGTTCGACCGAGAGCTGATCACCTAGCGGAGGCGGACGGGAATCGAACCCGCCTGGCCGAGATGCTCGGCCACGTCGGTGTTGAAGACCGCGGGGGCCACCAGGCGCCCGGACGCCTCCTCGGGCCGCGTCAGCGGGCGGCGGCCAGCGCCTCCGTGACGTCGTCGGCCACCTGGAACAGGGTGAGCAGGCCGGTGGCCTCCAGCGCCCGCTTGGCGATCCGCGAGCCCGGCACCAGCCACAGCCGGCAGGAGCGGGCGTCGGCGTCGTCCTTGGCCCCGACGAGCACGGCGAGGCCCGCCGACCCGAGGAAGGTGATCTCGGACAGGTCGATCACCAGCGAGCGCGCCTCGGCCAGTTGCTCGGCGACCCGCGCCTGCAGCAGCGGTGACGTGAGCGTGTCGAGCTCGCCGACGGCATGCAGCACCCGCAGGCCGTTCCCGTGATCGACGACGTCGAAGCGGATGATCTCGCCGATGTCGCCGAATTCGGCATCCCCGGACCCGGGCGGATCGACGTTCATTCCCTGCGGCTCCTCGGTGGTCGGATCGGGCAGTGGTCGGCTTGCGAACCCTACGACCGGCCCCTTGGCGCGGCAACAAGACCCCCTCCGGCTGATGACCAGCGGTAACAGCGATGCGGTGACACGCTCCAGTAGGTTCACCCGTGTGTCGGAATCCGTGCCCGCATCCGCGCTGCAGCTCGTCCGTCCGCGCGCCGGAATCGTCCTCACCGGAAGCGAGCTCGTCACCGGCGCCGTCGCCGACGCGAACGGGCCGTGGGTGGCCCGTGAGCTGGACGAACTCGGATTCGAGATGGTGCACACCATCGTCGCCGGGGACCGGCCGGCCGATCTGGCGGCGGCTCTGGACTTCCTCGCCGCCGCCGGGTGCGCGTTGGTGGTCACCAGTGGCGGCCTGGGACCGACCGCCGACGACCTGACGGCTGCGGTGGTGGCCGGGTTCGCCGGTGTCGATCTCGTGCTCGACGAGGAGATGCGGGCGCACATCGAGGCGCGCACCGCGGGATGGGCGCAACGCAGCGGGTTCGCCGGGCCGGCGCTGGACGCCGCGACCCGCAAGCAGGCCACGGTGCCCGTCGGGGCGACCGTGCTGCCGCCTACCGGCACGGCTCCCGGGCTGGTGGTCGAGCGTGCCGGGGGACCGCTGGTGGTGGTGCTGCCCGGCCCGCCGCGGGAGCTGCGCGGCATGTGGCCGTCGGCGCTGGCCGCCGCGCCGGTGCAGGCCCTGCTCGCCGGGGTGCCGGCCCCGCAGTCGTTGCACCTGCGGTTCTTCGGCACTCCGGAGTCGGAGATCGCGCGGACCCTTGCCGACCTCGACACCACGGGCGTCGAGGTCATCACGTGCCTGCGGCGCTCGGAGCTGGAGGTGGACCTGCGGCCGGCGCCGGGGGCGGAGGCGACCGCCCAGGCGCTGCACGCCGCGATCGCCGCGGCGCACAGCCGCCGGATGATCAGCGACGACGGCTCCACGAGCGACGAGCTGGTGGCGAAGGTGCTGCTCGAACGCGGCTGGACGGTGGCGACGGGCGAGTCGTGCACGGGCGGCATGCTCGCATCGCGGCTCGTCGACCGTGCCGGCTCGTCGGCGTACGTGGCCGGCGGGGTGGTGGCGTACTCGAACGAGGCGAAGACCGCGCTGCTCGACGTGCCCGCCGAGATGATCGAGGCACACGGCGCGGTGTCGCCGGAGGTGGCCAGGGCGCTGGCCGACGGGGCGCGCGCCAAGTTCGGCGCCGACGTCGGGATCGGGATCACCGGCGTCGCGGGGCCGGACGGCGGCACGGAGGCCAAGCCCGTCGGCTTCGTCTGCTTCTGCGTCACCACGTCGGACGGGCAGGTGGTGCCGCGGGAGGTGACGCTGCCCGGCGCGCGTCAGGACATCCGCGAGCGCTCCACCGACACGGCGATGCACCTGATCCTGCGGGCGACGGGCGCGCTGCCCGGGCGGTGACGGGCCCGTAGCGCAGGAAAGCCACGTCCACACCAGGAACTGGCGTGAAAGTGGCTTTCCTGCGACCGGGGTGCTCAGGCGCCGAAGCGGTCCTGCGCGTCGGCCCAGTTGACGACGTTCCACCAGGCCTTGATGTAGTCCGGCTTCACGTTCTTGTACTGCAGGTAGAACGCGTGCTCCCACATGTCGAGCATGACCACGGGGGTCAGCCCGACGGGCACGTTTGCCTGCTGGTCGAACAGCTGGAAGATCAGCAGCTTGTTCGCGATGGGCTCCTTGGCGAGGATCGCCCACCCGGAGCCCTGGATCGTCGACGCCGCGGCGGTGAACTGGCCCTGGAACGCGTCGAACGAGCCGAACTGGTCGTCGATGGCCGCGGCCAGGTCCCCGTCGGGCTTGCCGCCGCCCTCGGGGGAGAGGTTCTTCCAGAAGATCGAGTGGTTGATGTGGCCACCGAGGTTGAACGACAGGGTCTTCTCCAGGCCCACGATGGCCCCGAAGTCGCCCTTCTCGCGTGCCGCGGCGAGCTTCTCGAGCGTGTCGTTCAGCGCCGTGACGTAGGTGTTGTGGTGCTTGGAGTGGTGCAGCTCCATGATCTCCGGCGCGATGTGCGGCGCGAGCGCGCCGTAGTCGTATCCAAGATCCGGAAGCGAGTACTCGCCCACGAGTTCCTCCTGCTCTCTGCTCTGCTGGCAGCTCTGATACTTCCCCAGTGGACGGTGCCTCGCACTGGCGGGTGGCGCCTCGTTCGGGGGAGCTGCCGGCTGGTGATGACCAGTCTGCCGGGTACCCGCACCCCGGCGGGTGAAACGCGGGGGTGACCATTCGGACATCCGTGACGGCCGGTGGCCGGGCGGCCGTCGATGCACCAGGATGACGGCCTACGAGGGGGCGACCGGGGACCACGAAGAGCAGGGGCAGGACGCGATGACGCAGGAGGGTGACGGTCGCCGGTTCGGCGATGGTCTCGCGGCCGGCCCGGACCTCGAGGGAGCAGCCGAGGTCGCCGTCGCCCAGGCGCTGGCCGGGCTCGACGGGGCGACGCCGGACCTGCTGGCCGTCTTCGTCGCCGCCGGTCCGCGGCAGGATCCCGACCTCGCCGGTGCCGCCGGCCTCCGCGCCATGGAGCTGGCCGGCGCGCGTGCCGCGTTCGGGTCGACGGCGAGCGGCGTGATCGGTGACGGGCACGGTCGCGAGCAGGGCCCTGCGGTCGCGGTGTGGGCCGCGGTGCTGCCGGGTGTGACGATCGAGACGATGCGGTTGTCGGCGAGGTTGGTCGACGGCGACGTCGTCCTGGACGGGGTACCCGGCCAGGGCGGGGGCGTCCTCGCGGCCGTCCTCGACCCGTACACGTTCCCGGTGACGACGTTCCTGGAGCGGCTCGCGCCGGACCTCCCCGTCGTCGGTGGCCTGGCCGGCTCGGCGGGGCCGGGCTCGACCCGGCTGTTCGTCGACGGCGAGGTGCTCACCCGTGGCGGGGTCGGGGTGCGGCTGGGTGCCGGCGCCGGCGCTCGGACGGTGGTGAGCCAGGGCTGCCGGCCGATCGGCCATCCGATGACGGTCACCCGCGCCGAGCGCAACCTGATGCTCGAACTGGCCGGGATGCCGGCCTACCGGCGCCTCGTCGAGATCGTGACGGCGCTGCCGCCCGCCGAGCAGGAGCTGGTGGCCCGCGGCCTGCACGTCGGGGTCGCCATCGACGAGTACGCCGACGACCACGGCCGCGGCGACTTCCTCGTCCGCGGCGTGCTGGGGGTCGACGAGCAGGGCGGCGCGGTCGCGGTCGGCGACGTCGTCGAGGTGGGCCAGACGGTGCGGTTCCAGGTGCGTGATGCCGCCGGCGCCGGTGAGGACCTGGTGGAGTTGCTCGGCGGCCGGCCGGCCCGGGGCGCGCTGCTGTTCTCGTGCAACGGGCGCGGGACGGCCATGTTCCCCGACGCCGACCACGACGTGCGCACGGTGCGCACCGCGCTGCATGCCGACGGGGTGGCGGGGTTCTTCGCGGCGGGCGAACTGGGCCCGGTGGGCGGCCGCAACCACCTGCACGCGTTCACCGCGTCAGTGCTGGCCTTCGACTGAGGCCGTCAGCGGCCGGTTATCGCAGGGTGCGGAAGAACGCCCTCAGCTCGTCGACGTACGTCTCCGGCTCCTCCAGCGACGCGAAGTGCCCGCCGCTGCTGGCCTCGGTCCAGGAGCGGATGTCGGTGTACCGGCGCTCCACCCACGACCGCGGCAGCCGCACGATCTCCTGCGGGAACCGCGTGATCCCGGTGGGCGCGGTGACCTCGTCGCCCGTGCGGCTGCGGTAGCTCTCCCAGTACAGCCGTGCCGAGGACGCGCCGTTGTTGGGCAGCCAGTAGTGCATGACGTTGTCGAGCAGCCGGTCGCGAGAGATCGCGTTCTCGGGGTGGCCGGCGCAGTCGGCCCAGTCCCAGAACTTCTCGATGATCCACATGCACTGGCCGACGGGGGAGTCGGCGAGGGAGTAGCCCAGCGTCTGCGGACGGGTGGACTGCTCGGCCGAGTAGCCGGTGCCGATCTTGCGGAAGGTCGCGGTGGCGGCGAGCGCCTTCTGCTCCGCGGTGGTGAGCGGCGGGCTGTCGTCGGGCGGGTTGACCAGCGGCATCGTGAGGTGGATGCCGTAGAGCATCTCCGGCGCGCCGGTGCCCAGCGCCGAGGTGATGATCGAGCCCCAGTCGCCGCCGGCAGCCGCGAAGCGGTCGTAGTCGAGGCGGTCCATGAGCTGTGCCCACGCCGTCGCGATGCGTTCGATGCCCCAGCCGTTGATGCTCGGCTTGCTGCTCCAGCCGTATCCCGGCAGCGAGGGCGCGACGACGTGGAACGCGTCGGCCGGGTCCTCGGGGTTCGTCAGATCGTCGATGATGTCGAGGAACTCGACGACCGAGCCCGGCCAGCCGTGGGTGAGCAGCAGCGGCATCGCGTTCTCGTGCGGCGAGCGCTTGTGGATCAGGTGCACGTTGACGGAGTCGTCGGCGCCGCCGTCGAGCCAGGTGGTGAACTGGGGGAGGGCGTTGAGCTCGGCCTCGCACCGCCGCCAGTCGTAGCGGGTGGCCCAGTAGTCGACCAGCTCGCGGGCGTAGTCCAGCGGCACGCCCTGCGTCCAGCCGCCCACGGTGGCGGTCTCCGGCCAGCGGGTGCGGGCGAGTCGCTCGCGCAGGTCGTCCAGTTCGGACTCGGGGACGTCGATCGTGAAGGGGCGCATCGCCCGTGATCGTCGCGGGCGCGCCGGGCGGCCGCAAGCGCGGATTCGTGGGCGGTCCGGTGCGTCAGGCCACTTGCAGTGGCAGCCGGGCGAATCCGCGCAGTGTGTTGTTGAGCATCCGGTCCGGCGCGCCGGCGAGCGACACGGCGGTGGTGTGGCGGGCCAGCGCCTCCAGCACTGCTGTGCCCTCCAGCCGCGCCATCGCCATCCCGACGCAGACGTGGATGCCGAACCCGAATCCCAGCTGCCCGGTGACGGGGCGGCCGATGTCGAACGTGTCGGGGTCGGTCCACTGCCGCGGGTCGCGGTTGGCGGCGGCGAGCAGCAGCAGGATCTTCGAGCCGGCCTCCAGCGCCACCCCGTCCACGTCGACGGCGCTGGTGGTGGTGCGGAAGAACGTCTGCACGGGCGCCTCGAACCGCAGCACCTCCTCGAACGCGCCGCGGGCGAGCGCGGGGTCGGCGCGCAGCCGCGCGAACTGGTCGGGATGGGTGGCCAGGCACCACAGCGCGTTGCCGAGGCCGTGGACGGTGGTGTCGACGCCGGCGGAGAGGAACGAGCGGACGAGCATCGCGGCCTCGTCGCGGGTGAATCCCTCGGCGGCGGCACGGGCGTGGATCTGGGCGCCCATGCCGTCGGGGGAGAGGTTCTCGGGCAGGCAGTGCGCGGCGATCCAGTCGCGGGTCGGTCCGGCGTCGGCCAGCGCGGCGGTGAACCGCTCGTTGCGCGGGCCGAAGGTGTTGAACACCATCCGCGCGTAGGCGAGCAGGTTCTCGCGACCCGCGACGGGCAGGCCGACCGCGTCGGCGAAGACCGAGAGCGGGTAGGCGATAGCGAGCTCGGCCATCGCGTCGAACGGGCCGCTGCGCGCGAGTGGGGCGACGATCGCATCGGCTGCCTCGGAGAACCGCTCCTCCAGCCGGCGCATCGCGGCGGCCGACAGCACCCCGGCGACGACGCGGCGGGCCCTCGTGTGCTCCGGCGGATCGGCCTCCAGCAGCAACGAGGGCGGCCGCCACGGCGGCTCCTTGCGGAAGTCGGAGATGCCGACGCCCGCGCCCGAGCAGAACGTGCCGGGATCGAGCAGTGCCCTGCGGACGACGTCGTGGCGCCCCGTGGCCCAGATCCCGTACCGGTCGAGATGGACGACCGGACCCGCTTCGCGGACGAGCGCGTGCCCCGGATACGGATCGGTGAGGAACGCGTCGGAGAACGGATCGACGTCGTGCGCGGCGCTGTTGGTGGTGGTGACCGTCACAGAAGGCAGTCTGCGCCACGTCGTCCGGGCGCGCCGGTCATCATCATGCGCCGGCGGCCAGTGCCCGCGAGATGGCCCGCGCGGCGGCCACGACGACCGGCACGTACGGCTGCGCGCCCCCCTCCACGGGAGCGACCACCGAGATAGCCGCCACCACGTCCCCGCCGGGCCCGCGTACGGGCGCTGCGACCGACAGCGAGACCAGCTCGATCTGCTGGGCAGTGATCGCCAGGCCGGTGTGGCGCACCAGGGCGAGCACGCGGCGCAGTTCCTCGGGATCGATCTCGGTCGCGGTGGTGAACCGCTGCAGCGGGCGGCCCAGCACGGCCTCCTGCAGCTCCGGCGGAGCGTGCGCGAGCAGCACCCGGCCGACCGCGGTGGCGTGCACGGGCAACCGCCCGCCCACCCGCGTGAGGACGTTCACCGCGTTGCGCGGCGCGAGCCGCTCCAGGTACACAACCTCCGCCGCCCCGGCCTCGATGGCCAGCACCGCGAGCTGGACGTTCTGCCGGGTGGCCTCGTAGACGTCCTCGAGGAACGGCATCGCGGCCTCGCGCAGCCCGAGCCCGCGCGGCGCGAGCGAGGCGACCTCCCAGAGCCACAAACCGATCCGGTAGCGCCCGTCCACCCGCTCGAGCGCGCCACCGGCCACCAGCTCGTTCGCCAGCCGGTGGGTGGTGGTGAGCGGCAACCCGCTGCGCCGGCTGAGCTCGGTGAGCGTCAGCTCCGGGTGCTCGGCGCGGAACGACGCCAGCAGTGCCAGCGCGCGTTCGGTCACGGACGGTCTCATCGAGTGCCATTCTTCCGCTCAACGGAAGGACCGTCGAGGCCGTTCCCCCGGATCGTCCACCCTGACACGTCATGCGCACCCAGGTCGCCATCGTCGGTGCCGGACCAGCCGGCTTGCTGCTGTCGCATCTCCTCGCCCGCCACGGTGTGGAGTCGGTGGTCCTCGAGACGCGCAGCCGCGCCTACATCGAGAACCGGGTGCGGGCGGGCGTGCTGGAGCACCCCACCGTCGAACTGCTGCGCGAGGTCGGGCTCGGCGAGCGGCTCGATCGGGAGGGCATGCCGCACGAGGGCATCTCGCTGCGCTTCGGCGAGATCGGGGAGCGCCGCGACCACCGCATCGACTTCGCTGATCTCGTCGGCCGCGGCATCACCGTGTACGGGCAGCAGGAGGTCGTCAAGGACCTCGTCGCCGCCCGCCTCGCCGACAACGCCGACCTGCGCTTCTCCGTCTCCGACGTCACCATCGACGGGATCGACGGGGACGCGCCCGTCGTCGGGTTCACCGACGCCGACGGCACCCGCCACGAGCTGGCGTGCGCCGCGGTCGCCGGCTGCGACGGGTTCCACGGGATCAGCCGCCCGATCGTGGCGCCGCAGGTGTTCGAGCGCACGTACCCGTTCGCGTGGCTCGGGATCCTCGCCAAGGCCCCGCCGACCCATCACGAGCTCGTCTACAGCCACCATCCGGACGGGTTCGCGCTGTACTCGATGCGCAGCCCGGAGATCACGCGCCTCTACCTGCAGGTGCCGCCCGACACCGACCCGGACAGCTGGTCGGAGGCGCAGGTCTGGGACGCGCTGGGCACCCGGCTGGCCGCCGACGGGTTCTCCCTCAAGGAGGGCCCGGTGCTGGAGAAGAGCGTCACCGGCATGCGGAGCATGGTCGCCGAGCCGATGCGCCGGGGCCGGCTGTTCCTCGCCGGCGACTCCGCGCACATCGTGCCCCCGACCGGCGCCAAGGGCATGAACCTGGCGATCGCCGACGTCAGCGTGCTCGCCGGGGCGCTGCGCGACATGCTGCGCGGCGACGAGCGCGCGGCCGACACCTACTCC
>Ga0307513_10011977_pt1 | contig 10739 bp, 5 predicted proteins | sample 15_EM_MG_FD_202174 | JGI IMG/M metagenome (GOLD analysis project Ga0307513, IMG submission 202174) | Populus trichocarpa ectomycorrhiza microbial communities from riparian zone in the Pacific Northwest, United States - 15_EM | ecosystem: Host-associated > Plants > Roots > Unclassified | place...
GATAGCATTGAATTGAGAAATAGAGAACTAAAATGACAAAAATAAATAAAATAGGTGATAGATTTGAAATTTTTCTGAAAAATTCATTTTAATCCCTCATATTTTAGCTATTAGTTAATTAGTCCCTCTAAATTTTAAAAATTCAATTTTAGTTAAATACTTCAATTTCCTCCTTTTCTTCCGTTATTTTTTTGGTGGAGGAGAGAGGAGCTCGCAAGATTCCACGCAAAGCGAGAAAGTTGTCAATGGTGACGATTTCGACTACCAAAATAATTGATTTTTTTTTATCAAATAGTTTCCCATTATAACAGAAGTTCAGATTAATTGTTTTTTTTTTACCTTTAAAGTATCAAAAAAATATCCGAGCCCGGAAATATTTTTTTGCGGAGGAGAGGGGCTCGCAAGATTCCGATGTGGAGCGAGAAAGTTGTTAATGGTTATGATTTCAGCTACCAAAATAATTGATTTTTTTGTCAAATGATTCTAGGAGTTCAGATTAAGTGTGTTTTTTTTGTTTCACGTTGAAAGCACCTAAAAAATATTTGAGCTCAGAAATATATTTTTTTATTTCAGGCTGATTTTGGATTTTAGAGAAACTTTTAGTGTTTTTTAAGACCATAAATTAGTTTAACAAGGTTTCTAGAGTGTTACATAGGTGTTTTGTGTTAAAAATAGGATGAAAATGAGTTTCGGGATCAAATAAATAGAAACACTATTATTCTAGTGTACTACAATGGTAAGAATCTGAGTTTTAAACGAAGCATCGTTTTTTTTAAAAAAAACAATTAGGTCAAATGACATGTCATCTACCCTATTAACTTAAAAAAAAAATTAGAGGCCAGTACTCGTGCGTCCGACCTTGCAGGCCCAAGCGCAGGCCCTTTCTTGATGTGTCAAACGCATGGCTTAGCTTTCCAAGCCCAGCAGTACCTAGTTTCATTTTTTTTATTAATACCTTTTTATTTTTTAAAAAAAAATTAAAATTTATTTTGGATTTAAATTTGATATCAAAAAAGAAAATAAGAAAAATTACCAAACCCAGTCAACTTTTTAAACACATGACCGAGTTATCTGATCAAAAACACTATACAAGAAAGAATTATAAAGCTCAATCTCTTGTATATGAAACGTTGAATGATGAAATCAAAAGAAAAATACACAAAAAATTAAAAAAAAAATATAGCAATTAAAAGAATAAGGGTTAAGATGGAAATAAAAAAATAAATTAAAGGGCAACAACAATTTATCAATTTGAAAGTTAAATTGAAAAGAATAAAAATATTAACAAAAGAAAAAAATCAAAAGAATGAAGATCGAAATAGAAAAAAAAATATATTATCAACTTAAATTGAAGGGTAAAATTAAAAACAATAAAAGGGTCGAGAAAAAAAATCATAAATCCAAAGAATAAGAATCAAATTGAAAATATCAATACATGATAAAAAAAATAATAATAACATGTAGAATTTTTCAACATGTTTTTTACATAACCTTCAAGACGTTGATGGGCCTAATAAGCAACAAGCCAAGCATCTGGTCCATGAAGAAAGGGCCCAGCACAGACCTACAAGATTAGGCCCGTGAGCGCAACCCTTAATTTTTTTTATAGGAACCCTTAATTTTTTTATGTGAATGAGGTGAATAACAAGCCCACGTGCATGAGCCTTTATTCCTTTTTAAGTTAAAAGGGTGAATGAATTTTTGTTGAAAAAAATAGACGACACATCATCTAAAACACCCTAGTGACTAAAAAAGGAGGGTTGTTATTTTTTTCTTCTAAAAACCTATTTTCAACTTATTTTTTTACCTAAAAAAACCCAGAAAACAAGATAATAACCTTGTCAAACTAATCTTTGACCTTCAAAAAGTAAAAAACCACCTTAAAATCCAAAATTAATCCAATACTACAAATCTTATCAAGCTTAAATTTTTTTATATATTTTCAAGTAAACAAAAAACACATTATTTAAACTCATAAAACCATTTTGCACTTTTAAAATTAAAATTATATTCCCGGCCCAGAATTTTTTTACCCGTTTGAGGCCCATGATTTTTATTTTGACACTATAGAAGGCCCAACTACTAATTTCTCCTTGACATACCGACGAAACAAAAGGAAAAGAGAAGCTATGCCTAGGAATTACCAATACCAAAGCCTGTACGGCCTATGATCCGTCCTGAGATAGGACAGGTTAATTTACGATGTCAATTTAATTTTTTAAAATTAAAACATTTTTTTGAAGACAAAAATTAAACTGAGTTTAAACGAGTCAACTACCCCAAACTAGGGTAGATCTTGTGGATACTTGTCAAATACAAGCATCAGATGGCTCCTGTAGTTTGGGATTGGGTTTTTGGTCTCAAGCTTTCTTTATTTCAATTTTTTTCTAGGCTGATTGTGTTCATCCTTTGGTGCTAACCTGTAGGGAGCTTCTGACCAATGATTAGATTGTCTAATTCAGAATGCATAAGAACTAGGATTGCTCCTGAAAATAAATTGTTCTGTCCTTGCCTGCTTAAAAGTTTATTACCTAAAAAGAACGTCTTCCTTAACTTGTGTTGCCTAGGTATTACTAGAATCAGGAGGAAACAGGAATATGATGAACCAGTTTTGTAGAACCATCCCTGCCATCTGCAGCTTCTCTAAGAGCTGCCCTTCACTCTTCCACCCTCTCCATCTCAACCTGGAAGCCTTGCTCGTGTGACGAAAACGCTTCATGATATCTCCCTTCCTGGTTCCTAACTTCAGATGGACCCAAATGGTAAAATATGGGCAGCAAAATGTGCCCTCCAAGCATCCATGATCATTACAATTTAGTCTGTTTTGAGCTTTTGTTTCAGTTAGTTCTAGTTTTATGGCTGTCCTTATGCAACTTCACCAGCTTAGCTTGTATATACGATAAATAAATGGCCAGCATGAGGTGATACCATGATTTCTAGCACTGGTGTTTGCGATGGATATACCATCAGAATGTTTAAGTAATCCTAATGGTAGGATTGAATGTATTTGGTCGGCTTTTTCGAAAAAGCATGAAAAACAAAAATAATTACATTTGACTTGAGGCTAATCTAACAAACCAGCCCTTGTTTATCGTCCTCAGTTCCAGTTTCTGTTTAAATAACTTTTAAGTTAGATGGTGGTGTTATTAAGTTATGGATAAACATGTCACCCAATTATCAATAATTTAGAGAAAATGAAGCAAGCAAGAAGAATTCTATAGATGTGTTTGGAAGATGCCTAATGAATGGAGAGACAATACTACAATAGTAATTGATACACTAGCTCATCCCTACTTCAATTGGATTAGGAAAGAGTTCTACAATGACTAGTGCACGTATGCAGACCACTTCATCTTTTTTATCTTCTTTTTGAAAGAGACAACGCTGTTTGTGATTATAGTTTCAGTAATGAAATCAAGGCAGAGTTAGGTTTCAGTAATGAGATTACTAGCAGTCTAGCACCATGACTATTGAAGTTAAGGCTTGTAAGCAAATCGGAAAGATAACAAAATTGCAGTTTCCTAAAAATTTCTTATCAAATATCATAAAGTGGGAGAGTTAAGTGGAGGAGGGATGGATGTTCCCCCATTTCCACTATAAAATAGAGGTTGTGCGAGGGCCAAAAGAAAGCAGTAAAATGTAGCAGCTTGCAGTAGCAAGCGCAGAGGGATAAGAGAAATGTAAGGCAATTACAAAGAGAGGGAGTTGAGTGAGGAGTTCCTCCTCCTTCATAGTTGTAGATTGTAGTTTTCTCTCTATATAATGAAATTGGCTGCTCCATGGACATAGGCAAATTGCCAAGCCACGTTAAATTGTTTTGTTGTGTGTTTGGGCATCAATCACCGACCTAACATTTTCAATAGCTTGATTATATATTGGTCCCAATTGCACGATTTCTTATTGATATTTTAACAACTAGAAAGGTTAAGAGATAAGAAATCTTGAACAACTTCCACTCGGAAGAGAGATAAGAAACTTGTACAAAATTGGAAATTCAATCTCTCAAGGTTTCTATCCTTTGAAAAATCTGGTATTTGAAAGGTGCTCACAGTTGCTAAGGTACTTTTCAGTGATTTTTAACTCCAGGATAATAAATTTTGAGCGATCTAAGTTTGCACTTCCTTACTCCAGAGCTTAACTAATCTTTGAAATGTCCAAGAATATCCCTTCAATGTCTTCATTTCTCTAGTAAAATGCAAGATTTCTTTCATTCTGGTCGAACTCTTTTCCCTAGGATAGTTGGCTGTGTTTGTCTCGTGAAGCCATGGTTCCAAGTAATTGAATGTCTTTTCACATGTTGATTAGCAAGAAAAAACAATACCCTAGCTATGTGGCTCAACATGCGTCATATTTCAATGATGTTAAGCATTCTCCTAGAGCCTAAAATTGAAAATCTTAGCCATGTTTGAGTATCGAACGATCGAGGTCAAATTACGCATTCCTAAATGCTCAGCTGATTCAAAAATATAAGCTATCAATGAAACAAATTTCGAAGAAATTAAAAAAGAAGAAGTCAGTACCTGTCTTCCAGAACCATCCTTTCCATGTTTGCAGCTTCCTTAAGAGCCCTTCTCCATCCCTCCACCCTCTCCATCTGATCCTTGAAGCGTATTTCAAGCTTAGCAAATTCTTCACCAAATTGTCCTGTTTGGTTCCCCACCTCAGATGGATCAACATCGTAGAAAACTGGGAACACTAAGTGCCCAACAGTTCTTCTACGTTCCATGATCATCAAGAGTTCATCAAGACACCATCTTGAAGAAGAGTAGTTTTTAGAAAACACAATAATAGATGATTTTGATTCTTGAATTGCTTTCTGGATTTCTAACTCAATGTTCTCTCCTATCCGGATCTCATCGTCGTCTCTGAAAGTGGGAATCCCTGCTCTAGTTAAAGCTTTGTAGAGGTGGTCAGTGAAATGTTGGCGTGTATCTCCACCTCTAAAACTCAAGAAGACATCGTAAGTAGTTAGCCCTGGGCCTCTGAACGAGGGGTCACACGTCCGGGGTGTCAAAGTAGCCCCAGGAATTAAGGAGAGAAAAAACAAGATTAGGGTCACTGGGTTGAAAGCCATGGGTTTGATGAAGAGAGGCAAAGATTTTTGAGTTGGATGGATGAAGATCTCTCTTGATTCTTTGGGGGAAGATAGAATCGAAGCGGCAACGTTTCGGAGGGTTTTCCGGCGGAAGGAGGAAGAAATTCAAAAGGTTCTCTTTAGAAATTAGAAGTGTTTTCTGCCTGCGTTCCGTCACGTGCAGAGTGAATTAACTTTTAAACAGTACATACTGAATTATAATTCACTATGCAAAACTGTAAGTGAGTTGTTACTTTATTTTGCACTGTTATACTTTGCACAGTTCGGCTTATCCATGTTAAGGATCAAACCGGTCTAGCCTGAATCTAAATATATTAGACCGGTTCAATTCAATAAAAAATTAATTTGTTTTTTAATTTGTAATTGTATTTTATTTGAAAAATTAGTATTTAACATTATTCAAGACACTGCATCAATTAGAAAGAGATCACATGACGGTGTACCATTTATAGAATTTGATCGTAATTCTAATTTTGTTCCTGGTTATATTTTAACTGATTTTGTTGAACGCTCAAAAAATCATGAAAACTGTAATCCTTATCGGATGAATTTATATAAAGTATTATTTATTTCATAATATAATAGCAGTAGTTAAATCTATAATATTTAAATTAAAAACCATCAATATTAATATATATCTTTTTTAGTTATTTTATAACCTCAAATTGAAAATCATTATTAACTAAATACATTAAACTACTTTTTGTTCAACCTCAATTTTAACCACAATTTTAGAGAGCGTTTGTCTACGTTGTTGCGTCTGTGTTTTGCTTAAAACGCATATGCAACAACGTTTGGTAACAAAAAAAAACGTAAATTACTATTCATCGATCCCATCAAATTATGCGTTTGAAACGCTAGAAAACGAAAGCAGGTGTTACCTGCTTCTTGCGGCTGCACCATGCTGCATTGTTCGGTGAACAGTGAAGCATGGTGCAGCCTTCTCACTGTTCACTAAAGTGAATAATGTGAATTTTGTTTTCTTCAAAAAAGCAGCGGACAGTGCAAGTGAAATATAAGTCACTCGCACTGTACATGAACAGGTTTTTTTTTCAAAAAGCCAGTTAACAATATTTGTTTTTTGAAAAACCAGTGCAGTTAATTAATTTTACTCGCACTGTTCACATAAATGTGAATAGTAATTTTTTTAAAAAAATTAGTTTAAGATGAATTAAATTTATTCGTATTATAATTTTAATTTTATTCCTGGTAATATTTTACCTAATTTTATTGCACGCTCAAAGAATCATGGAAATTGTAGTTCTTGTCGGATGAATTTTGTATGTAATGGAATTTTATAACCTCAATTTCAAAAGCATTCTTAACCAAACACATTAAACTACTTTTTATTCAAACTCAATTTCAACCACAGTTTTAACCAAACATATATTTTTTCAAACCAACCTCAACTAAAAATACTTTTTATAAAACAATTTTTTTCAAACACAACCACAACAGTTACCGCAATACCAAACACACTCTTAACCAAACATATATAAATATCAAACCAACCTTAACCAAAAGTGCTTTTTATAAAACAATTTTTTTAAAACCACAACCATAAAAGTTACCACACTACCAAACACACATGAACCAAAAAGTTTTATGGAGAATTACTTTTCAATCCTCATACTTTCCTTCTTTTTTCTTCATTGTCACTGTAGGTTTTGTAATTTCCATTTTAGTCTAAGAATTTATTTTCTTGATATTTCAGTTCTCAAGAGAAGAGAGTCTTTGGATTTCAATAGAGAAAAGAGAAAATCATTGGTTGATATCAATTTTATTCATGAAAAAAAATTAATTTTAGTGTCAATGAGATTCATTAAATAAAAAAAGTTTAACGATGATTGTTTCATATCTTAATCTTAACTAAAAAAACAAATCGAAGTCGAGAGGAGAAAATCTTTTTTGTTTTGGTTTTGCATTTTTGAACCGTTTTGGATAGCTTTTAGGTTTGATAAATGGGTTTTTTTTAGGTTTTAAAAGGTATGTATTAAGTGTTTTTGGATGAAAATAAGTTTTTAAACCAGAAGAAAATTAAACTTGAATTTTCAATTATCACATTAATAGCTGGATTTTGGATAGGTAGACAACACAACATATGCTTCTTCTTCTTCTTTTTTCAATAAAACAATGTTTTAGTTTAAAAAATAAAATGGGTGTAAATAAATAGTTTGTGAGAATTATAAAAATTAAATGATAAATCACTATTATGTCAATATTGATTAAAAAAATGAAACTTTGCCCGATTGTTTTTTGTATATCATATAATGATATTAATAAAGAATTAATATTATTTTGTTTCAACATGTGCGCTTGGTCTAGTATGTTCAATTTCAATTTTTAATATTAAATTTTTGTTTTTTATTTAATTTTAAATTGGTCTTTTTATTTTATTTATCATATAATTAAATTTTAAAAAATAGATTCTATAACTTGAATCATAAGTTTAATTGATTAAATTGAATTGAATTCAATTGATTTAATCTCAATTTTTTTTAAAATTATCTGTTAAAAGAAAAGTTTTGGTCCGGGAAGTAGCTTTGTATTGACCTAAATTTTCTTTATGAAAAAATTACTACATACCTTCTATTTTTTTTTAGCACATAAACACTTTCCAACCAATTTTTCATAAATTATATATTTACACGCCCGATAACTTAAAATAATTATGAAAAGATGACGCAGAAACACAGTTATTCTCTTCTCCCTCTGACCAAAATCAATTTCCCTTATCTCTCAAGATTTCCCAAATTCCTTAAATTTTTAGGATTTTCAATCTGATGCAGTTAATTCCTCACGTTTCCTGTTCTAACTTAATTATGTTTGGGGGAACAGTAGTTGTCTAGCTGATTGAGTAGGGGAAGATAGAAGTGGAAGCAAGGAAAAAGGCAAAAGGGTGTTGTCCTTTTGTCCTTCTATTCTTATTTCCTTTATGAATTATGTTCTTTTCTAAAAACTTGTATGGATCATATTTTTAAGGTATATACCCTGATATTTAAACCCTCTGCCTAGGGTAAGTCCTTTCAAAGCATATGTACCCTTTTAAAACATCAAATCCACATGGTTTTGATAGGAAAAAAAAAATTATAGACAAATTAAACAGGGAATTGCAACCCCTATTACATCCTGATATCTATTCTTATTGATGATGAATCAAATATAATGAACTCCAATTGTCAAGGAGTGAGCAACCAGTCAGCACCCCACTTGCCGCCTTCTCTAAAAGGATGGCATACGCAAATCTTCCAGTTCTTGTAATGTTTGATTCACAGATAACAAGCATCTGATTCAAACTGATCAAAAGCTAAAACATGCGGTTGAAATTCAAAGACAACCAAAGCACTGAATAAGTTGCAGCACATCATCGCTGTTTAAGAAGATGAAAGTTTGCATAATAGTATTATTATTCAGTTCCAAGAACAAGGAACTGCAGCTGCGGCAATGACATATATCCACAAGAGTAAAGGGCTAAAAAGATAAACTAATTCTTTCAAAGAGAAAGATAATGAAGAAAGGCTGAACAAATATCATTTCATTTAAATGCAAACACATCCATCAAAGCCATACAAGCCAGAGAGAACTACAAGGTACACACAAAATGCTAAGCAAGCAGCTCCTCACGCATCTCATATACTCAAACTTCTATATTGGAGGTTTACACATACTTTACCATCCATGACAGCAACAAGCAGAAGAAGGAAAAAGAAAGGGCTTTAGCATCCGATGACCAGAGAAGTTGCATGAACATCACCTTTTTAACGACCCAAGTTAGAATACCCCCTAAGGTAGATGATTTCAGCATCCAATCCCTGCAGCATACACCCATCATTTGTTGTTGTGTTGTGTTCTCCTGTCTTGACTTCTTCAAGACTAAATCACAGTCAAATGTGATAGGTCAATTTGTTGTAAAAATCTTCCAAATTTGCATAAATTACATATTGCTTTGCTCAGTTGGTGCTTTCATCGCTTAACTTCCATCTTCTGTTTCCATCCAGTAGTCAAGCTTAGAATAAGCAATAGCAGATTCTGGTTTTCCATCATTGGTGTACACCTTAAATAAACTGAATTCTGAGAACCAATGCAACTCCCCGAGAAATTTCAGGTGACAAGTAACAAAATCCATCTCAGGTGCAATCCATTAAGAGGCTATTAGGTGGTTATATAAACTTGTTGAAAGGCATATATGCTAGAAGATAAGATCTTCTTCATCCATAAAATTTCTGTAGATGGCTTGAATTGAAAGCTCAGGTTTCCTACTACAAAAAGTAAAATCATGGTTTAATCGTGGTGGTGTGCTAGAAGCTCAAGAGTGAATCGAAGGCCACCACCCCATTGCACTACTGAACAATAAAAGGAAGACCTAACTGCATTAAGTAGATAGATTTGCAGCTAGAAAATATGCTCCCCGGAAAATTGTCTCCTTGACTTGAGGTTGTCCAAGAACTTCTTTTAACTAAACCTCAAGATAAACTTAAGAGCTTCTCAGAAAACAAAAGGTTGATATAAGATGGCCATCCTTATGCACTAAAGACGCCAGCATAAATAAACTAACTTTTACTACCTATTTTCCAATTTCAAGGATTTGGAACCTTTTTTTACCAGCCTCACGCCGAGCCAAGCATCATTGAAATACTACCCTTAACTGACTGCAGGCTCCTTCCCTTACCATAGTTAATATTATGTGCCCTCTGCAGACCATAAATCGCTCTCGATCTCTGATAGTGTAATGCTAATTGGTTGCCATCCTGATGGATGATGTATGATCCATTTTTTATAGCCAATTACCATGTTCAAGATCTGAAGGATATCACCCAGAGCATGTCCTTTCAAGCACTTTCTCTTTAAAATAGTACCTGCTTCATACCTGTACATCGCATAGGAGAATACACGACAGCATTTTCAAAGTTAGAATTGAAACTCAGAAAATCAAATTGAGTTCAAGAAACTGGTGAGCTTTACCTGCACTGAGAAGCCAAGATTGCAGATCGCCCGGCAGGGGATATCAGAAAAAGTTGAATTTCATCCCATGTTGCTTTTGGGATTTGTTTCGGGCTGCCACCAATAGGGTTGACACATTTCCACAGTTTCTCGTTTTTACCAACAAACAACTGCATCGCACCTAAACTCTGTGCCACTACCATCTGATGCTCAATGGCACACTCAAGGGCCTTCTTAATGTCAGTGTTACGCTGCTTCTGATCTCCATATCTGATGCAGTCAGCTATATTTGTTTCGGTTGGCATTATCTTTTCACTTTTAAGGGTGTTCAAGGCAAGCAAGACCACACCTATAAGGCCTTGAACGTATTCAGAAGGTTTTGGGCATCCTGGACTCCCCCATATAACACTTCCTGGAGCAACACTAGCCCCCATTGCTGATGAAGATGATGACAGATATTCTGGATGACTGGAGTATCTATGGTTGGGCATCTCATCCTGGTAAATTGATGGAGAGTTATGTGCCATATTTCCATTTTGCGAGTTACTTGAGCTTACAGATCGGGGAAGTTTCTTCTTGGAATCATGTTTTACCTCTGGATTTCGACGCTGAGGGTTAAAGTTGATGGAGTATCCAGAAATGTTCAAATTACCAATATCAGGCGCACTCATATATGGTGCAGGCATAGAACTTGTTCCGTTGG
>Ga0307513_10011978_pt1 | contig 10739 bp, 19 predicted proteins | sample 15_EM_MG_FD_202174 | JGI IMG/M metagenome (GOLD analysis project Ga0307513, IMG submission 202174) | Populus trichocarpa ectomycorrhiza microbial communities from riparian zone in the Pacific Northwest, United States - 15_EM | ecosystem: Host-associated > Plants > Roots > Unclassified | place...
CGCATGGCCGCTTCAAACGTCTTGATCGTTGGTGTGCAGGGCCTCGGCGTCGAGATCGGTAAGTAGGGTATTCACCCTCGTGTATATTTGGTCAAGCTAGTACGCGCGAAATCGTGCTTACGCGTTCATCCACAGCAAAGAACATCTGCCTTGCCGGCGTGAAGAGCGTCACGATCTACGATCCCGAACCCGTACAACTACGAGACCTCAGCTCACAGGTGTGTTCATGTATTACAAACCTCTTCATCCTCTGCGAGGGGGACGGAGCCTGACCGCTCGTCGCAGTATTTCTTGCATCCCGAGGACGTGGGCAAGCCCAGGGCAGAAGTTACCCAGCCTCGACTGGCCGAGCTGAACACTTATGTCCCTGTGCGTATCCTGCCAGGAAATGCAGGCGAGCCTATCACGACGGAACAGATCAAGGGGTTTCAAGTGAGTTTGACCAACACACGAAGGAAAGTACGGGGTTTGCTGAATTGGCCTATAGGTTGTTATCTTGACTAATGCCCTATTGTCGCAACAACTCGCCATCAACGATTGGACACACAAAAATGGTGTCCACTTTATTTCGGCGGAGACCCGAGGTCTCTTCGGGTGGGTGCCAGCTCGATAGGATCTTAAATATCTAATTCATAGAATTTAGTTCCATTTTTACCGACTTTGGTCCTCGATTCACTTGCATCGACCCCACTGGTGAACAACCGCTAACAGGGATGATCGTCTCAGTCGAAAAGGTAACCCTACAGCTTTCTGTGGTTCGCACCTCTTGTTGATTCCGCATGTAGGACAAGGAAGGCCTTGTAACCTGTCTCGACGAATCCCGCCACAGTCTCGAAGACGGCGACTTTGTCACCTTCACCGAAGTAGCCGGTATGACTGAACTCAATGGCTGTGAACCACGAAAGATCACCGTCAAGGGCCCGTACACATTCACCATCGGCGATACGACTGATTTGGGCGACTACAAGTCGGGTGGTATATTTACCCAGGTCAAGATGCCCAAGATCATCGACTTTGTAAGCGCCCACTTTACCTCCTCTCAATCAATTTCTAACCTCGCTTCAGCAATCACTCCGAGAATCGATCAAGTCACCTGAATTTTTCTTTACCGACTTTGGCAAGTTCGACCGTCCGGCGACCCTTCATGCCGGCTTCCAAGCCCTCTCCACTTTTGTGGAAAAATTTGGACGATTCCCGCGGCCTCGCAACGCAGAGGACGCAGCGGCTGTGGTTGCTCTGGCCAAATCGATTGCCGGAGACGAGGAAATCAACGAAAAGATCGTACAAGAGCTGTCCTTCCAAGCATCCGGAGATCTCGCACCCACCAATGCTGTCATTGGCGGGTTCGTTGCGCAAGAAGTGCTGAAAGCCATCAGTGCAAAGTTCCACCCGATGATGCAGCATATGTACTTCGACTCGCTCGAGTCACTCCCCGAAACCCTCCCAACTGAGGCAGACGTCCAGCCCCTGGGGACACGGTACGACGCCCAAATCGCCGTCTTCGGCTGCAATTTCCAGCAGAAGATCGCTAATCACCGGCAGTTCCTCGTCGGTGCTGGTGCCATTGGGTGCGAGATGCTCAAGAATTGGGCGATGGTTGGTCTCGGCACCGGGCCGAATGGAAGGGTCCATGTCACCGACTTGGACACGATCGAGAAGAGCAACTTGAATCGGCAGTTCTTGTTCCGCCCTAAGGATCTCGGAAAATTCAAAAGCGAGGTTGCAGTCGCCGCGGCCGTGGCTATGAACCTTGATTTGAAAGGGCACACGGCAGCGTACCAGGAGAGTGTTGGGCCTGAGAGTGAGAGTGAGTTGTTCTCTCTTGAGGTGGATAGAGGATGGTGCTCAATATATGTTATCTGCAGCCAAATACGGCGACGACTTCTTCGCAGGTCTCGATGGAGTCACCAATGCGCTTGACAACGTCAAAGCGCGTCTCTACATGGACCAACGTTGCGTCCTCTTTGAGAAGCCACTCCTCGAATCCGGTACACTAGGCACGAAAGGCAACACTCAAGTAGTCATCCCGCACCTCACTGAATCTTACGGCTCTTCGCAAGACCCTCCAGAGAAAGAGGCTCCAAGCTGCACTATCAAGAACTTCCCGAATCAGATTCAGCACACGATCCAGTGGGCGCGTGAGCACCTCGACGAGTACTTCGTCAAGCCCGCACAGACGTGCAACCAGTACCTTTCCGAGCCCAGCTTTGTCGAGAGCTCGCTCAAGTACTCTGGAAGCCAGAAGATACAGCTCGAGCAGATCAGGGCGTACCTCAAAGACGAGAAGCCGATCACATTTGAGGAGTGCATCGTTTGGGCCAGGAGGCAGTTTGAGAAAGATTATAACCACGAAATTAGACAGCTATTGCACAGCTTGCCGAAGGATCACGTGAGTATGCGGAGGCTGTTTCTGATGATTTGAGACTCACGAGTCGACCACAGACACTGGAAAGCGGGACACCATTCTGGTCTGGTCCTAAACGAGCACCTGATCCGTTGGCCTTCGACGCTAACGACGTAAGTACTCGATCTATTAGGGCCTTTAAATCTAAACTAACGGCTCACTCTAGCCTACACATTTGGACTATATCATCGCTGCTGCGAATTTGCATGCTTTCAACTATGGGTTGCATGGTACCAACGACCCTCAAGTCTACATTAAGGTCGCCAGCTCTGCACAGATCCCCGATTGGAAGCCGAGTTCCACGTTCAAGGTCCAGATCAGCGACAATGACCCACCGCCGGAGCAGCCAAAGGGTAACCATCATTTGATACACGTGATTACAACCAAACTGACGTTGTAGTATCAGACGAAGACGACCTCGGAGAGTTGATCAACTCCCTCCCCAACCCCTCGGGCATGCCCGGTTTCCGCCTCGTACCCGTCGACTTCGAGAAGGATGACGACACGAACCACCACATCGACTTTATCACCGCCGCATCCAATCTCCGTGCTGCCAACTATGCAATCAACCCCGCTAACCGACACGCGACCAAGCAGATCGCGGGCAAGATCATCCCCGCTATCGCCACCACCACTGCGCTCGTGACGGGACTTGTATGCTTGGAGCTGTACAAGGTCATTGATGGCAAGAAGGATTTGGAGAAGTACAAGAATGGATTCGTCAATATTGCGTTGCCATTCTTCGCGTTCTCGGATCCTATTGCAGCCGCGAAGAAGGAGGTGCGTGTTGCCGCTTGAATGAAGGACGGTACGCCGTTACTAACGTGATTGCTTGCAGTATAGTAAGGTGGAATGGACGCTGTGGGACCGGTTCGAGTTCCCTGGAGATCCCACCCTTCAAGAGGTCGTAGACTGGTTCCAAAAGAACCACAACCTTGAGGTCAGCATGGCGTCCCAGGGTGTCATTATGCTTTGGTCGCCTTTCATTGGCAAGGCAAAGGTGCATTTTCGTACTCATGGGATGAATATCAACGGCCCTGACAATTTACTACAGGCTCAAGAGCGGGTGAAGATGAAGATTAGCCACCTTGTCGAGCAAGTCGGCAAGAAGCCCATCCCGCCTGGAACCAAGCATCTTGTTATGGAACTCTTGGTCAGTGATGAACAGGGCGAAGACGTTGATGTGGGTTAAACCTAATCGTGTTGGGTGGTTTCCACGTGCTGACTCTGGTTTTGCAGATTCCATTTGTGATCATCCGCCTGTAATTTGCACACGAGACTATAATATTGTGGCCGATACAAGACAAATGAAATGCACAATCTACACATTTTAGATTATTTACGGTAGAACTATGTGAGGGTCAGCAAGATCGGGTGAAAATCTCAAGGGCTACTCACGTTGCGGCGGAAATTGAACCAGAGCGAGAGACAACCACGATCAAATGTGCTCTTGAAGCCGCTGTCAGGGGTTTCAGTAGATCTTCTGGGGACTTGGTGTACTTCTTACCGCTTGTGCGAATGCTCCCAGTCTCGGTTCACAATCCTGAAGGCTATGTCCTCATAAGGTGGACCAGCAGTAAAGAGTAGCAAAACCGTGTCCTCGTTGCCCGATTCTTTGATGATCTTGTACGTTGGAGCCTTTGACTTGTCGATGAGGTCGGGATAGAATATGTTGAACTAGATCTCAAGTCAGCGAAATCTCAGTAGGATGCATATTTCAACATCTACCTTGTACCCTTGGACGACTTTTGGTGGTGGATTATCCGAACTACAAGATTTGGTCAGTTGGGATGGATCAGTGCAGGACGAGGGACGTACTCGTAATGTGTCTGGTTGTACTTATTCCATTCGTAGCCAGTATGAACACGGTTGAGATACCGAGGTTTTCGAGGCCGGTATTTGTCTTCCCAAGTATACGTCGTTGGTTGAGCGAGCGCCGCTTCGGTGTTGAAGAGTTCCTCTTCATCGTCCTCGTCCAGATCTGCTTCTGCGTCCATACGATTGTTCATCTCTGTGGTGAACGCATCTGCAACAGCAGGGGCCTCAGTAGGGGCTTCTGGCTCCTCTTGCTGAGTGGGTTTAGCAACGAATCGAGTAGCCGCAATAGAACGTCGTTGTGCGATCTGGAGAAAAATAAGGATGCGAGTCGAGTGAAAGGGAACCAAGGACTCACAAGAGCTTGCAACTCTGCTCTTGGATCGACGACTGGGAACTGTCGTTCTTCATAAGGCAGCTTCGCAGTCTCTACCACCGGAGGGCTCATATCCCGGTTGTATGGTTCCACTTCAACGTCCTCATCATCCACGTCCATGGCTTCAGATTGAGGAACTCGGACTTCTGTTGGCCATTGCTTGGTATTTGGTTGGGCAGCTGTGCCCAAGAGTTCCACTTGAGCTTGGAGGGCCTCATCGCGTTGCCTTTTACGGAGCTGTTCAAGGCGGTTGCGAACGACGACTTCGTGCAGGGCTTTCAACTTGGCCTATATTTGGTTGAATTATTATGTCTGATGCACAACAGCAAACCGCTCACCTTCGCTTTCCATACAACAAGGTTCTTCAATAAACCTTCCCAATAGTCAGTGTCAATAGGGTCCCCGCTGTTGAGTTTCGCTTGAATGCTCCGCTGTAATTCTTGGAGCTGTTCGTATGATTTTCCGGAGAGAAGGTGGACGATACTAGCTTGAACCTCTACGTTTACCGGAGGCCCACGGCGTCCATACTGGCCCGTGTCGTTTCGCAAAGTCTCCAGACGATCTTTGCAGACGACCATCATATTCTGCGAGCTTCATTGAGGATAAGATGGCACAGTGAGTACATTAACTTACAGTCCAAAAGTCAATGTTAACCTGTAACTCCTCCAGGCTGAGGTAGCGTCGAATATCTTCATGTAGCTCCTCCATTTGCTGCAAATTGAGATTCTGTTACGCGTGTTAGAGAACCAGCAACCCAATCGAACGTTCTGACATACATCAAGAATGGAGTAGGGTTCATCTAAATCGATTTCGAGTCCCACTTCGTCAAGACCCAAGCCGTCATCCTCTTCCTCCTCCTTTACCGCAGGTCGGGCGTACTTGAGATTCAGAGCCAAGAAATCGATAGCTTTTGCACGCCTTTCTTTGAGTCGTATGCCACTGCGGCGTCGTTCTTGTTCAAGCTGAAAGTCGCCATCCTTCGCGATCCACTCGGCCATTTGCACGCTCTCTTGAAGTCGAGCCATACGAGCTTCCTCTTCCTCTCGTAGGGTTTGCTCTGCTTCTCTCTCCGCACGCCGCCTATTCAAGCGCTCTAATTCCTCTTTGGCCTCCTGCCTGCGTGCGGTATCTCGCGCTTGAGCCTCGACAGCACTTAGGCCCATCTTCTTCTCCCTCTCCTGTTTCTTGTGCCATTTGAATTGCTGGTTCAAATTTGCGTCATGGAAGGGATTGTCCGTAGCAGTATAAACGCTAAGTTCAGCGAGTTCACGCATTTGTTCCTCTTCCTTTGCTCGTTGCTTTTCGTTCTTCCTCTCCAACTTTTCCCTCTTCTTCCTATGTAACTGTCAGGTGGGGTATATTCCCGCGTTTGTGGTTTGGCTTACTTTTCCTTCCTCCCGTCTCTCTCTGGCGTTCGGCTTCGGGCGCGCCTCGGACTCCTACTCCGACTGCGACTAGACCTATATCGACGCTTCCGATCTTCATCACCGTCTCTGCTCGCGCTCCTCCGACGCTTGCGGTGCGACCGATCATCGAAATCCTCCCTCCCGTATCGACTCGAGCGATAATCGTCGCGCCTATCCCTCTCTCGCGATGATTCACGTCTCCTGTCCCTAGAATCGCTGTAGTCATGAGCCGAAGGCGACTTGTTGCGAGGCATGATGAATTTGGAAGGGGTTCAAGAGGCGTTTGTTGTGGGTAGGTCGGGCGGCATATTCCATCGGCAAGCCGCACCGGAGTCCCACACACGGCGCGAAGATGCGCTAAGGCGCATGACGCATTTCCCTCCCTTCCCCCAACCAAAAAGCAAGAGGCGTTTGTTTAGTTGAAACGACCACCTGCAAGTGGTAGACTTGGTTGTTCTCGAGTGTTATTGGTACCGTCACGTTAGAGGGTTGCCAGACGTATCATACGTGGTGACGATTTGGGGGCAAGCTAACAAACGAACGGTGCCGGAGGTGCTGTATTCTTTGTACCACACGGTGTCACCCAGTGGCAATGATCACCAATTACGCCTGACACTGCTAGTACAGTTGAAATGGCTATAATGCATAGCGTCCATCGACACCCAAAACCTATGCATTATCACCTTGATGCAACATCAGATAGAGTCATGTATTTCAAGAAAAGGGCATTGTATATCTACTTGTAATTAAAGAACATATTAATAGTGGTCTGTTTTGTGGCTCATCTTCTGCAGGTGGCCTCAGAATCGGTGTGCAGCCTCCACAAAATTGAGCACATCTGTACAAAAAAGCAAGAGAGATGGAGGCACCACTTCAAGATTGTCATCATCAGAATTGGAATCAATCTCTTTAATGTCACCTCTTGCCAAGCCCACCTTTGATTGTACCATTGCTATGATCTCAAGATCTCCACCATCAACTACATTAAGGCACTCCCCAATCTCTTGCTCCTCTTTTGGATCCAACATCTCATTGAGTGTGAATGGCTTGCCAGTAATGTGCCTCCGTGCTTTCAGCTGAGCAACCAGATCAAGGAGCTCTTCCTCAGCTTTGCTGTGATCATTGGGGGTTGTGGCCACTTCACACAAATCAGAGGGACTGTCCACATATGTGTACACTGTCATCCAATCAAAGAGGGTGAGGTTTTCCTGCTTTGGCATCTTGATTGGTTGTGTGGAGGTCTTCAGGGTTTCTTTTGATGGACCTGATAAGTGCTCACGACCTTGCCTTGCAACTTGAATGGGCTGTTTCTGGCATTTGCACTTCCATTCTTCCTAAGGCATGGTGATGGAGGCAGAGAGACTGTGCAGATTGATTGCAAGACAATTCAGATGCCAAAAAAAATTCATTACCATGTGACTCTTACTTCTTACAGCTGATTGTGGCCGATTGGCCATGATCAGCCACGATTGGTGAGTGAAATTTTAGCCTATTTCCAAATCTCATACTGCATCACCGCACCAAAAGGCTATGCATTATTCAGTATTCAATAAAGGTCGATTTACATAGGAATCAACTCCGTCGACGCCCCAAACCAATGCATTATGGGATTTTTGCATTATAGCATTTGCATTATAGCCATTTCAACTGTAAAGTGAAACAATAGAGTCGCAGGATCAGAAGTAAAGCATAATTGCGACTACGGAAGCAAAGCGTAATTGTGGATCAAGTGACTGTGAATAAGAAAAGGTACCTGCGGCTACGGAGTAGCAAACAAGGGGTTAGAAATCATCTCAGGATGGCGTCTTGTAGCACATGGGACTCCCTTATCACACACCAGAGATCCCACATGTACCCACCCACATGAGCGTGGCATAACTCGAAATGCAAGTTGGAGGTGGTGGCGACCATGACCCCACAGGCGATCTTCTCAGACTTGAGCCCCTTATCCCGTCTAATGCGCAAAGAATCCTTGAGGGCTACGACTTGATTCTAGATTGCACTGACAACGCACCCACACGATATCTTTTAAATGATACAGCAGTTATACTTGGGAACCCCTTATTGGTGGGGCGGCTCTAAAGCACGATGGACAGCTCGCCACCTATAGTTTGTTACCGGATGGGTTACCAATGCTTGTTCCCTATCCCACCACCCCCTCAAGCAATGGGGAGCTGCGAAGAGAATGGAGTACTCGGTGCAGTTACAGGGGTCATCGGTTCACTTCAAGCTCTAGAGACCATAAAGCTCATCACAGGATAACACGGTATGCACATCCGACCAATTCTGCGGAACTGCTACAGTAGATTAATTCAAGCGCAGATCGGAAACCTACGATGGTTGTCTTCTCATCTCTCGCGATGCCGCCGTTCAGATCCGTCAAGGTACGGACAAGACAAGCAAATTATGTTTCCTGCGGACCAGATAAAGAAAGCGCAACAATGATAGAAGGGCCAGATTATGTTGTATCTTGTGGAGGGGGCCAACCAGATTGGGAGACCGCTGGGCTGTTGCCAGGCAAGGCAGGTGAGCGAATGTCAGCACAGGTACAGTTGGTCTTCTAGAAATACCTTCGACCTTGCTGACGATTACTCACCCAGGGCTTGCATACTACACCGCGGACACGGCAAAACCAGCGTTGCTTGTAGACGTTCGCACGACACTAGAGTTCTCGATCTGCCACCTGACTTTTTCACATAGTACGCGCATATATCTTCTTCACCTGCTAGATTCCATACGATGGGTTCACCCAAGACATCCCGCTCCCTGAACTGCTCGCGAACCCGTCAACTCCTCTTGAGTCAATAGTGCGACCACCTTTGACGCCAGCTTCCCACTCTCACTCCATCCGACTATGCTACACGAAGAATCACCAACAGCCAAGGCATTAATCGTCTGCATATGTAAACAAGGAAACGACTCGCAATTAGCCGCAAGCGCTCTGCCATCCATAGTAGAAGAAATGTCTCTCATGAATGTGCACGAGGTGAATGACCTCGCTGGTGGTCTACGAGCATGGTCTCGAGACGTAGATCCAAACTTCCCTGTGTACTAAATAATTGTTTGGAGACCATACATTCGTATTAAATAATAGATTAATTCATTTAGATTATTCTTATATTTCAGGCGCCTCGTGGCCTTGTTTGGCTCTCGACGTGAGGGGAGTCCGAACTCTAAGTGTTCAAACCTCGGACCCGACGTCATTTTTCCTTTTATGTAGCGGCGCCTCACTAATTTCTTTATATGCTTCATGATGGCAGCGCAAAGATATACCTGATTTCATTCTGCCTGCTCTATGTTGCTAGTGCCCTCAATGATTACCTCTGCATCATCATTCACATCACTGTTCAACTGTAGAGCAAGTTCCTATTCTTTGTGTGGCACGTAGAAATTTTTGTTTCATCATCAGAGCCTGCACGGGCATTTTGATATTCTTGCCGCACAAAGTCCTCATCTCTCATGGGTACCATACCTTTAAGCTCTCTCCCCTAATGAAAAATTGGACAGAACTCTTGATATTATGAAAAGGGACTCCCGAGTGAAGATATCGCCGGTCCTCCAAAGTCCTAGTGTTGCTAGCAGAGAAAAGCATCCTTCTGTTCTCTCCTCTACCCAATATATCTCGGGCTTTCTGGGTCGGCTGTTTACTGAGCCTCGAAAAGGATGAGGTCCCATACTAAAGGGTTTACTGGGTGACTAGGCCACCATGATTTTCTGTTGTTGTTGGTCGTCTGGAGCACCATAAACGGAGTGTATATTTTCTCCAAGCTACCGCTGGGATGTTCGCTTCGGAAAGGGGGCCGTCGCTCTTGCCCTCCTGAATGGTATCCCTTGCAGGTACATGTGGGTTGAGCCAGTCTCGACTCAGCTCGACGTGGACTTTTCTCGACAGTATGCCCCTTTTTCACTTGGTCGACTAAGCCGGGGCACTCCTTGTCAGGCCTTCTTTCCTGGCGAGAGGATCGGCTAGGTTGGCTAGAAGGAAGGCTATTGACGGGATTGTTGATGACATAACGGCGCTGAGTGGTCGGATTCATTGGTGTGCGAGGGTGCATCAAGGTCTCGTCAAGACGAATCATGAGCATTTGACGATCGTGAAAACTAATGTTTAGGTTGGCGATGGGCGTGACAATGGCAGCATTTCGAACTGCGGGTTTCAAGCCTGTTTCGTAAGAGCGAAGAATGGCTGCGTTGGCTCCTGTCTCCATAATGAGGGAGAGGGCCTCGTTAAACTGATCATTGTAATCATTAACCGATGTGCGTTGTACAACTCGTCCTTTGAGAATTCTATCCAGGGCTTTCTCGCTCTTGTAAGGGTCATTCCACCAGGTCTTGAATTCAGCTACGAATAACATCCAATCTGTCAAATGCGCGGGTGGGGGAACAAGTGAATATTGGACGAGTTGCTCGTCCGGCCAATGACTCGCGTCTCCGTCCATCAATTGCAAGGTCCAGCAGATTTCTTGATCCTCATGGCGAATGGGCAGATCGCAGCATAATTCTCGCATTCGCATTGTTGCAAAAAGTGACGCGCTGCTGCAGGTGACTTTCCAACGAAATTTTCGAGAAGGGCTTGTACTTTTACCTTTTTTCTCTCTTCGTCTCCCCCTCCGTCTCTTTATTTATCTATTCTCGTCGTCGACGCGGACGCGGCGGACTGTTCCCACGTTCGTCTCGTTCTCGATTGACTCGACGACTCGTCTGCTCCTGCGCGGAGCGGGTGCGACGCGACGGCGGC
>Ga0307513_10011979_pt1 | contig 10739 bp, 9 predicted proteins | sample 15_EM_MG_FD_202174 | JGI IMG/M metagenome (GOLD analysis project Ga0307513, IMG submission 202174) | Populus trichocarpa ectomycorrhiza microbial communities from riparian zone in the Pacific Northwest, United States - 15_EM | ecosystem: Host-associated > Plants > Roots > Unclassified | place...
CGGAGGAACCGCGCGGGTTCAAAGAAAGGTTGAAAATTCTCGTTCACTCTCGGAACGCCCCGAACTATGGACCGAGTGCTCATAAATTGCATATGACGCCTTGTTCGGCTCACACCGAAGGCGATAGTGGGGGTCGGTTGACCGCTTCCGGTAAAATCTACCACGTTCGCGAATCGTCTGCAATATGTTGAGCAAGCTATTAGAGCGCCCACTTTGACATTATCATTCGGCCGAATATTTCGTAGACAAAGACATCCGCTTGAATCGGCGCTCTGAATCGGATATGGCCATTATCGATCCAGGAACCTATTGAACCTTGATTAACGCCAGGATAGCCTGGTGCTGCAGCCTGGAATCATCGTCAACAAATGGAGACTGGCAAAGTGCACAGTGGTTTGCTTTGTGATTGACGAATTGGGAGGACTAGGGTTATTATGTGAAGGAGCTACTTGACCACACGTGCAACGCGAGTTGCTTGGATATGTGAAGCTCGGATATTTGCTGATATGAAATTGCAACGGGTGATAAGGCTGTAATGCGAACGCGTAAATATTTCGGTGCATCGATATACGGGTGTATGGCATCTAGACCTTAGACCCTTTGCTTGGTCAGTAGGCACAAGTGGTGATATTGATATCTTCGGACTTGACCGGGTGTCGGTCTCATTACACCGCGATCCCTGTGATGGAGTAAGACAATGAACGATATAGCTCACACATTGAGCCCAGAGTGAGCGTCAAATGTAATGAGAGTAAGACATAGAGTATGCCCTATCCTCATCAGTCATACATTTTCGTATCCCAACAAGCTGGTAACCTATAGGGAGCTAGAAAGTGAAACTACTCTTAATGTGGAGGCCGCCTGACTCCGCGGAGGATGGCAATTAGACCTGCCCTAGACCTGGTGTGCGATCGAATCAGCCGTAGCACAATGTTAAAACTGACTGCAAATGAGTTCCAGCCTTCTCGTGTATGCGACCAGCGAGATTTTGTCTCCTTAAGTATTTCCCGTCCTAATGGAGCAAAGGGCGTGGATCGGAAATGTGTTTGCAGAGTTGGAGAGTCGACCCTTCTTCTGCGAAGCAGACAGCTTGTTCTCAGGCCCTATTCTCGAATGCGAGCAAGACTAGATTGTCGAGGCTCTCGTTGAGCCCGACTCGATTTTATCCCCGCATCGATTGATTCGGTCAGGGCTAGCCGCTCCCCCGGTCGGGTTGTATTTGTATTCAAGGTCTTTGGAACAAAGGGAGGCGCTTACGACCGAATTCGGGAAGAGACAGTCAGGTTTGCTCCGACCAAAAGGACGCGTGTGTGCGCCTTCGACCCAATTCGGGAAGGTTTGAACACCGAGTTTGGCCCCCTACCCATAGGAAATTGTTGACAGTCTCATGAACGAACACGGAGCCAGCACTTGACATGACCACGGTCCCCAGGTCCGTCGTCAACAGCGCAAGATACTTCCTGCCCACCTCCACCAGCAACGACTCAGCAACGAAACTCATCCATTTTAATGTACAGGCGTATCAACGAAGGACCACATACGCTCTCGTAGAGCTGGTCTTCAACGATCTCACGTCAATCAGCTCTTCCCAGGTTGAAATCAGCGCAGCATTAGAAGAAGTACAAACAACTACTGGATCCGTATCTCCGGAAGTGATGATTGGTCGCTTACCCCGAGTTAGTCCAAATCGTGAGTTGTCGTCATGCCCTTACTCATCGCTGGCTGGTATTTTAAACCCATAGGGACACGCTATCAACTTCACAATCACTAAAAAGAAAATCTCAATTGCTTCTTGGGCAAGTCCAGCTGCCTCTGACAACTGAGCATTGCCGGTCTTTCCAACCGAACAAACGTTACAGTTCAGGTCTTCGTTGTATTTGGTCCTCATGACCATTACCTCTGATTCTTGAGATCGAAGATGAGCCTTTGCTATGTGGGCGATTTAGGGAAGGTGTTCGACCCGACTCCAAATATAAATGCCTTTCAGGGGTGCTGATTTCTATATTTATAGAACTAGTATACAACCACCAAACCCTCATCATTTAACTTTTGTGCCGATATAATCGCTCTTTCCCCCCAAGGAGATGTGGTCATTGAAGACTTGCTATCGGTGCGTCTACTCTCACCAAATTAACCCTCACATGCATCAGGTTGTTCCTTCCACCACTCCTTTTCTATTTTTGTCTAAGTCGTATTCGATCTAAATATTTTTCCCCTTGTGTAACAGACTGTCACACAATTGCTATACTCTCCTCCACACGACTCTCGTATCCTCAATGAAATTCAGGCCCTTCAAACAAGGAAGGCAACGGAGAGACGTGCCGCGGAGGTCGCTCAGGGAGCGAATATCTAAACTCCAAGGACATCTTTCTAAATTGCAAGAAAAGGAACCCGTGACCCTCCGTTCTATCATGGACCAACACCATGCCAAAATATGTGAAATACAATAAGAAATGGCCCTCAATATACTGTTCGCATGGAACGCCGCAGGAAGCCACGGAGACATGGGCCGCAGCTCTCTAGGAACCCATTCCATTTTCTGGAGCAAGAGAACACAGTTCCCAATCCTTTCTTGCTCCAATACGTCGTCTACCCGCTGAATTGTTGGTGGAAGTACTCATCATCGCCATGGACAGTACAGGCAGAACTACTGTGTTACGACGCGCGTACGTCGGTCTTGGCATGCCACTATTCTCAGTATGGCACACATCTGGTCCCGATTGGAGGGTTCGGACGATCGGGGTGTCTACGTCGGGGGGTATGTTGGGAGATGGAGTCGATACGCTTCTAGCACCTTCAGGCTCTCGAAATGGGGGAGGATGTCTGCTGGGTCCCTTAATTCCCTGACATCAACTTTGAAATATGTGAGATGGCCGAAGGAGACGCGATATTTCTGATCAGAGAGGAACCACATCGCATTTGGGGACACAAGTTCAACATGGCTGAGTCGTTGTGTCGAAGTGGTTGCGATATAGTCGAGAAGTTGATTAAGAGACACGCTCGACTCGCAAAGGCCAGCGATATTGAAGGTTTGTAGCCTCTCCAATGGCCCAGCAGACGTCGGAATGACACTCTTCCCTCCTGACGCAACTATAATGTCCGTGTCAGAATTTGGCATTTTGATATTCGAGCGCTCAGTGCGCTGATTGTTCGGGTGTAGAGCCCGGTATCACATGGACATGTTCTGGGGTATATAAGGCTCGCATCCTCGTTATTGTATCCTTACGTGTTTGTAGCGGGCCCCAACAAACACGCTCTTTTTCGTCCGAGTTAACAACCAAGCGGAAATTTCAATAGTCCGCATCAAGGATCCTGACTATAATGGCAGGTCGTGAACCGCTCTCTGAGCTGATGTAAATCAGTACGTACCCGTATTCTGACTGATCGTAAATATAGATTATGGTATTTATATTTCTGAACTTGTTCACGTTCATAGAAACCGGTATCAAATCGTTCACATGTCTTTACTAACACGTAGTGATACAAGAAGGCAAGTCAATGGCGCTACAAGCATCCATAGAATCGAAGAAGACCGAAGGGGTGAAGACAACACGCTACGGAACGTTAGAGAACAGAAGGCGCTGCCTCGGGTCACGAGCCAAGAATTTAGTAGTATACCTGGATCCAGAGGTTCCATGATACAGGTAAGAAGAACGATGCAGATCGCGAAACTACTGAAGATCAAAAGCATAGGGTACGTTCAGAACGATGAGGTACAGGAACGAATCAACGGGTGATACAAAGGGTTGCGAATGGTACATGGCGACGGGAATAGGTGGATAACATGGCAAAACGCGAGTGGTGGGAGCCGTTAAGAACCAGAAGGGTGGAGACGTGCTCCACTTCGCCAGAAACGGACTGGTACTGGGGACCATATATGACCCATATTCATAAGACCATCATTAGCGCACGTTTCCTGGTCATGTTTAGGCACTTTGTGCTATTTCCTGGGGCACCACGGGCTTCAGTCGTTGAAGCGTTAGTGGAGGCAGAGATCTGAACCTGATAGAATAGTGTTCTACCAGTTGCATGGCTCATAGGAAGGAGACGTGGTTTTGTATGTCGAACGCGAGGGACGGACAGATTGGAAATTAATTAAAGGGTCGAGAGGAATTTGAGGCTTTGGCAAAGTAGGCCATGAGATGCTAGTGGCTACGTATAGATGATCCGCTGAGGTAGTACGTATATATAAGCACTTGGGAGAAGGGTAACAGGCGCCTGCGGGTCACTTTCCCCCTTTCTCGCGGGACCGCCCTGGGCCGCCACCCTCTGCACATATGCTATTACGCCTTCCCCTGTAATTAAAATGGTCATGGGTTCAACATTATGCCTTGCTGCGGGCGAGGGGCTCTCCTCATTGAAACTGGGGACGCTTGGGAGAGTGGAAGGAGCTTCCGTGGCTTGAAACATAAAACCAAAGTAAATATAGCTGGTATACGGAGATATAAGTGCTGAGTTGATGGATAATAACCACGTCACCTGGCATCTATCATGGACGATCGATTTTATGAATAGAGAGCTCTTTGCCGCACGAGACTCTCAGGTTGCTTACCTACTCCTAGTTTCGCTTGAAACGTAATGCGATTGCAAATTTCACCACATCGTCGAGGAACCTAAGAAGAGTAAATACGTATGGGCTAACAATCTACACAGTCATCTCTTCCACGTAAGTGGTAGACGAGCTTCACGTTATCACAAGCGAGGGACACGAAAGGCCCTGTTGAATATTTTCTCTCCTTGGTTCAAGCTGTCCAGAGGAAAAAACGAGGTCAGTTGCTCCTCCCGACCAAAATGGGGTTCTAATCGCTCTTCTATAGGATGGAAGCTTCCTCATTATCCCCCCAGGGCAAATCCACGGCGGGACCTACGGCGCACTCCAACCCACTTTGCACACACACTCGCCTACACGCGGATACTTCTGCACGTATGACTACCAGGTTCAACACAAAGACGATGTACCAGACCGCTAACGAATTCTTTGCGAAGCAGCTGGCCGATAGCTTGAGGGTATGAGCAGGGTATGATTGGTAGTGTGGTTGAGCGGAATAGTGAGCCTCGTGGTCCATGGAAAGTATTCAAAGACGCCGAAAGAATGGAAGGAGTAATGGAAAAGGGCCTGAGTTGAACGCTTCTAACAAGAAAGGCCAAGTTGGACCAGAGAAGAGCCGACAGTATGCGAGATGGCTTGAAAAGGGCTATAAGAGGATTGGGAAGGAGTTACATGCGAATACTATTCATATGTTCATGGTTGACGTGAGATCTTCGACCATAGCAGGTGGATCGGAATGACTTTGTGTTATATCACCATCTATGATAAACTACGATCGGCGGTAAGAGTAGCCACGGCCGTCTTCGTAGTCGTACAATGGGTAGAACATAAAGTCATTGTACTGAATTTCGACGATGCCCGTTTGGAATTGGGAGGCTTGTGGAGAGCGGGCCATGAAGATATATTGCAGCTTCCTACCCGAACAGGTGCCGGTGGACCCGAAGAGATAGCAACTCCCCGCAACATTACATTTGTCACGGACACGACGAGTCCTTGCAGGAGTGGTGACAAAAGTGGCCGTGATCCCTGTCTTGCAAGACAGAGGCGACGTGTGCGAGTGTGCGTAAGTGCTCTCAACCCTCGCTCCCGCCTTTGGGTGAGCGCATTTTGGAATAGGGCTCTCGCGCATAACTCCATGGGTTACAATGACCCTCTTGCCATTTAGTTTAATTATGAAGCTTCCGCCATGTTGACGTCGCTTGTTCGGCCGCAGAATATCCCTGGAAGTAAGACCCCCGCCCATCGAGTAGCCGTAGACCGAATTAAACACCAACTTAGGACACCATACTTGAGAAATACTGGTCATAATATCAGTATCTACGTCGCTCACATCAAAGAACTGCAGGCCTACTGGGTACAGCCCGTGTGCTAAAACAAGATCTTGCATCGTTTCCACTTGAGCACCTATTCTGACCTCCACACACTCAAAGAAGGGGAAAGAAGCCCAGTACGGTAAAGTCAAACCCTTCGCTGAATTTCGATTGAGATTACGTAGAAATCGGTTTCGGTCCAAGGACGTCCGGTTTGCAGGAGAACTGCTTGAGAACTCCGTCCATGAGAACTCTGTCCATACCCATCTGCTAGTAGGAAAGTCGGAGAGTGAAGATGAGCCTCGAGGATGACGTGTAGGGTGGAAATGACGAGCCTGAACAGCGCTATTGGATAGGGCACGGTCAGAGTGGGTATGAAGGAACAATTGCAGGTGCCCTTGCTCGAGTAGCAGAGACGATAGCCAAGGTATCTCATCATATGCGATCCTTTGATTGGGAAAGGATGACCATACCCATAGGCGTCGTTGAAATGATGGAGTCATTGCAAAGAGATGAAAGAGGAACGATAGAGTCATCAGGATCCCAGCCAGAGGCGCAGGCTTTGAGACTATAACCTTGATGGGGGTGGTGTGGAGTATAGGGGCTTAACCCCTAGGCATGACCGAGGGTCGGGTGACGACACTGTAGTGCTACCATCACCAAACCGCCCTTCTTGAGCGTTTCTGATGGGCCCGAACAGCAGCACTCACGCTCAGAGAAGGAGCCGAGCTCCTGGGTGTGACCAGCGCAGACAAGGCAAGAGACGGGCCTTCAGGCGAGGCCACGTGCAGGTGGGTGAGGCCGAGGGTTTACCTTGCAAAGCGCACATTCGGTGACATTCTCCTGGAAATGCTGACAGAATTTAGCAGGTCACTCTCTTGTCCGACTACAGAAGGTCGGTACCTTGTATCCCGAATGGAGAATTAGTCTCAGAGTTTTCGTTTTCTCCCCTTTCCGCCACGCCAGAGTGACCTGAGATAACCTCGTTCGGCTAATGCCGAGGGTGAAGAGCTCCCGCGTAGGTTTGAATGATAAATGCAACCCCCTCTGCCAAAAGTTGCCGGTTATCAATGCTTCCTCCCTATCGTAAGTTGTGCAGGTTGGCCACATCCCATGTCACCTGACCAGTACTTGTGAAGAATGACATGGCGCGGTGTTATCGATACCTGCTTACGGTGCTGGTGACGAATTGGTCCTCTCAACCAACCTCCATCCACACTCGAATTCGAACTCTTATCAACGACATGGTGCGTTTGTGTTCCAGCCAGGCTCAATTGCGCAACACGTTGAGAGGTGAAGGGTTTAAGGGGTTGATTAGGGGAGATCAATGACGTTAAGGTGGCAAAAATAAATCCCCAGAAGTTGCGGTGTGGGAATTTACTTGAGCAACTTGTGACAGGCCGTGGCGTGAACACACAACAACTTGTGATGATATGACGTACGGTTCATTGTCCCAGGGCGTTGGCCAACCCTTCAGCGGGCACACTTTTGCGCCGCGGTCTGTCTCAAAATCAATAGCTACATGTAAGCGATCGAGGGAGCGGAGAGCGACGTAATGCTATCTTGAGGCCGTATTGCTCCTCGGCGGGTGTGGAAGACTAGTCTACCAGAGAGTCAGAGCTTGGGCGAGTGGACTAGTCTGGATTCGGCTAATGTGCCCACAGAGTGGAGAGTAAGATAGTGGACAGTGCCTTATCCTTGCCGACCGTACAGTTACAAATGCAGAGACTAATAAACTCCTCGCTGCCCAAAAGCACTCCGAATTTGGGACAACAATTGGACCCAGTAACGAGGGACCATATGTTCAGCGTTTCATCGGATCAAAGACGGTCGTCATGCAATGGTCCATAAGCCACAAGGCTATCAATCTCCCTGCTTTGGTGACGAGCATATACTTCGTGGTGCACAAGATTACGGCACAATTTCTCCCTTGGAGCTGTTTCATCGATGGTAGGGTGAACTTGATGCGGCCTAGAAGCCTCAGAGAGCATGATCAAAGGCAATATGTCAGGGAACGAATCTTGAGTTCTCTGGTCTAGTAAAATCACCTTCCCGTGTTACAGATATTCCTCCAGCCTACCTCCATCCTAAGGTTACGAGTGGGATGGTCAGATGCGCCGGAAGCTGCAAGAATTGATCCATTTCCCGTTTAGGAAGTGCTAAATATCTTTGGTACTTCGCTCTGGAGTGAGGGGACATATTCCGCATGGATACCCGATTGGGCCGTGACGGGAGACGCTCAGGCTGGACCCGAAGAGGAGCGGAACCAATAAATTATAGGAGGTAGCATGCCTGGGTGCACGCGAGTTTCATATGGTTGTATGGGTTGTCCTGCTCAGGTTTGGGAGTATGGGTAGACAGAGGGGATTGGTCATCGAACGCCCGAAGTGAGGTAATCTTTGCTACACACTGCAATCCCACATACCGCCTCTTAGCTGGTGCGACTGTTGATCCGTTGACTTGACGAATTTATTGGCCTCTACAGTATTAGCATCAAGAGAATGGTAACTACTCATGAATTCCTATGCCGAACCGCCTGGTCGCATACCGATTGTAATTAGAACCATTTTCAGTGGCAATTTGTAGCACCCTACACGCGCCATGAAGAGGAAACAATCAAATCCCGATCTCCAAATCCATCAGTAATAGGCGATTCTTTCCTGTTAGGGGAGTTGCTTGTTGAAGGCGGTGGAGGTCCAGCAGTTTTGCAGTCCATTGGACGAGGTTCTAGTGGAGATGGAACGGTGGAACGAGAAGGTTCGAGGCGGGTAGCTCACATATTAGGAGGCAGGAAAGGCTGGACAGTAGCAGGAGAAAGGGAGTTGGCCGGAGTTCCAGTGCATTGTGGGGATCGATGAAGTGGTCGTCCCAAAATCAAGGACGTGCCGATTCTCTTGAGCAAAGGAGAGACAGTACACTCCGAATAGATCGAAGTGGCCAATACAGTATGTGAAGTGTACAAGGGTTCCGGAGACGCACGTCATTTCAATCGTCTCATGGCCCCACCCCCCCTTCACAGCGAGCCTAATTCCCACCGCCCGACTCCGACTCCTGCAGCCCTCAAAAGGCTCATGTCGGTCCGTGAGACGCTCAGCATTCTGGTCGTCTGTCCCAATGGACGGACACCTCCCCCAAGTGCTCTACTCAAACCCTGCGGCAGGGGGCGCGTCGGTGATCCAACGCGCTTCATCACATCATGTCGTCGGGACTCTGAACGACTCAAATACGGCAGTATCGCGACCGTCCACCCCGTTGAGACTACTCCCGGAAGCTTCCAGAAATGCCCCCCCGGCATGTGTCCCGACTCCGATCCGTCCGGACGCTGACCGCTGCCCGGTGTTCCCAATTTTACAGGGTGTGCCAGCAGAGCAAATACTCCACTCAATTCAGTCAAGTCCAGCTGTCTTTAGAGATGCAAAATATCAGGTATGGTTCGGTTGTCTGTCTGAATGGACACCGCTCTTCCGTCAATGAGGGATTAGGACCGCAGTATTTTCACACAGTCCGAGGGTGCAACCTAAAACCCCTACAACTGCAATTTTCGTCCCCTGAATGCTGATTTCAGCCTTCAGATTACGCCTGGTTCTCCTGCCCAAACTACGACCCTTCTATCCATGGAGAATTCGTGTACAGTGCGTTGAATTTCCTTCACTCCTTCATCTCAAGCCTTCTGCGCGTCAGGACACTCCCTTCCACATTCGATCTCAGACTCACTCCTTCCTAACAGAAGGTTACCCAATCGCGATGTTCACCGCCACATGACCCTCGTCTCCCCGACGACACAGAAGTCCGTCGAACCAAAGAAACAATGAAAACACGTGAAGCGCAGATCGCGTCCCTCAATAAACGGGCAGCGGAGCGCGAGGACCACCTGCGTAAATTGCAAGAAAAAGAACTGGAGGTTCTTCGCCCTTTGCTGGATCAGCTTCACGCCAATATATGTGAAATACAACGCGAAATGGCCCGCCTATGGACAGAATATACCGCTCGCATGTCAGCCGCCCAGGAGGTTGTACGGGCGGAGGTCGCGGATTTCCACAAACGCATCTCGTTTCTAGAGCAAGAGAATATCCAATCCCAATCCCTCCTTGCTCCAATACGTCGTCTCCCCACCGAATTGTTGGCGGAAATACTCGTCTTCGCTGTCACATGCTATGGGCAGAACCGCTTTAATATGACGCGCGTATGTCGATCTTGGCGTGTCACGATCCTTGGCATGGCCCACATCTGGTCTCATTTGACACTCCGACCGTCAACGGCCCCGGAATACGTGGAATTTGTGATGGAGAGGACGAAGCAGGTTCCTTTAGAGGTGGAGATCAGTCCCAACAAGATTGGTCACTCATCCCACGGCTTTGTGGAAGAAGCGAAGTCATACAGAGGAATGGCTTTGGCTTTGAAGACGATGCCGAGGTGGAGAGCGCTGACTCTGGCTGATTTTCCTGGCGAAGGAGATGGTATTGGGGCAACAGAAGAAGGGGGATCTGCGATGACGTTCGACCAACCGCTGGAGAAGCTTGAGGTCCTCAAAATCACTGGCCCTTGCGAGATGAGTGGGCCATTCAACCAGTTCCTTGATGTCGTCACAAAAACATCCACCGAAATGCTTACACACGTTGAAATCGCGAACCCAAATGTTATCTGGTCCCTTTCCTCGCCATGCCATCGCCCCTTCTTCAGTCGCCTCCGACACTTCAAGGTCGACGTGAGGGAAATGAGAGACCCAGCAGACATCCTTCCTTACTTTGAGAACCTAGAAGTGCTCGAAGCGTACCGACTTCATCTCCCGACGTACTCTCACGAGGTGGACCTCCCGATCGTCCACACCCTCAAGCGGATGAGTATCAAAATCGTCTCTGTGCAGTGGATGTCCGGACGCA
>Ga0307513_10011980_pt1 | contig 10738 bp, 10 predicted proteins | sample 15_EM_MG_FD_202174 | JGI IMG/M metagenome (GOLD analysis project Ga0307513, IMG submission 202174) | Populus trichocarpa ectomycorrhiza microbial communities from riparian zone in the Pacific Northwest, United States - 15_EM | ecosystem: Host-associated > Plants > Roots > Unclassified | place...
GGCTTGGTGACATTCAGACTTATGCGATCCCCCATAAAGACTGGTCTGGGACCAGTTCAAACCGGACCGGACCACCCAAGTTAGTCGGGTCCAGTCATCGCCATCACCAGGACTGGCCAGCCCGGTCTCGCCTCCAAGACTTAACCGGTCGGACTATTCGGAACCCTGGAAGCGAGCTAGGCTAGAACACCAGCAGGATCGAGGGGGATTTCGTACCGCTCGCTTCCACCCTCGCGCACTACCGTATGCTAGACCCTGTTCGTAGCGGGTAGAAAAGGCCTGTATTCTACGGAAAACGATAAAATATAAACTATAATGATATTATTATATATTGAGAGGAATTTGTATGCATAAAAAGGCAAGGGCTTTCGAAGCGGTGACATCCTGACCAATGACCCACAGCATCACAACACCCCAGCATCACCCCCCCCACTCAGCCGCCAGGGGAAGCAAAGGCACGAGAATACCGAGCATCTTTACGGCATATGACAAAGTGGTCTTCTCTAAGTGCCCGGAGTTCGAATATGTGCGCCGGGGAAAGCCCGAAAAGCAAGAATACAAGGTCCACGGGGCGGTAATGAATAAACTCGAGGGCCGCAAGGGGGCTCGGAGTGAGGACGGGAGCTATACTAACCGCCGGTATGTGTATGGGAACTCTCGGAAAGGGGGAGGGCATTTTTGTGTGCAGTGAAGGCCTGTTTGAGGGTCTAGTTGAACTTACTCAGGGCTAGAGACTGCAGCTGTCCGAGATTGGAGAAGTGCTACGATTTTCATGTACCCGCCTCTCGAAGCGACGTCAAGTGGGGTTTGACCTCGGTTGTCTGGCGCACTGGGGTTGACACTGCCCCTTGCGAGCAGTAGTCTCACCATCCCCTCATCCCCGTAGCGAGAAGCCCACCAGAGCGGTGTTGCGCCATCGTTGTCCGGCTTGTCGGGCCCGACATCATCTCTTGCAAGTAGCAATCTCACCACCCCCTCACGCATCTGGCAGCAAGCCAAGCAGAGTGGTGTTTGGCCCTGCTCGTTTTGCTTGTTGGGATTGACCTCACCCCTTGCGAGCAGTAGCCTCACCACCCCCTCATGCCCATACATCGAAGCTCTCAAGAGTGGTGTCTCACCATCGATGTAGTTCGGTGCGTCGGGATCGACACCATCCCTTGCGAGCAGAAGTTTCACCACCCCCTCATCCCCACAGGTGGAAGCCCAAACGAGAAGTGTTTGACCATTCTTGTCTCGCTCGTCTGGATTGACATCGTCCCTTCCGAGCAGAATTCTCACAATCTCCTCGCGCCCAGACATAACAGCCACAAAGAGCGGTGTCTGGCCATTGATGTCCGGCTTGTTGGGATCGACATCGTTCCTTTCGAGCAGTAGTTTCACTACCGCCTCATATCCATTGCTGGAAGCCTGACAGAGCGGCGTCCGACCTTTGATGCCTGGTTTATTAGGATTGACATCACCTCTTGCAAGCAGTAATCTCACCACTCCCTCATGCCCCCGGAAAGCAGCCCACCAGAGTGGTGTTACACCATTGTTGTCTGGCTCGTCGGGGTCGACATTGTCCCCTGCCAGAAGTTGTCTTGCCACCCCCTCATGTCCAGCGAAACAAGCCCACCAGAGCGGCATTTTGTCTGACTTCTCTGGGTGGTCGGGACTGAAATTATGCCTTGCGAGTAGCAGTCTGACCACCCCCTCATTCTTACAGGAACAGGCTAACATAAGTGCCGTTTCACCATCATTGTTTGGCCTATCGGGGTTCACATCCTCCCTTGCGAGCAGTAGCCGCACCGCCTCCTCATTCCCCCACATTGAAGCCCACATGAGTGGTGTTACACCAAACTTGTCTGGCTCGTCGGGATCGACATCGTCCCTTGCCAGAAAAGATTTCACAATCCCCTCGTTTCCCCGGTTGGAGACCACCGCGAGCGGTCTGTGGCCATAGGTGTCAGGCGTGTTGGGATTAACATTACCGTTCGCGAGTAGTAATCTCACCATTTCATGATACCCACGTCTTGAGGCCAAATGGAGTGGTGTTATACCGTTGTGCTCTGGCTTGTTGGAATCTACATCGTCCCTTGAGAGAAGTAGTCCGACTACTCCTCCATTGTCCTGGTCAACGGCCCACATTAGTGGTGTAAAACCCACACAATCCTGTTGGTTGACATCGCAGCCAGTTGTTTCAATCAGCGCTTCCACCACCTCAACAATTCCAAAGTAGGATGCGCAGTGTAAACCGGTGAATAAAGGAGCTTCTATGAAGTCATAGCCACCGGGTTGTATTTGATTAAAAAGTAAGCTAGCAGATACATGGCTGTCGTACTGGCTCAGCAGCTCAACCCCAAGTGATATCACACTCTGTGAGAGGCCTTCTCTCGCGTGGATTCCCCAGTAAAATGTTGAATATTGGAGAAAGGGCATGTCTTGGAGGTTAGGGAACTTGTCGGTAGCAAGCCGCTTGACTTGGTGATAATTTTGATAAGCCAAACATGTCAGCGCGAGGGTGCTGTGGGCATCAGGGAGGACACCGGGAAGGCCAAGATATTCTTGCAGTGTGTAGTGGATTAGTCGAACTACTGATGTCTCTGTGTCAACCATGGCAAGCCCTAAGCAGGAACGAGGCATTATATCTTGCGGGCAAATGTTCTCTCTGTCGAGATCCGTCGACCCCATTTCTACCGCAAGGGCATGGCGGAGTTCGTCAATTGTCAGGGACCGCTTAGCGTGGGATATCCACATGAGCACTTCCATTCCGAGCCTTGACCGGTCCCCCTTCTGCTCTTTTATTCGCTGTAGTGTTTGGTCGTACACACTATTCAGATCCACGCCAGTCGTCGCTACCTTTTGTAGCATTCTCCTACGTTTCGCTAGGGAGGTCTCGCTTAAAATTGCATCGAGATTCAAGGCAACAAGCAGAAACCTTTGCACATCGTCAATGAGTGATCCATCCAATAGGGTTACTCCAACTTACATCTCCGAAGCTTTTTCCAGCATTGTCTTCAAAATATCATTTTTTAGATCATCCGGCATCAAGTCCGGATCTCCGTCATCATCATCATCCTCCATCTTCCGACTTACATATCTTGTAATATCTCCCTGGTCGGCCACAATGTGGATGATATAGGCCGCCTTGGTGAGATACTTGTCAAGTTCCCCTCGAATATGCGGCCTTCCTGTAAGAAATAGTCGGATATTGGGTGCATCTTGAATAATCTGCCGTAATGCACGCAGCAACTCTGACCGATTTTCCGGTAGTAACTCGTCCACAGCATCGAAGCAGATGTATACCCGTTCGGTAGAACTGACTGCTTTGACGAATAATTTCAGCATGTCTGATAATCGAAGAGCCTGGCGACCTCTCTGTTTCAACTCAAAAGTCCGTTGAATTTCGGATGGAATCTGGCTGGCGCCTAAGGCAACCTGGCTGAGTAGACTCCCTATAATGTTTACAGCCGATTGGTCTTTCTGAGTTTGGTAGTCGCAATAGAGAGATAAAACGGCAATATTCTCTCCACAGGTCTGCTTGCGCAAGCTGCCTATTACCAACGAACTAGTCTCACTACTTATCAGCATTGCCCACGGGTCATAGGAAAATATTGTACCTTATAAAGTGTTGAATTTCACCGGCCATCACTACGCACCCATGTATTCTTTATTGTCATACCTTTCCTATCTTTCTTACTCTTATCTATTAGTTCCTTTGTCAGTCATTATCAATCACGGAGGAGGGGCGAGTATACCTGGTTTGTATACTAGTTGGGGGATTCGCTGATATCACCGGAAATGCTCGGGGAGCATGGCGAAGAATTGGTCGGAAGGCAGTGCGTGTTAGGAACGGAGAATGTCTCCGCAAGAACCACCGCGTAATAAAGTTCTCTGTATTTAAACAGTCTGTTTGGCCGTCGGTAAATAGACAGGCAAGCACGAACGAATCCGCAGAATAGACAAACCTCTCCTCCATCGCTTCTTTGTACTTCTTCATCTGCCTCACCAGTCTTTCTCCTATCAGGATCTCATAACAATATAAAGGTCTTGCCAACCCCTTGACCACCATAACAGAGCAAGGTAGGATCCAGTAAATCGCCTTGACTCTCGCGCCATGACCCGAACTCATTCCTTTGTAGAACCCAATCCCCAATACCATCAAGCCGACGATTACTAATAGCTCGGTGTCTTATATCGGGTGCGAGTGGCGATAACCATGTTTGGATCCGCGAGGATTCTTCCTCTACTCCTATGTTGATGATGGTGTTATAGCTGTTTAACACATTCCCAACGTTCGTGTTCGAGTCTCCGTGAATATTATTGGTGAGGTTATGGTCGGTACGGGTATTCGAGATTCGAGGCCGGCGAGGATCACCGCTGAGACGCCATCCTTCGTCACCCGCAGGTAATGTACCGGTATTCATAATAGATAAGGTTTGGTGGTAGGTAAAATAAGAGGATACCTGTATGGTGGCTTATGGAAGCTGTTGGTGGACTTGCCCTTCTTTGGGGCGGAGAAAAGTGGGGTTTGCTTTCCTGTTGTAGTCCGTGTTAGCACGTGCCTCAAGAACTCTTCCAGCACAAGTACTCGAGTACCGTAAGTACTGTACTGTGGGGGAGAAATTTGGCTTTACTAACGGTAGTTTGCATATATTAGCTAGCCGCGGATGACTTAGGGAGCGGATAGTGGTTCATGATATGACTTTGCTTGGGAAGGGAAGTGAGGTAGTCTACTGTGGGATTGTGTTAAATGGTGGAGGTGTGTCATGTGTAATACAGGGCTGTTGCTTAGTCTTGGCCGACGGGAGGGCGAGTCTATGAACAAGGCGACGATCCTTCACTTCTCTCACATTTCTCATCACAGAGAAACAGTTTAGGGCCTACTTGTTGAAAATTGGACCACTCCGTTGGCCGACTGTTTCTACTGTGAAAATAGCATTCTCTTCGTTTTGTGACGTAAGGGAAAGGGTTATTTGTGTGGTGAAACGGAACGGATCGGTTATATCCGAACAGGCCCTTAGATGGTCAACGAACGGAACAAAAATGGGGGCAGCGGACGCCACGAGAAGGACCACCTGTGCATAGATAGTCGGACAACCGGGCAAGGTTGGGCTTTCGTTTCGCTTGGATTTTTTCTTTCTGTGAGTTTTCCTTGGATAAGAGGTTTGCCGATTAGCTTAGGAGAGTTGAATTGGTCGAGACTTGTGTGGTTTTTTTTGTTTTCGGGCCGGAGTTTTTTGATAGTGATAATTGTTAGCTCGTACTGTTACAGTTTAAATTTGACTTTCTAAAAACTTGCGATTTTCTTGCTTATCTGCAAATAACTTAGGGCCCGTCTACATAACCGTCTAGTTCTGACATTTTGGTGGGGAAACTAGATGGGGGCGTCTCAACCGACATCCTGTTCCAGTAGACGTGGCAAAACTGTTTACCTACATTTCCACCGTCCAATATTCTCGGTGCTAGACGGTCAAAACCTGACGGAGCTCAACAGGCGTTTTGCAACCACTGTCTATCAACACGACCCATACATCATGCACCCAGTCATCAGAATAGAAACCGATCGGCTCTAATCTTTTTTGCTCAATCAGCAATCTATTCTCCCATAACCCAGGGTGAGTTCAGAGACAAAATTCCTATCCTCCGTTTGTGAGGAGGCGTTCTGGGTCAGTCCAAGATCTCGGTTGTTGAGAGTTGAAAGCTATGGTTGCACACCTCCTGTCGGCTAATCAAAAATTTCACACTAAACTACAAGTATACTGAGGACTAAGCGTAAACTTAAATTCCCCAACTTATTTTTTAGATAATAATAATATTATTACGATACTTTATAACCTAGTTGAAATCTCATTTTATTTATTCTTGCAATCACCTTCGGACCCTTTTCGCACAGGGCTGATGAAATTCTATCTCTTACATACAATAACTCTCGCCTCTTCGATCAACTTCACTCCGCTCTGTGAAATCTTCGTGGCAGTCGCTGCTTCGGTTTTCAACACTGCAAAACTAACGGTTAGGCGAGCGATCGAAGGTGAAGCCAGACAATTTTGGAACATACTCTCAGGCGGTTCTGTGTGCAACAACCAATCGGTAATGGGCCACACGAAGGTCATGCTGGAGTACTGGAGTCGCGGTAGGTGGTAGGGTTGCCCACCGTAATGGGTAAGGCTATTTCCGGATTTATTGGCCAAGCCACAATTATCCAGTACCGTATCCACTGAGCAAATTCGCTATCCCCGTCCCAGGATGTGTTATTTCCGGCCCAGTAAGATATCGTATTGCCTCAGATTTTGGCCTAAACAATGGATTATTGTTCGCTAGTTCAAGTTGGCATGAAACGGCCAATGAGAAATGCTATCTGAAGCCTAATTCCGCTCTCTAACTGGGCCGGATATAACATATCCTGGGACGAGGATAGCGAATTTGATCAGTGGATACGGTATGTCGGCTGTCCCAGATGGTGAGGCTCTTCCCAGTTACACAGGCATTGCATTCATCGATCTACTCTTCAATACTCTGGAAAGGGCTAGTATTCCTCCCTTCTGGGCTCCGGGATTCATACTTAGGAACTAGAAAGTGTTTAGCCAAACTAGTTCATCTTGTGGTGGGATAATCGTAGGTGATGAAGACCTACCCCAGTGGTGGATAGCGAACTGTCGGAGCGAGGGCGCCAAGATGGGAAAATGTATTTCCTTGGCATGGAAGCTGCTGCCTTGATTGGGGCTCTGGTGTGAGATAGTAACACGGATGACCACAAGAAAACCCCGCTTTTCTTTGCTCCAAAGAGAACAAGTCGATGAACCGCTTCGATAAACCAGCATACCGGTGTACTATTGTCTGATCTCCCATCGAACTTTATTTATAATGAATACGGGGCCTGCGGATCACGGAGGATGGAGTCTCAGCGGTGATCCTCGCCAGTATGGCATCTCGAACTCCTGTACCGACCATAACCTGACCAATAATATTCACGGAGACTCGAACACGAACGTTGGGAATGTGTTAAACAGCTATAACACCATCATCAACATAGGAGTAGAGGAAGAATCCTCGCGGATCCAAGCATGGTTATCGCCACTCGCACCCGATATAAGACACCGAGCTATTAGTAATCGTCGGCTTGATGGTATTGGGGATTGGGTTCTACAAAGGAATGAGTTCGGGTCATGGCGCGAGAGTCAAGGCGGTTTACTGGATCCTACGTTGCTTTGTTATGGGGGTCAAGGGGTTGGAAAGACCTTTATAAGGTACAATATTTTCCTAGGACCCGTGGGCAATGCTGATAGGTGGTGAGATTAGTTCTTTGGTGATAGACGCCCTGCGCGAGCAGACCTGTGGAGAGAATGTTGCCGTTTTATCTCTCTATTGCGACTACCAAACTCAGAAAGACCAATCGGCCGTAAACCTTATCGGGAGTCTAATCAGCCAAGTTGCCTTGGGTGCCAGACAGATTCCATCCGAAATTCAACGGGCTTTTGAGCAGAAACAGAGAGGTCGCCAGGCTCTTCGATTATCGGACATGCTGAAATTATTCGTCAAAATAGTCAGTTCTACCGAACGGGTATACATCTGCTTCGATGCTGTGGACGAGTTACTACCGGAGAATCGATCAGAGCTACTACGCGCCTTACGGCAGATTGTTCGGGATGCACCCAACATCCGACTATTTCTTACAGGAAGGCCATATGTTCGAGGGGAACTCGACAAGTATCTCACGAAAGGAGCCTACACCATCCACATTGTGGCCGACCAGGGAGATATTGCAAGATATGTAAGTCGGAGGATGGAGGATGATGATGATGACGGAGATCCGGACTTGATGCCGGATGATCTGAAAAATGATATTTTGAAGACAATTTTGGAAAAGGCTTCGGGGATGTAAGTAGGAGGATCTCTTTTCGGGCTTAGATCATTCATTGACGACCGCAAAGGTTTCTACTTGTTGCATTGAATGTCGATGCAGTTTTGGGTGAGACATCCCTAGCGAAAAGGAAGAAAATGCTCCGGAAGGTGGCGACAACTGGCGTGGACCTGGAAAGTGTGTACGCCCAAACACTGGGACGAATAAAGGGGCAGAAAAGGGACCGATCAAGGCTTGGAATGGAGGTCCTGATGTGGATATCCCGCGCGGAGAGGCCCTTGAGTATCGACGAACTCCGCCATGCCCTGGCTGTCGAACCGGGATCGACGGATCTGGATCCGGAGAACATTTGCCCACAAGATATACTCCTCCGGTCGTGCTTAGGGCTTGTCGTGGTTGACCAGGAAGGGTTGATGGTTCGGCTAGTCCACTACACACTGCAAGAATATCTTAGCCTTCCCGAAGTCCTCCCCCCTGCCCACGGAGCCCTTGCTCTGACATGTTTGGCTTATCTAAATTACAACCAAGTCAAGATGCTTCCTACCGATAAGGTCCCTAGCTTTCGAGACATGCCCTTTCTTCAATATTCTTCTTTGTACTGGGGAATCCACGCAAAAGAAGGTCTCTCGGATAGCGTGAAATCGCTTGTACTGGAGCTGCTAAGCCAGTACGATGCACATATATCTGCTACCTTACTTTTCAACCAAATACAGCCCTACGATTTCCACTTGGTGGCTCACCCTCTATTTACTGGCTTACACTGTGCATCCTATTTTGGAATTGTTGAGGTCGTGGAAGCTCTGGTTGAAACAACAGGCTGTGGTATCAACGAACAGGACTGCGGGGGTTTTACACCGCTCAGGTGGGCGGTTAGCCAGGAGAATGAAGGAGTTGTGAGGCTACTGCTCGCAAGGGACGATGTCGATCCCGACAGCCCAGACAACTGCGGTATAACGCCACTCGGTTTGGCCTCAATAAGTGGGCATTATGCAATGGTGAGACTACTGCTTGCGAATGGCAACGTTAATCCCAACAAGGCGGGCGCCTATGGCTACACACCGCTGGCGCTGGCCTCGGTGAGTGGGGAGGAGGAAATTGTGGAACTTTTGCTAGCAAGGGACGATACCAATCCCGACGAGCCAGGCAAGTTTGGCGAAACTCCCCTCTTATTGGCTTCTATGTGCGGGAATGAGGGGGTGGCGCGGCTACTGCTTGCGAGGGACGATGTGAACCCTGATAGGCCAAACAGTGTTGGCGAAACACCACTTATGTTCGCCTATTCCGGTAAGCATGAGGGGATGGTAAGACTACTACTCGCAAGGCGCAATTTCAATCCCGACCAGCCAGAGAAGTCGGACCAGCGGCCACTCTGGCGGGCTTGTTTCGCTGGGGATGAGGGGATGGTAAGAGAACTGCTCGCAGGGGGCAATGTGAATCCCGACGAGCCAGACAACTGTGGTCGAACACCACTCTGGTGGGCTTCTTTCCGCGGGCATGAGGGGGTGGTGAGATTACTGCTTGCAAGAGGTGATGTCAATCCTGACAAACCAGGTATCAACGGTCGGACGCCCCTCTGGGAGGCTACTAGCAATGGACATGAAGTGGTGACTGGACTACTGCTCGGAAGAGACGATGTTAATCCCAACAACCCGGACATCAATGGCCAGACACCGCTCTGGGTAGCTGCTAGCGCTGGATGTGAGGAGATCGTGAGACTTCTGCTCGGAAGGGACGATGTCAAACCCGACGAGCGGGACAAGTGTGGCCAAACACCCCTCACTTCGGCTTCCACCTTTGGGAGAGAAGGGGTGGTGGGACTTCTGCTTGCAAGGGAGGATGTCGATCCCGACGCACTGGAAGACTCTGGTGAGACGCCACTCTTGAGAGCTTCGAGGTATGGGCAGGAGGGGGTGGTGAGGCTACTGCTCGCAAGGGGCGAGGTCAATCCCAACAAGCAAAACACGCAGGGCCAAACACCACTCTGGTTGGCTTGTCGCGAGATGCATGAGGGGGTGGTGAGACTGCTACTCGCAAGAGATGATGTCAGTCCCGACAAGCCTGATATCCATGGTGTAACGCCACTCTGGTGGGCGTCTTGCCATGGGCATGAGGGGATAGCGAGACTACTGCTTGCAAGGGACGATGTCGGCCCCAGTATTCCAGACAACCAAGGCCAAACCCCACTTGATGTAGCTTCTAGAGGCGGGTACATGAAAATTGTAGCTCTTCTCCAATCTCGGACAACTGCAATCTCTAACCTGGAGTAAGCTCAAAGAGAGGTTTTCAAACCGGCCTTCACCGCACACACAAATCCACATTGTCTTTGCCAGAGTACCCATATCGATACCGGCGGTTAGCATAGCTTCCTTCCTCACCCCGAGCCCCCTTACTGCCCCCTAGTTTATTCATTACCGCCCCTTGGACACCTTGTATTCTTACTTTTCGGGTTTTCCCCGGCGCACATATTCGAATTTCGGCCACTTAGGGAAAAACAATTTATCATACACCATATACATACCCAATATTCTCAGTCTTTTTCTCCCCCTGGCGGTTGGGATAAGGGGTGATGCTGGCGTATTGAGATGCTGTAGGTCACTGGTCGGGATGTTACCGCTTAGAAAGTGTTTGTTTTTTATACATATAGATCCCTTCCGGTGCATGATAATATTATTATACTTTATCTTCTACGGTTTTCAGTAGAATATATGCCTTGCCTGCCCACTATGAACAGAGCCTAGCATACGGTAGTGCGCAAGAGTGGGAGGGAGCAGGGTTCCGAATGGTCGGCGATAGACTGGACTGGACTGGGTAGTATAGTCGAAAATCGGTCTAGTCCTATGAGAGATTTCAGACTGACCGGGCAGTCAAGGTTCAGGACTGGACGGCTTGGGGATT
>Ga0307513_10011981_pt1 | contig 10737 bp, 10 predicted proteins | sample 15_EM_MG_FD_202174 | JGI IMG/M metagenome (GOLD analysis project Ga0307513, IMG submission 202174) | Populus trichocarpa ectomycorrhiza microbial communities from riparian zone in the Pacific Northwest, United States - 15_EM | ecosystem: Host-associated > Plants > Roots > Unclassified | place...
GAGTCCCCAGAAGAGTGCACCAACGAAGAAACCAAGGGCCATTGCGAGGGAGAGAAGTGGAGGGTTGAATTGGTATTCGGCTAGTACAGGATAAAGGATGTTTCCAACGAGGGCCTTACACGGGGATTAGAGCCTTCCTGCACCTCATAAGTAGAAATGGAACGTACAAACGCTCCACTATCACTGAACAACACATTCAGAATAGAATTTTAAACAGATGCTTAAGGGACAACGTACGCAACCCAACCAAAACCCGCCACCGCGAACAGATACCACTGACGAAAAGTTCGAAATTTGTCAAAAGAAAATATTGGCAACTGACCTGGTATTTCCCCATACCAATCTCCTGGATTGCTTTGTTGAGAACATGGGCTTTGGCTTGGTAGACTGGATCTACGGTCTCGTCAGAAAACAGGTCGACATGGGTTGGGTCGCTGTACGAGCTGCCGAGGCTAGGGGGGTTCTCTTTTTCCATCTCCGGGTGGGACATGGGGAATGAACATTGAAAACAATATATAATTTGATCAACGGCCCGAGCCTTGATCATAATAGACTTCGTTTCACACCTCGGAGGCGATTCGCTAAAGGGATTGCCTACAGTCGGGTTCCGAGGCCGTAAGCACTCTTTCTGAACCACTGTAATACCTCTTGTGACAAAACCCGAACAAAAAGGAACATTCTCCGATATTGGGACTGTTATCGGTATTGTTTTGCTGGAGCCGGCAGACAGTCGTAAACCTAAAGAATTCACCATTTTTGAAGGATTTTCATGCAAATCATTTCGGCAGCAATCCGTTGAACGGAGCCGAAATTTATGTAATGTAGAGTTCACCCTGCAGGCCTTCGGCGTCGCTTGGCGTTAACTTTGCGATGTCGCGGGAAATTTTCAGCGGGCTTGTTACGCCGTTTAATGCTGGGGTTCATGGAGAGACCCTACAATGCATTATTCTGATTTTGTACCTCACAAGGTGGCTCTATTCTACTGGTGTAATCTATTCCTTGTGGACAGATGGGGGTGCGCTGTCTTCAATGTCTGAATGGGTCATGAGGAGGAAATGGCTAACGTCTTGCTGGATTCCACTCCCAAAACTGACGTCATGAAAACAAGTCCCCATTTATATCCCAGAGCTGCGGTCGGCGCTATCGTGGGTGATGGTGAGTCATGCGCTATGACCCACTGGCATGCTTCGGATGACAAAAACTCTGGAACTCCTTTGAATCGTCGTATCTCAGACATCAATTTTGCGAACCCAATCCATGAGACTATTTGATTCGAGTCCCAAGTATGTACATTACAGAGTGGATCCGATTGCAAAGATTCCGTGTCGATTTCAACATTCCTGACCCATTCTTGTATAAATACAAGTGAGGACTGAACCAAAATCGCAGACTCGGAAAACATCATTACAAAATTGACCAACAGGAAATCAAATACAAGCCATAGTGAATCATTCTAATACATCCAAAATACAATATTACACTGTGGACAACGTGGGAGCACTGCTAGGCGATAGCCTGTCTTAGAGATTCACTTCAGATTCCACCGGCTTCAACAAAGGGTCATCGCCAAGTACATCATTGATCGTCCACCGCGTAGTACGCGGCTCAGATTTCTTGAATTGTATACCGTCGCCTTCAGGGATATCCCACTGGTCAGCTTCGGGATTCGACATTTGCAAATGTCGAATCCCATTCCCCAAGATGGAGCAGGAAACGCGCGGTCATTAATCTAGAGAGACTAGAAGATAAAACGTGCCCGTTTAGCTTGTGGAAGGTTGACATAATTTTTGATCCAGATCGTCAAAGCATCCGAAAGCCAACGGCTGTTCGACGAACACTCCAACAAACGCTCATCATGGGGTTGGTTAGAGGAAGAATTCCCATTATGAATGTGCCAAAGCACACCTCTCATCAACCAATTAACGAGATAGTGACCCCGCCTCACCTCTTCTCTACTTCCCGGGTGTTGAAGAAGAACCATAGTAAGCATTGTCAAAAGGCATGTGCTCCAGGATCCATCTTTTTCATTGTTCCTTGGTCATATATCATCATAATTCGTTCGTTCACTTTTATCCCTTTGTTCTATTCCTTTCCAACCTACTCCATACTTTGATTTGCACTGGATATGGGCTATTGCCGCTATTGATTCCTCAAATTCATTCAAATAGCATTGTGCCCAATCTTTCTGTTTTCAGGCGATTTGATTCATGTATGCGCATCTGCTACTACTGCAACGTCGATACTATCCTCTGCTGCTACACACGTCAATATCTATGATACTAACAATACGACCACAGCCGTCTGTGCTCTCAACATCCCCTTCCAGCGTCCCGCCAGCGACTTTGTGCCCAGTGTGGCTCTATTGTGACGCTATGCAGCAATATCATGGTTCCAAGGATGATGTGTAGAACTGCCTGGTCAAGGTAATTTCTTCATTCGTCCTGGCGTCTCCTCCTCTTCCGTCTTTAATACTTTTCTACTACCTCTTCCGAACATCGCCCATCCCAATTTTGCTTTGAAGCGCAGCATCATCGAAGCGCTTTTTGTTTACCTCTGCTCTATCCTATCTTCAGTGCAATCCACTTCGCTTTCCTCACTCCACCACTCCGTCTGCTACCCACTGTAATGCAAAATCTAACAAATGGCTTCGTTTTTTTCATAGGTGCTTCCTTGGGGACTCTGATGACGACGGATGTCAGTGGGAGTGGGATTACCCAGCCAGATTGTGAATGATCAAGGACTAGGACGGTGGTCATATTTGACAAAAGTCTGTTCTTGCGGTGTTGCTCTCAGGATTCATCTTTTGCTCATTTCCCCTTGCTTTCCTTGGTCATAGACCATTCCTTTTTATTTCGTCTTTCATTCATACTTTTCCAAATGCGCTTTGGATCTTTTCTTATTCCAACCCCCACCTTTCTTGAAGGCTTTTTCCTCCTCGCAAGTCACCGATCATTGAAGATCATTCAAGTTATCCTAACTCAATACGTCTGCTTGTTTGGACAATTCGAAACCTCGAATCTATGCACATGCGTCCGAACTGGCAATGCCTGATGCGTGATATCAACCTTTACTTCTTCCTCTATATCAACATGTACGTAGTCTACGATAATAACACGACCATGACTGTCCCCGAGCCCATTCCCAATTGCGATCCTTATATTTTGAAGTCAAAGCCCGAGCTCTTCCAGTGTCCCGAAGCCGACCCTGGTGGTTGGGTGATGACCGGTAGGTGTTCTACTTCGACACGGGTGATATTATGCCTGTAATACCACACCACAAGAATGATATGTGAGTTACCTTTGCGGATGCGATATGGAAGAGGGCGAGGGGTAACGCCTGGATAATAGGCTGTGTTTGGTTCAACACCCGAACCAACTGTCGGATATTGTGACAACCGTTCGATTTACAACTTGAATGTTGAGAGTATAAAGAAAGGGCAGTGGCGTGACCATGCATGGATGCACACACAAGTTATATGGTCATGCACGAGCAGTGGCGGACAATCAACACGCGCACCATAAGTCCTACTGAAGTCGGAAGCTTTACGCGAATCTTAGGCACATTACGCGACACCTGACCAATAGAAAACGGAGAATTTCAACTTTCCGCACAGTGCATAGTCGATATACCGCTATACCGAAGGACTTTAGTGTCTAAGAGAGGTTCATCAGGTTGGGAAATATGAGAACTAAGGGGTGATCTCGTTTCTTGTCTATCTGACCCAAAATCCCGTAATAATTAACTAAGATTTTTCTTTCCTTTTATTTTCGTATATATCTGTTACAATCCTAATGTACACTGTACACGGGGGTATATTTGAAGGCGTCCTGAGCCACATTCTCCTAGAAATTAGAATGATGTGGGAAGTGTAACGGCAGATAAAAAAATGAATAACGTACATCCAAACATACAGACGGCTATATGTAACATCAGGAGATTCAGCACTGGATCCGTGTTATAATGACATAGTACGACCTACAGTTGTTAAAAAGCCACTTGGGAGCATGCCCTTGATTATTTCGACAGCATGAAACTACCGAGAACAGCTCAGCCTTGGATTCAAGTTCAAATCACAATGTCAAATTCCAAAACTTACCATATGCGATTTGGTACTCTGTCCCATCCACGAAAAATATCAGGATTCCAGACTTGCATGAGAGGGTATACGTGGTAGTCACCGAAAATAAACTGGACCATTGAAATAAAATGTTTGAAGAATCCTTGGAAAGCCTGCATCAGTCATTGCGGAATATGTCACGTTGATGTAATAGCAAATACCGGCGGAGTGTCATATGTGTTATGGTTGTGAATTATCGTCATATCACCCCCGACATTGTGTATGACTGTGCCTCGCATCGAAATGTTTTGAGCATTGGAGAACATGCATACCTTGAAACCGCATTTGGTGAGGGTGACATGCAAGAGGAAAATAAGGGCGTACATTCCTCGGATTATTATTTTGGATATCTGCATCCATGTTGTCACCTTCACTTTGAGAAACGGGTGCCTCGTGCTACAAAAAAGAGGGTCAAAGTTAGAGAAGAGGGTCAAAGGTAATTACACACAAGCGGAGTACGTTGAGTTTTGAGGGAGCCGCTGAAGACGGAGGGATCGCTCTCAGCGGCCTGGGCGATGTAGCGTCGATTTTCCGGGACCGATAAGCATGATTGGTGCGCGAAGGTGGACATGGGTGCTTTTCCGTGTCATTTCGGGAACTCCTGGAATGCCTTTGATGCCCTCTGATGCACTGCCTCACTGTCAGTGTGTTGTTTAGGCCTGTTTATAATAACCTGAAATTTCCTAGAAAGGATGGAATGGATTTTTCGGCAATTCCATTGTTGTCGTACATGTGATGGCATTGCACCACATTTGGCAGCCAGCACCTGTTATGTATGACATCATCCTGGTTCTTGACGAAAACGGTTTTCAGGTGCGATAGCAGATGCAGCGGCACTGAGTCTGCAACGACCGCATTATTTTGCCGGGAGGTTGTTAAAATTTTGCTGAAGTCATGCGACCCCTCTCTCTGGAACAGCAAAATGTGACTTGGTAAAATTCAAACAACCTGCTGTAACATTTTACCTCCTTGTCAAAATAGTCTGACCCCGGCAGTGCAGCCATAGTGGTCATATTTCTATATCAATAGATGGTAGGTACCTAACATACTTCATAAATCCACAGCGGCACTTGCCCAGTGCCCACCACCCAAAAAAAAAAAAAGAGTAAAAAAGAGTATTGCCGTGGTGCCGGAGTTGGTTAGGATTAGTAGTAGGGTCCTTTGGGTGAGCGGGTAGAGTGGATGACATGCTGAGGGTGCCGGAATCAGCCGGATGGGGGGGCGGGGGTGTATAATAGGGCGGGGCTGTTGAGCAGGGGTTGGGGCACTAGTAAATACATGTAAACAATGCCAGAAACAGTGGTCGGGTGGTGCGCTCGCTGCTGGGCTTGTCGGGGGGGAATTGGGGGCAGGAATTTTTATATTTGGGAAGGAATGACATATTATAAGTATAGGATATATGAAGAGTATTTATATTTATATCCCCAACGAAGGCTGCCTTCCTTGGGTTTGTACATAGTTACACCAAATATAACGTACAAAAAAGAGAGAGAAAAAGAGCAGAGTCAGGTGGCTCCGAGTCTGCTCCGATACCTATTCATCGTTGTCTCGTTGGACGTCGGCGTTGGGCCCTCCATTCCCGCGAGTCATTTGACGTCGGCGATGGGTCCTCCATTCCTCATGTCATTTGACTTGCAGGTGTTGGAATTACTGCGCCACCTTGTCGTTCTAAACACAGAGACGGTCAGGGAGGTTGGCCGCCTGGTCGTCGCGGGTTTGCCGTGGGTTTGCCGCATTCTTGGATTGTTGGTGGGGGTCCAGCCCTTTGCGTCGTGGACAGCTCCGATTCCCAGGCATGGGTATCCACCCCCTGTGTCATCGTTGGGCCGCATCGTGGTTGATGGTGTCGTTTGCGCTGTGGTTGGGGCTCGATTCCTCGGAGTATATACGAGAATAGTGGTAGTGGGATAGTACAAATATATTACTGATAGTGGGATAGGCTTACCGTTAGTGGGATTGGCAAGGTGGCGGCTATTTATAACTCCGCGTACCAGGCGATCAATATCGATCAATGTTTGACGCCGCATGTGTCAGACCCTTTTCTTTTCTCCCACCACTATCTCCTTCTCACTCCCCACCGACTCCAGCAACGTCACGCACGATACCGCCCACCTCACCCTTCTGAACCCACAAACCAGCCCACAGGACCAAGTGAAACCCCAGCAGGAGACCGCGGGAATGCACGACCCACGAAACACCATGGCCACATGAACATGCACCCTGTGACAAGAACCTGCCGCGTCTCTGTGCTCGACCACCAAACATCTCCGAAAACTGACACTCAGCAGAGTCAGCACGCCCAAGATGACAAGAGACGACAACAGGAGCTAAGCATGCAAACGGCCCTGTGCTCACGCTGCTGTGCCTCACCCCTTCGCACCTTTCGGGTAGGCGTCATCCGCATCTGCGTAGTAAATAGTTAGTTAACTTCTTACGATACCTTATGTAGTACGTACATTTCGAATAATTTTTTTTTCACCTGAGCTTTATGCAACTTCGTAGACTTTTATGAGGCAGTCCCGAATCAAAGAGAATTACTGAGATGCATGCTACTTGGCGATGGATAGGACATCCCACTAATGGAAATAATCTCTCACTAAACGACATTCTAATCCCACTATTGAATGTACAATCCCACTTTTCACCATAAATGCACAATCCCACTACCACTAATCTCGTCATCACCCATTCCTCGCGCTGTCATTGCACCTCCTTGGCGTTGTCTTAGGCCCTGGCATAGTCGTCGTATCGGTGACGAGGCGGGTGGTGGGTGCTATGTGGGTATAAAAGTCGTTAGCGGCTGGTTGAGGAGGGAGAAAACGAACCACGACTTTCATCGTGGTTCGTTTTCGGGACGCACTGGCCGGGCCTCCCACTGTCTGGGTCCCCCCTGTTGTTTCTCCCTCCCCAAACCCTTCGTCGAGCGAGAACGAGCCGCCCATATCCCTCTGGAAAGGGGAGGGCCGGGTGCGAATGGATTCCGTCCGTTGCGCTTGATGGGGGTGTTGGTGATCGGACCCACATCCCTCAAGAGAGGGGAGGGACTCATCAACGGGAGGATGTGTGTGTTTGGGAGGTGGCTGGTAGTGGCGGGATGAGAGAGGACGAGGCGGTCAGTTGGATAGAACAAACGAAAAACGAAGAAAACGAACCACAATGTTCATCGTGGCTCGTTTTGGTGACGCACATCATGGTCCTCCCATTTCCTGCGTCCCCCCTCGTGAATCTCCCTCCCCCATTCCCCCATCGAGCGAGTTTGAGCCGCCCACATCCCTCTGGAAAGGGGAGGGGCGGATGCAACGAGGTTCGCGGTTCCGGATGTGCCGAGGCGCTTGTATGTGAACCCACATCCCTCAAGGGAGGGGAGGGGCTCATTGCCGGGCTGTCGCGTCTGGTTGGGGGCCGATCGAGGTCGCTGCGGCTCGAGCGATCTTGTTCAAGGTTAGAGTTGAGTGAAGGTGTCGATGAAGTCCCTGTTTCTGCGAGCGTGAAGGAGACCGGAGCTATCCCTGATGGCTACACCGTCGGTTAGTCCAAGTCTTTCAACTCAGGCAAAACGCCCTACCTGGATGCTGATGTGAAAGACTACATGCGGCAAGCCAAGAATATTGAAGCTTGAGGAAACGGCGAAGAAGGTCGATGGGGTGTTGTGAAGCGCTGCATGTACATAATTAGAGCAACTAAATCGTTCTGTCTACTTAGACGATTCGATTCGAAAATATGCGCAAGCACGCCAACCATGTACGTCATCTACACGAATAGCATGTACACCATCGCCATCCCTGGACTCGATCCCAACCCTGATCCTAATAATAGATAAATCCCAAGCTCTTCCAGTGTCCCGAGCAACTCAGTGGCCGTATTCTGGTAGATGGTATTCTAATTCGACATGGAAAATGCTATGGAGCCTTAAATTATCATGGTTCCAAGGATGGCGCTAATAATTCGCCCCTTCCAGAGTCTTGAACCACTACACTTGGAGGCTGGCCAGCTCACAGTCGCATACGGGCGAAAATTATGACTTATTGCTTATATAGATCTAACTGTTTCTAACCATGCGCGGCTGACGAATAATCTGTGAAGAGAGAAAGTGTCCCCGATGGTCTTATGTAACTCCGTTTCTGATGTAGGCTGCTTGTTCCAAGTGGTAATGCTCGCTTTTACCCTTCATGCGCATGTCCTTGGCGGAATTTAGAAGACACGCGCAGTGTGGGAATAAACAGATATTAAGGTGTTGTACAGAGGAAGAAAACGGGGCACTTTAAACTATTCAACGGCATGTTCGGGTAATCCTCTCTACCTAATGATGTGAAAATCGGCCACTCCTTTCAATGCTCTGTACGTCATCGATGGCTCTCCCTGTAACGAGGGTAAATATTAAACAAAAATACAAATCAAAGTTATGGATTTGATTCACCTCAATAGGATCACTCAACATTCGCCTGAGGAGTAGAGTTCAACGTGGAGCTAGTCCCGGGGAAGCAGCTGTGTGACCGAACCTGAGTTGGCTGTTTGGACTGCAGTGGGTGGGCTGCTTATAGGTATAACTCGAAAGGGAACGCATGTAAATTTTGGGTTCAAGGAAGAACTCCCGGTGCGAGAGCAGACAAGATCAGAAATCGGCGCGAGAGAGGGGACTGAGAAAGCAATCCATCGAGCAACCCCATGCCCACTCTGAAAAACCACTCGCGCCAGACGATGGCGGCTAACGCTCGCTCACCGTTCATTAAGGCGCCGGGAAGCTCCTGATAATTGGTGTCCGCGAAATTGGCTATTTGAGGCCCAAAAATCGTCAAATATTTGTCCACAAATTTGGCTATCTGAGGCGAGTTTTGGCAGATCTCTGTCCGAAAGTTTGGCTATTTGAGAGCCGATTTTTCCTAAGTTAGGAAAAATTAACGGAACTCTCAGCGGACCATTTTAGAAAATCACGTGGTATCCTCTGTCCGAATTTGACTATGGTGCGGGCCACCTATAGATACTTTGGAACAGTGGCTGTGCAGTGGCTGTGCAGTGGCCAACTCGGTGGCGAAATTTTCGAAAAGCAAGAATCTCACCTTTTCCATGGCTCATGGTTCCAAAACGCCAAAATATCTTCTGAACACCACACACAGGGCTTACTCATCTGACCTAAGTGCCAGAGATTCTCAGAAACGGGTCAAAGACTTCAGTTCTCTCAAATATACCTCTTACAGACACGTTCCCAAGGTCAATTTGATGTTTAGAATCTTAGATTATTTTTAGATTAGATTAGATTAGGACCCTTAATATCCTTTTTGGGACGGTGGCCAAGTCGGGCAAATATCAGAATTAATAACTCGCTCAGTTTTTATCGGATCGCTTATCCCTCTAGCCGTTTTTTTCTTACTGTGAAAAGGAAGCGTTTGGCTAGAGGGATAAGAAAAATACCCTTTTTTGAGCAATTGATTTCAGCTGTACAAAAGTAGCGGCCTATAGGTGGCCTGCACCATATTTGACAAATATTTGAGGGCAATTTCACCAAACATCAGGAGCTTCCCGGGGCCTGTTCATTAACGTTCAACGTGTGGGAACTGTGGCGAGCCGATTGGATTAGATCGGTACACGTGGTCTGTAAATAGCCACATCCGCAACCACAATTGAACCTTGCTCCTGTCCATCATGCGTGCCCAGCAGATCGGCCGTCTCCACCGTCTTCAGAAGTACCCATTTGTTCGGGCCATCCATAGGTGCCAGTGGCAGTCTAATGACAAAAAAAAATGGCCAAGCTGAGCCCGTCTCCTTTCTTTCCATCTTCAACACGCTCACCATGCGACACGTTCGTCGCATTCGTTGATGAATCAGAGCCCCATAAATGTGCTACTCGTTCGCTTGCACTCTATGCACTCATTAATTTTCCGTCCTTATGCCTCAGGCCTCAACGACGTCCACCTCACTCTTTCTTCTTTCCCACTGCTCTTCTACTGTCCACCAAGACACCAAAGGCTGACGAATGGCTGTTTCTACAGAATCTTTGCTGGTGGGTTTTCACTGTGACGACGAGGATTTTAGTGATAGTTGGTGTAAGGGTTGGACATGATCGATGATCAATGAGGGAGGGTCGATGTTTGCAAAAGGCCCCAAAAGTACGTGTCCTATCTGAGTTCTCCCTTTTCCAGTTTCTTTCATTTTAATTTTCCCCATGATCATGGATTATTTAGTTTGCTATCTCGTTTCTCCGGGCTATACACTGGCACCCCGTTCACCTTTGTCCATTTCCATCGGAAAATTTCCAGCGATTTTCCGACCAGTCATTCTGTATTTTTTGTATCATTAAAGCGCCAAAAATTCATAATCCATGTCCACTCAATACTTACCGCTTCCGTTTTACTGTCTTTCTCCCTTCAAATCACCACATCTTAAATGGTTATTTTGCTAACCTAATCCTTTTACCCACCTAGCTCTATTTCGTATTTCAATCCAGGCACACACGTTGAGCCAGCTGCTGCCTCTATTTCAACCCCCGCTGCTCTTTGACGTCGCCCCTCGCTTCTCCAGCGAACCAGCAACGAATAGGATGCCACTACTTGGAGCACTGCTGGAGCGGTCGAGCCTTTGATCGTGAGTGTTGCTCAGCATACCCATTCCTCCCATCCCGTTTC
>Ga0307513_10011983_pt1 | contig 10737 bp, 13 predicted proteins | sample 15_EM_MG_FD_202174 | JGI IMG/M metagenome (GOLD analysis project Ga0307513, IMG submission 202174) | Populus trichocarpa ectomycorrhiza microbial communities from riparian zone in the Pacific Northwest, United States - 15_EM | ecosystem: Host-associated > Plants > Roots > Unclassified | place...
CCACTTATGCCGGCTGGAGGCCGCTTTTTCTTTCCCAGGGTCCATACCCTCACATCTAAAACACGGTCAACACGAAGCCAAGCCTCAGGAATACAGTCTTCGGCGTCAGGCAAGGCCGTAGGAGGTTTTGGGTCGCCATCCTCAACATAAACGCGGTGCTTCACACCCTCCTCTCCTTCTTTCGACCTGATGATTCTTGTATGTTCCAGCTGGACCTTTGGACCTTTGCCGTCTAAGAAGTTCCTGAGCTTGCCTTGAGCCCTCGCTAGCAGCCAAAGATGCGGGACCCAAGAAGTCCGACGATAGCTTTTGCCTACCCACTTGACAAGGTATTCGCGCGGGAGGGTATCGCGATAGTACGGTTCGTCAGGGTTAACTTCCTTGGCATCTGGAGGATACGGGCGCCATGCGATGATCTTGTCAACAGTCGAAGGGAACGAGGAGCAGTCACTGCAAACCCAGCCTTTGTCCTCCTGGTAAGCTCGAGCGATTTCAACAAGGGTAGATTCTTCAATGAACGGATTCTCGAGATGGTGATAGTGAGCACCACGTTTGCAGGATCCGCAGCGGAAGAGAAGTTGCCGTTTGTCCTTGGTTTTAACTTCCTCTTGCACCTCATTCTCGGAATCAAGCCCCGTCCGCTGGCTATCAGTGGTAGGGAACTCAGGATCCCGGGCACTTTGAGAGCTATTTTGTATAGTAGACGCACTTGCTGGTTGGTGGCAAACCATGCATATACCGCCCTTTGCGCAATGAGGGCACACGACTTCGGTGGTATCATAAGGCGAGAGTCCCTGCCACTTTGGTGCATCATGCGCTTGGCGTTTTCGAACAGCTCTTATGATATCCGTGCGGCTCTGAGGCGGCAAGCAGTTCCAGTGGTAGGCAAGGGGGCACTGGAGGCTGAGAATAGGTCAGTGACGGATTTGAAAACTACATTGAAGTACGACTAACCATCTAACCCAGCCACCCAACCTCTCGAATGTAGCCTCTCCGTCACTTGATTCCAGCAGGTCTGCATTAGGGTCGCTTCTCGCCCGCTTCTTCCTCCCTTTCTTACTCTTCCGTGTCCAACCTGAGAGCAAGACGTGCGCGGCGGCGCGACCGCACTTTTCGCAAGTGTCACGATGTGCACGCAAAGGGGCCGTCTCTTCGTCAGAGTCGTACATCTGCTCCACTTCCCTTACGATTCCGTAAGCCGGCTGGACGGTACGCGGGGGACGCTTGATTCGTATACCGGTGAACTTTGGTAGCTCCTCGTCGGACTCATCTTGGGAGGTGATGTCGATATACACGCGGTCCCCCTGACGAGCAGATAACCTAGTGGCTCTTGTTTGCCTTAGCCTCCTTGGACTAAACCAATCGTCGATAAACCTTGGTTTTGCGACGCGCCTGCGACCATCTGCAGGGTGAAGACCTTAGTCACGGCCAAATAAAGTGTTTAATGGGCTTACCGCGTCCACTGGAGTCTGCTTCATAATCTTCACTTTCGTCCGACTGTGTAATGATAGCCTCGAAGTCGGTCTCCGTTTCAGCGGGGATGCTGGCGCTGCTTATGCTGGATCTTGCTGTTCCCGTCGCGCGAGCGATTTTCACTCTTGACTTCTCATGAATATTTGGAGCATTGAGATCGAAAGGGCCCAGGATTCCATTCGCCTTCTCGTTTCCTATAAATTCAAAAACGCGTTAGGCTCTAGGAGAAAGAAAGACGAACTATATCACGAAACAGTAATATGTAATGTACGTTCAACTCACTGTAGGCTTCCACGAGGTCATTATGATGCCTAGCAAACTCTGCAGCAGGAAACTACAAATTACTCCGAGTCAGCGAACTAGGGCATGCGACAGAGTAAACCCTGTCATATTCACACACCATTCTTATCAGGTTATCCTCAAATAGTGCAAAGAAGTGGCGAATGCGATTGATGCGGTACTCGCCAACAACCTCCACGGGCTGACCACGCTCCTCAACATCAGTATCTTCGTCGTCACTGGAGATAACCGAAGACTCTATTTCTCTTCGCGTAGGAGAACGAGGAGGAACCGCGACATAAAGAAAACGACCTCTCGGGCGAGGGACGAACGCGTTGGATTCATCGTCTTTCGCGTCGCTTTGAACAGATATATGTTCATGCTCGGTTAGGAGAGCATCAACCTTCACGTTCGACGCGACAGAATGCGATCGACTGCGCGCCCCGGACATGGTAAGGGTCCAAGGTTATAAAGAAAGTGTGGTTGACCCCCGGCCACACGTTCACCCTAACATGCGGTACTCTTATTACTGTTCCTTCTAGAAACCGAAAACCTTCTCGCCACCAAATGCTTTATTAACTAAGCCAGCAAGCCTGCGCGTACCACCCGCCTTACTTCTGAGGCAAGGGTCATAATTAGGACTTTTGTCTCATTACAGGTTGAGACGGCGAGGCTGCTCCACCCGAAAATTGAAGAGCCAATTCCTAATTATTTCTTTCCCGCCCTGCAGGAACCTAACTCGAAGCAAGCGTCACAAGGCTTTAGAAGTCCCGAAGAATGATACGGAAGTACAGTCCAATCAACTCCTGGCCCAATGTGTAAGTTCCTGCTCGGCTCTCGACGCACCACAGTTCCCTCGGATATAGTCTTCTCGCTTGATTTCCTCGTTCTACCCTTATTTCTGCTTTGTAGTACATGTCCTCGTGACTTGTCCACCTACAGATGTTAGAGTTCTGGTTGCGCTGCCTGCTAGTCCGCCCTACCTCTAAGACACATAATGCACTGGACCCCTAATGCTCATTTCACTTGATCTCCATTGTATTTGCCTTTCTAATCCGCGACGTATTGGAGTGTTTCTGTTGGACCCCATACTCTTATTCCACGCGAATTTTATTACCTCCAGCAAGGAGTTACGACCAGCTCCATATTTCGCATATCAGGCATCGCCCTTAGCATTGCACAACTTACAGCCAGTAAATCCACTCCTATTTTATTTTATATTTTATATATATATATACTTATTATTTTGGGTAATCCAATAAGATCTAATCTATGTTACACGATTAATCTATATTGCTAATGGACCCTCGTTGCTCCCTAAATGTCCGTAGGAATTAGACGCGGTCTAGTAGTGCATTTGTAGTGGTACTTTGGTGGTTTGGTTTTTTTTTCTAGTTGCTCGAAAGCAAAGCCCATTGAGCTAACGTCTCATTTGTCTCTCTTAGACTGGTGCAATATCTCCGTAAATATGCTTGAATCGTCCAATTTGTTGAGATGGGTGAGCGTAATGGAGAATGATGTTTTCGTCAGCAAATAGTTTGGTGAGGTGGTATCTTTCGTGAGTGTAGTGTGGGTAGGTGAATATAAGGTGATGGATATCTTCAGTTGCACGTATGCAGGTGATCTGTGGGCAGTACGGCGTGTCGCTTTTTGTATCCTGTGGAGGTACTCGTTGATAGGAAGATGACCTACCACTCCACTTATGCATGCTCAGCCGCGCAATTCCTTGATCTCCTAGCTCCCCCACTCTTCTAATGGCGTCATTATTACATACACGAGTTCATGCGCACAAAGTCGACATTAAGGTTCCGTTCGGTTTGTGGCAAAACAAAATCGCATGGGGACCTTAAGTACAGTATAAGACGCCAGATGACACCTCATAGGCTTACTGCGCCTGCTTGTTGTCGTTCGATGGGGCCCGTGCGACCAATTAAGAGTTTGTACATTGGACCGAAACAATCTCGCTATGTCCATCTGAGAATGTGGTAGAATCTACTGACCATGGGTCGTCCAGAGCCGTAAACTGGCAGCTCTACACCCACCCCTGGACTCGACCACACGGTTAGACATGAGGGGAAACGGCGAAGGTGTAGAGAACATTGAGGAGGTAGAGAGGATTCCAGGAACGGAATTTGGAGGGCTTCCCAGTGCCGAGAAGGTTCTTCCGGTCAACGAAGAATCTCGGGATCTAGAGACCGAGATCATTCTCGACGTCGCGTTCACCCATTAAGGACCTGCACACTCCACTCATTTCCTCTCGCGACACAAATGCTCTCTCGGCCTCCTTCCATCATTGGAAGCCTTTCTGCACGGGTTACCAGACGACAACATAGAACAAACGCATGGCCACTCTCACGATGGGGGGGACTAAGGGGTACCTGTCTGAGCGTTGGTGGCCTTTCTTTTGTTCTGGGCCTCTTAGGTGCGACCTGCCTATTTGTACGCCACCAACCGCCAAAAAGCAAGTGATAAACGCTTGAAAGGACTGTCTGCTTACCGCTATTCTCCTACCACACGGCTCTTCCTCAGAAATATAACCATAGTACCCATTCCAAAAATGAAGACAGAAGCGGCTCTCTGTGTGACTTGAATCGTGCCAAGGCAGAACTTCTGGTGGCTTCGTACATTGTAAACACTTAAGTAAATACGCTTGACTCAAACTGAATCCAAGGAGTCCTCACAAGTAGCTCAGGCTTCATCAAAAGAGCGTGAATAACCGACCGACAATCGGCAAATTTGGGATCAAAATCCAGGAGGCGCCCTCCAAGTTGGAGATTCTGCAGAAACACATCTTCTCGGACACCACGGAACCCAATACGACCGACACACCAGACGGAATCAGTGATATGTGGTTCCTCTCATCTACCGTAAGTCCCGAACTTGGCCACGATCCGACTGCTTGGAGCGGCTTGAAGGGGTTTCGAGGGATGAGCATTAGTTGGTCGAATCTTATGCCTCAGCACCACCTCGTACGGAAGGGAACGAGTGCTCCACCTCTGGTGGTGGTCAATAAATTTAGTCTATACACAGGATGAAATCGCTTGGAATGTGGCAGCTCCAGCACTATCAACAGATTTCTACAGACGTGTTATGAGGTGAGGGTCGTCAAGAAGGCGTACGTTCAACATTAGGCCTTGAAACGACTTTCGGCATCGTCTATCGACAGGGCCTGAACTAGCCAGGAAAAGAAAGGGAAAGAGACCAAGCGTGTACGAATCGGGTGGGTTTCGATTGGAGGTGGGAGGGATCAAATTGTCACCAAGGAAAGAATGTCCCGACCAACTGCGTTCAAGATGATCAGAGGCGGTGAAAGTGCGGAGTGGGCGGTAATGGGTTGGGTATCTTCGGACAGTAGGGACAAAGTGGCGTAGTGATAGAGTTTCGATTCTGAACAGTAAATGAACGTTCCGAGATAGATGATTTAGCACGCGGTGTGGAGTTCGTGATTCCTCTTCGTCTTCTCTCTACATCATCCCTCCTCAACCAAAGGGGATGAGGGTAGGGGGAGAGACAGAGTACCATGCTGGTGATAGGTAGGAGGGGGCTTGTTCCGGGCGGGAATGGACTTCGTGAACATGCGCGGTTTGATGGATGCAGATAGGAGTAGGTGGATGGGTAATGGGTGTATGATATTGATAAAGAGCTGAGACAACCGTAGACGAGTGTATATACCGGTAAGCGTAACCGCGCGAGTGCGATGCGCCCACACGCCGGGGGCGCCTCTCGGCCGAAAGGACCGCACCATTTAGCACTGGCCCAATAGCCTATTTTTTGGCATAGTCTGTCGATAATCGTCCTTTTTGGGAATCATCAGCTTGCATGTGAAGTCGTAGAAACGACGGACGTACCTCCCAAGTCGTCAGGTTGGGGTTGGTGTATGCCTCGATAAACCTAACGATATCATTATCAATATACAATCAAAGTACCTCGTAGACGACGACGCACGCATTGATATAGTTGTTCGTCGGGTATCCCGGTGGATCGCAGCCAATGTTGATGCGGTCAGGATGCTGATACACGCGGATATAGTCGATTAGCATCTTCGTCGGGAAGATCAAGTTGTCAAAGTCGATATCGCCGAAGTTTAGCGAGAGACCCAAGTTGGCCAATATGTACTGTGCGCCGCAAGGTCAGTTCCCACTACTCGGCAAAGAAACCTGACAACAAAAACCAACCATCGGCTCTTTCGGTACAGGGCGGGCACTAATTTCAGAAAGTTCATTCGCTCCTGTACCTCCCGCCCCCACTCTCCACACATACTTCCCGTCGTTAATCCAAGAAATGTAGGCATCTGCACAAATAGGAGTCTTAAGCATCTAAAGGCAACGCCAAGAGAAGTGCACCTACTGTCCTTCTCGTATCCCTCCTTGTATTCAAACCCGTACACAGAATAGCAGCCCGTATTCCCATAGTAGCAGTCCTGGTTCGTCGTGGACACCACAGAGGTAGTCTGTTGGTACACGCTCCCTCTGTACGTGTTGAGTTGCGAGACAGTTGGATCTTGGATGGTCAGATAACTCGCATTGTTCCATGAGTAAAACGCATCAAATGGCGCCCATTGTCCCTATACAATGTGAACCATTAGTAACGAGGCACAGATCTTCCTTGGGGGGTACGAGTTGCTCACAGACTGAGAGACATGCCCGATCCGGGTGTCCGGCGAGACCTGCGCCTCGAATACATCGATTTCGGGCGCTGCACGTCCCACATAGCTCCCATCCGACAGTATGGGACCAGGGTGCGCCTCACCAGGGCACGTGCATGAGCTGAGCTTCTGGCCTATCAGGTAGCTCAGCTCGTTGCCAAAATTGGGGTCACCTGACGTGAGAGCCGCTGGAGGACCGCCACGGAATGTCTGGTTGGGCAAAGTTCCGACATCGCACGCCTCGTAGGTGTAGGGCCACATTCCATCCAACGAGGCACCATACCCCGCCCGACCGAGATTGCCCATCGCCCAGATGGCGGGCCAGAGACCATAGACGTCCGAACGACCAGGGAGTACGGTGCTTGCGACGATAAGACCACCGGTGAAGCAGAACTTGTTCCAGGTGGATATCATGCCGCCCATGTAATTCAGGCCATGGTTTCTGATCTTGTCGAGGGTAATCTCCAGGCTGCCATTACGGGTCGTGACCTGCTGAGGGTCGTACCTTTGGAAATACCGTCAATCTGCGTGACAAGGGAGAGTCGAGAGCGAGACGCACCACTCCAAGTTGTTCGTGCCCCAGTAGTGTAGGTCAACAGCTTCCCAGAACGGATCATCACCAGGGTAGAATGTTCGTCCTTCCACGTTAAACTCGTCAGAGAACACCAGCTGCCAATCCCTTCCATCCTCTACCGACTTGTGGGTTTGGGCATCCGCCGGAGTGGCGGGGTCGATGAGCGCAAACATTGTCTCCATCACTTGACCCGTGGCATTGATGCCCCCGAGGTTGAACGCTCCAAGGTTGGTTAATCGCTTGGTGAGGAAGTGTGACAGGATTGGGAACCCGGCGAAAAGGGTAATAATGCCACCAGCGAGGATGAGAAGGCATCCTAAGTTTGCGAGACCACGCGCCGAGCATATCGAGCCTGTGTCGTCGATTTCCTTCTTATCCGGCGTGTGGAGGTAGTCATCCGCCTCCGGGTGGCCGGGTGATAGATCCGCGCCCCATGAGGAAGGATCTGGTGAAAGCGAGAACTGGTGGGAATGTCAGAATATCAAAATATGATAGCCGCGGTGGGAAAGAAACAGAATAGGACTAAGCGTCCTCAGCCCCAGCGCCATGTGCCCCACCCAGCGCCATGTTGGATTGAGTCCTTGGCGATTGTTACGAAGCCGTAAGCTCCACAACCTTGGGCTGTGGCCAAGAGGAGTATGACGCGGAAGGGTGACTTTGGGTCTCGACTGAACGGGATTCTTGTTGTTGAAGGCCTGTTGGTGAGGCTGTTGACCGAGCCATACCGGCCATCAACGGCACCGCGGAGAGACTTGTAGTGTAGCTCCGAGAGTTACAAGATGCGCTTGGGGCCGGAGATGGCAACGGGGATGGTTGTCCTGGTCCTGTGCATCAAGTGGAACGTATCTCCCGCGCAAAGAATGGCAACATTGGACGGCGCAGCGAGTAATGTCGACTTCTAGTATATTTCTTACCTTGTCTGAGATTGTGTGGACCGAGCCTCGTGCTGGGGAATTGAAGGGATTCGCGTGCTGGGGAAATAGGGAGAAATAGGGAGCAGTGTGAGCGAAGGCGGGTATGATCGGGTGGAACGAGAAACGTACAACCGAGTCTGAGCTTGCAGTGCGCTGGCCAGGCGGGAGGAGAGAAACTGCAGAGGCAGCACCTGGAGCCGCGGTATAACCTCGTCGAGGGGCACTGGGGGGCTGTCGCTGCTGCTGACGATTGTAAAACTGGTTCTGAGAGGAGGAAGCTGCCGAAGGGTTTGAGCTAGCAAACGCGTAGGTCTGTCTTGGTGGGGGTGGCATTATTGCCAGTTAGGTCGCTGTTGCGAAGTGGTCGAGTTGGACGAAATTATCAGTGGTAGTAATACGCCGGCGTCGTGTGGTGGGGTAAGTAGGTGGGTAGATGGAGAGGAGCGGCGCCAAGGTGGTGAGGGGGTTGCAGACAACGGTGGTGGCGGCGAAACAAAATAACGACCGGGATGAAGAAGGGGCGGATCCACGTTTGGAAAACAAAACAACCCGGTTCATGCACACATGGATGTGAGCGCCCGCCGAGTCCGAGTGGTACTGTTCATCAACAGACGCTCATTCCACGTCAGCATCGTCGTCGTTGTCGTCGTTGTCGTCGTTGTCGTCGTTGCCGTCGTTGCCGTCGTCCTACCTACTCGGGAGCAGCACAAACAGAGAGCCCACTTGAAGAGTGGCATATACTATAAAAACACATGTCAGACGGTTCAGAATTTCTTAGAACTCCTTTCATGCATACCAACGCGCACTCCGCCCCAGACTCGAGAATTCCCGCGTAGACTGAGCCTCCCGGAGGGAAGCATCGGCTGGCCCGGCTGGTCAACAACCGCCAATGGACCTAATTTGTATTGATCATCGACCTTCCGGATGTCGAACGGCGTGCGGTAGTGTATAGATGCTGCGCAAGCCCATGGTACCTCCGGTCCTGGTTGGTGCAGTCAAGGCAGGATGAGAGGGAGATCTATTTCCATCCCAGATGCCTTCTCTTAAATCTCTCCGCCATTAATGCGGCGATGCCATCGTCGCCGTCTGCAGATTCGCTCTCGAAACTGTTCTTGTGCTTCTCCCCTCACAAGAGACCAATAGCGATTGCTTACTAACCTTTCCAGTAACATGAGGCAATGCCCTTCGGGAAGGCGCCTAAACATAGTGTAAGGATGCCCGATATCTTTGGTCCGCAGCATAGGGTCACGGTAAAACACTGGACCGTAATGTAAATCGATGCTCACGGCCTGGTAGTTTATAGGGTCTAACCTCACATTGCCAAGTATGGCAATATCGCGATAATGGCAATATTGCCCGATCCCTTTACGCTCACCATTCCAACAATACGAGTCCTGCCATTCGTAGTAGTCCCAACGACCAGAGTCGCTTCCATCCCTGGTCCCCCACGAAATCCGAGACCCGTGGACTGGTAAAGTGACTAGGTTCGCTACAATGCAACATGATCTCACAGCTCACGGTCCATCCTCCAGAGCTCTGGACCTTTCTCTCTCTGAGATTTCAACACAGCCCTACTAGAAGGGAGCCTATTGGACACCTATGCATCTTCGTGAACCGACCCATTCGTTCTGCCGTAGTCGAGGTTTTTTCCGGACCCCCCGCGCAGGATGGAGTTGATGTCCTCTCGCGTGTTTTTTGTGTACAACACACACCAAGATTCCTCTCTCCAAAGCTTCGAGTATCGATTATATTCAACTTTTGCTGCCTCTCGTCCATGGGTCCCTTCTCGGTTTCTCTGCGCACCAACCCCCACTTGGTAGGTGCGAACACTGGGTATGTGGCCATGTCACGCAACTGAGGGTATCCCCATCTATCTGCTCGATCACCGCTCACAACGCTGAGGCCAGAGAACGACTCCATTAGCTCTCGGGGAACCCAGGGAGATAGACACACTCTGTCAGGTATAACCAATTGTAGGTTGGGATAACTTGAACACATCCATTATGAAATTCTGTGATAATTCAAGGCATCGCGTTCCCATTCGAGATATTTGTTGAATCCGAAGATTCCCTCGACAGTAGAGCTCCACAAAGGATCGTTGAATGCACAGTACAGAATGTTTGGATGAGGGTCGTGTCCGCTGGAGAGGTTCAGGTGGATCGTTAGTTGGTGAGGGTGTTGGGACCGCTGGAAGATCTGGCCAAGGCCCGTTTAAGACACTTTCCAATCCAATTATATTATTGGCCCCTAATAGTTGGTGGCAGGCTGACGTTGCTTCTCATCGATGGGTCCTATTTTTCCTTGGTTCAGCACCTCAAGCCAGAATTGCTGCCACTATTTCACTTTATTTTAATTTTACATATCCTATTTTCCGTTCCACCTGTACCTAAGGGACCTATGGTGCATCTTTCTCATCACCTCACGCCTAGAATCTCACACGAACCGATTTATATGAGTTTAGTATCTAATTGTCAATTCTTGCAATCTCAAACAGCTTTGCTTGCCTTGACTTTGAACACCTCGTCTTCCCTGCAGAACTGCCAGTGGACTACATGCAGCGATACTGTGCTTAGCCCACCCCATATTGGACAGCCCGGACATTGACCCCCGGACACCGCTGGGCCGGAAAATTGTATGTAAATTCACAATTAATTATAACATAGCAGTTAAATTCACAATTAATTATAAAGTATTTACAAGGCATTTTTCTGAGAAAATTCATGAATGCGTTTAGGGGGACGAGTGCAGAAGAACATAATGTCACCAAATTGTGTATCCCAGGTCCTTGGAGGCCGACCTGTGACAGAATTGGTAATATTTTCTTTCTCCAGAAGACGTGCATGTAGGTCAGA
>Ga0307513_10011984_pt1 | contig 10737 bp, 11 predicted proteins | sample 15_EM_MG_FD_202174 | JGI IMG/M metagenome (GOLD analysis project Ga0307513, IMG submission 202174) | Populus trichocarpa ectomycorrhiza microbial communities from riparian zone in the Pacific Northwest, United States - 15_EM | ecosystem: Host-associated > Plants > Roots > Unclassified | place...
CATCTCCTTCAGCCGCGGCCCGACCACGACCCCGCCCATGTCACCGACGGTGCACATCATCTTGAGCTCCTCGTCGACGACCATCGACAGCTCCTCGATCTCCTTGCCGTCGGCGAGGAAGGAGAGCAGGTGCTCGGGGGTGGGCCCCTCGGCCGGATAGCGGTACGTCCCGCTGATCGGGTTCATGACCACCGTCCCGCCGGACAGCCGGACGTGCACCTCGGGGCTGGCCCCGACGAGCGTCCGCTCCCCGGTGTGCACGACGAACGTCCAGTACGCACCCCGCTCCCCGACCAGCAGCCGCCGGAACAGCGCGAGGGCGTCGGCGCGCCCGAACCCCGGGATCTCACCCTCGTACGTCCGCCGGATGACGAAGTTCGCCCCCTCGCCGCGCCCGATCTCCTCCCGCAGCACCCGCCCGACGATGTCCGCGTACTCCTCGTCGTCGACATCGAAGCCACCGCCCTCGACCCGCACGTCATGCGCGGGAAGCTGCTCCAGCACCTCCTCCAGCGGGAGTTCGTACGTCTCCTCGGGCGTGAGCACCGCGAGCGGGGTGCCGTCGTCGCGGACGTCGAAGCCGCGCTCGCGGATCTGGCGGAAGGGGATGAGGGCGAGGCCCTCGTCGGGGATGTCGGCGAGCCGGTCGTACGTGGTCACCGGGCCGAGCAGCAGTTCGACCACGGCCCCTTTTTCGGCGGCATGGCCGGGTGTGCGGCGGCGGAGCAGGGCGAACGGGCGGGTGTCGTGCAGGAGCCGGTCGAGTCGCATGGTTCCTCGTTCCTCTTCCATCGATCGATGACTGGGTCAGAAATCGGATCAGTGATCGGGAGGAACGGCCGGTGCGTAAGTCCGCGGAAACACCGAAGGCCGCCCCTCGGGCGGCCTTCGCGAAGACTTGCGTTCGTGCGCAGTCAGTGGGCCGCCGGGTGAGCGGTCCACCACCAGTTCTGGATCTGGGTCGAGTGCGCGAACATGCGACGGACCATACACCACGGGTGACACACGAGGTGCGAACCGGCGCACGGACCGGCCATTCCGCCCACCGGACCCGAACGAGCGAACCCCGTCTCACTTGATGAGCAGGCGGATGGACGCCCGACACGACCCCGTAATGTTGAGGCCGTGACCGTGAACGCTAAGACCAGCGCGAGCGCTGGCAACACCTGGCGAGACCTGCCCGCGGCGCAGCAGCCCGAGTACCCCGACACCGAGGCTCTGCGCGCAGTCGTTGCGGAGCTGGAGTCGTATCCCCCGCTCGTTTTCGCGGGGGAGTGCGACCAGCTGCGCGCCCGGATGGCGGCCGTCGCCAAGGGAGAGGCGTTCCTGCTCCAGGGCGGCGACTGCGCCGAGTCCTTCGACGCCGTCGGTGCGGAGCACATCCGCGCCAAGCTGAAGACCCTCCTCCAGATGGGCGCCGTCCTCACGTACGCGGCCTCCGTGCCGGTCGTGAAGGTCGGCCGGATCGCCGGCCAGTACTCGAAGCCGCGCTCCAAGGGCACCGAGACCCGCGACGGCGTGACCCTGCCGACCTACCGCGGTGACTCGGTCAACGGCTTCGACTTCGACGAGGCGTCCCGGATCCCGGACCCCGAGCGCCTGAAGCGGATGTACAACGCGTCCGCCTCCACGCTCAACCTGGTCCGCGCCTTCACCACCGGCGGTTACGCCGACCTGCGCCAGGTGCACGCCTGGAACCAGGACTTCGTGAAGTCGTCCCCGTCCGGCCAGCGGTACGAGCAGCTGGCCCGCGAGATCGACAACGCGCTGAACTTCATGCGCGCCTGCGGGACGGACCCGGCCGAGTTCCAGACGGTCGAGTTCTACTCCTCGCACGAGGCGCTGCTCCTGGACTACGAGTCGGCGCTGACCCGTGTCGACTCCCGCACCGGACGGCTGTACGACGTCTCGGCGCACATGGTGTGGATCGGTGAGCGCACCCGGCAGCTGGACGGCGCGCACATCGAGTTCGCCTCCCAGGTCCGCAACCCGATCGGCATCAAGCTCGGCCCGACGACGACGGCCGAGGAGGCGCTGCAGTACATCGAGCGTCTCGACCCGGACCGTGAGCCGGGCCGGCTGACCTTCATCGTCCGCATGGGCGCCGACAAGGTCCGGGACAAGCTGCCCGAGCTGGTCGAGAAGGTCACGGCGTCGGGCGCGACGGTCGCCTGGGTGACCGACCCGATGCACGGCAACACCTTCGAGGCTGCCTCCGGTCACAAGACCCGCCGCTTCGACGACGTGCTCGACGAGGTGAAGGGCTTCTTCGAGGTCCACAAGGAGCTGGGCACGCACCCCGGCGGTATCCATGTGGAGCTGACGGGCGACGACGTCACCGAGTGCGTGGGCGGCGGCGACGAGATCTTCGTCGACGACCTCCACCACCGCTACGAGACGGCCTGCGACCCCCGGCTGAACCGCAGCCAGTCGCTGGACCTGGCGTTCCTCGTCGCGGAGATGTACCGGGACCAGTAGCAGATCACCAGGCTTTTCGCCTGTTACAGGAGTGTGGCGTGGGGCGCGGATCACATACGATCCGCGCCCCAGACCACTTTTCGGGCACCTGCGAGCCGGGTAAGGTTAGGTTAGCCTCACCGATTAAACGGGCATTCAGTCCATCGGTACGGCACGACCTGGACCCCGTCGGGAGGTGACCCGCGTGTACGTCTGCAACTGCTTCGGAGTGACCGAGGCGCAAGTGAAGAAGCACGCGGCGGACGGCGCCTGCACCCCCCGCCAGATCGCGTCGGCCTGCAAGGCGGGCACCGACTGCGGCTCGTGCGTACGACGCATCCAGGCGCTGCTGGGCAGGGGGGCGTACCCGACCCGTGGACTCGTGGACGAGGGTCAGCCGGTCCTGGCCGAACAACTGGACGAGGCCGCCTGAGCCTTGAGCCCTGAGGCTCGGGGATCGGTTCTCAGCTCTCCGGCTGCTCGATCAGCTGCGCGATGTACAGCGCCTCGCCGAGCTTCTCCACCAGTTCCAGCTGGGTGTCCAGATAGTCGATGTGGTGCTCCTCGTCCGCGAGGATCGACTCGAAGATGTTCGCGGACGTGATGTCGCCCTTGCCCCGCATGACCTCGATACCGCGCTTGAGGCGGTCGATCGCCTCGACCTCGACCTGTCGGTCGGCCTGGAACATCTCCGTGAGGGTCTGTCCCACCCGCACATGGAAGAGCCGCTGGTAGTTCGGCAGACCCTCCAGGAACAGGATCCGGTCGGTGAGGATCTCCGCGTGCTTCATCTCGTCGATCGACTCGTGCCGCGTGTACTTCGCGAGCTTCGTCCAGCCGAAGTTCTCCTGCATCTTCGCGTGCAGGAAGTACTGGTTGATAGCCGTGAGTTCGGCGGTGAGCTGCTCGTTGAGGAATTCGATGACCTCGGGGTCGCCCTGCATCGCAGAGGCTCCTTCCAAGCGGGGGGAACTGGGGAGGTTGCCGCCGAATGATTGCACCGCCACCGAAGATCGTCCAGTAAGTGCGTACTTAGTAAGTTAGGGCATGCTTAGTCCAAGTTATCCGGACTTGTTGGAATCCATGCGGGTCTGGACAGGCCTGGTCATGCGCACTCTGCCTGGTCTGTCAGGATGGAGTCATGGGTCAGCCGGTGGAACGTGAATCGGGAGAGCGCGATTCAGGGGGTGTGGCGCAGCCCGAATTGCCGCCGGGGCAGCGAGTGCAACGCGGCTGGCCGGTCACCCATTACGGCCCGGTGCCCAAATTCCGCTCCGAGCGCTGGGAGTTCAGGGTCTTCGGCGCCACCGCCGACGGCGAGAAGCGCTGCTGGAACCACGAGGAGTTCACGGCCCTGCCGTACAGCTCCGTCGTGGCCGATCTGCACTGCGTCACGAAGTTCAGCATGCTCGGCGCCGAGTGGGGCGGAATTCCGGCCCGGACGATCCTCGAAGCCGCACCGCCGGCGCCCGAGGTCACGCACGTCATGGTCTGGGCGGAATACGGCTTCAGTTCGAACCTCCGACTGGCCGACTTCGCGTCCGACGGCACGATCTTCGCCACCCACAAGGACGGCGAACTCCTCACCGCGGAACACGGCTTCCCGCTCCGCCTGGTGGTGCCCCATCTTTACGCCTGGAAGGGCCCCAAGTGGGTGCGCGGGGTCGAGTACATGACCGCCGACCGCCGCGGCTTCTGGGAGGAGCGCGGCTATCACAACGTCGGCGACCCGTGGCGCGAACAGCGCTACTCGTACCAGGAGGGGCCCGGGGACGGCCCCGAGCTATAAGGGTCGTCGGCGGGGTCAGTGGTGGTACTGGTGCACCACCGCGTGGCCCTTGCCGCGGCCGATCGTCCACTTGTTGACCGGTGTGGTGATCACGAAGGCGACGGCCAGTGAGATCGCCAGTGCGCCCCAGAACAGCAGATCGTCCAACTGGGCGTCCATCGCTCCCGGCCACAGCGAGATCACGCCGTTGTCGACCAGTTCCATCACGGCGATGGAGAGGGTGTCGGCGGCGAGCGCGACCCGGACGGCTGTACGGAATCCGACGCCCGCCTTCAGGACACCGCGCAGGGTGAGCGCGTACCCGAAGAAGAAGGCGAGGACGATCGCCAGGATCAGCGTCGGTACGTTGCCCCAGCCGAAGGCCGTGCCGATGACCATGCCGAGCACCTCGCCGATGGCGCAGCCGGTGAGGCAGTGCAGGGTGGCCTGGACGGCCACGGACCAGGTGGCGGCCGGTGCGTGGTGCTGTGAGTGCTGGTGGTGTGCGTGTGTCTCGTGCTCCATGGGAACCCCCGGGTGTCACGGTCTCACGGTGTCGTGGGCCTCGTTCCGCACTCACCAACCGTATACCCCCTAGGGGTATTCCCGGAGCTTCTTCAGCCGTTCCACGTCCGCCGCGTGGCCTTCCTTGCCGCCGGGTGTCTCGATGATCAGCGGTACGCCCTCGGTCGCGGGGTGGGTCATCAGCGCGCGGAACGGGTCCTCGCCGATGTGACCGGCGCCGATGTTCGCGTGCCGGTCCTTGTGCGCGCCGACCACGTCCTTGGAGTCGTTGGCGTGGATCAGCTTCAGCCGGCCCTCGCCGACCGTGTCCACGAGCAGGTCGAGGGTCTGATGCATCCCGCTGGGCCCGGTCAGATCGTGCCCGGCCGCGAAGATGTGGCAGGTGTCGAGACAGACGCCGAGCTTCGGATGGGCGTCGAGCGCCTCGAAGTAGGGCCCGAAGTCCCAGGTGCGCGAGCAGAGGGAGGAGCCCTGCCCGGCGGTCGACTCCAGGAGCAGATACGGGTCGTCGTCGTGGGTCAGCTCGTCGAGCAGCGGCAGCAGATGCTCCCGTACCTGCTGGAGGGCCACGGACCGCTCCCGCCCGCCGGTCGCGCTCCCGGTGTGCACCACCACGCCCAGCGCGCCGATCTCCCGCCCGCGCCGCAGCGAGTGCCGCAGCGACTCCACCGACCGCTCGACGGTCGCCTCGGTGTGCGAGCCGAAGTTGATCAGGTACGGGGCATGGACGTACGCCGGGATCGACGCCTCGGCGCAGGCCGCGCGGAACTCCTCGTCCTGGCGGGGATTGCCGACCGGCGTCGCCCAGCCGCGCGGGTTGGCGACGAAGACCTGGACGGTCTCGGCCAGGAGGTCGCGGGCGTAGGACAGGCCGACGGAGTGGAGACCGCCGGCCACGGGAACATGGCCGCCGACGGGGTTGCGGAGCTGCTTGCTGGTCACCCTGTCAGGGTGTCACGCGGCGTTCCGTTTCCCGTCGGCGGATGCCGATGCCGATTGCCGTTGCCCGTCACTGTCCGCCGGGGTCAGCGGATCGTGATGGTGATGGTCGACCCCTTGGCGGCGGTGTCGCCGCCGTCCACGGACTGCTTCTTCACGGTGTCGCCGAAGAGCCCGAGCAGCCCCCGGTCCTCGTCGACCTGGAACCCGGCCCCTTCCAGAGCCGCCTTGGCGTCGGCGACGCTGTCGCCCACGACGTCCGGGACCTCGATCATCTCGGGGCCCTTGGAGATCGTCAGCGTGACCGTGTCGCCCTCGGCCGCCTCGGCGCCGCCCGCGGGTGACTGGACGGCGACCTGCCCCTGCTCGAACTCGTCCGAGGTGACGGTCCCGGTGGCGACCTTGACCTTGAGCCCGGCCTCCTCCAGCTCGGCCTGCGCGTCGGCGAGGGTCGCGCCGGTGACGTCGGCGACCTCCACCGGGCTGCCCTTGCTGACGACGAGGGCGACCGCGGAACCCGCGCGCCGTTCGGTCCCGGGATCCGGAGTGGTGCTGATGACGGACCCCCGGGGCACGTCCTCGCTGAACTCCCGGGTGACCCTGCCCGCCTCCAGACCGGTCCGCTTCAGCTGCGCCCTGGCCTTGTCGAGGCGGTAGCCGGCCAGCTGGGGCACCGCCACGGTCTCCGGCCCCAGGGAGACGGTGAGGTCCACGGAGTCGTTGTTCCGTATGCGGGCGCCGACGTCAGGGTCCGTACGGATGACGGTGCCGCGCTTCACGGTGTCGCTGTAGGCCGTCTCGACATCGCCGAGTTCGAGCCCGGCGTTCGCCAGCCGAGCCTTGGCCTGTTCCTCGGTCTGCGCCAGCACCGCAGGGACCTGAGTGAACTGCCCGGAGTTGATGTACCAGACGCCCGCGCCCACACCGAGGACGAGCAGCAGGGCGACGAGGATGGCGAGCGGCGCCCGCCGCTTCCGGTTCCGCGGGGCCCGCCGGGAGGGCGGGGCGGACGCCGGGGGAGCGGTGGCCACGGACTCCAGCCGGCTGGTCCGGTTGAACCGCCGTTCGTCGACGGGGGGTTCGTCCTCGTTGACGGGCAGAGGCCGCTGTACGGACAGGGGTCGCTGTGCGGACAGCGCGCGCGGGATGACGCTCGTCAGGTCCTCGGCGTTGTCGTGCCCTGAGGCGACGGCCTGCGGCGGTACGGCGTCCAGCTGCTCGGCGCCGAGCGAGCCGCGCGTCTCCAGGACCTGCGCGAGCAGCGCCACGGCGTCGTACGGGCGGATGTCGGCGTTGCGCGCGGTCGCCAGGGCGACCAGCTCGTCCAGTTCGAAGGCCAGCCCCGGTACGAGGGCCGACGGCGGCGGCACGTCCTCGTGCAGGTGCTTGTAGAGCACCAGCGCGGGGGAGTCGCCGTAGTGCGGCTGGTCGCCGGTCAGCATCTCGTAGAGAACGATGCCGCAGGCGTACACATCGACCCGGGGGTCGGTGGTGCCGCTCTCGATCTGCTCGGGAGCGAGGTAGGAGACGGTGCCGAGGACGGCGCCGGTGGTGTTCGTCACCGTGTCCACGGCACGCACGAGTCCGAAGTCGGCGACCTTGACCCGCCCGTCGTCCCCTATCAGGACGTTCTCGGGCTTCATGTCGCGGTGCACGAACCCGGCGCGGTGGGCGGCGCCGAGTGCGGCGAGCACGGGCTCCAGGATGTCGAGCGCGGCCCTCGGCTGGAGCGCGCCGCGCTCGCGCAGCACGTCACGCAGGGTGCACCCGGCGACGTACTCCATGGCGAGATAGACGTACGACCCGTCGGCGCCCTGGTCGAAGACCTGCACGACGTTGGGGTGCGCGAGCCGGGCCACGGACTTCGCTTCCCGGATGAACCGCTCGACGAAGGACACGTCGGCCGCGAGCCCCGGATGCATCACCTTGAGGGCGAGCACGCGGTCGAGACGGGTGTCCACGGCCCGGTAGACCGTGGCCATCCCGCCGACCGCGATCCGCGCGTCCACGCGATAGCGGCCGTCGAGCACCTGCCCGACGAGAGGGTCCTGAAGGGTCGTATCCACGCAGGTGAGTGTACGAGCCGCCGCTGACAAGCCCACGGTTTCGGCCGGGAAAGCAGCGGGACTGAAGCCGACCTGTGACGCAGATCGCACGGTCGGAAAGCAGCCGGCTGCCGCCGAACCCCACCCGCAGCCGCCGATGGGGAGACCCCCCACAGGAGAGTTCCACTGGTTAACGGGCTGGAAACGGGTGGTGCGGGCGGGAAATCAAACGGGAGTGAAACCCGGGGTGCCTAAAAGGCAGGCCGCTCAGGATCCAACGAGGCGAGCCCAGCCACAGGAGACGAAGCCGCAGCAAAATGACGCCGAGGAATCCGACCCGCCAGGTAGGCCAACCGCCCCGCGGAAACCCCGTACCGCATCCCCTCCGCCATCAGCACAGGTTCCTGCGCCCGGGTCACAGCCGACGCCAGCATCACCCCCGCACACCCCAACTCCATCGCCAACGCCACATCGGACGCGGTACCGGCCCCCGCATCCAGAATCACCGGCACACGCGCGTGCTCCACGATCAGCTGAAAGTTGTGCGGGTTACGAATCCCCAGCCCGGACCCGATGGGCGACCCGAGCGGCATGACGGCGGCACACCCCACGTCCTCCAGCTTCCGAGCCAGCACAGGGTCGTCATTCGTGTAAGGCAGCACAGTGAACCCGTCCTCCACCAGCACCTCCGCCGCGTCCAGCAACTCGACCGGATCCGGCAGCAGCGTCCGCTCGTCGGCGATGACCTCCAGCTTCACCACATCCGTACCGAGCGCCTCCCGGGCCAGCCGAGCCGTCAGCACGGCCTCCCCGGCGGTGAAACACCCCGCCGTGTTGGGCAGCACCTGGATGCCGAGCCGCTTCAGCACCGACAGCACCGACCCGTGCACCGAGGGGTCGACGCGCCGCATCGCGACCGTCGTCAGCTCCGTGCCGGAGGCCACCAGCGCCCGCTCCAGCACATCGAGGCTGGGCGCACCCCCCGTACCCATGATCAGCCGGGACGTGAAGGACGTACCACCGAGGACAAAGGGATCGTCGGCCATGGCTCAGCCTCCTTGGACGGCGGTGAGGACTTCGACGCGGTCTCCCTCGGAGAGGCGGGTCGACGACCACCGCGCGCGCGGGACGACGGTTTCGTTGAGTGCGGCGGCCACTCCGGAGGGCGCCGCGGTGAGGGACTTCACGAGGACGTCGAGCGCGGTACCCGGGGAGACCTCGCGCGGCCGACCGTTGACCAGGACATTCATACGAGCTGCTCCATACGTTCCCTGTGTACGGCGTCGAACCGCCGGGGCGTGAAGGCCCGCGCCTCGTCCGGCAGTTCACCGGTCGCCAGAACCGCCGCCATCGCATCGCCCGTGACCGGCGTCAGCAGCACACCGTTGCGGAAGTGCCCGGTCGCCAGCAGCAGCCCCTCCAGTGCGGTCGGGCCGAGCAGCGGGGCGTTGTCGGGGGACCCGGGGCGCAGACCGGCCCGCGTCTCCGTCAGCGGCAACTCGGTGATCCCGGGGACCAGTTCATGGGCGTCGCGCAGCAGCTCGTACACGCCGCCCGCCGTGACCGTCGTGTCCCAGCCCAGCTCCTCGCTCGTCGCCCCGACGACCAGCTCGCCGTTCTCGCGCGGCACCAGATAGACCTGGCTGCCGCGCACCACGGCCCGCACGGTACGGCTCAGGAACGGCGCGTACGGCCCTGGCACGGTGAGCCTCAGCACCTGCCCCTTCACGGGCCGTACGGGCGGCAGAACGGCCTCAGGGACCCCCGCGAGCCGGCCGCTGAGGCTGCCCCCGGCCAGCACGATCGAACCGGCGGCCAGTTCGTCGCCGTCCGAGTCCGTCACCGACACGGCCCGCCCCCGCCGTACGTCGAGCCGCTCTGCCCAGGTCCGGCGCAGCACCACCCCGGCCCGCTCGCACGCGTCCACCAGCGCCCCGGCCAGCCGCCGTGGATCGATCTGGTGGTCGCCGTCCACCCGCAGCCCCCCGCGCACACCCGGCGCGAGCATCGGCTCCAGGCGCCGGCATTCGCGCCCCGAGAGCCACTCCGACTCCAGGCCCGACCGCCGTTGCAGGGAGTGCAGTTCGCGCAGCTCGGCGCGGTCGTCGGCGTCGAGTGCGACGGCGAGCGTGCCGCAGCGGCGGTAGCCGAGGTCGTGGCCGGTCAGTTCGGTGAGTTCGGCGACGAAGTCCGGATAGCGGCGGGCCGACTCCAGGTTCAGCCCCAGCAGGGTCTGTTCGCCGTGGTGCAGCTCCGTGACGGCGGCCAGCATCCCGGCCGCCACCTGCGCGGCCCCGCCGCCCGGCGCGGGATCCACGACGGTCGTGGCGAGCCCGCGCTGCGCGGCCCGCCAGGCCGTCACCAGCCCGATGATCCCGCCTCCGACGACAACGACGTCCGAGGTGTGTGTACGCGACATGGGCGTCCAGCCCCTCCCTTCGCCGGCATGACCCGGATCAGGTTCGTACGGTCGGAGGCCGCCAGCCTCCCTCTCAGCCCGGTGCGTCCGGGCTCCCGCGAGTGCTTACGCTGGCCACCCTAGCCCGCGGTCCGACACCCACGTAAGGGAGCCTCCGCCCATGCCCCGCTCGCTCGACGGTCTCGTCCTCGCCCCGGTCGAAGACCAGGCCCCGGGCCAGGTCGGCACCCGGACCCGCTTCACCTACCACGAGAAGGACGACGAGATCTGGGCCGAGTACGCGGGCGGCGACGTCGTACGCGGCCACCTCGTGGGGACGCGGGACGGCGACCGTCTCGACTTCCGGTACGTGCAGCTGAAGCGGGACGGGACGACGTCCTCGGGCCACTGTGTCTCCGAGGTGCTCGAACTGCCGGACGGACGACTGCGGTTGGCGGAGACCTGGGAGTGGGAGTCGCAACCGGGCAGCGGGACGAGCGTGGTGGAGCAGGTCGAGCAGGTGGGTGTGGAGCAGGTCGAGCGGGTGGGTGTGCAGTAGGTCACCGACCGCGCCCACTGACTGACAATTTGTCAGTTGTCTATGG
>Ga0307513_10011985_pt1 | contig 10736 bp, 11 predicted proteins | sample 15_EM_MG_FD_202174 | JGI IMG/M metagenome (GOLD analysis project Ga0307513, IMG submission 202174) | Populus trichocarpa ectomycorrhiza microbial communities from riparian zone in the Pacific Northwest, United States - 15_EM | ecosystem: Host-associated > Plants > Roots > Unclassified | place...
GAAAATGCGTGGGATTGCCGAACCTGATTTTCTTGGTCGCATCAATGGCACCATGGTATGTTTAACCTGTGCCATACTCTGCCATACTCTGCAAGCATGGCAAACCGGAATCTATCTTGAAACATGCATCTTCAAGCCAGACGCAGTAGCAGGTGAGCCTGACCCTGAACCTGGTGTTCTCTAGTTCCGGCCAGGATGCTAACCTCATGATGAGCTCGGAAGGCCTCTTTGCCCGCCAGCGCCAGACGTGGGCCACGTGCCCAGACTTGGTACAGACAATGATTCTCAAGAACATTCGCGAGACCATCAAAGCGAAAATGGAGAAGGAGCATGGCATACAGGAAGATCGCCGTGAAGGGTTTACTGACGATTGGGAAGCAGTGGCGGCAGAGGTGCAGAGTCAGATGTCTAGACAGGCCCCCCGCGGCAACTACTCGGATTCCGACACTCCCAACTCCACGCATTCAGACACGTCCAACTTCACAGATTGAGAGTCAAACTCCCAGCAACCTGCGTATTGGAGCCCTGGCTGGAGCCCGGGATAACCGAAACGATTCACAGGAAACTGTCACTTCTTTCGATTTCACCCAGGTGTCGGCAACCCGGCTACTCAACTTCCTCGATTCGGACCTACAGACTCCAAACGGCTCACAGGAGGTGGCTGGGGGGCTAACATTGGATAATACTGTGACTCCGACTACATTGCGACAGCGCGTGCTCAACCTTGATGATCTAGAGCCTGCGGAGGAGACTACTGATCCGTGGGATATGGAGCAGGGGGAAAGTCCGAGCATAGATGCGTGTAGTTAGAATGCTGAGCATGTGTAGTGTAGTGGTTTTGGGATGCGTTCTCACATATAGGAAAGTGTGCGAGGAGCATAGTCGTATTAAGATAAGGGCGTCTAGCCAACTCAAGGAATTCAGAATAGAATTAATAGAAGCAACGCTTAACAGGTGCATCCTGGCGATCAGGATAGTAAAACACATCGTGACAGGGTTTGAAAGAAGAGAAGTCCCTAGGCGTAGGATCAGGATGGCATTAGACTAAGTACACGATGCGTCCGGATGAAAACGCGGTGTCAGATAGAGTTATGTTCGGATCCGGACGCGGCATATATAAGGCGTAAGATCAGGAAGAAGTGAGCACGTGTCAGGATGGGAGAGTTGCAGATCGTGGGATCCGGACGAGGTCGGCAGGGTGTGAAAACACTAGGACGCGAGATGTGAAGATGAGCCAAGCCCTGACGTTCGCTGAGAAGGAACCGGCATCAGGGCGGGAGAGTCATCGATCCGACACTGTCAGAAAGCAATAGCGGAGGACCCGACGCAGTAGAAACGGGAGAGTCGCAGATCAGGGGGAGTCAGGAGGTAATAGAGGAGCACCAGACCCATTCAGAACGCACAGGACGTAGGGGTCCGTGTCCGGATGCTTTCAGGACGGATGGCGCTAGGTGACGCAAAGTCAGGACGCGACGTCGATCTGACGTTACGTCCTGATTCCCGATTAGCATTCCGAAGTCCCGGGCGTCAGACGCACGGGGCGCACAGGACCCAAGGTATTATTTTTGCTAATGAAGTGTACAATTGTAGTCACAAAATGAACCTAGAGAGTACGCAACTCCCGTCTTCTCTCCTAACTCAAACACACAGCTCTTGTTGCTATAATTTCCTTTCGCTAATAGTATGATGATAGCAATTAGCAGAACGCTTGAATCTGGGGGGTCATTCATATCATACTTAGAAGTTGGTGAGTAGGTCTTTTGGTTAGGCTACCGCGGTAGAGAGGAGGGCTCGACGCGTGACTGCGGGTAGACCGTGACGATGTTTTCAAGAGGTCAACCAACTTTTTCTTTTCTTTTTAAGAAAGGCCAAATTAACTCCTCTTCTTTCTCACCACACTCTTACCTTCTTCATCCACGCTCTCGCCATCAACACAATCCTCAGGTTGCTCTGCCCTCTGCGCTGCAATCCCGCTTCTCTTTTTCATACAGAAGTAAACTCAGCAGTTAAAACAAAAATAAGAAAAAAGAAAAGAAAAGAACCACGTGTGGCTCTTGCCCCACCAACCCCGATACACCCCTCTACTGGTACCACCCTCTCTACTTCCCTTACTTTCTCCACTACATCAGAGGGCACGCCAGCAAAAGGTCGCTGCATAGATTCCTTATTGCCCGATCCCAAACAGTAAGTTTGTCACCAGCTTCACACTAGTCTTTTCTCCTTTGCTCTTTTATCACCCCTCAAATCCGGCGAGTTCATACGAACAAATCATACGCACAAAATCATACGCACAAAGAAATCATATGCCCAAAATCATACACACAAATTATATGTAATAACATTGATGAATAGAATACCTTTTTCCACGAGCAATGCCATCTGCTTATAAGTGGAGGCCGCTTCCGGCAGGTACTTTGGGGCACTCAGTAAATCCTGAGACCATCCGCCCGACTGAATATTGGGCGAGCCTTACCCCCTGGGAAACCGCTTTCAAACGTGCAACGGCGAACCGAGGCAATTGCCTAAAACAACGCCGTGATTTTGCGTGAAGATATGATGAGTACCAGGGGCTTGACGACGAGACCAAAGCCCAAGTGGATCAGGAGATGATGGTGTAGGAGAACGAGGTCCTGGAGCAGGAACGTGTGGCAATCCTGGCAGATTGGCGGCGATACTATCCAAACCAGTTTAGTGACCATGGTTTGCCACTTGTGAACCCCCCAACCCCTATCGAACTTGATTCTCCACCGAATTAGCCGGCATCGCCTGTATTACAGTCACTAAAGATGAGGGCCGCACCAGGAATGAAGAGTCTGCTCGACCGTGTGGTGAAGCGACACAGAAGCTCATCAACTGGGTCTGCGCTGGTACCCCCTCCGGGGCCTTCTGTATCTCTGGACGGTCCTCCCCGGCGCACCCGTCTCTGTCCTACGTGTTCATACTTCTCGGTTGTTTGGCGAGCCTTCCTCCTCCCACTCCCTACGCGTCAGATCCGCTTGCACCGTTCTGCTAGATCCTTCTCTAGCTGGCACCTTATCTGCCCCTTTGGCTGGCACCCTACAGCCCCGCACAATAGCTGGCATCTCCACTGCTGAGTGGCTCTCCTCGCCCGGTGACTCCCCTCATCCTCCTCCTGCTCCCGCGATTTACTCTACAGTCGCGAACCTCGCATTAGGTTACGCTGTGTCATGGTATAGCACTACCTCCTTGGCCCATGCTAATGTCTGAAGCATCGCTAATTTGCCGGGCAGCCCGCCCGTGACAACGCCTTGCCCCTAAGCCGGTAGGTTCGGGAATTCCCTTAGGCATCCGGCAGCAGTAGTTTTATCTTCCCACTCCGTCGGCACCAGGTGCCGTAAGAATCCTTTCTTTTGTTTCCGGGGCCCCGCTGAAGGGTTGGTGTCTTTCCCTGGTTTCTTTTCTATACTTGTCTTTCCTTACGTGTCTGGAGGAAGGTACGGCTCCGTCTTGCTTTTGTCTTAGGTGCTGTCAGGGGGGAGGATGGGCTCAGGTTTAGACAGGTTTGATTTTTCCCATCAGGGGGTGAAGCGGGTCGTTGGATTATTTATAGGTTTTGGTTTCGCCATAGCTAGCGCTCCATGCGATTTCTTGTACCTTAATCAACGAATATATGATGATAATAAAAAAAGGTAAAAAAATAAACAAAAAGCCCCCTATTTCCTTGCATCTTTCTCGTCCGCTCCACCTCCAGCGATTGAAATCTCAACACCATGGGAAATCATCGTGAGAGTGTCCTCCGCCTCTGATCTACCCCACCCGTGGCAACTGCTCCGGGGTTCATCACGCCTTCTGTAACAGGTTTATTCCTGTCTAACGAAAATACAATAGAACCGGCAATAGGCCTGCTAGCGCTGGTCTCAAGGGAGGCTTCAAGGGACCGGTAGCCAGAAGAATAATAGTTGAAGGACAAATTGGACTCAGGGACTCAGGGATTGCCGTTCAATCAAGTGTATTCTTAGACTGAAGGTCTGTCGAAGTCTGCTGTTTCCTGCTAGCCAGGAGACTAGTTTAAATACAAAACCCAAGAGCGATAGCCTTCCTGCAATCACGATCATTACCAGTAGCTGCGCACATACCGGAATCCTATAATCCTGCCAGACCAAAGAAAGAAACAAACAAACAATGCTCAGCCTTTGCCAGTATTACATGACTATTCCATACCCGGAATCCTAAATATAAACTTCCAATAAAGCAAACTAAACATAGCAATACGATAGCATAGCCTCTCTGACTCAGGGGCAGTGGGGGAGCTGAAATCAAATCAAATAAACCAAATATAAATCAACTAAACATAAAAGATCCTGCACTGCCCGCTCCTGTGTACCGTTACCAGAATATATACACATGTTACACCTTCATCTCCTTCCGCTCTCTGGAGGCTCTGCCCTCCCCTCCCGGGGGTTATGGATTCCTTTCTGGTTCCGTTCGTCTTCGTTAAGCATGCTCGCATTGATGTTCCTACCCTTTACCCCGCACTTCACGAGGCGTCTCGCTTGGCGATTTGCACGGTCGGCAACCCTCCCTCCTCCGTCAATACACGGTCGCTAGTTTCGGTCTATCAGTGAAGTAGTTGCCCTGGTGGCCCTGCTCTCAGATATTGCACTCTCTCCTGAGTTGCAGGATCGGTACGGTCGGCATTCAAAAAAGGTTGTGACCCATCTCCGTCCTCCGTGTTCATACTTCTTGGTTGTTTGGCGAGCCTTCCTCCTCCCGCTTCCCACGCGTCAGGTCCGCTTGCACCGTACTGCTACATTCTTCTCTAGCTGGCACCTTATCTGCCCCTTTGGTTGGCACCCTACTGCTCTCCACAATAGCTGGCACCTCCACTGCTGAGTGGCTCCCCTCGCTGGGTGACTCCCCTCGTCCTCCTCCCGCTCCCGCGATTTACTCTACGGTCACAAACCTCGCATTAGGTTACGCTGTGTCATGGTATAGCACTACCTCCTTGGCCCATGCTAAAGTCTGAAGCGTCGCCGATTTTCCGGGCAGCCCGCCCGTGTCATTGCCTGCCCCAAAGCCGCTTAGGTCGAGGACGTTCCGTTAGGCATCCGGCAACAGTAGTTTTATCTTCCCTCTCCGTCGGCACCAGGTGCCGTAAGCATCCTTTCTTTTGTTTCGGGGGGCCCACCGAAGGGTTTGTGTCTTTCCTTGGTTTCGTTTCTATACTTGTCTTTCCTTACGTGTCTGGAGGAAGGTATTGCTTCGTCTTGCTTTCGTCTTAGGCGCTACTAGGGGGGAGGATTGGCTCTGGTTTCAAGGGGTTTGATTTTTCCCATGAGGGAGTGAAGCGGGTCGTTGAATTGTTTATAGTTTTGTTCACGCCATAGCTAGCGCTCCACGCGGTTTCTTGTACTTTAACAACAAATACATGATATCAAAAATAAAATAAAATGAAAAAATGAAAAAATAAAAAAGCCCCCTATTTCCTTGATTCTTTACGCTACCTGGTATTTCTTTCACGACTCCTGTACTTCAGAATATAACGTCTTCTATTCTGATACCCAAGATCCACGCCAAGAACCTACGACCCCTGACCCTGATCTGCCGTTACGCGATCTGCCCTGACCTGAGATTGTCATCTCCGAACCCTCACACTAAACGACAGTTATCGTTTAGGACCTTCCTGTCGTTGTGTCCCTTGGACTAACGTCCAGTGCCAAGACCCCATTACACCTGGGACGGGGTGTCTATTTCGGCATTCCCTACTCCTGTCCCCGCACAGGCCCCCACCCCACCCATACCCCAGACGGATCCCTGTTAAAAATAGGAGGTAACAAACGGTGCCCCGCCCAGGGAATGAATGCGGGTAGGCCCCGGACGGGAACGGGGCTGGGATTACCCTAAAAATACTCCCCCCGGCCCTGTATCAGGGGGGGGTCTGGTGAGTGAAAACCCGCCCCGCCCCGCCCCGTAACAAATACTAACAATACCCAAACGTCATATCATCATAACACCCAGCACAATGCCTGTCATACCAAATAATGACAATCTCGCTCGGTTTATCATGATACCGACAGCAGAGTGCCATCCCTGCCCTTTGGTAAACTAGATTTCACCTTGCTTATGAGTCAGAGGAGATTAGGCAAAGATAGATAGTGAAGGAAATGCGAGGAGAGAATCGGCATTAGAGTTCGTTACAGGATGGACGCAGCCCCGAAAAACGTGCGCCCCTGGCCCTTTTCCCCGCCCCGCCCCACTCAACAGCCTGGGGTGGGGTGTCTTTTTCTGCATTCCCCGCCCCCGCCCCTACTCAGACCCCTGCCACACCCTTACCCCAGATGGGTCCCCATTAAAAATATGTGGTAACTAACGGGGCCATCTAGACAATGAGTGCGGGTGGTCCCTGGATGGTGGCAGGGCAGGAATTACCCGAAAAATACCCTCCCCAGCCTGATGTATGGGCAGGGTCTGGCGAGTGAAAAACTGTCCCGCCCCACCCCGTAATGAACACTAATCGGCATACGCAGATCGTACATCCGAAAAGGAGCATCTACCTTGAGGAGGATCAAAGGACTCCTGTTTTCCCTTTGTTCATTATTTTGGCTATTCATCTGACATTCGCTTTTCTCTTCATTCTGTCTTTTGTACACAGGGTATCAGTCTCTCGTTTCTTCATTCTTTATTGGATTACTTGCCTTGTCACCTTACTTGTTCCTATCAATAAAAGTCTTTGGTTCTTCCACCATCAGTGATCGAATCTGCTGTGCACCATCCCATTTTGATCTTTAACAAGCTGGTCTCAGTAGATTCCAATATTGGCAGAATCGATCGCAGACTCCTACCCCTCCCTGACGCCAGCTTCCAGAAACCAAGGAGAAGCAGATTCCTCTAGATGCTGTATCACAGTGGCTTTCCTGGGACAGGTTTTTCTATAGAGTAAGTTTGATTGGGCCGATCCAGGGGAGTGCATCTCCCATTGGGGCAATGATGCCATGAGGGGATATTCCCTTGCTTTAGGAAACCAGTAGATTTAGAATTTGAATAGCATAAGGACAGAATAATCGTAATCCACTGCTAGTTCGATAAACTCTGGCACGAGACCACCATGCTGCTAGAGTAACATACAGAGCCAAGTTTCTCAATCTCACCAACCCTCATTGAGTGTCCCTTAGCCACAATGGGCATTCCACTGGACGACAAGGTTCTCTTCTCTGTACTCCAAGAAACGAACTGGAACAACTCCTTTGTACTCGCAAAGTCCCTAACCTTCAACTCCCTTGTGTTAAATCTCATCAGGCTAGCAAATATCCTCATCTCTCCGCCTGCTGAAGCCCAGCCAGCACTTGCCATAACTGACCACACGACGAGCAGGCTCCTGCGGATTCTTGCACTCTTGGTGCCAGTTTTTGCTGAGAAGTAGTAGGTCCACCATTATCCTCATCTCTCTTCCATGGCAAGAACACAGGCTTGAGACCATGGAGCTGTAGTTCGTCTCTTAAATGCCATGTGATGGCGGGGCAGCAGCCCACACCATGATAATCAATGTGAAGTTTATATACAAAATGGTGATTGAGCAGGAACACTTGATGAGGCAGCTTGGTGAGGGTGAGCAGTATATGAGAGAAATTGTGTCGGATGAGGAAAGAGCTTGCAACTGGTTAAATGGGAAAGAGATCAAGGGAGTCTTGTCATATCTAATGAGAAGGTGGTTAGCTTCATGGCAAGATTGGTCACCCAAGTAACAAAGAGGTCTACCAGCAGAGACCTGGGAGGGGTTTTTATAGGTTACCACTTGAGGGCAGGGGTGTTTTGCTATTTTGGAAGGGTATTAGGTGAATAACTAGCAAACTTTGTCTTGGCATCTGTTGGCTCTAACCTGGATATCAGGGAGCTTTGGTTTAAATCACTAAACGGATGTGAATGGGGAAGCAGCTAGATCAGACCATCAGTGAACATTGAAGTGTAAATGATTGCAACTATACTTCACCAAATGTCTCCCCTATCACGAACTTGATCGGTACTAGAGAAAAATGTATTTATTAAAGGGACTAAAACTAACTCCACAGGATGTATGTATCCAAAATGTAACATACTCGCAGTGCTATACCTGTATTCTAAACCATTCCCAGTTGAATTCCTGAGCTGATTTCAGAATTTGGTGCAAGGGAGTTGCAAACATGATATCATTACAAGTATTCTTTTCCACTTACATTCCTGCAGCTTTGGTGCTATCAGGCATATTAACGAAAACACATCCTCTGAGTTTCCAACATTTTCAAAAGTACCTATATCTCCGATAATCGCAATCTCATAGCTGCTCCCGCCATATGTCCAATACTGTAGAAATGTAATAATCCTATTATTGATCCTAGATGCAACAAGCAAACACAGTCCGTTCGTGTATAAGCGAGTTTTTTCTTCTTGTAGGAACAAGCTGGTATGTCCTATCTCTTCAGATAGTAAGGGAGTGGCTTGCTTGTCTTGACGGGTACTATCTTGTCTGATAGTAACAAGAGTGGATAATCGTGCTTGAATAGAACTATCACAATAGTACTATATCGGGTAACCTATCGCTGAGACTATCACAATAGTCTGCGGGTTCTTTGAGTATAGGCTCTCATAGAGGAGGAGTGTATAAAGAAAAAGCAACACGTAATTGTATTGCAACTTAAGTATTGAAAAGTACTAGAATCGTTGTGTGAATATCCTATCTCTTTGTTAGAACCAACCACCTTATATTGCCATCTTCTCACAACCCTAACCCTGGTGACTTATCATCTCATGTCATCTGACCTCTATAACTCATAGCGGGTGATAGTGTGAAATCCATCAGCTGACTCTCCAGAGTCAACTGCGCAACATCCTTTAACCAATCAAAACTCATAAAACATGTCATGTGCTCAAATGAGTCAGATGCATAAAACCCATGACTTATAATCTGAGTCATGTGAGAAAGTTATTTCATCATCTGATGTTACAATCGTGAGTTATTAAACAATCAACCAATCCTAACATCACAATAACTCGCAAGTGGGCAGCCATGTGAGATTCTATGAGTCAAGTGATGTTATAGTGTGAAACAAATATACCTTATGACTAATAAGCATTAGTCATGTAAAATCTGCTTAGTTATGATTTATGACAAGAAAAGCCTGATTGACCTGTTCTGACTTCTGCTCAGTTGAACGGTCAATCTTTTGACAATTGTACCTGGAAACATGTCTCATACTTCCTCGATTCTTTCTCCCTGGCACATATTTCTGGCAAGCCTTTTAACTTCTAAGACAATTAGAACGTATAATAGCAAGAGGGATAGTAGGTTGTAATTAGTCCAAACAGACCGATCCTCATTGCAGGAAAAAATACACCAACCCAAGGGAGTTGAAAATGATGGCTGAGCATACCAATGAGGATATTCTGTCTTGTCTCGATGTTAGTGGTAGCTATGCCGCAGGTTTCTATGTCTTCTGAAGTCGTAAGAAATAATCAAACCGAGTGAATTACAAACAAGGATCCCTTTCTTACTTTGTATGATGTTGGTAAAGTCTTAGAAGGTGATACTAGAAGCCGTATCATGCAGGCGGAATCTTTCCAGGAGAGACTTAGCCTTGGCATCCTTTGCACCATTATCATGCCAGCATTCAGCAGGAGGAGATAGTGAGCTGTATCTCAATATTTTGCGACAGTGGCTTGTCACTTCGACTGTAGATGGTGAGCATATCTGAACTCCAACTAGTGTTCGTTATGGGACCCAGTATATGACAAATGAGGCGCCAAGAGCAGGTTAATACCTCTAGATTAAAAAGGGAATCGTCCAAATGTTACCAAAACTGAGTCAGCTAGAGCTCTTTGAAGTTGTCTCACCTCAACAAATCTATCTCTGTCAGTTCTGGTACCATTTGGATGATTTTTACAGCCAGTTAATTAGAATAACCTAATTTATAGTATCCTGACTGCTCAGAAATGGGACCATAGCGAAACCTAACTCCAACCAGGGCCCCAAGTACACAGTAGGCTGCCATGATAGTAAAAGTCATTCCAGGTACAGAAGGGTTCATCAGCAAAAATGGACCCTTCGTCTGATCCGTCGGCGTTGCGTCCTGACGCAAGCGATGTATTTTCTGCGTCCCATGCGTCCTGTGCGTCCTGACTTGCGTTGCAACGCCCCGCCACATTCCACGCCTCCTGAATCGCCCTGCAACGTTGCATCCGTCCTGACGCAACGTCGTCTCCTCCCGGCGTCTAGACTACTCTAGACTCTTGTTGTCGTCACTTCCTTCTCTTCTCTATGTCCTAACACATCCCTCATCCCCGGAATCAGAATTAATCAGCTGCTTCCTCAGACGTCGACTGGCGTCTGGGGCAGCAGCTCTCTTTTTTTGGTCACATCCGAGTCTCACGTCTCAAGTCTCAGGCCTCAGGCCTTACGCCTCACCAGTCTGGCGATCTAATGAACTGGGTTTCAAGAAACTCGCTTCTATATCTTCTATATACAGTATCAAGGTGTAGGATTCTCACGTATAGCGGAGTCCTGATTCTCTCATCCAGATTCCTTAATAAACCTTATTAAATGTTCTCAAATCAATCCGGCTATTCACAAGCCACCGCCCGTCCTCCTCCGGGATCAGAAGCGCCAGACCGAGGATTGTCCCTATATCTACTATTGTAAACCCGCGTGCGTCCTCCCTCATCTGCACTGTAACAAGGCCATGTTGATCCGATAGACGCCCGGAGTTGACTGGGGTCAGCATCTGAACACCGGCGACGCGACGCAC
>Ga0307513_10011986_pt1 | contig 10736 bp, 3 predicted proteins | sample 15_EM_MG_FD_202174 | JGI IMG/M metagenome (GOLD analysis project Ga0307513, IMG submission 202174) | Populus trichocarpa ectomycorrhiza microbial communities from riparian zone in the Pacific Northwest, United States - 15_EM | ecosystem: Host-associated > Plants > Roots > Unclassified | place...
GTGAGGTTAATAATAGTTTGTGACTACAACATTAACATTGGTATGTGTTGCACTACGGGTCGAGTAATTTTTTAACATAAAAAATTCCAAGTGTTGCTATTATATTTTTTAATGAAAACAATTAATCATTAACTTAAAATATGATGTATATTGAATGGTATTTAAAAACAAATTGATATGGCAACATATTAGGTGATTATTTTTTAAAATATTGAGATCACGATAAAATGAATTAACTCAGGTTAACCTGTTAAATTTACAATCTGGATCATAAGACCATGATAAACATATAGAGAGAAAATCAAAATAAATTATGAAGTTCAATTCTTAATCAACTAAATGTTGAAAGAAGAAATTAAAAAATATATTAAATTTAAAAAGGATAAAAAAATTACTTGAGCCAGTTTGTGTTAATCTGCAAAACATGCAACCCAGATAATGAGATACAAATAACCTTATAAAAAGCAAATTAAAGAAAAAAATAAAAATAAAAACTCAATTTCTAACCAACTCAATATTGAAGGATAAAAACGAAAAAAAATCAATTAAAAAAGAACAAAAAAACAACCCAAATCAACTCAAGCTAACTTGTTAAGCTCGCGATCTCGGTCATGAGACCAGGATAACTTCATAAAAAAATTACGACACTTCATTTATAACAGACTTAATGTTGAAGGATGAAATTTAATTAAAAAATATATAATGCATACATGAGACCAGGATAACTAGACAAAAAGTAAATTGAATGAAATTACGAAACTCAATTCCCAAACAACAAAATACTAAAAGATGAAATGAAAAAAACTAAATGAAAAAAAAAAGAATATCGACTTCTTGCATGGTGAAATTTAAAAAAAAAATCAATTAAAAAATAGCAAAATAAAAAGAACCGAGCAAACCCGAGTTAACCTGCAAAACTCGCAAACCGAGTCATGAGATTGAGATAACCTTATGAAAAGAAAATAAAAAGGATAAGAAGCCCTATTAAAAAATATAAAGGTTCAATTAAAAAAGGATGTAAAAAATAAACAGAGTCAAAACGGATCAGCCTTCCAAACCCGCAACTCAAGTCATGAGATCAGGATAATCCTATAAAATCAAATCAAAAAAATTATGAGACCCAATTACCAACCAACCCAATATTGAAAGATAAAAAAAAGTGTCACTTAGAAAAAGTGTCCTTAAAATAACGACTTAGATCAACTTATGTTAACTTGTTAAACTTATGACTTGAGTCATGAGATCAAGATAAATTTATAGAAACCAAATCAAATAAAAATTATGAAACCTCGCTTCCAATAGATCTAAGGTTGAGGGTTAAAATTGAGAGAGAAAAAAAAACTAAATCCATGAAACTAGTATATAACCCAATAGAAAAGAAATAAAAAAAAAATACAAAGCACAATTTCCAAAATAACTTCATATTGAATAATGAATTTGAAAAAAAAAAACTAAATAAAAAAATAGGTTGTTAAAGGTGATTTTTTTTTTTTTGGCCTTTAATATTTTGTTCATTAGAATTATGCTTTCTAATTTGTTTTGATATGGGTTTCATGGGGGTTATCATCGTCTCATGCCCTCAATCATGGGTTTTAGAGGTTAATCATGGTTGGTCCGGGTTGATTTAAAGTGTTGTCATCTGAATATATTTTTAATAAAAATATCAAGACAAATATATCACTATTTAAGTATTTTAAAAGTGTTTCGTCAAGTCTACATCAAATTTTTTACTTCATGATGTCTTTATGTTTTTTATAAATTGAAAAAAAATAATTTGACCTGTAGCATAGCGTAGATGAAAAAACACTACTTTATAGCTACAAATGGAGGAGCAAACATCTCATTTTCAGCTAGGATTTCTCCTAACAAACCACCATGATATCATTTTCAAAACATTTCATTATTTTATTTTGTGTATCAAGTTAAGATAAAAAGAAACAAACAAACAAATAAATAAAATACATTATACTTAATTGCTAGATAAAGAAAGATTTGTTGGGATCAAACAGATTTTCATAAAAATCTTCCAATTAATTAGTGGAATCAAAAAGATTCTTATAAAAATTTTCAATTAGTTGGTAGGATCAAGAATATTTTTATAAAAATCCTCTAGTTAATTGCTGACATCAAAAAAAATTTCATGAAAATCCTTCCATTAATTATTGGGATAAAAGATTTCCTCTTAGAAGAGACACAATTTTAAAAGAGAAAGAACAATAAAGATAGTGAGAGAAAAGGAAAAAAGGAAGAAAACGAAAGAATAGAGGGCATAGAGGAAATTATGAAAGGAAAAATTAATTAGCTCGTCGAGACGTCCCACGCAACAATTATTATTGTATTTTAAAATTAAATTAGAAAGCATGTATTTTATGAAAATTTGATAATGTATTTTTTTCAATTATTCAGAGTGTGTTTGTTTTTTAGGTAATTTTTGTGGTTGTGGTTTGAAAAAAGTGTGGTTGGTTGTGGATAGTTGGATTTAAATACGTGTTTGGTAAAAATTATGGTTATGTGTAGCAAAAAAGTAAGTATAAAATGTTTGGTTGTTGTGTTTGAGTGTAGTTGTGGTTGTTTTTCAAAGTGTTTTTTACTTAGAAATGCATTAAAATAAATTTTTTTATTTTTTAAAAATTATTTTTGATATCAGCACATCAAAATAATCTGAAAACACCAAAAACATATTAATTTGAAGCAGAGAAAAAAATAAAATAAAAATTCAATTTTTTTCAAAAACGCTTTTGAAACGCAAAAACAAACAGGGTACTCAGTTAAAAAACATGTAAAAACTGCGTTTCAAACTTAATTTTTTAGTGTGCCCCGCAGCATAAAACTTAGTTTGGTGTGTTACCAAATAATTTGTTGCATTTGTTTCACCGCAAACACAAAAGCCAGCGGAAAACAAACGCAGTCTTAATATTGTTACCAAAACTCATGTTTAGACTTGAAGTAAATTTCTTACTATTTTTCAAAAATATAATCTAAATAGACTTTGTTAACACTATGGGTAAACATGATGTTTTTTAATGACATCTTAATACCTTTTAAACAGAAATTCTTCACAAATGTTTTATATAATTTTATAAATTTACAGTTAAAAACTCACTTGCATTATTAACCACATGTTATTAGACTTATTAAAAGAGTATATACTAAAATTGTTCATAAAAATCTAGTATGTTACCTGTATACTAAACCTATCCAATCACAAATTCCAACTTTTTCACTAATAAACCAGGTGTCAAGCTACTAAAAATATAAACTTACCACATTATAATAATGCCACCAGCATTTCATAGATAAATTAAAGTTTAAGAATTACAGTATAAAGTTAAAAACATTTGAGGGCCATCTCTGCTCACGGGTTGAACTAACCTAACTAATTTTTTTTCTTAATATTATTGTCTTGAGGAGGGTCTTTTTTATCATAATTTTGTTGGGTCATTTTAGGCTTTAATAAAAAAAAATATTCTCTCTATGACCATATTTTTATGGTTTACGTATTTGGTTATCAAGTTTGCATTAGCCACCTTCTCCAATGAAATTTGTCATTATCAAATGCTTTTTTATCATATGGATTGCGGGGTGATTTGATAATTTACTATATATAAATATTATTAAAAACAATTAGTTGACATATGTAGTGCACATTCCAGAACGTGGATTGTGTTGGTGGGCTTTAAGCGACATATGCGACATTGTCTGGTGGCCAAACACTGGATTCTAGGGTGGTATTGGAATCTCCTCAACGTCTCCTCCATGCCTAGGCAGCTTGTGCGGTCAGCGGACCTATGATTTGGTGCCGAAGATCTTTCTTTCCTTTTTTTTCTTTCTTTTTCTTTTCAATTTTCATGTCAAACCCTCTAATTTTTTAAAGTAACCCTTCAATTTGTTTTTCTTTAAATTTGGTTCTTGTTATCTTGATTACTATTTATTTTATTTGAAATCATTTATAAAATCAGAATTGTTTTTCAATTTCATCCTCTATTTTTTTTTCATCTATCATATTTGGCCTTCATTATTTTGATTGCTATTTTTTTAATTTCATCCCTCATTCTTTTTTTCATTTAATATTTATATTAGATTTGGTCCTCGTTCTTTTGATTATAACTTTTATTTTTTTATTCTTTTCTTGATTTTTTTTATTCCATCCATCATTGTTTTATTTCATTTAAATTTTATACTAGATTTGTTCCTTATTCTTTTGATTGCTATTTTTTTTTAATTTTGGATGATCTATAATTTTGCTTCATGATTTTTTTTCAATTCATTCCTCATTGTTTGATTTGTTAGTAACTAAGCTTTGATTTTTTTCTTTTTCTTTTTCTTTATGAAATTATCTCATTCTTATTCATCTTTTGTTTTGTTATAAAAAAGATTGTTGAGGCCTTTTAAAAATATTTATAAGATATCTTTTTATAATATTAGTAATTGTTTATTTTTTTTATTAGTCATTATTTTTTTTGTTTTCATTGCTTGCTTTTTTTATAATGATATTATTAAATTAATTAATCTTATCAAACCTATTGGATCTTAAATTTTTCTTGTTTTTTTAAAAACACTATCATTGCATGAGCATTTCTTTTAAACGTTAGAAAAAACTTGATCAAATCCAAAATATAACGCGGACCACCTATTGAGTATTCTACATCAAATCTTATCAATCGATCCACTTCCATTAATTCAATATATAATATATATCTATAAGTAAATAGTACGCCCGTCATGAGCTTAATCTCTATCATTTCGTTAAGTGATAGTTCAATTTCTTCGCAGTTTTCTTCACTTTGTTGAATTTAATCGATTCTCTCTCTCTTTATATATATATATATAATTGTAGTAGGTGGTAGAGACAATCGAATATCAAAGTTCTTTATTTAAAGGTTTGGTCACCGAAAAGTTCATCATGTTTGTGACAAAATAAATGAGTGAATAAGTCCAGCATAATTTGTAAAGACTTTGGAAGAACATAGTCAAGGGGACCGATTTGACAATGAAAAATGACCTAAGAGAATAAAAAAAAGAAAAAAAACTGAAAGAGAAGGCAAATTCACTTTGCATATAAACACAATTTAGTATTCATTTTAACCATGTAATTACTGTTTTACTATTCCCCAAAAATTCAATGGCGATGGTGCTAGGGTGTTTAGAATTTTTCGCATGCGTTAAAAAAATTGACTACGGGGTGTATACGTGTTTTTTATAATTTTTTAGCATGTTAAAATGATTCAATTATCCTTTTTAAGTTAAAAATTTTAAAATTAAGAGATGAGGGTGTTTTTATTATAAAAAAAAAACAAAATAGAATGACATCTTTACCTTTGATATATATATATATATATATATATATATATATATATATTGTGAATTCAAGGGCCTTTTGGTTTTTCATTATAATTTTTTGTTACTGTTTAATTTCGCGAGTGTTTATATTTGTTACCATATAATTAAATAAACAAAAAAAATTTAAAAAGGTTATTAAACCAAGTGGAGTTCATGACTACGGTCACGAGTTTAGTGAGTTTAATGTATAAAGCTCTAGTCAATTCAATATGTTATTGCCTTAATCTTAAAAAAAAAAAAATATTCTTTTAAGCCAAATTATATTTTTTGTAGTAATTCAGGTTACTTTTAGACCCATTTAGCCAATTAAATAATATTAGGACAACTCTCACATAATTTAATTAAAAATCATGATAGGCAAGGATTTGGGTTTACAAGTTTTAAGGTTAGCCCGTTGGACTTGATTAAATATCAATGCCAAAGAATTTCCTATGACCTAAACTTTTTCTTACATTCAAATTTGTTTTTGGGCAAACCCATAGTATAGCGTGAGTTAGTATAGTATATAATAGTACATTACATTACATTACATTACAATTACAAAAGAAACTGAAATGGGTGATGAAGTTGCTCTAGCATTCCTATTGTAACACAAGACACATAAACACAACTAATTACAATAATGAATCCATAATCTTTTCTCTTTTTTTTTCTTTTTCCAATTGCTTAATTATTTTTCTTTTTAATTTCATTTTTTTTTGTTTGGTTTATTTTGGATTGGAACTAATGGTTTGTTTTGAATCGGTTCGCATGGGACTCTCATGGTGTCGGGGAAAGAAACAACATTCAATCGATGTTCAGTTTGGGTAAAAAAAAATCAATCTCATTGATTTAAAACAATTAAAGCTTCAAAGACTAATTCTAAAATTGACAATTCAAGGATTGTTTTCGAACAAAAAAGGGAAATAATTAGGGAGATTTGAACGCGCTAACAAATAGGAGAAGCCGCCTTACTTGGGTGGAATGTGTGGCAGCCTCTGACATTTGCTTCCACCCTTCTTTGATGTCATTTAAATTTCCTCGCTATGGTCTACCACCATGTGTAACGCATGTTGACGACAGATGCCCGTTTTGAATCCGACAAACCATTCTTCTTCTCTCTTTTTTCCTCTTTCTTTTCTCTCCTCTCACCTCGATTTCCATGTCAAGTACTCTTGAAAGATCAAAATGGGCTTTCAAACTTCTTCTTTTTTTTTTTTATCAAATTTGGTTATCATTCTTTTGATTGTTGTTTTTACCGATCATTTTTTTCTATCAATTTCATCCTTCAATATTTGGTTTGTTAGAAAATTAGATTCGTTAATTTTTTATGCTCCTTCTATATGGTAATCACAATCTCATGATCCAGGTCACGAGTTTTTAGGGTTTACGTGAATTTATTTTAGTCTTTTTCTTGGGTTGTATTTTTAAAATGAGTTTTTTTTTTTTGCATTCTCCATTACTGGGTTAGTTAGGGATTGAGCTTCGTAGTTATTTTTTATTTGCTTTTTATGAGATAATTTCATTCTCATAACCTGAATCGTGGGTTTGGAAAGTTCGTCCAGATTGACTTAGGTGTTTTTTTTTACCTTTTTTTAAAATTATTTTTTTTCTTAGTTTCATCTTTCAACATTGTGTTGATTTGGAATTGAGGTTCATCATTTTTTTTCTTTTCCCTTTCTATGTGGTTATTATGGTCTCATAACCCTAGTTGCGGTTTTAGAGGGTTAACCGATGTTGTCTTGGGTCTTTTTTATTTGTTTTCTTTAAAATAAATATTTTTTTTTTGCAGTCTTGTCATCCAATATTGGGTTGGTTGGTGGTTGGGCTTCATAATTTTTTAAAATTACTTTCTATGGGGTTATTCTGTTCTGATGATTCATGCTGGTGGTTTGAAAGGCTTATAAGGGTTGACTCAAGCCTTTTTAAAAAAAATATATAACTTTTTTTTTATTTTCATCCTTTAACATTGGGTTTGTTGGGAATTGAGTTTCATAATTCCTTTTGATTTGATTTATAAGATTATCTCATTTTCATGACCCATGTTGTGGATTTAGCCAGTTACCTGGATTGACCTAGGCTGATTTTTAAATATTATTAGATTGATGTTTTTTTCAATTTCATCATCTAGTATTTGGTTGTTTAAGAATTAAGTTTCATAATTGTTTTCGATTTGCATTCTATGGTATTATCACGGTCTGAAGACTCGGGTCACAAATTTTGCAAGATAACCAGGGTTGACTCTGATAAATTTATTTTGTCATCATCTCAATATTTAAACAAAAAGTATATGGATATTATGTTACTGTCTCGGTATTTAAAAAAGTTGTTATTCAATATGTATTATATTTTAAATTTATAATTGAATTATATTTTTTATAACAGAAATGTTAGTTGTGCATTTATTTAATTGTTTTTGTTTTTTGAATGATTCAACAGTGATGGAGCGTGGATTACGAATCTAAGCAGTTAACTATGCCATATTATATCAATATAAGTACCTGAAGGTCCCACAAACCTCGGGGTCACTGGAGGCTTACATAGTCGTTAACTTCAAGGCCCGTAGAATTAGTCGAGGTATGTGGAAGCTGACCCAAACACCCATATTAATTTTTTTAAAAAAATCACCTCAAGGTAAGAGACCCTTATTATTAATGTAGTGTTTTTTGAAAGCAAACTCTGTCTAGGTTTGGAGGCTCTTTTGTACTTAGCATAAGTTTCGTTGTGATTGAAAATCCATCACCTCAAAGGAATAATAATATATATAAAAAAATACTTTGTTTTTTCACCTCCTGCCCTTAGCTCATAGTTTTGAAACCCGGACCGGCCCGGCGGGTTGACCTAGGACTCGGCCAACCCGGGCCTGAGACCGGTCCGGGTCTAAGTAAAAACCCGCTGAGGAGTTGACCCGGCGAAACCCGGTCAACCCCGAACCCAGGCGACCCGGACAAACCCGGCTGAGACTCGGCCTCTTTGTTTTTTTGTATATACACATCCGGGAAACGACGTCGTTCGTTTTGGCCTTTTAATGTCAAAACGATGCAGATGAAGGATGAAGGATGCAAAATTGCAGATAGAGATAACAAGTAAAAGCAATTTCAAATTCAATCGCATAACTCTTGTGCCCGACTGCCAGTAATACACCTCCACCCCAAAGATGGCATCCTCTTCGTAGTGATCCCTGCGCGTTCTTGTAGATTCCATTAAAGACAGCATCCCCGGTTTTGATCAGATCCTGCATCAAGACATGATTGGAAAAACTCCTCTTCAAAGTTCTGTGCGTGAATATCAGCGTTGTCTTGCTGTTGTTTTCTGTTTTGATGCCCGTGTTTTCTCTCTCTCTCTCTCTCTCTCTCTTTCTTCAAGATTTTCTTTTCCTCTTTACCTTTTATTCTCAATTTAAAGAATGCCTATTTGCTATTGATTAAAAAAGAATGTTTATTTGTGATTGGAAAGCTGGAAAGTGGATTGAAAGCTGGAAAACGGTTTGAAAGTTGGAAAGAGGATTGACGAGAGAGGGATAAGAGAGGAGAATTGTATTTATTGAAACGAGAGAGGGATAAGAGAGGAGAATTGTATTTATTGAAGTTTTTATTTGATTTTTTTTTTTGTTGACCCAGGTCCACCCGGGTCAACCCATCTGACCCGTAATCCGATCATTAGACCGGGTCGACTACTGGGTCGGGTTTCAAAACTATGCCTTAGCTTCTCATCTTTGAGTTGGTGCCGTGTTGTGCATGAGTTGTATATTGGAGTATAGAGAAAGTTTGGTATGCTTAAAAGTTATTTTTAAATAGGGTTGTGTACATATAAAGAATTTTATCTATTATTAGTTTTAAATAAAATTAATGTTAAAATTATCTTTCTATAAACAATTCTAACATAGTTTTGATGAGAAAAAAAAAATATTTTTACTCATTCAAAAACTCTTTATTCTTATATACTATGCTATCAAAATTCTCATGCCCTTTTATCCCAAAGTGGTAAGACCAGAAAACAATGTTGCAATCATGCTATTAACACCAGATAGAAGATAATAAATTATTTTAAAGCTAGAAGATTAATTCTTGCTTCAATCCACCTGTTTGAGAGTGTGATTGTGTTTGTTTTTTAAAGTGTTTTTTGTGCTAAAATACATTAAAATGATATTTTTTTTTATTTTTAAAAAATTATTTCTGAGATCAGCGTATTAAAACGATCTAAAATACAAAAAAAAAATTTAGCAAAAACAAAAATGAATTTTTGGGGTCCCAAACGGAACATATATCTTCCTGTTCTTTTTTACATCAACAAATACTATAAGTTTTTTTATTATTATTGTTAATTTAGATGTCTGACATATTTTATAGAAACTAGAACACCAAAGTTTTTTTTTTTAAAAAAAACCCTCTTATGTAATGTGCTATGACATTGTATCATATTGAAACCCGTCGCTATCGTCTTAGAGAATTTTCTCAAATGATACAATCTTGTAAATATAATCATGAGTTAAATATGATATTAAGTATTGAGATTAAAAAAAACATTAATTTAAAAATATTAAATGTTGCATTTGCGATATTTTTATAACATAAAATTATAAAAATGCTCACATTTCAATGATGATTTGAATTAAAAAAATCTAAATCATAATAAAATTATACATTTCACATAATTAATTAATGTAAAATTTATAATTTTATTTCCATGAAGAGTAATAATGAAAAAAGAGAATTAAAAAAATATATTTTTAAATTCATATTAAAAAACACAAAATATTAAACCATTAATATTACTATTAACCATGGTTATTAAATCTATTTACTTGACATATAACTCAAATCAAGTTTAAAGTTGAATCAAATAACGAATCTATCAAGTTAAAATCTGATTAATTTGATCAAATTTTGTTGAAATTCTATTAAATCAAAAATTAATTTTAATAAAAAAAATTTAATACATGAGTTCAACCTTGATTATTTTTTTTATATATACACACAAAACCATTGGATCAACTACCCATGTAGTAGAATCTTAACAAAATCAAGTTGAATTTGACAGCTATATTAATGTATGTCAATATCATTATCATTAACATAATTGATATATATTAAAATTGAATTTTCAACTATCTTATCAATACAATTGATATTGATGCATTGTAGAATTGGATTTGACAGCTACACTATTGATGCATTTCAATAACATTACCATTATCATAATTAATTATTTTCACTTTAATACAAACAAATATGAATTTTGAAAAAAAATAAAAAATATTAGGGTAGATTATATTTTTACCCTTATAGATTTATCAACTTCTACTGTTATAATTTATAGTTTTTCAATATCACCCTTATGGTTTTTAATTTTGCGTTTTACTACTAACCAACTAACAAGAAGTTAACTTTATCATATTTCTATTTAAAAAAAAAAAA
>Ga0307513_10011987_pt1 | contig 10735 bp, 10 predicted proteins | sample 15_EM_MG_FD_202174 | JGI IMG/M metagenome (GOLD analysis project Ga0307513, IMG submission 202174) | Populus trichocarpa ectomycorrhiza microbial communities from riparian zone in the Pacific Northwest, United States - 15_EM | ecosystem: Host-associated > Plants > Roots > Unclassified | place...
CGGCGCGCACATCCGCACCCTGCTGCTGACCTTCTTCTACCGGCAGATGCCCGAGATCGTCGAGCGCGGCCACATCTACATCGCACAGCCGCCGCTCTACAAGGTCAAGCTCGGCAAGGAAGAGCAGTACCTCAAAGACGGTACCGAGCTCGACGCCTACCTGCTCAAGGTGGCGCTGAAAGATGCGAAGCTCGAGACCGGCGTCAACAGCACGGTGCTGCAAGGCGACACGCTGGACACGCTGGCACGCCAATACGTGCTGGCCAACAACGTGGTCAGCCGCCTGAGCAAGTGGATGGACGTGGAAGGCCTGCGCGCCATGGCCAACGGCCTGGTGCTCGACCTCGACACACTCGAGGCCGCAGAAACCTCGGCAGCGGCCTTGAAGGCCGCGCTGCACAACGCCGAGGTCACCGCCGAGTTCGATGCACGCACCGACAAGCACATCCTGCGCATCAGCCGCATGCAGCACGGCAACGTGAAGAGCAGCGTGATCACTGCCGATTTCGTACACGGTGCCGACTACGAAGCGTTGAGCACGGCCGGTCTCACCTTCAAGGGCCTGGTCAGCGCTGATGCCATCGTCAAGCGTGGCGAAGGCGAGAAGCAGAAGGAAGCCAAGGTCGGTGACTTCCGCCAGGCCATGGCTTGGCTGCTGCAGCAAGCTGAATCGGCTGTCGGTCGCCAACGCTACAAGGGCCTGGGTGAAATGAATCCGGCGCAGCTGTGGGAGACCACGATGGACCCGACCGTGCGCCGCCTGCTGCGTGTGCAGATCGACGACGCGATCGAGGCCGACCGCGTGTTCACGATGCTGATGGGCGACGAAGTGGAACCTCGGCGCGAGTTCATCGAAGCCAACGCCTTGAGGGCGGCGAACATCGACGTTTGATGATGGTGTCGTCGGATGTCGACCACACCGTATCCGATCGGCATTCCCGGCACGCCCTGGGGCGCGGCTGAAAAGACCGCCTGGCTCGGCCGCCAGCGGCTGCAGCGCAGCTATGCCGCAGAGGTGGTCGGGCCGCTCAAGGCCCGCCTGCCCACGCAGGCCGAACTGTTCGAGTACGGTGCTCTCGACTACACGCGCTTGGGATTGGGCGGCTATCCGCTCTATGCGGTGCGCAGCCGCGCGTGGAACCCGGAGCGCCCTGTGGTGGTGGTCACCGGCGGCGTCCACGGCTACGAAACCAGCGGTGTGCAAGGTGCTCTGCAGTGGCTCGGGGACGAGTTCGATCGCCATACCGGGGCCATCAATCTGCTGGTGCTGCCGTGTATCAGCCCGTGGGGCTACGAGACCATCAACCGCTGGAACCCCGACGCGCTGGACCCGAATCGGCAGTTCAAGCAGGCTAGCCCGGCCGCCGAGTCGGCGCTGGCGATGGCCTGCGTGGCCGCAACCTGTGCGCGGGTCGACCTGCATGTCGACCTGCACGAAACCACCGACACCGACAACAGCGAGTTCGGACCCGCCAAGGCCGCGCGAGACGGCGAGGCGTTCGGCTGGCATGCCATCCCCGATGGCTTCTATCTGGTGGGCGACACCGAGCGGCCTGCACCGGAGTTCCAGCGTGCGCTGATCGACGCCGTCCGCCGTGTGACCCACATCGCCGAGGCCGACGAGCACGGCTGCATCATCGGTGAGACGCTGCAGCAGCCGGGCGTGATCAACTACGCCAAGCGCTCGCTGGGTTTGTGCGGCGGCATGACCGGTGCGCACTTCGTGACCACCACCGAGGTGTACCCAGACAGCGCGACGGCGAGCCCCGCCCAGTGCAATGAAGCTCAGGTAATGACGGTCAAGGCGGCGATCGACTATCTGCTGCGCGCTTGAGCGAGCTGGTCCAAGAAGGCTCGTACCTAAAGTCCCTCGACTCAATCCCCAACTGCCCCAGCAAGTGCGGCAGGTCCTGCAAGTGCCCGCAATCGGATTGCTGGCCATCGAAGCGACGGCTGAGGCCGCCCGCGCGGCAACGCGCGTACACGCCCGAGGGTCCGGCAGCCTGGCTCCTCGCGCACCCGTTGCGCACGGATCTTTTATGGGGGCGAGCAACCCAGCAATGGAGGAGTGCGGTTGACCGACAATGAAGCGACGCGGCGGGTCTTGCCGCCCCCACTTCTGCGCGCCTATGCCGCTGTTCAATCCGCAGCTCCTTGTCGATCACGTTGCCCGCAAACGAAGGCGGATGATCGTTTTACTGGGTGTCTCGAATATCGCGGTAGCGATGTTGCTGGCGGCGTTGGGCTACTTGGTCCTGAGTTCTTCCAGAGACTCGTACACCGCGCAGGCGAAACACATCGCGGAAGGATTGGTCGCTATCGCTGCGGTCAATATCGGCAGTGAACTTGGTCAGGTCGACGTCTTGATCCGGGCAACGGCAGACGAACTGCAGCGCCTTCAGTCCAGTGGTTCCGCGACCGACCAATTGCTCCAGGATGTGCTTGCATCGCGCATCAAGCTGCTGAAGGGCGTTGAAGCGCTCAGGCTGTCCGATGCGGCAGGCCTCGTACGGTGGGGCAACGCTCTCCCGCCGGGAGCCCCAATGAACGTTTCGGACCGAGACTATTTCAAGCAGGCCATCGGCTACCACGAGGATGCCTCCATGGTGACCGGACCCTTGCGCTCAAAAGTTTCCGGCAACTGGGTCATGGTGTTCGCCCGTCCTATCTCGGTAGGGGGCCACTTCAACGGCATCGTGTACGTCAGCATTGCGGCGGACCACTTCCGCAACGTGTTCGACCGCTATGAGCTCGCGGACAAGGATGCGATGACCTTGCGGCGAGACGACCTGCGGCTGCTCGCTCGGCGATCACCCGGCAGTTCATCCCAGGGAGAAGTAGGCGCGACCGCGGTGTCGGATGAACTTCGAGCAACCCTCGCTGAGAATCCTTCGAGCGGTTCGTACGTCGCAATGGTTGCGATGGACGGCGTGGAGAGAACCACTGCCTACCGTGCGGTCGAGGGCTGGCCGTTTGTTGTGTATGCCGGTTTGAACAACGAGCGCTTCTTCAAGCCGTGGGTGAAACTGACACGGACTGTCTCGCTTCTCACGGCGCTGGCTTGGGGATTGGTGGCAATGGCGACGTTGATCGTCTATCGAGCAAGCGGGGGAGAAGCGCGGGCAATGCAGGCGCTGGCGGGTCAAACGCGGCGCACTCAGGCCCTTCTTCGAATAGCCGGTGACGGTATCCATATCGTCGACCACACGGGCCGCCTGGTTGAAATGAGCGACTCCTTTGCGCAGATGTTGCGCTCTTCGCGTGAGCGACTGATCGGCCGCCATGTGAGCAGCTGGGACGTCAACCAGGACGAAACCGAAATTGCGGCGTGGCTTGCAAAGATCAAAGACGGAGACAAGCAGCGAGTCGACGTGCAACACAGGCGAGACGACGGGACGGTCATTGACGTGGAGCTACAGATCAGTGCCGCCGAAATCGAGGGCGAATTGCTGATTTTCGGGTCTGGGAGAGACATCACCGAGGTCAAGCGGCTTGTTCGCGAGCAGACCGCAATGCTCGAGAGCGACCTCGTCGGCATGGTCAAGATCGAGCATCGGACCATCGTCTGGCGAAACCAGGCGCTTGAACGAATACTTGCTTACGCGCCAGGCGAGCTTGCCGGCCAACCTGCGCGGGTGCTGTATGCGGATGAAGAAACATTCCGCCAGTTTGGCGAGAAAGTGGACGCGGTGATCAACAGCGGCGTTCAGCACCGCAGCCAGATCCAGATGCGCCGAAAGACCGGCGAAGCGGTCTGGATCGACCTCAGCGGTGTGCGGTTGACGGCATCACTGTCATTCTGGATGGCAGTGGACATCACCGTCATGAAGGAGGCGCACGAGAACCTTACCCATGTGGCCTTCCATGATGCGCTGACTCAGTTGCCCAACCGCTTGCTGCTGGCGGACAGGTTGAAGCAGTGCCTTGGCGTCGCGAAGCGGGAACAAACGCGTGTTGCCGTTTGCTACATGGACCTTGATGGCTTCAAGGCGGTGAACGATGAACTCGGGCACGACGCGGGCGATGCGCTGCTGGTGGAGGTCGCGCGTCGACTGAGCGCCAGCATCCGTCCAGCTGACACCGCCGCACGTCTGGGAGGGGATGAGTTCGTCCTGGTGCTCGCTTCATTGGCGGCCGACGAATGGCGGCGGGTCCTGGATCGGGTTGTGCAAGCGCTCTCTCAACCCGTGCAACTTCCAAGTGGGTCCTTGGTAAAAGTGGGAGTCACCATCGGGGTGGCGCTTTCAGACCTGGCGGGTTCGCGTGCTGAGGAGCTGGTGGAGCGGGCCGATCAAATGATGCTCAGCGGGAAGCGGTCTGGTAAGGGCCAGATTTTTTTCTAGCGTGATTGAACACTCGGAGCTTGAGAGCTCAGTGATCGGGCACTGGAGGGACGGAGTTTCGAGGCCATCGTCAACAAATTCAGGTGCAATCTGCTGAATCACAAAGCCCTTGAAACTACCTTCTTCGCTCACACCTAGCTCAGCTAAGGAGAGCTGTCTTGGGTGCGAACGATGCCTTTCTTCACGACGCCTATTCGCAGACCGTCAGCGATGTGGTGGAGCGCGTCGGTCCCAGTGTGGCGGCCGTACAGCTGCGCGGCGCAGATGCACCGCTGGGCGGCGGATCGGGCTTTCTCTTCACGCCAGACGGCTACCTGCTGACCAACTCGCACGTGGTGCGTGCGGGCCAAGCGCCGGTGACGGCCCGGCCAGTGGTGAACTACCGCGTGTCGTTGGCCGACGGCCGCGAGTTCGCCGCGCGCTGGGTCGGCGACGACCCGGATACCGACCTCGCAGTGCTGAGCATTGACGGTCTCTCCAAAGGCACGCTGACCCACGCCTCGTTAGGCCGGTCGGGCGGGTTGAAGCGCGGCCAGATCGCCATCGCGATCGGCAACCCACTGGGCTTCGAGCACACGGTGACGGCCGGCATCGTCAGTGCGCTGGGCCGCAGCATGCGTGCGAGCACGGGCCGGCTCATTCCGGACGTGATCCAGACCGACGCGGCGCTCAACCCGGGCAACTCCGGCGGCCCGCTGCTCAACTCGCGTGGCGAAGTGATCGGCGTCAACACTGCCATCATCCGCGGTGCGCAATCGATCTGCTTTGCGGTGGCAGTGGACATCGCCTCCTGGGTCATCCCGCAGCTGCTTCAGCATGGCCGCGTGCGCCGCGGCTACCTGGGCGTGGCAGGCAACACGCAGGCGCTGGACCGGCGTGTGGTGCTGGCCTACGAGTTGCCGCAATCCAGCGGCGTGCGGGTGTCGTCGGTTGAGCCTCACAGCCCGGCGGCGCTGGCCGGCGTGCACACCCACGACCTGATCGTCGGGCTCGATGGTGTGGTGATCGACAGCGTGGACGCCTTGCACCAGGCGCTGGACGTGAGCCGCATGAACCGCGACTGCGCGCTCAAGCTGATACGCGGTGCGACGTCTCCGGTGCCGGTCTATCTCAACGTGCGGCCGACCGAGGTTTCGCGTCTTCGCTGAGCGTTGCGGCAGCGCCTGCTTGCCGATCAGCTGATTTCGGCAGGCTCTTCGGCCGCAGAGAAGCGCATCGGCACGTCGCCGCGCACCGCCGCGCCGATCACCTTGTGGATGAACTCCAGCTTCTCGATGACCGGCGCCGGCACGACGAAGGGGTAGCTGTCGTGGGAGCCGAGGCTGCGCGACATGGCGTTGACGAACTGCGACACCGGCAGCCACTGCTCGATCAGCGCGTGCTCGAGGGAAGGCGCCGCGAGGTCCAGCGCTTGCGCCTCCACCGGCGGGGCGTCGGGCAGCGCGTGGCTCAGTTTGAGGCCCCAGGCGGCGGCCGTTTCCAGCCCGTCCTGCAGGTGCATGTAGTGCGCCCAGCACTCGGCCCAGTCTTCCCAAGGGTGCGAACTGGCATACGAGCTGACGAAGTTCTGCTGCCAGTCGGCGGCCGGCGACGCATAGTGCGCGGCCAGGGCCTGGGCGTAGTCGGCGCGCTCGTCGCCGAACAGCGTGCGGAACTCATCGATCCACGGTGAGCCGTCGACGAGGCGGTCCCAGTAGTAGTGGCCGATCTCGTGGCGGAAGTGGCCGAGCAGCGTGCGGTACGGCTCGTGCAGATGTGCGCGTGCCTGCTCGCGCTGTGCGTCGTCGGCCTCGGCGATGTTGAGCGTGATCACGCCGCTGTCGTGGCCGGTCATCACCTTCTCGGTGGGCGTGAGCTGTTCCAGAAACTGGAACGACAGGCCGTGCTCGGCATCTTGCGCCTTGCTGGGCGTCGGCAGCTTCAGCGACAGCAGGCTGTAGAACAGCCGCCGCTTCGCCTGCTCGATGAGCTGCCAGTAGGCCAGGTTCTCGGCCTTGCTCAGCGCGGGCACGATGAAGGTGGTGGCGCACGAGGGACACAGCAGATTGGCCGAGCCGGTGGGCACCATCCAGTTGCAGACCTGGTGCTGCGTGTAGTTGGAACACGGCTGCAGCGAGGTGTCCTCGGTGGTCACCCGCTTCCAGCTGCTGTCGTCGTCGATGTCGAACGAGGCCATGCGCATTTCGGCCGGCACGAAGCCGAGTGCCGCGCCGCAGTTCTCGCAGGCAACGTTCTCGAAAAACACCCGCTGCCCGCAGCGTTCACAGCTCAGGGTTTTCATGGTCTTCTCGCGGTGAGGATGCAGTGAAATGGAACGGGCGCGGCACAGGCCGCGCCCGTTCTCATATCGCTCAACTCAAGGCTTGCGGTTGGCGTCCTTGATGACTTCCTTCGCATCGCCGTAGTTCTTCTGTGTCTTGCCTTCGACCTGCTTGGCCAGGCCTTTGGCCTGCTGCTCGGTGCTGCCGATCACTTCACCGGTCTTTTGCTGCACCTTGCCTGCGGCGTCCTTGGTGGCGCCCTTGACTTGATCCTTGTTCATACGGTTCCTTCACTGAGGTTGACGGGATGGAAGGTGAACCCACACGCCTTCCGCGTTTGATGAAGCGTATACGCGCGGCGCCGCGGGCGCTGAGGGACCAGCCCGCGGATTGAGGTCGGAGCACTCCTACGTCAAATGATGCAGGTGTCATGGAGCTGTCACCGGAGCGGCCGACGATCGGCGTCTTTCTTTCCGGAACCATTCCATGAAGCCCACGCCCTCACGGCGCGCCCAGCGCCCGCTCGTCACCCTGACCCTGATCGCCGCGACGCTGGCGGCGACGGCTTGCGGCGGTGGCGACGATGACGCTCCGGCCCCCACGCCGCTCAAGACACTCGACGGCGCGGTGCCCCTCGTCATAGGCCACCGGGGCCTGCCGGGCCTGCACCCCGAAGAAACGCAACCGGCATACGAGGCTGCGGCCGATGCAGGCGCCGATTCGCTCGAAGAAGACCTGCACCTGTCGAAAGACTGCGTGCTGGTCGCCCGCCACAACCCCTGGCTCAGTGACAACACCAACATCACCGACGTGGCGGCGGCCAATGCGACCGTGGCCGCGCGCAAGCGCACGGTGCCCGGCCGATTGGTCGACGTGACGTACTCGCTCGCAACCTACGGCGGCCCGGCGCAGTACCTGAGTGACCTCACCGATCCGGCCGACCCGAAGTCGGTGCTGAAGTCGCTGATCGTCGACGGCGAGGACCACACCAACGACTGGTCGATCACCGACTTCACGGTGGCCGAGCTGAAGCAGTGGATCGCCGGCACGACCTACGACGCGCGCGACCAGCGCCCGACGGCCGAGAACGGCAAGTTCCCCATCCTGACGATGCAGGAGATCATCGATCTCGCCAAGGCCAAGAGCACCGCCACCGGCCGGACCATCACGGTCTACCCCGAGGCCAAGAACCCGTACTGGAACAACGCGCAGGCCATCGCCAATGGCTGCGGCACGGGCAGCCACCCGTTCGAAGACGCCATCATCAAGCTGGTCAAGGACAACAACCTGAACAGCAAGACCTCGCCGATCCTGGTGCAGAGCTTCGATCCGGCGAGCCTGAAGTACATGCGCGCCAACGGGCTCAACACGCGCCTGGTGCAGCTGGTCGACGGCAACGACGTCAACTACCAGACCGGCGAGATGATCTACAAGACCGATGACGTCTACAACTTCGTCGATGGCCGCCCCTACAGCTGGACGCTGGCCGGCGACGGCCGCTTCTTCGGCGAGATGCTCACGCCGGCAGGCCTGGCCGAGATCAAGACCTATGCCGACGGCATCGGCCCCTGGAAGCCGCAGGTGATGGCGCTGACGGTGTCGCCGTGGAAGACGACCAACCCCGACGGCACGCCCTACACCGGCGCGTTGGCCGACGTGAACACCGTGACGCCGAAGAGCCTGATCGCCGACGCGCACAAGGCCGGCCTCTTCGTGCACAGCTACACCTTCCGCAACGAGGCCAAGTACCTGGCCGGCGCCTTCAAGGGCGACCCGGTGGCCGAGTACCTGCCGTACTTCCGTGCCGGCATTGACGGCGTGTTCACCGACTTCGCCAACACCGGCGCGGCGGCGCGTGCGGCTTATCTGAAGGAAACCGGGCGCTGACCCCAGTGCGCTGAGGCCTTCGGTGTGGGAGGCAGGCAAGACGGCGCCACCCCGGTGTACGCTCGGAGTCCGTTGGCTGTGCCGCGGGTTCTCCGCGCGGTGCATCCGGGTGTTCCACCTCTTGCTCGAAGGAAAGCCATGACTGTGTTCGCCGTCTCCAAAGTCCGCCTCGACAAAGACGGGCGCGTGATCGCCGTTCTGTGGGGACGGGTCGATACGCACACCAACGACTGGGCGGAGCCCGAGAACGTGGCCACGGTGGATGCAGTGGTGGCGGCATTGCACGCGGGCGACCAGGTGTTCGCGCTCTTCCCGGGCACGCATGGGCACCTGCCCGAACGCCGCTTCCGGGTGGTCGACTACGACAATGGCTGGGAGAGCATCTCGCTCGACGGCCCTCCGACGCACGAGCGCGAGATCCACGACATGGACCGCCTCGGCTCGAAGGACTGAGGCTCGCCTGGCGCGTCAGGCGTCGGGCAGCCCGGAGGTCTCGTCGGGGGCCTGGCTAGCCGAAGTTCTGCACCCACTCGATGCCCTGCGTGTACGCGGCATCGATGGCGATTTCTTCGCTCTCGTAGTCGGCACGCTGCATCGCGATCACACGCGGGCGGGTCGGCCAGGCCTGCTTGGAGACGATGAGCGTCGGCACGAACTTTCCGCTGTCGATGGCTTTCGCACTGCAGATCAGTTCGTAATCCTGGTGGCGGAAAGTTTTGATGGCGGTCATGGATTCTTGCTCGCACGAAAGGGACCAGTATGCACCTCCCGCGGGGCCTGGCCACTTCGGTCGGCGGCGGGATGCGCGGAGGGCCTTACGATGGCCGGCTCACCACAGCAACGAGGTAATGCATGAACTTCCATTTGAGCCTGACCCCACTGATTTCGCTGCTCGCCGGCATCCTGATTCTGATCATGCCGAAGCTGCTCAATTTCATCGTGGCGATCTACCTGATCCTGGTGGGGTTGATCGGCATCTTCGGCCTGAGCGCGCTGCACATCCGCTGAGGCGCTAGGTACTGGGCAAGGCGTCGGCTGCCGGCGCGGCGTTCAGCTCGACCACGTCGCTGCGGTCCTTCAGCTGCACGCCGGTGAGTTGCAGGCGCTGCGCCTCGCGGCACAGCCACAGCAGCTTGCGCACGGCCTGCGCATAGTTCAAGCCTTCGGGCCGCACGTTGGAGATGCAGTTGCGCTCGGCGTCGCTGCGGCCGCTGCGCGGCGCCCAGGTGAGGTACAGCCCCAGGCTGTCGGGTGAGCTGAGGCCGGGGCGCTCGCCGATCAGCATCACGACCAGCTTGGCGTGCAGGCGTTCGCCCACCACGTCGCCGAGCGCCACGCGCGCCTGCTGAGCGACGACGACGGGGCCGAAGCGCCAGGCCGCCGGCGCCTGCGCACGAATCTGCTCGATCAGCGGCACGGCGTGGCGGCTGACGGCCAGCGACGACAGGCCGTCGCCGATCACCAGCTGGATGTCGCAGGCGGCCGACAAAGCGTGGTCGCTCAAGGTGGCCAGCGAGGCCTCATCGAGGCGCCGGCCGAGGTCGGGGCGCAGCAGGTACGTGGCCCGGTCCACCGCTGCGCTGTGTACTGCCACGGTCGGCCAGCCCTTGGCCTGAAGCTGCCCGCACAGCAGCGGCACGTCGAGCGGCAAGTGCACCGCGTCGCGCGCCAACGCATGCGCATAGCCGAAGCCCAGCACCTCTTGCGTGGGCATGCTCACGCCTGAGCGGCCGAGTGCCACACGGGCCTGCGTGTGCACGCGCAGCTCGCCCCAGGGGTCGGGGGTGATGACTTGGTGGTCGCTCATGCGGGACTCGCGTGACGCTCAGGCGGCCAGGCGCGGCACGCGCATCTGCTCGATCAGCTGGTGGCCCGACAGGATGGGCTTCACGCGGCCAGCGGTGTCGGTGATGTTCATCTTCTGCAGCCAGGCTTCGAACTCGGGTGCGCGCTGCAGGCCCAGCACCTCGCGCAGGTACAGCGCGTCGTGGAACGAGGTGCTCTGGTAGTTGAGCATGATGTCGTCGGCACCGGGCACGCCCATGATGAAGCTCAGACCCGCGGCGCCGAGCAGCGTCATCAGGTTGTCCATGTCGTCGGAGTCGGCCTCGGCATGGTTGGTGTAGCAGACGTCGCAGCCCAGCGGCAGGCCGAGCAGCTTGCCGCAGAAATGGTCTTCGAGGCCGGCGCGGATAATCTGCTTGCCGTCGTACAGGTACTCGGGCCCGATGAAGCCGACCACGG
>Ga0307513_10011988_pt1 | contig 10734 bp, 8 predicted proteins | sample 15_EM_MG_FD_202174 | JGI IMG/M metagenome (GOLD analysis project Ga0307513, IMG submission 202174) | Populus trichocarpa ectomycorrhiza microbial communities from riparian zone in the Pacific Northwest, United States - 15_EM | ecosystem: Host-associated > Plants > Roots > Unclassified | place...
TTTGTCGTCAACGGACCTTTCAACTTGGTCCTTTTTGTTGTTGGTATTTCAACTCCAATACCTATTCTTTTGATTTCTAATTTTTCTTCTTAGTTGTTTTTTAGAAGTTTTATATGTTTTCAATTTCATCATTCAATCCCAAATTGTCACATATTATGTTTTCTAATTTGATCGTCCTTCCTTTGAATTTTTTTTAGGATTTTTGTTTAAGTTATTTTACTTTTTAATTTCACCATTTAATCAAAAAATTATTTTAGTTTTAATTTCAATTTTGATCCTCATTCTCTTAATTTGTTTTTTGGTCATTTTGCTCAATTAATTTCTCCTTTTAATTTCACCATTTAATTAAAAATAAATTTTATTTTGTATTTCAATTTTGATTTCTATTTTTTTAATTGTTATTTTTTTATCCTTTTGTGTAATTGATATTTTTTTCCAAGTTAATCTTTTAACATTTAATTGGTTGGGAAATTGAGTTTCATGGTTTTTTAAGATAGGGTGCTTTTGGTCTAATGCTTTAGATCACAAGTTTGAAAAATTAATGCAGATTGACATTTTTTTTTTTAATAAAAACTTATTTTCTTTTTGACTTTTTATGTTTTCTTTTCTAATAGGTTATCCAATCTCATGATTGGGGCACATGTTTGGGAGACATTCCCCGAGTTACAGGCTTATCTTACTAACTTGGATTGATTCAATCTAGTTTTTTTTTTTTTTTCTAATTTCATTTTTTGTATTTAATGGGCTAAGAATTGAGCTAAGTTATTTGTCCTGTTTTACAAAAATATTTTTTTTCTTAGGTTATCGTTATCACCTTTTTTTTATTATTAATTTTGTCCATTATTTTTTTTTATCATTTGATTAAAATAAAACTGATTTTTTTGAACCTGTTCAATCAATAACTCGAGATTAAAACACATTTGCCTAAACAATATTTTTAATGAAAACAAATCTCGCTGCGCAACGTAGGTACAATACCAGTACCTCTCCTACACTTCCATATGTGAGTGGAGAAATTCTATCATATTTGTATCAAGGTTGAAATTCAAGGTAATTTTGTAAATAAAACTTTAATTAGAGATAGATATACCAAAGGTTGGATATGTATATATGTATGTTTATTTTACATAATATTAATCTAACTATTTTACATGATATTGACCTAAATCTTCCGTTATTTTTTTTTTTAATGGCAAGGGATATTCTCAAACTAAAATAAGATAATACTAAGCTAGCTTTAAAATTATCTAGTGATGTCCTGTATATAATTATTAAATCCACCCAGCTTGGAATTATCTAAAAACCTTAAAATTCAAAGTCTATTTTAAACCGAATTTTTAATTAAATCAAATAAAATAATAATAAGAAGAATTTAATTGATCTAGTTTAAACCCAATTTGCATACTAAAAAAACAAAATGCTATCATTTTAATAAAAATAATTAATTTGTATATAGCCCGTTCGGGAGTGTGGTTGCTTTTCAAAGCGTTTTTCACTCATAAATATATCAAAATAATATTTTTTTATTTTTTAAAAATTATTTTTGATATCAGCTTATCAAAATGATCTAAAAACATCAAAAATATATTAGTTTAAAGTAAATAAAAAAATAAAATTTTTTAAATTTTTTCAAAAATATTTTTAAAAAATATTTTTAAAACGTAAAAATAAACATTATTATAACCTGTAAATTTATACAATAACTCAATAAACCTTTTATCAAGTAAGTTTCTGGATTGGGTATGGTCTTGTTGTTCCAATGTGCCATGGGCCCTAAGGCTCGAGCGGAATAGTAGTTGGCCTTGGCCCGTTTTCCTCGAAATAAAATAGCAGATAAAAACAACGTCAAAAGCCGCTTGGTAGACGTTTCAGCATTCCGTCATCATCCCTGTCCTTGCTTTCTTGCTAGAAATGGATCGATCTCAAATCCTCCTTCTAGGCTTACCAATCTTTCTGTTTTGCTCAGACATTCTAAATCTCTTCACAACATCACCACCTCCAAAACCAAATCCAAATGATCACCACAACATCCATCAATTCCAAACCAAACCTCAACAAGTTCTTCAACAACAGCCACTTCAATTTCCCACACAGGTATCTTTAAACTTCACAAATTTCATGTTTCTTTATGCTTTTCACATAATCGAAGTGGGTTTTCTTTCTTTGTGATACTCTTTAATGTTTTGATGAGATGCAGAAATCAAGCACCATTGTTGGAGGATTAGGCAATATTGGTTTTGGCAACGTTATTAACATCAACTTCTGTGTTTCTTGTTCTTACAGGTTTAATCCATTCTCCACATTTGCTGTTTGCTGTTATTGTTATATTAAACTGAAATCGTTTAGGTTCCGTTTGATATGATTGATTTAAGTTTTTTTTTACTCGTAGAAAAGTTATATATATATTTTTGGTTAGAAATTTTGTTATAAAATTTAGATTTAATTTTACTTTTGACTTGTAGATTTTAACTTACACTATATATATTCTTTAGAAAAGTTGCTTTGAGTAATTTCTATCAAACTTACTTTTAACTTAAACTTAAAGTCATTTGAAAATATTTTTGTCATAAATTATTTATGAAAAACAACTTTCAAATATGACTTAAAGTCAAAATTCACTTTTTATAAGTTATGTCAAATAGACTTTTAATTATCCTGAGTCTAACTTGCATTGGTGGTGATTGGTTATAAATTATTTTTCATAATTGTGTACCATCAAGAATCAAGATTATTTGCAATAATTATTTTTCCAATTGTTGTGGACAGTTTTTTTTTTTATAATTAAAAGTAGAGTAAAGGGAGGTATTTTCTCATTCATGTGGGAACAAATTAATAATATTAATTAGATCTAATTTTTAGTTTTAGGATTTGTGGTTGTAAGGTTACCGTTTTTAATCCTAGTTTATTTTTTCTCTTACATTTAATGTTCACAGATAAGTTGTGTTTCTTTTGGCAGAGGAACTGCTGTGACTATGAAAAATATGCTGGAATCAGAATTTCCTGGGATACAGGTTATTTTGGCAAACCATCCTGCTTCGCTTCCGAAGCGCCTACTCAGCAAAGTAGTTCCTGCTGTTCAGTTTGGAATAATTGGGATAATATTGGCAGGCGAACAGATTTTTCCAAGGTTAGGATTTGCAGCTCCACCCCCGTGGTATTATTCGCTGCGTGCAAACAGATTCGGAAGTATTGCTAGCACTTGGCTTTTTGGAAACTTTATCCAATCATTCCTTCAGAGTTCTGGTGCTTTTGAAGTATTTTGCAATGGTGAATTGGTAAAGTCACTTCTTTTTATAATGCCGCATGTTGTCTTTTTACTTGAGCCAAATTTCCTTTTCCTTTTATGTTATGAATGATACTGCAATTTTAGACTTAGGAGGAGATAACCTTAAATACCTGCATAGAGGTTGTTAGGATGTTTTGTAGGAACAAATGTGGTATGTATAAAAATGCTTTCTTTTGTGTTCTCCTCATTGTAGGTTTTCTCCAAGTTGATGGAGCATCGGTTTCCTGGTGAAATTGAGTTGAGGGATGTTGTTGGCAAAAGACTTGCTATCAGATGATTTGTTCAGGACAATGTGGGAGATGTCTGGTCCTAGTGAGTGTTCCGAGTAGGCTATGAATCAAATTTTTAATGAGTTACATTGTTCACATTTATGATGCAACTTTCTACTTCTACTCATTCTTGAAGCTGACAATAACACGACGCATTGGTTTCCAGGTCTTCTGAAGGTCTGTTTCGTTTCTTCTTTTTGAACTTTTGGTATCCCATCATCTTTTTAGACTCTAGATGGCCTTCAGTGCTCTGTGATGCTACATTTGTACAAGTTCAGTATCGTGGCGTAAGCCTCGCTATGATACTTTTCGACAATTTTTGGTGCATTGCCTTCAGTGGTCACGAGTTTAATTTTCCATGGAAATAGTGTTTGGAGGAAAAGAAATAATAATAGAACATTAACTGTGAATCCAAGAGACCATTGAAGAACCAGTCCTATTCATGGAATTGGTGATTGGGAAGTTGGAGGAAAGCTGCTTTTATAATGTGCAACCCATAATCATCTATAGAAATGCAAGCACAGTTGAAAATTACTCCTATACATATCTATACATATCAAAGTACAGGTTCTTAATTTTATAATGAATTACATGCCAACAAGCATACTTTAGGTATAATCTCCTGCTGGTGTCTTGGAGAAATCTCACCATGCACAAGGGGGTAAACAAACAGAAGGGAAAACCTGAAAAAAAGTGTCAGATAGCTAGCATATCAGGCCTGTATTATATCATATTTGCCACCATTTTCTTTTCTCCATCTTCTTGAGAAGTTCATTGGCCAATGATGCATAGTCTTCTGAATTACCTTCCAGCTCTTCAGTTTGATTGTTGATTTTCTGATAATTATTATACAAACAAAAATAAAATAAAAAATCATATTGCAGGTGGTAAGAATACTCTGCTTGTGTATAACCATTCAAATTTCAGAAAGCAATATAATTGTGATTGTCAAGGAATGTATGAAGGCTGAAGAAATCCAAAAACAGGTAATTTGCCTAAGCAGGTCATCTGGAGAAAGTTTTGATCAAATAAATTATGACACGAAATGAATCTAGGGAAATTAAACAACGAAAACAGAAGATGTTTAGATCTTTCCTTGGAATCTTACACCAAGCTTTTCCTGCCTTTGCACCAGCTTGTTCTTTGCACTCGTAGCCAGGGAAAAGGCATCCTGAAATTATTTACCAAACCGGAAAAACACAATCAATTCAAATGTGCTGGCCTTACCAATGAAATAAGAGTTGATTGATTTTAACCGAGATGCAACATTACCTTGGATTTTCTGTACTTAGCTACGATTTCTCCAAGTTTCCTGCTTCTGGGCTTTGTTTCCTCGCTGTAACCCAATAAATTTTCCCTTCCAGTTCTCTTCTCTGCAAAATTAGAGATGATTACTGTTCAATATAATCCATTCGAGCTGACACACGATAGCTCAGATTTACCTCTCTTTTTGCTTTGAACTTCATTGGATGATTTGGTCGCCATATGAGCAGGTTCAGTGTTTCCGTATCAGTTCCGATGAAGAAAACACAAGAACTGAGAGGGATCGATGAAGAGAATAGAGTTTTTGGATATATTAATGTAATTAGCTCCACATACCTATATCAAGCCCCACCATAATTAGTATGCTTTAAGCTCCACTGGCCTATATTAAGCTCCACAACTCAATGAAACCTCAAATTTAGTAAAATCTGACCTCCAGTCATAATTTGAGCCATTTTTAGCCCTGAATTTTTAATTTTCAGCACCTGGAACCCCTTAAGTAACACAGCCAAATCACAATTTCACAAAGCAATCTAGAGAAAACTGATGCTATTATTTGAACCTGCTTGTCTTGCAGCAAGAACCTTGCCGTGTAAAATAACATAAAGAGGCCACAATCGTAGAACCAGCAACAAATAGCAAAACCCAGTCCCGTTTAGCAAACCTTCTGGTTTCTCTCAGTTAATGAATGGGCAGCATCGGTTTCAGTGAATCAATCTCTTTCAATCTCTTTTTATTTCTAGAAAACAAAAAATTCTATACAACAAATGAAAATAATAAGAAATGTCTCGAGCTTCCGTGTTTTACATATTGCACAAAAAAATTAACTGCAGTCGGATAAATTAACATACATTAGAGATTCAAAAAATGCACTCCTAAAACTCACGACAAAAAGGGTACAAACAATCAAAACCCATGCCAGCAAGCTAGACTTCTATTTTCTTCATATTTGCCACCATTTTCGTTTTTCCATTAACTTGACAAGCTCATTTGCCATTGATGAAAAGTCTTCGGCTCCACTTTGGAGCTCTTCAGTGCGCCTACTGATTCTCTGGTGCAGAGTGATAAAAAGGTATCTTTAGGGGTCATTAAGACAATCTATGCACAGTTAACAGATCTAGAAGGATAAGCTGACATTCACTGACTTGACCATGAGACATAACCAATGTATTCTACAGGGATATTAATAAAGCAATGAAATTGTATAGTGAATTTCTCAGTTAGCTGCAAACAAAAGCGGCAAATATAGGGTGACAAGAGAGGGGAAACTCCCAATTCATTGTTGCCACAAAGAATTGGCATCTTCTCTTTTCTCTCATCATTTCCACTCAACAAAACCTACAAGTTAGTTTAGCTTTAACAAAGTAGAAGCCATTTTATCCATTTCAAATACCAAAGCAATCTCACAGAAATCTTAAATCCATAATATCTTACTTCAAGTTTTTCCTGCCTTTCTACAAGCTTTTTTCTTGCATGTGCAGCAACCGAAGCGGCATCCTGAACACAGTAACCACATCAGACAAGGAAATCCATTGGAACAGATGTTAAGATGGAGGAGACAAGTTGATCACAGGAAATTACCCCTGCTTTTCTGTATTTAGCCATAATTTCTTCAGGTGTCCTAAGTTTGGGCTTCATATCATCAGTCGCACCTAATAATTGCTCCCTTTCCGACCACTTCTCTGGAATGCAAAATCTGTAGTGTTAAATGACCAACATCAGTTAAAACTTGCATAACGTGTGGAAAAATCAAATTTACCTCTCTTCATATGCTTCACATCTTGTGATGAAGTAGTTGCTGTGGGTAGAGAAGGTTCATCTATCTCTATATCATCTGCACGAGGACAGTTTTTATTATGGGAGAGAAAAGACTATGGTACAGATAGGCACGGGTAATAACATATATTAAGGTCCACAAACCTATGTTAAGCTCCACAACTTCCTCAGTATCTACTGCAGTTCGATATGAATCTGAGAATGGCTGCTTCGAAAAAGCACCTTCAAGATGACTAAAATCGGATTTGGGATTCAGAGTAATTTCCACACTGTGGTCTACCTTTCCCCCTTTAAAGCCTTTGACAATGCCACCGAGAATCCCAGGTTTAGTACCCTATAACAACATAAGATAAGATACAAAAACAAAATTATAATTATTATAATCTGAAACTGATGGTAGTAATTTGCACCTGCTTCTTCTTCTGATTCGAGGAGAAATTAAAGGCAGCATCGGCGGCGGCGGCAAGTACCTTATCATGAAGACATGGAAGAGACTCTGGAATCCTACAAAGAGCATTGCAGGTCTGTCAGAAGTTCGCTTCCCTACGAATAAGCACAACTGAAATTTACAACGAAGATTGTCCAGGCATTGGCTATACATGCATGTCATTAGTTAAACATGCTTTTTCATTATATACCTGAAACAATTTTCACCGGAAAATAGTGAGATGAAGGCCAATTCACACCCATGAGCCTATAAAATTATCAACATTAGATATAATCACAATAGTTGTGAAGAGTGCAGAACAATTAGACTGTAATATATTGAAGTGACAACACACCCATGGCTCAAAAAGGTAGACATGACAAGCAGTAGTTTAAGAAAGTATGCAGTAGTATAAAAAGGTAGACATGGCATGCATAAGTTTAACATGGAAAAAACTAGTACAAAGATGATTTTCTGACGATGTCAAAATTTTAGAAGCAAATAATACCAGTGTAATCTGCCCATTATCACAACTCATCATCTTCTCCATGTTTGCCTTGAAATTCCACCTTAGAACTGACATTAAGGAGGTTTCTTTCACCAACTCTAAACCTGAAAATGATCTGTCCAAATATAGGCAATATCAACAATATTGCTACTAGTAATACTATTTAGATGTGCAGTACGAAAATGCTGGAAAGTAATCTGCATTATTATGAAGATAAGAATTTCACCTGATTTCTATTACTCCGCTCTGGAACAGCAAAACCACTCCACAAATGTTTCCCTGTTTCCTAAAAGTTGAAGCCCAACAGCAAGGTTTTGCATGTTTCACTTTACAAATGGTTTTGTTGTTTCCCTAAGGAAGATATATTAGTTGGACTGCAAACAGAGTAAATCATTGTTGAAAGTAAAAACAAAAAAAGGCAATGGAGCTACCTGAATAACATTCTTTGTAGAGTATAAGTGCAATGAATCCTCACAACAAAGCAAAATAAATGAATCCAGCAATTTTTCTCTGGTTAGTGTGTTAACTGAAGAGTGATGCTCATTATTATGTGAACTAATCCCTGTTGAAGTTGTTGTATGTTCAGATTCATTCTTGGCTATGAAATTTTGGTCAGACTCCAGCTGCTTTCCATCTGTTAAGCCAGGTACAGAAGGACTGCCATCTGTTGAAAAAAATAAAAATAAAATTCCAGAACTTATTTGTGAAAGTCAAATACAAAGAAACAAAACTCTTATTTACTTCTACTTTAAGATTATACTTGCCTATAACATACATAGAAATTGCAACTGATTTCTTTTTTGGATGCCATGGATGGGAGCTGATCATGCTACCGGTTCCACCATCAATCATATAAAGAGTTGCATCCTTGGTAAGGAAAAACATGACTTGCTCTGTAGGGTTGATTGGCATATTAGAATCTGAATGCTTTGGGCTTTTCACAAGGCTACAAGTATTTATACATTCAACCCAATTCACTGAAATGACTGGCGAGCAAGAGCTGGATACAGATTCTGTAGAGAACAAAACTGCTAATGAACTCATATCAAGTACAACCACCTGAAATGAAAGCATACAAGACAAGAATTCATATGAACAAAGAAACTAAAAGCCCCAGTCAACAAACTTAGCATGAAAACAATCAAAACAACATAATACAAATGACAAGATAGACAATACTCACACGACCACATTCAAGCCCCACAGCAAGCTTGGCTCCATAATTAGCAAACTGTAGTGCAAGAATAGGAGAATTGAGAAGAGAAAAAACAGCTCTAAGTGGAGGACCTTTCCCTTGAGGCATCGTGTGAACTATGAGACGAATAATAAATCTATTAGTTTGAGCAAGTAGAGATTTAATGATACTTTCTCAAAACAAATGCAATATCAATGATCCAGTGACAAGAAATGAACTGTCTGCAGTGAAAGGACCATGTAAATGAGGAACTTTTCTATCTAACTGAAAATGGAAAGCTTTTTCAGTAATAGTTTCCATACAGATGGCTGAAATCAATTAAATGATGAAGTAAGCTTGCCATTTTTCTATCTGCAGCAGTTTGCATATGATTAGTGACTAATAGTGGTTACAATCTAGCGAGCTGGAAAATCAAATGAGGTAACAAAAAGATTATGTTCTTAGAGTTGAAAGCCATCATGTCACGAAGTCAATTGCTCAAATTCTTAGCAATTTGAAAACCTTTTCCAATATGTACTATTTTGAAAAAAATTCTGACATTTTAAAACCAGTTTTAACAACAGGCCAATTGCAAAAATTTGAAATTTTAGCATAGTCAATATTCCATGTATGAATTTCTTTTTGCAATTGATATTGGATAATGAGCAGGAATTCTATTTTTGTCTGGATGAAAGTTCATAACTCATCTCGAAACAGAAAGTAAAGCTGGATCTCAAATTTGGACTCTCTTGCCAAAGAAAGTTAATGTTTGAAGAAAAAAAAGTCTGTGTGCTTCTAGAGAAGGACCTCCTACAACTTACCTTCATGTTTAGTATCTATGAGAAAGTGGAAGGTAGTCTCATCTGAGCTGCCATCCAGGTTATAAATGCGAACCTATACATCAATGACATAGGTATGGTAAATACAGAAAAAAATGACAAGTACACATTAGTTAGAAGGCAAAAGAAAAACCACTAAAGAAACATCTCTGACCAGTCCACATTTGTTGCCAACAGCCAGACTTAGTGTTAGGGAACAGAAGTCTAAATTCGTCACTGGATCACTAAATCCAGCCACTTCTATGTTTTCAACCTGACAATCATATGAAACTAATAAGAATAAAAAATATGCGTTCAACCTAAGAGCAACAATTTCATGGATAATGATAAATGAATCTCAAACCTCGCCTTCTACAATGCAAATAAGTGATAAGGCAGGATATGTGGCATCCCATAACCGTACAGATCCATCTAGATAACCTGCTATGTACACTCTCTCAACACCAGTATGTTCTGTGAATGACAGATGACTGGGCACACCCCCAGTCAAGGGCCAATTTGCAGAACCACCCTGGAATGGTGTGGATCCGCGTTTTGTAGCTGAGGCTATCTGAGAGATAATTTAGCATATGAAATGCTTTAATGACAGATTAACAGAAAAACTAAACATTTCAAAACAGAATAATTTAGGAGTCTAACATACCTCGGAAAACATCTTTGATGAGTTTCCTCCTGAGGGTAACGTAATGAACTTTGCCACAGTTATGGGTGGATCTACTGTAGGTACTACCATGGGAAATCCCATAGTCAAGACACTTGCTTTATGCTTTTGCCGAGATGGTAAGGCAGACAAGCTAGCATCATCAAAAAGATGAAGTTGTCCAGGGTTTGCCAATACAGAAACAGCAGCTTTGGGATTACCCTCTGTTGGTCCAGAACTTGGTAACAAAATCATGTCCGCAAAAGAGCCGGCAAGTGTTATATCCATGCGACCAACACATGTCACTGTTTCCATCCTAGATGACCACTCTAAAGTTAACACCTGAACCACTCAGATCACTTATCAGACCAAACAATTGAAGGTAGAAAAACTCCAAACAACAGTTCAGTAAATGATTCAGTGATTGCAACATGAAAAGTGCCACATGATTACTACATTTTAGTCCTTGATGTCATTTTTACAATGTACCATTCAAAAACTGGACCCAAGCCCCTAAAAAAGCTTACAATTTAAATAGCATCTGTATCATTT
>Ga0307513_10011989_pt1 | contig 10733 bp, 23 predicted proteins | sample 15_EM_MG_FD_202174 | JGI IMG/M metagenome (GOLD analysis project Ga0307513, IMG submission 202174) | Populus trichocarpa ectomycorrhiza microbial communities from riparian zone in the Pacific Northwest, United States - 15_EM | ecosystem: Host-associated > Plants > Roots > Unclassified | place...
AGACGCCAACGGCCCGCTGTGGAAAGAGAAGCTCAGCAACCTTTGGGCTACCGGCCGCGATGACAACGAACGTGACGGGCATCTGCTCCGTCAGATCCGCAACCAAAAAGGGCCGTCGTGGCTCTACAAGCTGAAGGCCTGACATGAACGCAAAGCAACGCAAAGAACTCGCTGACCTTCGCTCCCGTATCGAATCGCAGTCGAACCGCCTGGAAGGCATCGTCAGCGAACTCGACACGCCGATCGACGAAGACGAGAAGAAGGCTCACCACGACACGATCAACGATGTCTGCGAGAAGCTCGAAGACATCAACACCGAGGTTGAGCAGATCAAGGAAGACGAGGAGGAGAAATTCGGCAACATGCCCGAGGGTCTTCAAGATGCCGAAGGCGGCCAGAAGATCGAGGCTGCAGCTGAAGCCCTCGGCGAGGCGTTTGGCTACATCGAATCGGCCGTCTACATGCTGCGTTGCAAACTTGAGCCGCACGAAGATCTCGTCACTCGGTTGACCGAGGTGAAGGAAGACGACATGCAGAACGCCATCGACCAGCTCGAAGCAGCTGCCGAGTGATCCATTCTCAATTCTGGAATCAAGAAAGGAACCTCATGGTGCCGCACAAGGAAGACACGCTCGGCTGGGCGGAATGGTGGAAAGAGATGGTCGATGAGTGGAAGCAGATGTGGGCTCAGTTGAAGTGCTGGTTGCTGTGGCATGAGCACCGGAACCCCAACAACGACATGCACGTGCCCTACTGCAACCGCTGCGGCGAGCACATCGATCACCATACCTGAAATGACACATTTGCATTTCGGGAACCTGCTGTGTATAGTCCAGCCCTCAACCGAAGGAAATCATGGCCCGCTATCCCCTCGTCATCTCTGACGACCTCATGGCCCAGATCGATGATCACTGCACCGCCACCAGCGCGGTGAAGGCGAAGCTGCTTCGCAAGTGGGTCGTGCAGGGCTTCCATCTTGAAGTGCAGCGGAATGTCGCTGAGGCGAGCGCAGTGGCCGCCGTCAGGGCTCATGTCGCCATGGTGGCTAGCCCGCCCCCGACAGCGCCAGCTCCGCAGGCCCTGGCCCCCGCAGCGACCCAGGAAGCGCCGCTGCCGGCCGTTGAGACGATGGCCAACGGCGCCGGCACCTGGTTCGAGATCAATGGCGTGTGTGCCCAGCTGGGCATCACCACCGACGCGTTGCTGAAGGAGATCGACCCCGTCGACGACGTCCTGAAGTACGCCAACCGAGACTGGATCGATGAGCGCGGTATCGCTGAGGCTCGAACCCTCTGTCCGATCCCGGCCACCAGTGATTCGTTCTGGGCGTGGGCTCAGACGAAGATCAAGTAACCCAAGGAAACCAATGAACCTTCGCCCTCTCAATGATCGAGTCGTCATCAAGCGTGACGCCAAGCAAACCACAACGACAGGTGGAATCATCCTCGTCCCCGAGACGACGGAGACACCAGATCAAGGTGTGATCGTCGCTGTCGGCCCTGGTCGACGCAATGACACCGGACACCTGATTCCCATCAGCATCAAAGTCGGGGATCGAGTGATCCACGGCAAGTACAGCGGCCAGACCGTCAAGGTCGAAGGCGGCGAATTGCTTGTGATGCGCGAGGAAGACATCTTCGCTGTCATCGCCTGAACCCCATTCACAAACCGACCCTTAAAAGGTCATTTCCCACCACAAGGAACCACCATGGCCAAAGACAAAGCTCCCCAAGTCGACCTGAACACTGCCGACGCCACCGCACCTGTCGCAGGTGGCGTCGGCCCTGACACGCCGATGCCTCACCTGGCATTCAGTGTGTGGGTGCGCCCCACGTTCGAGGTCGAGGTATCAATCACGCAGATCCTCGACAACAACATCAGCTACCTCGACTCGCTGCGCCGCTCCCTCGAAAGCACGAACAACAAGGCCATCCACGATGTGCGCCTGTACGGCGACACGGTGGCGGCAGCCATGCTGAGCGGCTTCGAGGGCACTGTCGGCTACGAGAACCTGGTCGACATCATCGACGACATGAAGGCAGGTGTCGCTCGCCGCCGCGTCGCCCTCGCCGAGGCCGCATGAGCAACGACGGCGCCACGGTCGTCCAGACCGAGGACCGCACTGGCGAGTGCATGGGACGGTGGAAGCACAGACCCATGTGGCACGGCGAAGCACACACAAAGTGCTCCACCTGCGGCCAGATCAACGACGTCAAGTTCGAGCGCGGGCTCAGTTCGAGCGCAGCTGAAACACGCCCGAGCGACCGCGACATCGTGAAGGGCTTAGCCAAGCAGTTCGGCTGCCCTGAGGCCGTGGCTGCCGTCTGGCTCAACCAGATGTTCATCGATCAAACCCGCGAGATGCTGAAGAGCGAGATCGCCAGACATCGGCCTGCCATCAACGGCTGGTTCCTGACTGCCCTTCGCTCACCAACCTGAAGGTTCACCAATGCTGAATGCAATCCCTGTTCTCGGCTGGCTCTTGAGCGCCATCGTCGCCATGTCGCTGTCAGTGCCGTTCTATTTCATCTGGAACTCCTTGGCTCCGACGTACTTCTACTGGCTGCCGGCCGTCTACCTGGCCATTCCCTTCTGGGATTGCGTCGGGCTCTTCATGATCATCCCGATCCTGAAGCTGATGCTGGTGCCGAAGTTCGTTTACCCGTCGACTTCTCTGCCTGAGAAGAAAGCGAAGGCGGTCACCACCTTCAATCGCTGAGTTTCTGTGGGGACGGTGTAAGCACCGTGCTAAGTGGACCCAAGAAGCCTCTGTACCCGACACGTATGCATCGTGCACGGGCAAGCTGTTCAAACACGATCCTGCGACCTTGCTACAGCACTGCAAGGTCTGCCCTCCGGGGCGTACAGGTAACCGAAGCACGACGACTGAGAAGGTCACATCGTCCCCACAATTTGTTGTCACATTCACTTACACGCTCTGCGAGATTGTCAAAAATCCCCACAGAGAACAACCGGATACCTCATGAAAATAAGCGAACGGTCACGGCACCGCTTCAAGCCGAAGTTCCCCCGCATCAAGTTGCTGTTGATGAAGCAGCTCTATCTCATGAATCGGAAGGCAGCATGAAATTCGCCAAGCAACACCCCGGCATCGCCATCTTCGTCTTCATCGTCTTCAACATCTGCCTGGTGCTTCTGTTCGCACCCCCGGCGACGCGAGTGGCGCAGCGGCCGATCGCGTACACCAACGGCGTGCCGGTCTATGCCCAGGTTCTCTGGATCACGGTGTTCGCCCCCTCCAAGCCTTCACTCAAGTAAGGATCAACATGTTCGCAAAATTCTTCGCCTCGTTCCGCCGCCGCACCAACGCCCAGCTCATCGCCATCCAGATTGCCGAGGTCGAGAAGGCCGCTCTGGAGAACCAAGCCACGGCCGACCACTACCAGGCTCTCGCTGACGGTGGCAACCGCACCTTGGCTCGCCTGCGTGCCCTCCAGCCTCCCGTTGTTCCGACAACGACGGCGCGAGCACCCCGGGCCAGCAAGCTGCCGGTCGGTGTGACCGAAGCCCCCACGGCGAAGGCCATCGCCGCCAAGACCCTGCGTCGCGTCGGCTGAGTTTGACACTTCATCACACAAGGAACTATTCATGAACAACGTCAACCCTGTGACGGGCATCCGCTACGGCGTGATTGCCTGCAACTCGCTCGACTCGGATCTCGTCGAGGAGTTGATGCACGGCGTAGGCGCCGTCGATATGACTTACCAGGACGCGTACGAAGAGGCCAAGAAGGAGGCCGGTGCACGTTTCGATCAAGAAACTGAAGAGGCCGGCATTGCAGCAGACGAAGCTGAGTACGGCATGTCGGCTCAGGAGCGTGACACGTTCATCGAGCGCTTCCTCGACGAGAAGCTCGACGGCGTGACCGACCGCGACGAGTTCATCGAGAACGCGCTCGAACAGTTCAGCGACATCTTCCGTGGTGAAGAGCCTCACATAGTCGGCATCTACAACGAGCCGACGTTCGGCGACATCCACTATCAGATCGTCTGGCTCGGCGGTTCTCCCATCCTGATGGTCCTTGTCGGCCCAGTTGGTACTGTGAAGAGCCTGTGCTCACCCTGCATTCCGAACGCTGGAGACCTCGACTCAGGCTACTTCGTCAACGGAGACGACGCGTACGGCAATACCGAGTGGATCTGCTACGCCGTGCCTCGCACCTGGCTTGCCGTGGTGACAGCGTGAGCACCCCCGTCACCGTCTGGATCATCCAGTCCGGCAAACCTTGGAAGCCGGTCGAGCAGTTTCAGGCCATCCTCACCAAGACCAAGACCGCTACGTGGGCCATGGTGCCCCGCCTGGGCGGCGCGCGCCGCAAGGTGGGGGCAACGGCTTTCCTGACGCCTGAGGCGGCCGAGAAGCGCCGGCTGGGCCTGTGCGCCGCGGTGCTGCAGCCTCACCGGGTCAAGGCCCTGGAACGGCGCGGCCACTTCAACGCCATCCAGGCTGCCGGCCGCCAACTTCCACCCCTGGTCTTCTATCGGCAGATGGCCACGTGAAATGCCCACATTGCCACCACCAGGCCGAGGCCCCCGTGACCGAGACCCGCAGGCACAGCTCCGGCATCTATCGCAGGCGCCGCTGCGGAGCCTGCGGCAAGCCGTTCATCTCGGTCGAGACGGCTCCACCTGGACTCGTCATGCCCACGATGGTGAGGAAGAGAACCAGAAGCAAGGTCGTCGACCAATCACGAAAGCCAATGCACGTGAGTGCTGACGTGCTGAGTGTGTGGACATCAAGAAAGGAATCCTCAACGTGAGCTACCACCCTGAAGTCTTCGAGATCGGAGACAGCTACTACGCGATCCCAGTGACGTTCAAGGAGTTCAACGGCACCGACCCTGTGCTGGAACAAAGTCACGGTCGTCCCGTAATTCCGTCTGGCTACCTCAATTTGGGGGACGACTACGAAACATCTTGTCGCATTCTCGCGCTGAGAATGCATCGCGATGAGTGGGCGCTTCCAATCAGCGTGTACCGCGAGACAGAGTTGACGTTGGGGAACAAGGAGTTCCTCGTCCTAACCGATTACGAGGCTGACAACGAGATCGATAAGGAGCTTGAGCGACGGAGTGATGAATTGCCTCTCGAAGGTCTTCGAGCGTACTTCAATGAAGAGGCATGGAAGGCGGATTGTGTCCGTGAAGGGCGCGGTCGCTATTTGTCTAGCTACGACCACCTGGAACACCAACAGGAGGTAGTGCCGGGCACCTACTACATCTACCGTCAGAAATGATTGTCACTTCGCAACTGTGAGAACTAATTCACAAGGTGGCTCACGCGATGAGCTACCAATCACCAACACTGAACCCAAGGACACAACAACATGAAATTCACCGATTACTACCCGCTCGCCCTTCGTACCGCCAACTCGGCCTCAGCACTGAGACCGGCGAGGTCAACACCGAGGTCAAACGCATCGCCGTCTACGGCAAGGTCATGACGCCGGAGATGCGGGTCCACATCCTGGAGGAGTTGGGCGACACGATGTGGTACGTGCCGCTGGCCATGTTCTCCCATGCGATCGACAAACTGGACGCTCAGCCTGCCCAGGTGTTCCTGGACATGTTGCAGCAACGAGGAGCCAACCTCAAGGGTTGCGGCTTGATCCTGTCGGCATTGACAGGTGCCGTCGCCATGGCGGCGACGCTGTCTGATGAGCAGTACGGAACGCGCTCGCATCGAGATGAGATCCGAGAGATCCTGACGGCCATCGTCTACGTGGTCGAACGCATGGCCAACACGCTTGGATCGTCCGGTGAGGAGCTGCGCATCGGCAACATCACAAAGCTGCGTGAGCGCTTCCCCGACGCTTACAGCGATCAAGCCGCTGAGGCTCGGGCTGACAAGGGTGGTCTCAGCGCTCTTCAGTCATAGCTGATTGGCCGGGTGACGCCCAGCTACTCCACAACATCGAAGGAAACAACATGCTGACCATTGTTCGGGCGGTCGACTCCGCCAACATCGACTGCTTTGCCTGGACCATAGATGCGCTCTACGTCCAGTTCAAAAAGCGGGGGGATGTCTACGCTTATCTCGACGTTCCCGAAAGCAAATTCCATGAGTTTCGTGAGGCTCCTAGCCTAGGAAAATACTTTCACGCAAACATAAAACAGTACGGCGGCGTGCTTATCGCACACGATCAAGCCGTTCTCCTTGGCTTCGAGCAAAACACACGATCTGAAGTGAGCGCTACGGAAGGGCAGACATGTAAAGGTTGACAGTTGTCTGGACAATTGCGACCAGACATCATTGACACAATTTTCGTTGGAGAATTACTTTGAGAAACATGGAGCCATTCCGCTACTCGCCCCTTCCGATGCGGGACTACCTGATCACTTCACTTCCTGAGTGTGAGGTGTCCGCCCTCATGTCGATGCCGAACAAGAAGCATCAGGCGGCAGTGTGGAACCTGAGCTGGCTCTCCTTGCCCACGCTCGATGCCCTCCCAACCTGGGGTCACACCCCTCGTTGGTTCATTCACTACATGCCGATCAGCGGCGCCTTCAGAGCCATCACGACCGACGCAGTTGGTGACGACGTGCTCATGAGCAAGTTGTTGATGTCACCTCGCAGCTTCGTCTCCTGGTTCGAACGTGAAGAGCAATCCAGGTACGAGTGCTTCGACGCGCTCGGCGGAATGAAATGGGTCGAGACAGTTCTCGGCCGTGCCACAGAGGCCATGACGCGATCGGCAAACGATCAGGTCGTGCCGGCTGTTCTACCCAGCAACGTGTTCCACATCAACAGAAAGAGAGTTGCATGACACCGTTCGAGACCGTCCTGGAGCACTACGACTTTCCAGAACGAATCAACCCCCACCCGCTCCAGGTCGAAACGATCAATGAGCTGGCATCGAAGCCGGATTCGGCAGAGCTGCTTGATATGGGAACCGGCAAGACGTTCGTTGCTACTGCCTGTGCGCTGTTCCACAAGATCAGCTACGGCAATCAGACGATCGTCATCATGCCGCCGATCCTGTTGACGCAGTGGGCTCGTTGGCTTGCAGAAATCCAACCCGAACTGTCGGTGACGGTCTATCGAGGCACACCCGCTGAACGGACCAAGCTCTCTCTTAACAGCGACTTCGTTCTCGTCGGTGTTCAGATCTTCAAGAAGGACTACGACAGATTCTCCAGTCACTTCACGGGCAAGGACTGCAGCGTCTTCGTTGACGAAGCAACCATCGTCGGCAACATCGAGAGCGACAACCACCAGAAGGTGTACGAGTTCAGCATTGGTCGATACCGCGGCCTCCTCACCGGCACACCGATGAACTCGGTGATGGACGTGTATGGGCTGTTGAAGTTCTACGCACCCGGGACCTATCGCAATCTCAAGGCGTTCAGCAACCTGCACGTCGACGAGTACGACTTTTTCAGGAAGCCGGTCAAGTTCAAAAACCTCGACATGCTTGCTGAGAACATGAAGATCAACAGCAAGCGCATCTTGTTCGAGGACATGTTCCCCGCGACAGAAGAGCCGATCTACTTCCCCATGTACTACGACCTTGAACCGGCGCACTACAAGCTCTACAAGAAGCTGGCTGAAGAGGAGCTGTTGAAGCTCCCCGATGGTGGCAAGATTGACGCCACAAGCGCGAACAAGCTGCTGCACGCCCTTGGTCAAATCATCATCAACTGGGCTCACTTCAGTGGCGAACCCGACAAGACAAGCTCGACCGTTTCTATGATCGAGCAGCAATTGTCAGAGTTGGGAAAGGGGAAGCTCGTTGTCTTTGCCAAGTACAAATTGACGGTGTCTCACCTGGCTGAGAGGCTCAGGAGGTATGGCGCCGTCACCATCAACGGCGAGGTCAGCGAGAAGCAGAAGGACAAGAACCTGCTTGCGTTCATGGGTGACCCCGAGTGCCGAGTCATCATCATCCAGTTCGTATCAGGCGGCAAGGGACTCGACGGCTTGCAGCACGTCTGCAACCACTGCTTCTTTGCCGAGCCATGTGAACAGTCTCGTGACTTCCACCAGTGCGTAGCCAGGTTGAAACGCCTTGGCCAGCGACTGCGAGTTTTCGTCACCATGGGCATTGCCAACAAGACGACACAGGTACGTGGTTTCAAGAACCTTCTCAAGAATGACACATTGGTGAATGAGGTAATACGGAACGCAACGCAACTCAGAACCGCCATCTACGGTGGCTAACCAAGGAACTACATGACTCCCGCACAAATCAATTTCCTCTTGCACTGTCACTACAGCCCACATTCGTATCCGAAAGGCAACTTCCCGGCGTACGTGCAGGCGGCTGAGACGTTCCTTTCACAAGGGATGATCGTTCTTAAAGACACGAGCCCCAACGGGAACATCTACTGCTGCACGGAGAAGGGAACCGCGCACGTCAAGGCGTTGTGTGCGTTACCCATACCTGTAGCCAAGATGATTTGGGTCGACGGCCTGGGTCACGAGTTTCAACCCACAGTGGGAGTAACGATCCATGTTTGATACCTACGTCGAAAAGAAGCTGGCTCCTCACAACGTCAAGCTCGTCGAGCAGATGAACACCATCGTGGTGGAGTACCAGAGCAGTGGCTACATGCTGACCGTGCGTCAGCTCTACTACCAACTGGTCGCTCGCGACCTGGTGCCCAACAACCTCAAGAGCTACAAGCGCGTTGCATCCATCTGCAACGATGGCCGGCTCGCCGGGTTGATGGACTGGTCTGCGATTGAAGATCGAACCCGCAACGTCGAGGTCCGCTCTCGCTGGACCAGCGGTGCGTCCATCATCGCCGCGGTCGCCGACCAATTCCACATGGACATGTGGGAGGGCCAGGAGCATCGGCTCTATGTGATCGTCGAGAAGGAAGCCCTCGTCGGTGTGATGCAGCGCGTGTGCCAGAAGTACGATGTGCCGCTGCTCGCAGCCCGAGGCTACCCGAGCGTCTCCATCATCCGCGACATGGTGCTCGACCACATCCTGCCGGCGATTGAGCGTGGCCAGGAGCCCATCATCCTGCACCTCGGCGATCACGATCCGAGCGGCATCGACATGACGCGGGATCTCAGCGACCGCATCGACATGTTCCTGCGCGATGAATCGCATTCGTACCTATTGCAGCGCATCGCCTTGAGCATGCCGCAGATCAGCGAGACCAAGGCTCCGCCGAATCCCGCAAAGACGACCGACTCGCGCTTCGCTCAGTACAAGAAGAAGTACGGCACCGAGTCGTGGGAGCTGGATGCCCTTGAGCCCCAGTACCTAGACGAGCTTGTGAAGCTCAACATCGAGCGTCACATCGACTTCGGTATCTGGACTGAGCGTGAAGATGAAATCGCGGCCGTCAAGGTCAAGCTCAACCGTGTGGCAGAAAACTACGAAAGCATCTGATGGATTTCATTCAACAAGGGCGCGTCTACCGCAGCGCTGAACCTCGTCTGGCCGCCAATGGCCACGTCAACGATCGCGTGGTTCTCCGCGTCGTCGTACTGGGCGACGACGTCATTTATGACAGCCCTGCTGTCTCCCGCAAGCGTGGTCGCTACCCTCGCTGCCGGCGCGACGCATTCGAGGCGTGGGCTGCTGAGGACGTCACGGATCTCCTCCAGGGAACCTGGCAACGTGGCCTGGACAACGAAGCCCATCAGCGCCGCCTGGTGGAGGCGCGCAACGCGGTGCCTGGTGCCGGCACTCCGATGCCCGTAGTTGAGTTCGATGACGCTGTCCCCTTGGAAGAAGTCGGAACTCTCGACCTCAACGGCTTCACCCTCACAGAGGCCGGCTCGATGGACGCAGCTGATCTGGAAGGTCTAGCATGAAGATCATCGAGACCGACAACTTCGGTGGCGACTATCCCAACGAGAAATTCGTCAACGTCCCGCACATGAACCTGGACCAGTGCTTCGAGCTGTGCACGCTACTCAACAAGCTGTTCAGTGGTGAGCAGGCTCGTCGCGTCTGGCAGACGGTGCCTGACGACTACAAGTTGCAGCCGAGGTTCGAACCATGACCCGCGGCACTGAAGTCGGCGAGGCACTACTGGGCACCTGCCAAAGTGTGTTTCACGCACTTGAAGAGGATGAGCAGCACCTGATCAACGACAAGGAATTCTGCGAAGCACTCGACGAGGTCGCGATGAACTGCAACACCTGCGGCTGGTGGGTCGGTCCCGAAGAGATCGACGAAGAAGGTGACTGCGAACAATGCCAAGGAGAACGAGATGAGTGAGCGTGAAGACTTCTCTGCAACCCGGATCGCCTACATCCCCGGCGCCGGCAACGTCAAGGTGTACGACTGCCCGAATGCCGGCGTGCCCAAGCGTTGTCGTCGTGATGTGCCGCGTGGACCGTACAACGAGAAGGCCGAGCACCTGCACAACGGCTTCATGAATGCACGCGCCAACGCCTCGCCCTATTGGCAGGGCTACCTGAGAGCAATGCAGATCGGGTTTGCTGAATTGATGCTGACGTTCGAACCGGCCGTCGTGCCTCTCGTCGCACCAATCACTGCTTCTGTGGTGATCGCTTTGAGAGACACGACTGACTGTTCATTGACAGCATGCAAGAAGGCGCTCGTCGCTTGCAACGGCGACGCCTTGGCTGCGGAGGAATGGCTGCGGAGGAACCTTGCAAATCGAGCCTAAAACGCTCCAAACAGAATGACATTTATGGCGTTTGGGAACGTCTTCACGTACACTCCGCGATCACGCTCGTCGGGTGTACGTCACAGCAAGGATTTCATGCAAGCCAACGATTTTA
>Ga0307513_10011990_pt1 | contig 10733 bp, 14 predicted proteins | sample 15_EM_MG_FD_202174 | JGI IMG/M metagenome (GOLD analysis project Ga0307513, IMG submission 202174) | Populus trichocarpa ectomycorrhiza microbial communities from riparian zone in the Pacific Northwest, United States - 15_EM | ecosystem: Host-associated > Plants > Roots > Unclassified | place...
AAAGCTCCCGAACCATCCTCCAGCTTTTGCGAATCTTGACAGGAATGCCTATGAACCATTGGTCTGCTGGTGAGTCTACAAATAGTTTTGAGCTGAAAATTTCGAGTTTGCCACGGTCGTTGTTTCGCATAGCGACGATTTCATCCATGATTTTGAGCCAATCACTGGCATTCTGGTTGTTGCCGGTGAACGCGATGATGCGGGACATATTGTAAGACTTCAGATAGAAACTCATTCAGATAGAAACTCGAAAGGACTCGAAACGCGGTGACGTGGACGCAGGACGCAGATATAGACAGTAGACGCAAAGACGCAGGGACGCAAAGACGCAAATATGTTGGGATGAAGAGATGTTGGGATGCTGGGTATAATGCGGCGACCGAGACGTGGATAATCGACACGGTGGTGATGGCCTGGGAATGGGCTGATGATGTAGCAGTGAAACTTTGAGGAAAAGCCGACAGTGGTGAGATAAAACGTGTGTTAAAGTATGAAGCACACTCTCATCACCAAGATGGAGTAGGCCGGGTGCCCTGAGCTGGTCGCTGGCTCGGGCAAGCAGGTGGAAGTGGTCCTGATGGTAGCCTACGACGTACAGGATGTGTCTACAGATAGGTCACGTGGTCGTGGGGCAGGTCACCCTATCACAGCGGATAGTAGAATCATGAGGATTGAGTCCTCTAGTCTCCGGGGCAAAGGGCAAGCGAAGGGGCCGATGGGATATGGGCTGATGAACCCCCATTCCAAAAGGCCCTTCTCCGCCAATGGTCAAGGGAAGGTGGGTGGGTAAAACAAGTAATGATAAATCATGATTCTGAGTCAAGAATAGAACCCGAGATGTCATGAAGGGATGGTGGACGATGTCGATGAATCGGACAAAGGAACCGGTGAGAACGTAGGGGAGAGTGCTCCAGGCAATAGCGTGTGGATGGCAAATGCAGTACCCACCATTATTTGTCATCTCCTTGAATTGACCTTATGGCATATCCAAGGCGTATCTGATCTCCCATCGGTTCAACAGACGACTACGCAGTCCAAGCGCAGTCGTGGCGGCAAAGGTGGTTGAAGTTCATTAGGCAGTAAAAGCATCTGCTGCTGGTGATTCGCACTCTATATTGTATCTACAATGTACAAACATGATTAGAGGATAAGATAACGTCCAGTAAAACCTTGCGTATTGAAAGGTAGCCCATCATGGAACATTACAATTTTCTTGTGTTTGTCCATATTTAACGTGATCTCATTTGGTCATCGGCAGTGTTGACCACCACCAACAATGGGCTTTCCAAAGCCAGCCCTCCTTCAAACTCTAGCCTTGCACCAGCCTGCACGACATTCACATCCATCAATGACGACGCTGACTTCTCCTGCGAAGGAATTGACTGCATCTGGGGCCTTCGACAAAGGCCTCTTCATCGCCTGTGAAACCCGCAGCTGCGGGCAGTGATGCCATGGCATGCATTTTAGGATCACGAAGGAGTCGGTCCTTGGGAGCCTCTGCTGGAAGTGCAAGCTGTGCTAGGCACAGGCGCAGGAGTGGGTGGCGAGGGTACAGATGGAGCAGGTTAAGACTTGGCGGTGGGGGGGTGCGGATTTGGCGGATTCGTTCTGCATGACCTCGAAGCCGGTGAGGAGATTGTGCTACACTGGGAATGCGACATCATAAACGCGTTACACATACAGCTCAGATGTTCCTGTAAGTCTTCTTTCTTCTTCGATGCCTTTTTCACTGATTTATTCATCTCGTAGCCCCAATCCTTCAAACTCCCTCTCAAACTCTCTCTCGCCAGCTCAAAATCAGCTTCGGGATCAGAGTCAACATACAATCGACACCCACCCAGCCCACCATTGATCTGGTTCAGTCCATGGTATCGCCACCAGCACCAGCGGTGGGAAGGGCAGAGTCAATGGAATGCGGCTTTGTTGATGGGCGAAACACATCGTTCACACCGATTCTTCCAAGCAATTTCCACGAGTCGGAATTCAAAGTAGAAGAGAAATTGAGCTATCGATGTAGTTGTGGACATGGATGCGTTCGATGAGGACGAAGACCTTATGATAAGGTAAAGTTTGCTGAAATGTACATTTTTTTCATCATTTTTGTATCATTTACTTCATCTTACTGACTATTTGCATTCCACAGCATAAACCCAATTCAAGATTATGGTCGAAAGTACTCCCACCCACCTCCGCGTCATCGCTGGCCCGCCAAAATAAAGCACACCAACACCATGCCCGCGGGACCTACCTCCTGGAGATGGAGGCAGCTCGACCAGCAACTACGAGAACTGCATGCAAGATGCGCAAGAAATTGCGACATCCTAAACATCCTCTTCCCCACATCACCGAATCTCAGGATCGTTCCTTCAGCCCTCGCACTGCCGCATTTCGCCTTCACCCGACAACATCAGGAAAATGACCTTTGGTCCTAAAGCAACCTAGGTAATTTCAACTTTCCCAAAGCAACTTTGACACTCTAGGTTGCTTTAGATGTCTTTGGAAATAATCAAATTCCCCAAGTCTCTCTGGTGGTCTTTGGGGTAGCCTTGGGTATCTTTGGAAGAATAAGAATTCCCTGGGCCTCTTTTGGAAAATAAGAAGTCTCTGGGCCTCTCTGGCATCTTTGGAAGAATCCCGGGTGGCCTCTAGGTGTAGTAATTATAATTTTTTATAGTATATAATATAAATTAACATAAATACATATCATTGACTATAGAAAGAGAAAAAAATCGAATAGGGCGGCATGTGGTATGAACACTGCCCCTTCGACGAGGCTATAGTAGAAAACCCCTCACAAATGAGAGGGGGGGGGGGCATTGACAAAAGTGGGGAACGACGACGAGCAAGTCGTCGTCGCCCCTTGCTCCTCCTTCTCCCTTGTGTCCTTCGTGCTCACCCTCTCCTATGCATTTTCACCATTATCAATTCGCAGGTGGTGATGATGTGGTGGTGGCGGGAGACGCCTAGGGAGGTGGTAGTGGTGGGAGATGGTTGAAATGCCGAAAATAACCACCTCCAGCTCGCGTTTGGACGCAAGGGAGGTGGTGGTGGTGGGAGACGGTCGAAACGCTGAAAAGAACCACCTCCAGCTCGCGTTTAAATGCGAGGGAGGTGGTGGCGGTGGGAGACGCGTCGAAACCGCCGAAAAGAACCACCTCCGGCTCACATTTGGACGTGAAGAAGGTGGTGGTGGTGGGAGTCGTGTTAAAACAACGAAAAGAACCACCTCCGGCTCGCATTTGGATGCGAGGGAGGTGGTGGTGGTGGGAGTCATGTCAAAATGATGAAAAGAACCACCTCCAGCTCGCGTTTGGATGCGAGGGAGGTGGTGGTGGTGGGAATCGTGTCGAAACGACGAAAAGAACCACCTCCGGCTCGCATTTGGATGCGAGGGAGGTGGTGGTGGTGGGAGTCGTGTCAAAACGATGAAAAGAACCACCTCCAGCTCGCGTTTGGATGCGAGGGAGGTGGTGGTGGTGGGAATTGTGTCGAAACGACGAAAAGAACCACCTCCGGCTCGCATTTGGACGCGAGGGGGGTGGTGGTGGTAGCAGTCACGTCGAAACGACTTGAGTAACCTCCTCCGGCTTGCATTTGGATGCGAGGGAGGTGAAGGTGGTGGAAATCATGTCGAAACGAACCACCTCCGGCTCGCATTTGGACGCGAGGGAGGTGGTGGTGGTGGCAGCCTGGGTGTAACAGGCGTTAGTGGCGGGTGAAGGAAGAAGGAACGGGAGAAAACGGGCAACAACATTTGTCGTTGCCCGTTTTCGCGATGCACTGCTTGGGCCTCCCACTTCATGGGTCCCCCCTCGCATTTCTCCACCCCCAACTCCCTGTTGATTGACGCCCACATCCCTCTGAAGAGAGGAGGGGCGGATGCGGCTGGTGTTTGCTGATGGCGTTGCAAGTTGAGGTGAATCAATGACAAGTTGCGTCATGTGCAGAAACGTGACACATAGTCATGTGATTCTGTTTGCACAAAAATTGTCCTGGTTCGATTTCTTCTAAGTCCAATCACCTTCCTTCATCTCCCACCTCCATCACCTGTGCCCCTCCCTCAAAAGATGTGGGCCGGGTTCGGAAATGCTTCTCAACGCCTCTCAAATGACATGGATGCCAGCCTCGCCTGCCACTGCCCTCACCCTCCACTCTGCTACGTCACTCGACGTCAAGCGTCGAGAACACCTCTCCCGGTCTGCTCCCGCCCTCCTCTCTGCCACGTCACTTGACATTGAGGATGCCCCCATTTGCCATCACCCTCGCACCCTCCGCTTTGCCATGTCACGACGTCAAGGACATCTCCCCTGGTCTGCCACCGCCCTCCTCTCTGCCACATCACTTGACATTGAGCATCGAGGATGCCTCGCCCACCTGCCACTGTCCTTTCACCCTCCGCTTTGCCACGTCACTTGACGTCGAGCATCGAGGACGCCCCCGGTTTGCCACCGCCCTTCTCTCTGCCATGTCACCTCACATCTAGCATTGAGAACGCCTCCCCCCGCCTGCCACTGCCCTATCAAAAGCCCCGCAACGCCTCGTAACACACTGTAAGCAATTTTATTATTATTTTTCACACTTAAACTCATCTTATGTCTATGAGTCTGCCTAGTTGAGGATGCTGTCCCTTTCCCCCTACCCTATTGTAAGCAATTTTATTGTTATCTTTACATTTAACTCATCTTATGTCTATTTACAGTACTTTGTGATGCAAACAAGCCACCTTCACCTCTTCCACCACCTTTCACCACCTCAATCACCAGTGCAATGTATACTAGCATCTTTCAGGAAGTAGTAGGTTAAATACAAATATAGTTTATATTGTATGTCTATAGTATGAATTCTAATATTTATTATTATTATTCTATAAATGCTATAAAGTGAAAGAAAGTGTAAAGGTTATATCCTAAGCTGCTCAGAGTGCTCTAGAAGTGATCTGGGAATGCTCTAGGAATGCTCTGAAGATGCTCTAGGAATGCTCTGAAGATGCTCTGAAGATGCTCTGGGAATACTCTGGGATGCTTTGACAATGCTTTGGGAGTGCTCTGGGTAATTTGAACCCAGGGGACTTGTCTCCAAGGCCTGCTTGGGAGTCTTTGTATCTTTGAGGTCTTTATAGTCTCTAGAGACACCTAGAGCAACCTAGGTTTCTCTAGGACCAAACCCCTTTTTCCTGATGAAAGTCCTGCAACTCCTCATCCTTTGCATCGTCCTCCTCATCCTCATATGATTGGCATTCGTTAGCTGATGCTCAAGTCGGAAATGGTCTTTCCCTATTACAACACCTTACAAATGGGATGGATTTCTTGGACAAAGCAGCTGCATATTGGGTTGGGTAGGGCATCGCATGCAGGATGGTATGGTGGAGGGGCTGATGTATGCTCGCTCCGAGATACCACCTAGGGAACTGCACTCGAGGCTGGAGTGCCCTCCCCCATTCCATTCACCACATCACCCCAATCCCCGTTTAATGCCCTCCTCTCTCCAACCACCTCCCCCATATCGCCTTCGTTCAGCCGTACTAACGAATGTGAACGTCAACCGTCGTTAGCTCCATCCGCAAAGTTAACGTGTTCCTGAGAGGGTGTGTCAGACGATTATCAGTATTCGAGTTTCTCGATAGCAAGCAAGATATCCAGGTCTTTCCGGTTTTCTTTCAACACAGGTGGGAGTGGTGGGTCTCTCGGCCTCGATTATGGTAGCAGGTAGGGGTGGATTCGACGCGGTCGAGAAGGGATTCATTCCGCTCAGGGACAAATTCGGAACCGCATTATCATTGAGGGGCGAGGACGAGCTTTCCGCCATGTTCAATGCCACCCACCCTTCCTCTTCGGAACGTACCCCAGAAAGCTCTCATTCATCCTCCCCTTCCGTTTCGATGCATCTGCATCACATTGATAGGAATCTTTCGCCATCGCCATCGCCTGTCCTCCAACACAGGTACATCACATCCCCAAGAGACCTACGAAGACTCTGGCGGTGCAGCGCACCCACCAGGCTAATCCTCTAATCCAACAGAAATGACCGCTGGGTTCAAAGTCTACGCAAGATTCTGGGTTCGAGGTCAACGCATCAAGATGTGGTAGTTGGGGCAGCACCAGGAGGAAGAGGCCCTAGGTACCCTCACAACATACCATCTACAACGCTGCTAATCAACCCCCCTTTCGTCCATGCAGGATAGTGCGAGCGTGTTCTTCACATATGCAGATGCTCTTGCCTAGTTTATGAGGACGTTGCCACCACAACGCCTCCCTTCCCTCGTCGTCCCACAAGCCGGTGGCAGTGATGATGGCCCCACGACTACCCTCGACCCTCGTACCCACACGTTTTCTAGATACATTATCGCGAATATGCTTGATGCAGCCCTCCAAGTCCACCTCCTCGACTGCTGCAGATGCAGTCAACGCCCCTCTATTGCCTCCACCTCACATGGCGCCCACAACGTGGTGGACATGGTCTATGCCATGCTGCTGCCTCACGTCCTCAAATAGCATCAACATTAGTAAGACTGCCATACCACATCCACACCAACATCATTAAGTGACTGATACTGTCCCATTTTTTCTCTGCCCATGTTGACAGGCGTCCTTTCCTCTGTACTATGATATGGCACCCATCGCGGTATGAGCTGCCCACACCACTGCCATTGCCTACCACTGACCACCGCACCTCGCAGCAAAACAGCAGGTGGCACTCTACCACCACCACTATCTCCTCAACCAGCTTTGACATTGCTATCCTCTAGCAACGTCGACTTGGCTGAAGCACCCCCACATCTACCTCCTCCATCACTTTTAGTACAATTGACGTAGCCCCTCCACCTTCCACCTCTTCGAATGGCGCTGAGGCAGCGCTCCACTTCGTATGTCTCTTATCGACCCGTTTTCCCTTCCTTGATTGTTGTTGATGAGACTCCCTTACACAGCCTGGATGCATCAGATTCCGCCTCAACTGCTATAGATATGGTTAATTCCACCACCACTTCCATGTCTTCCTATGACATCGACACGGCTAACGCATCTCCACGTCCACCTCAGTACTATAGAATAAGTTTGACGTTCCTCTGCCACCTCCAATGATAGGGCGGATGCGCCCTACCACTGCCTTCATCTCTTTAACTAGCCTCGACATCGCTGGCTGATGCTGCCCCTGCATCTCCTTGTTTAGTTTGTTGTTTAGTGTCGACATGGTGGATGCTCATGCCTGTCTTTTCGAGACCGAGATGAAAATAGGAGGGCCATTGCTGGTTTGGGACCTGCGGTTATGTAGTAGTTGTGTATATACTTGAAATACATCAATTTGGCTTTCTTTTTGGTGTGAAAACCTGATGCTGTGCTCGAAATTGTACTTATTGAATCCAGCTTGCAGATGGCTAGCTGGTTTATGATCCATTATGAGCATCTGTGAATCTGATACCTGGTTGACAATTGACAGTACTATTGCAGCCACTCTGTCATCATTCAGAGGGACAATATCAATTTCATAGTAATGCAACATTATTACAACAAACTCATAACACTATGGCTAGGATATTACAGCTGTTTGCAAAAAGGTGGCAGTCACTGCTTTAGGCATTTTGAAAACAAACAAAACAAAATAGACCCTAGGCTAGGGTTTGCACCTCCTGGAGCACGATAGGGTATGGTGCATTTACAATGGATCCTAGAATTTGTTATAATATATCCCTAAAAATGTAATATACTTCCAAAGCATGTTATCTTGGGCAGCTTGAGTTGCAGCAATGGTCCTTACTCAGCCAGAACTGGTTGTCTTCTGACCCAAGCTCAATGTCCTCAGATAACACAGTTTTGGCACAGGTTACATGTAGTGTTTGAAAGTCCAGTCCGGTCCAGTTATTGGGTCCCCATGGGCGCTAACCGAGCCCGAGACTGGTTAGCATCACCCCAAAAACCCGAAATAACCGAACCAGACTGATACAGACCAGTTATGGGTGGTTATTTGCAGTTATATAACTGGTTGTAACCAGTCAAGGTTAGTCACGGTTATAACCAGTTATCCATGTACAAATTCATTCTAAAATACTTAAATGCATGTATTAATCTAATTAAAAAGCTACATGGTACTAGTAAGAATAAAAATAAGGGGATGCGAGAGGTAGCATGTAGGTCAAATACCACCTCGCATCGATTTGGACTGTGTTCACGGGACAGAGGGGTTGTGTGAGGTGGCATAGGGTGGTTGGGTGACCTAGTGATGTGGCAGGTGGGATGTGAGCTCGCGTTGGGTGGTGGATGACGTGGAGAATTTGGTCTTAAAAGCTACATTCGTCAGCTTTCTAACGCACTCTCGAACGTCCAAAATGAGTGAAAACTGAGGGAGAACTTACCTATGTTATTCTCTGTGACCTGTCCTACTGAACCTTCCTACTTGAATCAAGCCTCTCGAACGTGGCATCGTGTGGGAAGTGGTTGACCTGTGGCATGTCATGGCTTGGCCCTATGTGGGCATTCACCGTGTGCTCGATAATCGTGGGGGTGGACGAGAGGAATCAGAGGATGGGTGGAACAATGGCAATGGAATCGTCACATGGTGACAAGGGTTACTTTAAGTCACAATACATCGAATTAGTTATAACTTTTTTAATTCTGAACCAAAAATTATGTTTTTGGGGTCATTAAAAAGCTTGTAAATAGGTGAACATTTTGGTATGACCTTAGTGTCAAAAGACCAGTCAGGACTGGTCAGGACCGGTTATTGTTGGTTAGTCATATATCTAAATTTGGAACTAACTGCTAACCGGACCGCAGTTACAGTTAGGATCGGTTAGGTCCAGTCTCGGTTATTTTCCAGTTAACTAACCTAACTTCCAAACACTAGTTACATGGCACATACCATTCTTTTATACTTTACATGCTTTACCTTATAAATAATTAAGTAGCATGGGGCTGTAGAAGCCATTCAGAAGGGCAAACCCCAGCCTAGGGTTTGTTTTGTTTTGTTTGTTTTCAAAATGCCTAAGGCAGCGACTGCCAACCTTTTCAATACTTTTCAGTCCCCCACAGATTCCCACAGGAATCCTGGGGAATCCACAGGAATAGACAGGAATTTGCACAGGAATCCACCGGAATCCACAGGAATGGACCGGAATTCACAGGAATTGACTAGAATGGACTGGAATCCACAAGAATTACCACAAAAGGTATATTTTTAAATTATAAATACTATGTAATTACTTATTTATTGTAAGTTCCCTGTTTCATGCCTTTGGGGTTTATGAAACACATATAATATATAAATTTTAATTTATTTTTAATTTACGGAATACAATTATTAAACTAAGTACATACAGGGAGGGAAAGAGGGGGCGTGTAGGGCATAGGAGGACCCCCCTGTTATTGAGGGGGTAAACGCGGTAGAAGAGGGGTGGTGGTAGGCCCCTCATCGATGGCAACCAGAAAGAATCCCCCCCAACAACGGGGGGGAGAGGGAGAGGGGGTAGAGGAGACAGGAGACGGCAGGGGGTAGGTCGTATGCCGGGGGAGGAAAATGATCCCCCCGAATGTGGGGGGTACACGCAATCGAAGGGGACAGCGTGTGGATTTCACGCTGCCCCCTCTCGATGACGCCGCAGGAATGACGGGGGTAGGAAGGAGGGGCACCGTTGGTGCCATCCGATACCCCGTCGTTGACAATAATTCCACGGGACGATGCGTACATCGTCCCTTTTCCCCTCCTCCTCCTCTCGTCGCGTCCCTGCCATCTGTCCTCTCTTCCCTACCCTCCTGCTGCTACCCTTCGATGGTGACGTGGCATGGGTGGTGGTCGATGTGGCGGTGTTTGGTGCACCGGCAGCCGCAGTGACATGGCGGCTGTGCATGTCGATGTGGGCGGTGACGTGGCGGCTGTGCGTGTCGATGTGGGTGGTGATGTGGCGGGGTATGGGTGTTGCTGGGGGGGTGTTGCTGGGTGGTGATGTGGCGGTGTGGTTGGGAATGGGTGGCGTCGAGGGGGGCCGTAGTTGGATGGTGACGTGGCGGCGGGGTTGGCAATGGGCAGCGTCATTGGGCTGCGTCGTGTGGTGACGTGGCGGTGGTGGTGGGTGGCGTCGTTAAGCGGCGGTGAGTCGATGAGCACGCCCTGGCTTGGCCCAGGCGTGGGCATTGACCAGGGGCCCGACGACAGTGTCTGCATGAATTTAGATTCACCAGGGGTTCACTGGATCAATCAATAATCGGGCTATTCCTGTTTGTTCTTTGAGGGGTGAAAGTGATCTCTATCTCAACAATTCAAAGGTAGGGGTTCAATGGGTAATAGACTAGTATTGTCTAAATTGAACAGGCTAACTAAGAACTGGACATGTAAATAACTGAGTTCTCTGTTAATCACTCCAATGAGGAGAAACCCTAAAGAATATGGTATGTACTGGGGAGAATGTGCTAGATGTCCTGAAAGAGGCTTTGGGAAAATAAAGCATAATGTCAGTTATAATGTGAAAGAATATAACGTGCGTACTTTGAAATGTGAAATTACTGTAGCATGCATCGTCGAAGTGCTGTTGAAGTTGTCCTAGAAGCTGAAGAATTACCTGTGTATGTTGTCCGAAGTGTTGTGTAGAATGTCGTGAATGTCATTAAGAATATAAATCAATATAGTGTGATTTTAGGGGTAAAGTCTACCTTGTATTGCAAGCAACTGTTACAAGCAGAAAGGGGAACAATACTAGCCTGGAAGAATGTGGGGTATAGACTAGTGCACTTTGCACACAGAGCTGT
>Ga0307513_10011992_pt1 | contig 10732 bp, 12 predicted proteins | sample 15_EM_MG_FD_202174 | JGI IMG/M metagenome (GOLD analysis project Ga0307513, IMG submission 202174) | Populus trichocarpa ectomycorrhiza microbial communities from riparian zone in the Pacific Northwest, United States - 15_EM | ecosystem: Host-associated > Plants > Roots > Unclassified | place...
GCCGTACGCCAATACGAGGAATCCTCCGCCCTGGCCGGAGTCCTGCTGGCCCGGGATCGGTCCTACCGCGCACACTGGAGCCACCGGCTGGGTAACCGACTGGGTAGTCGTCCGGGGAACCAACCGGTAGGAGGCGCCGTATGAAACTGCCCGGCCACTGGATCGCCTCCCCGTGGCGCCGTTCCGTCGCCGCCGCGCTGGCCGGTGCGCTGCCGGTGTTCGCCTTCCCCGCGCCGGACCTGTGGTGGTTCGCATACGTCGCCCTCGTGCCCTGGATCCTGCTCGTCCGGTCCGCGCCGACCGCGAAACGGGCCGCGTACGACGGCTGGTTCGGCGGATTCGGGTTCATGCTGGCCGTGCATCACTGGCTGCTGCCGAGCCTGCATGTGTTCACGCTCGTCATCGCGGCGCTGCTGGGCGTGCTGTGGGCGCCCTGGGGCGTGCTCGTACGCCGGTTCCTGACGGGCCGGCCCCCGGCCGGGCGGATCGCCGCCGCGCTCGTCGTACTGCCCTCGGGGTGGCTCATGGTCGAGCTGGTCCGCTCGTGGCAGGGGCTGGGCGGGCCCTGGGGCATGATCGGATCCAGCCAGTGGCAGGTGGCACCCGCGCTGCGGCTGGCCTCGGTCGGCGGGGTGTGGCTGCTCAGCTTCCTGGTGGTGGCCGTGAACATCGCGGTCGCCGTCCTGGTCGCGGTGCGCGCGTCCCGGGTTCCGGCGGTGGCCGGGCTCGTCGCCACCGCCGCCCTGGCCTCCGCGGCCTGGGTGTGGTCACCGCGTCCGGAGGCGGACGGCCGGGTGCGGATCGCGGTCGTGCAACCGGGGATCATCGACGGTTCCGGCAGCGCCGAGAAACGGTTCGCACGCGAGGAGGCGCTCACCCGACAGCTGGCCGGCCAGGACGTGGACCTGATCGTCTGGGGCGAGAGCAGCGTCGGTTTCGACCTCGCCGACCGGCCCGACTACGCCCAGCGGCTCGCCGCGCTCTCCCGCGCGACCGGGACCGACATCCTCGTCAACGTGGACGCCAGACGCTCCGACCGGCCCGGTATCTACAAGAGTTCGGTGCTCGTCGGTCCGGACGGCCCCACCGGTGACCGGTACGACAAGATGCGGCTCGTGCCCTTCGGTGAGTACGTCCCGGCGCGTTCGCTGCTGGGCTGGGCCACCTCCGTCGGCAAGGCGGCGGGCGAGGACCGCAGGCGCGGCAGCGAGCAGGTGATCATGAACGTCGGGGACGGGCTGCGCATCGGGCCCATGATCTGTTTCGAGTCCGCGTTCCCGGACATGAGCCGCCATCTCGCCCAGGACGGCGCCCAGGTGCTCGTCGCCCAGTCGTCGACCTCGTCGTTCCAGCGCACCTGGGCCCCCGAGCAGCACGCCTCGATCGCCGCCCTGCGCGCCGCCGAGACCGGCCGCCCCATGGTGCACGCCACGCTGACCGGCGTCTCCGCCGTCTACGACCCGAGCGGCGAACGCGTCGGCTCCTGGCTCGGCACCGACAAGAGCGCCTCGGCGGTGTACGACGTACCGCTGGCCCGGGGTGAGACGCCGTACGTCCGCTTCGGCGCCTGGCCGGTGTACGGAGCCGTGCTCGTGCTCCTCGTCCTGGGCGGCGTCGAGGGCGTACGCGGGATCAAGCGGCGTCGATCCGCTCCCGCACCGCACGTACCACCCGCTCGCACAGTTCATGAGTCGCCAGTGCGTCCCGGGCGCTGAGCACCTTGCCCGCGCGCACGGCGTCGAGGAACGTGAGCACGGCCTGCTCGATGCCGCGCTGCCGCGCCACCGGCACCCAGTCGCCGCGCCGTCGTATCGTCGGCTGCCCCTTGTGGTCGATCACCTCGGCGAGGTTGACCACCTGACGCTTGGTGTCCTGCCCGGACACTTCGAGGATCTCCTCGGCCGAGCCGCTGAGCCGGTTCATCACCCCGAGCGCGGTGAACCCGTCCCCGGCGAGCTGGAGCACCACGTGGTGCAGCAGCCCGCCCTCGGTGCGGGCGCGCACGGTCACGTCGTCGACCGGGCCCGGCACCAGGAACCGCAGGGTGTCCACGACATGGATGAAGTCGTCGAGGATCATCGCGCGGGGTTCCTCGGGCAGCCCGATGCGGTTCTTCTGCATCAGGATCAGCTCGCGCGGATGGTCGGCGCACTGCGTGTACCCGGGCGCGAAACGCCGGTTGAACCCGACGGCGAGCGAGACCCCACGCTCCTCCGCCAGCCTCACCAGCCGTTCCGACTCGGCCAGTTCGTACGCGAGCGGCTTGTCGACGTACGTCGGTACGCCCGCCTCCAGCAGCCTCGTCACGATCTCCGGGTGCACGACGGTGGGCGCGTGCACGAAAGCGGCGTCAAGGCCCTCGGCAAGGAGGGAGTCCAGGTCGGTGTGGCGCCGCTCCTGGGGGAGGTGGAGATCGTCGGCGACCCGGGCGAGCGTCCCGGGTGTGCGGGTCTGGAGGTGCAGTTCGACGTCGGGGCGGCTGCCGAGCACCGGCAGATACGCCTTCTGCGCGATGTCACCGAGTCCGATGCAGCCGACCTTCACGGGGTCTCCTTCAGCGGTTGCCTGCCGGGGTTCTGCCGGAAGCATACGGCCGTCGGATAATTCGCCGACCGGCCGGGCCGCCGGAAAACGCATGGTGGGGGCGGTCGAGGCAGGGCACCATACCTGCATGACAGAGCCACAGACGCAGCGCAGTGAACCCGCCCTGACCGCAGACGAGCGCACCATGCTGGAGGGCTGGCTGGAGTACCACCGGCAGACCCTGGCGTGGAAGTGCGAGGGCCTGACCGACGCCCAGCTCAGAACCGCCTCGGTGGAGCCCTCCGAGCTGTCCCTCATGGGTCTGGTGCGGCACATGGCGGAGGTGGAGCGGAGCTGGTTCCGCAGGGTGCTGGTGAGCGACGACGCGGGGCCGATCTACTACACCGAGGAGGACCGGGACGGCGAGTTCCATCTCACCGAGGCGGACAGCTGGCAGGAGGCGTACGACACCTGGCAGGCCGAGATCGAGATCGCCCGGAGCAACACCGCGGACTTCGGCCTGGACGAACTCTCCCGTGGCAGGAGCCGGTTCACCGACAAGCCCTTCAACCTGCGCTGGATCTACACCCACATGATCGAGGAGTACGCCCGCCACAACGGCCACGCCGACCTGATCCGCGAACGGCTCGACGGAGCGACCGGCGACTGAACCCAGCGGACGGCCGGCGGGTGCGCCTCGGGACGGTGACGGACGTCAGCCGGGGCCGCTCCGCACCCTCCGTAAGGGGTCGGAGATCACCCGTGTGGGGCATCCTCCGCTTGTCCACGCGTTCCGGAACGGGCCGGACACAGCAGAGTTGCGCGGGTGCATCGAACGACGACCACCGCAACGCTTCTTGTCACCGTGGCTGTCACGGCTCTCTCCGGCTGCGTCACGGTCCAGCACCCGATCGCTCCCGGCCCGCCCCCGGCGCCGTCCCAGCCGTCGGTGCCCCGCCCGGACAACCTGGCCGAACCACAGATCGTGCAGGCGCCCGCCCGGGAGGCGTTGGAGCTGATCGGCCCCGACCGCGAACCCACGCAGGCCGTACGGGCACCGCGGGCCCCGGAGGAGCCGCACCGCCCGGCCGCCGCGGCACCGCCGCCCGCACCGGCCGCCGCTCCGGCGCCCCCGCCCCGCCGGGCCAAGCCGAAGCAGCGCCCACCGAAGCCGGAGCGCCGCCGCGCCCAGCCCCGCGTCGAACTCCCCGACGTGTCCCGCCCGGTACGCGAGAACACGGACGTGTGCGCCCTCGGCAAGAAGTACGGCGGCTGGGGCAAGGACAGCCCCCAGACGGTCATCTGCAAGGAGGCGTACGGCCGTTGAGGCTTCCGGGGCCAGGGGGGTGCTGGTGTTGCCTAGGGCCGCTGTCTCGGCGGCCCCCAGGAATCGCCATCCGCCCCTCCGGAGGAGTCCCCCTCCCCCAGCCTCAGCTCCAGCCGACCGATGGCCGCCCTGACCCCGTCGCCGTAACTGTCGTCACCCAGGGCGTCGGCCGCGCCGCGGGCCCGGCGGAGGTGGGTGCGGGCGGCCTCGGGGCGGTCCAGCTTCACGTAGTCGGCGGCGAGGTTCAGATGCAGCGAGGGGTACAGGGCACGCACCGCGAGCGCCCCCTCGTGGCGGACGACCTTCGCGACCCGCTCGTCCGACAGTTCCTCCGCCGCCGACAACGCCCGCAGGTCCCACGCCAGTTCGTCCGAGGGGTCGTCCTGCGTGTCGGCCATGTAGTGCGCCAGCGTGCAGCGGTGCATCGGGTCGCCGTCCTCGCCGATCTCCGCCCACAGCCCCAGGAAGCGCCCCCTGGCCTCCTCACGGTCACCGCCGTGGTGCAACATGACGGCCTGTCCGATCCGGGTCATCATGGCGTCCGACGCCACCTGTTCCTGCCGCTCCGTCACGGCACCCTCCACCCTGTCCGCTAGCCACTGCCCGCTGTCCCTGGCGACGCTAACGGCAGGCACTGACAATCCCGGTCAGGCGGGCCGGTACGGCACAGGACCGGCGACCCGCCTCACCTCTTCCGGATCAGCCCAGGTCGGGAATCGTCCAGTCGATCGGCTCGTGCCCCTGGCCGGCCACCGCCTCGTTGATCTGGGTGAACGGACGCGAGCCGAAGAACTTCTTCGCCGACAGCGGCGACGGGTGCGCCCCCTTCACCACCACGTGCCGCTCCTCGTCGATCAGCGGGAGCTTCTTCTGCGCGTAGTTGCCCCACAGGACGAAGACCGCCGGGTCGGGACGGTCGGCCACGGAGCGGATCACCGCGTCCGTGAACTTCTCCCAGCCCTTCCCCTTGTGCGAGTTGGCCTCGCCGGAGCGGACCGTGAGCACCGCGTTGAGCAGCAGCACGCCCTGCTCGGCCCACGGCATCAGATAGCCGTTGTCGGGGACAGGCGTGCCCAGCTCCTCCTTCATCTCCTTGTAGATGTTGCGGAGGGAGGGCGGGGTCTTCACCCCGGGCCGGACCGAGAAGCACAGGCCGTGGCCCTGTCCCTCGCCGTGGTAGGGGTCCTGACCGAGGATCAGGACCTTCACCTTGTCGTACGGTGTCGCGTCGAGCGCGGCGAACACCTCGTCGCGCGGAGGAAAGACAGGACCGCGTGCCCGCTCCTCCTCGACGAACTCGGTCAGCTCCTTGAAGTAGGGCTGCTGCAGCTCGTCACCCAGGACGCCGCGCCAGGACTCGGGCAGCATGGCGATGTCGGTCACGTGAACTTCCTCCGATGTGCGGTGTGTTCCACTCACCGAAGAACCTACCGGCGCCCACTGACAACGGGTCACGAAGTCGGCCGTACACCGGCCGCGGACCCCGCTGCCGCTCCGCTACCAGCTGGTCTTCCAGTACAGCTCCCACATCACCATCATCGTCGCCGGGTCGATGGACACCTCGGCGCCGCCGATCTCCTCGTTCGCCGCCACATGCTGCTTGCCCTGCCACAGCGGCAGCAGCCGGGCGTCGTCCAGGAGGATCTGCTGGGCTTCCTCGAACTCCTCGCTCACGGCCCCGCGGTCGCTCTCCTTGCGGGACGCGGGCAGCAGCTCACCGGTGATCTCGGGGGACGTGTACGGCGTACCGAGCGCGTTCTGCTCGCCCACGAAGGGGGCGATGAAGTTGTCGGCGTCGGGGAAGTCGGGGAACCAGCCGCGCCCGAACACCGGGTACTCGCCCTTCTGGTAGCCGTCCACGTAGGTCTTCCAGGGGCGGCTCTGGAGGGTGACGGTGAACAGGCCGGAGGCCTCCAGCTGCCGCTTCAGCTCCTCGAAGGCCGGCTTGGTCTGGGAGCCGTAGCGGTCGCTCGTGTACCAGAGGGTGAGCGGCACCCGCTCGGTGATGCCGTCGTCGACGAGGATCTGCTTGGCCTTGGCGGCACTGGGGTTGCCGAAGTCGTCGAAGAAGCCCGTGGTGTGGCCGACCAGACCCTTGGGGATCATGGAGTACAGCGGCTCGACGGTGTCCTTGTAGATGTTGTGGGCGAGCGCCGGGCGGTCGACGATCTGGGCGATGGCCCTGCGCACCGACAGCTTGTTGGACCACGGGTCCTTGGGGTTGAACACCAGGTAGCTGATCTCGGTGGTGGCGTTCTCGACGAGCTGGAGCCCCTGCTCCTTCTCGTTGTCCTGGATGTCCACGACGTCGGCGGCGGCGAGACCGCGGTAGATGACGTCGATCTCCTTCTCCCGGAGGGCGTCGGCCTCCTCGGCCGACTGCTGGAAGTACCGGATGGTGACGGCGTCGTTCTTGGGGTCCGCGATGCCCTTGTAGCTGTCGTTCCGGACGAGTACGGCCTTGTCGCCCTCGTCGTAGGACTCCAGGGTGTACGGCCCGGAGCCGCTGACCTTGCCGTCCTCGCGGAGCGACTTCGCGGGGTAGTCCTCGGGGTCGACGATCGACATGGCGGGCGTGGAGAGCACGAAGGGGAAGGTCGCGTCGGCCTGGTTCAGATGGAAGATGAGCCCGCGGTCGCCCTTCACCTCGATCCGGTCGAGGCTGGTCAGCAGACCGGCCGGGCCACCGTTGACGTTGATCGCCTTGATCCGGTCGATCGAGTACTTGACCGCCTTCGCGTCCAGCTTGTGCCCGTCCGAGAACGTCAGGCCCTCGCGCAGCTCGCAGCTGTACACCGTGCTCGAACTGTCGGTGAACTCGCAGCTCTTGGCCGCGTCGGGCTTGGGCTCGGACCCGCCGGTGTCGAAGTTGAGCAGCGTCTGGTGGACGTTGCGGAACAGCTCCCACGAGTTGTCCCAGGACGCCGCCGGATCCAGTGTGCTGGGCTCACTCGTCGTCCCCACCACGATCGGCTTCCCGTCGCCGGAAGAGTCGGAGGAGAAGACTCCGCATCCGGCGACCATGGATATGGACGCGGCTGCCGCAACCTGCCGCAGGCCCCGGTTCCGGTTGAACACGTGCACGCTCCTCGATCTGCCATACCAAGCCAACGGTCGGCAGACCATACCGCAGTGCCCCAGTAGGTGGTCCAGCTTCCTGGTAGGCCACTTGATCAGCACGTATCGGACAGTGCGGTCCTCGGACCGCGTGACCTCGCACGTCGACACAGAAGCTTATTCTGTCAGCCGGGGCGCATATGTTTGCGTCAGCCGACATAGCGACTTTTAGCCACTCATCTTCCGGTAAATGGCAAAGCAGACGTAAAAATCGACGCCGGCGCGAACACCGGCACCGGGCCCGCGTCAGCCGGGAACAGAACCGAAGCGGGCGCCCGTCTCCCGACGAACGCCCGCCCCACTTCGTACCGATCCGGTTACGTCAGCTGTTTCCGGCCTTGAGGAAGATGCCGCCGTCGACCACGAGCGTCTGGCCGGTGATCCAGTCGGCCTGGGACGAGGTCAGGAACGCGGCGGCGCCGCCGATGTCCGAGGGTACGCCGAGCCGGCCGAGCGGGTAGGCGGCGGCCGCCTCCTCCTCGCGGCCCTCGTAGAGCGCCTGCGCGAACTTCGTCTTCACGACGGCCGGCGCGATCGAGTTGACCCGCACCCGCGGCGCGTACTCGTGCGCCAGTTGCCGCGTCAGGTTGTCCATCGCGGCCTTGCTGATGCCGTACGCGCCGATGAACGGCGAGGCCGAGAGGCCGGCGACGGACGTGATGTTGACGATCGAGCCGCCGTTGTCCTTCTGCCAGGCGTGCCAGGTCTTCTGGGCGAAGCCGAGCGCCGAGACGACGTTGGTCTCGAAGACCTTGCGCGCCACATTGAGGTCGAGGTCGGCGATCGGCCCGAACACCGGGTTCGTACCGGCGTTGTTGACGAGGTGGTCGACGCGCCCGAACGCCTCCAGGGTGCGCTCGACGGCGACGGCCTGATGGGCCTCGTCGTGGGCCTTGCCGGCCACGCCGATGACCCGGTCGGCACCGAGTGCCTCGACGGCCTCCTTGAGGGCGTCCTCGTTGCGTCCGGTGATGCAGACCCGGTCACCGCGCGCGAGGAGCGCCTCGGCGATGCCGTAGCCGATGCCCCGGCTGGCGCCGGTGATGAGGGCGACCTTGCCCGAGAGTTCCACAGTGCTCATGTCCGTTTCCCCCGGCCCTAGTCGAGCGGTCCGCCGGCGACGTACAGCACCTGGCCGGAGACGAATCCGGCGGCCTCGCCGGTGAAGAAGGCGATGGCGTTGGAGATGTCGTCCGGGTTGCCCACGCGCTGCACGGGGATCTGGGTCGCGGCGGCGGCCTTGAAGTCCTCGAAGCCCATGCCGACGCGCTCGGCGGTGGCGGCGGTCATGTCGGTGGCGATGAAGCCGGGGGCGACGGCGTTCGCGGTGACGCCGAACTTGCCGAGTTCGAGGGCGAGGGTCTTGGTGAAGCCCTGGAGACCGGCCTTGGCGGCGGAGTAGTTGACCTGGCCGCGGTTGCCCTGGGCGGAGGACGAGGACAGGTTGACGATCCGCCCGAACTTCGCGTCCACCATGTACTTCTGACAGGCCCTCGACATCAGGAAGGCGCCACGCAGGTGCACGTTCATGACCGTGTCCCAGTCGGACACGCTCATCTTGAAGAGCAGGTTGTCGCGCAGGACGCCCGCGTTGTTGACGAGGATCGTGGGTCCGCCCAGTTCCTCGGCGATACGCGTGACCGCGGCCTCGACCTGGGCCTCGTCGGAGACGTCGCAGCCGACGGCGATCGCCCTGCCACCGGCGGAGGTGATCTTCTCCACGGTGTCCTTGCAGGCGGCCTCGTCGAGGTCGATCACCGCGACGGCGCGGCCCTCCGCCGCCAGTCGTACGGCGGTCGCGGCGCCGATGCCACGCGCACCGCCCGTGACCACGGCGACCCGCTGCTCAGTGGTGGACATTGCTGGTTCTCCTCGCCCTTGAAAAGCCTGCGGCCCACGGTACGCCCTCAGGTGAGCGACCGCTTAGTACCTTCGGTGCATGTGACGCTAGAAGTCCTGACACCCGGTGTCAACGGCATGCAACGCCGGTGTGAGCCATTACCTGTCACCACCTGTCGCTACCCGTCAGTCTCACCTGACCAGCAGGTCGAGCAGTCGCTCCACCTCGGCCCGTGGATCGGCGGTGAGCCCGGTGTGCACGGGCCCCGGCTGTACGACCGTGGAGCGTGGGGCGATCAGCCAGCGAAAGCGCCGCCCGGCATCGTCCCGCGCCGCCTGACCGGCGACTTCCCCGCCTGCGCAGACGCCTTCGACGGCACGCAGCGCGGCCCGTACACCGTCGACGTCGGCCGCCGGATCCAGGGCCCACAGCTTGCCCTCGTCCAAGTGCGTCCGCGCGGCGACGAAGGACTCGGCACGGCAGTACACCAGCACACCCGCGTTGAAACACTCGCCGCGCTCGATCCGCGGTACGACCCGCAGCAGCGCGTACTCGAAGACGTCCCGCCCGCTCATGCGGTCCCCCCATTGGTGATCCGCTCGTGGATGACGGCCGCGCGCGCGAGGAGCGGCTCCGCGTAGGCCCGGCGGAGCGCGTCCGGCGACTCGAACCCGGGTTCGTCCGCGAGCCAGGCGTCGGGGATCTCGGCGGTGACCTCGGCGAGCAGTTCCTCGGTGACCAGCGGCGCCAGTTCGGCGGCGGCCGAGGTGATGTCGGGGCCGAACCGGGCGAGCGCGTGCTCGGAAACGTCGTACGGCTTGGCGGCAGAGGCATGAGCGCCGGGCCAGTTGTGATGCCAGATCATCGTGGCGCCATGGTCGATGAGCCACAACTCACCGTGCCACATCAGCAGGTTGGGGTTGCGCCAGGACCGGTCGACGTTGTTGACGAGCGCGTCGAACCACACCACCCGCCCGGCCTCCTCGGCGCCCACTCCGAAGGCGAGCGGATCGAACCCGAGGGCCCCCGACAGAAAGTCCATCCCGAGGTTGGTGCCACCGCTCGCCCTGAGCAGCCCCTGCACCTGCTCGTCGGGCTCGCCGAGCCCCAGCACCGGATCAAGCTCGACGGTCACCAGCCCGGGCACCCGCAGCCCCAACCGCCGAGCCAGCTCGCCACAGACAACCTCGGCGACGAGCGTCTTGCGCCCCTGTCCCGCACCGCTGAACTTCAGCACATACGTCCCGAGATCGTCGGCCTCGACGAGTCCCGGCAGCGAACCCCCCTCACGCAGGGGCGTGATGTAGCGGGTCGCGATGACTTCCTTGAGCATCGCCCCAGGTTACTGGGGCGTTCACGGCCGGATGCCCGCGCCGCCTGAACGGCGCGCGCACGGGGTTCGTATCTCCGGACAGATCCAGAAAACGCCTTCGGAAGGAAACGCCAGCATGAGCAGCGCCTCGCTTCAGCCCGTATCAGGACCGGCCCGTCGTACGGTCATGGCGGCGGCCGGCGCGGCGGGGCTCACCGTCGCGCTGACCGCGTGCGGGTCGGAGGACGACTCGTCCGACTCCGCCACGGAACAGGGTGCCGCCGCCGGCACCGCCCTCGCGAAAACCACCGACATCCCGGAGGGCGGTGGCAAGATCTTCGCGGCCCAGGGTGTGGTGGTCACCCAGCCGACGGCGGGCACCTACAAGGCGTTCTCGTCGAAGTGCACGCACGCGGGCTGTGCGGTGACGGGGGTCACCAACGGTGTGATCACCTGTCCGTGCCACAACAGCGAGTTCTCGGTCACCGACGGCAGTGTGAAGAAGGGCCCCGCGACCGAGGCCCTGGCCGCCGAGCAGATCACGGTGTCCGGAGACTCGATCACGCTCGCCTGAACTTCGCCCCGAGGCAGGCCAGTACCTCGTCGGTGGTAG
>Ga0307513_10011993_pt1 | contig 10731 bp, 8 predicted proteins | sample 15_EM_MG_FD_202174 | JGI IMG/M metagenome (GOLD analysis project Ga0307513, IMG submission 202174) | Populus trichocarpa ectomycorrhiza microbial communities from riparian zone in the Pacific Northwest, United States - 15_EM | ecosystem: Host-associated > Plants > Roots > Unclassified | place...
CGCGAGATCGACAATTGCTTTTTTCAGATCGGCGCATGAGCAAATTGATATTCCGCTCCTGGCGATTGGCTGACATCCTCAAGAGGCTACAGGAGGCAAGACGCCATGGGTGGATCGCGAATGCACGGCATGCAGGACCTTCACATGCAAGACCTTCGTATGCAGGAATTTCGTAACCTTCTCGATGAGCGCCGGCCCGGACATTCGCTTCCTCAACCGTTCTACACCGATCCCGATATCTTCAAGCTGGACGTCGAGGCGGCGTTCAACGCAAGCTGGCTGATGATCGGCTTCTCGGTGGAATTGCCCAAACCCGGCAACTATCTCGCCATGACGATCGGGCGTTCTCCCATCGTGGTGCTGCGCGACCGCGCAGGCAGCATCCGAGGCTTCTTCAACACCTGCCGCCATCGCGGCGCGCAGATTTGCCCCGACGGATCGGGGCGCGCCGCCAAGCTCACCTGTCCCTATCACCAATGGACTTACGAACTTGATGGCCGCCTGATCCATGCCGGCCAGATGCCGGATGATTTCAAAGCCGCCGACCATCCGCTGCAACCCATCCACGTGGAAGTGGTGGCGGGCGCGATCTATGTCTGCCTCGCCGAGACGCCGCCCGATTTCGCGCCCTTCCGCCGCGCGCTGGAGCCGATGCTGGCGCCTTGCGGCCTGGAGAACGCCAAGCTCGCCCATCAATATGTGCTGGTGGAAAAGGCGAACTGGAAGCTCGTCATGGAGAATGGGCGCGAATGCTATCACTGCGCCGCCAACCATCCAGAACTCGGCATCAGCTTTCCTGTCGGCATCACCGAGAAATTCAGCGCCGAAGACAATGCCCAGATGCACGGATACCGCGCGCGCATGGCTGGCCACGGGCTAAAGCTGGGGCCAGATGACGGTTCCTGGTGGCAGGTGGCCCGCTTCCCCCTCAATCAGGGGATGATCTCCATGTCGCTCGACGGCACGCCGCTGGTGAAGAAGCCGATGCTGGATGTGGATGGCGGCGATGTCGGTTCGCTGCGCTTTGCCGTCGAGCCGCATAATTTCTGCCATGCCGTCGGCGATTACACCTTCATGTTCTCCGTGTACCCGGTGGCGCCGGAGGAAACCCATCTCGTAGCCAAATGGCTGGTCCATAAGGATGCGGTCGAAGGCGTCGATTATGATGTGCCGTCGCTCATCGAGACCTGGGATGCAACCAATCGCCAGGATCGTGACCTGGCGGAAAACAACCAGCGCGGCGTCAATGGCCTGGGTTATCGCCCCGGACCGTACTCGCCGACCGCCGAGGGTTTCGTGCTGCGCTTCGTGGACTGGTATTGCGAGCGCATGCGCGCCCATATCGGCGCACCGTCTGCCAAGATCGCGGAGGTGGCGTGAGGCTCGCATTACCTGGCTCGACCGAGGCGGAACATACTCCAACGTCACGCGCTAAGCAGGTTTGCGTTGGCAAGCCAACGAATGACCTGCTTAGCCTCTTTGTTTGCTCATCATTTTTCGTGAAAATCGGAAACTACTTTTCGCGGGTGATGCTTAGGGGCAGCCGGTGAGGACGCTCCTCTGCACGCAGGTTCGGCCCGAAGCATCAGCCGTGATGACTTTCACCTTCGCCGACGTCTCGGGCGCGGATTTCATCTTCCGCGCTGGCCAGTTCGTCACGCTCAAGCTGCCGCTGGAGAGCGGTCCGGTCTGGCGGAGCTTCACCATTGCCAGTTCGCCGGCGCGCAGCGGCCAGATCGGGCTCACCGTCAAGGCACAAGCCGTGGGCCAAGCCACCCGCTGGATGCATGAGCGGTTGCAGCCCGGCATGACCCTCCTTGCGGACGGACCGCATGGGCGCTTTCATCCCGGCGAGCGCCCCGAACGCCCGCTTGTGCTGGCTTCGGCCGGGAGCGGCGCGACGCCCATGGCCGCCATGTTGCGCTGGCTGGACGACGCCGGCATCGGCGTGCCCGTCCATTACGTCCATTGCGGTCACACCTCCGCCGATCTGCTGTTCCGCGAGGAGATCGAGGCCATCGCCGGCCGCCGTGCCGCCTTCCGGCTGGATTGGCTGGCAACCTCGGTGTCAGGCCGTCCGGACGCCGCTGGGATGCGCGCGCTTGTCCCATCGCTTGCCGATGCGGATGTCTTCTGCTGCGGGCCTAGCGGTTTCATGGCGATGATGCGCGAGGCGCACTCGGTGGCAGGTGGCGAGAGCGGCGCCTGGCATGAAGAAAGCTTTCACCCGGAGGCGGTGGAAGACGCGGCATTGGCAGTGACAGCGGCAGCAGCAGCGGGCGAAACCGGCTTTGCCGTGCGTTTCCTGCCGCAGGGCATCGACATCCTGGCCCTGCCGGGCGAGACAATCCTCGACGCCGGCTTGCGCTGTGGCCTGCCGCTGGCGAGTTCCTGCCGCCAGGGTGTGTGCGGCACCTGCCGGTTGCGCAAACTGTCCGGCGAAGTTGAAATGCATCAAGATGGCGGGCTGTTCGATGACGAGGTTGAGGCGGGGGAGATCCTTGCCTGTTGCTCCCGTCCCCTCACAGCGCTGGTGGTCGAATGCGCCTGAGCGGGATGCGGAAAAGTGTGCGCGGTTTTCCGCTAAAATCCCGCGCTAAACGATTGAAATAGATCGCGATGATTTTGGATTGATCCAATCTAAAATCATCGCGATCTAAGCGCCAAAGCCAATGACAGGAGCAAGCCTTCGCGATGAGCCGAGCCAAACCGAAGTCTTCGGCCCCCCATCCTGAAACCATCGCCGTCGGCCATGGCTATGATCCGAGCGCCGCGAGCGGCGCGGCCAAGCCCCCCGCCTACCTGTCCTCGACCTTTGTCTATCCATCCGCCGCCGACGCCAAGCGCCTGCACGAGGCGTTTTTCGACGGCGCCGAGAATGGTGCCACGGGCCATATCTACGGCAGGCTGGGCCATCCCGGCCTCGATATCGTCGAAGCCCGGCTTGCCGCGCTCGATGGCGGCGAGGATGCGGCGTGCTTTGCCAGTGGCATGGCCGCGATCACCGGCATTCTGCTTGGCTTTCTGGCGCCCGGCGATGTCGTGCTGCACAGCCGGCCGATCTATGGCGGCGCCGATGCCTTGCTTGCCGGGGAAATCGCGCGGCTCGGCATCAAGTCCACCGGCTTCATGAACGGCCTCGACCGGGCTGCGCTCGCCGCCGATGCGCGCTGCGCCATGAGCGAGGGCAGCGTCGGCCTCATCTGGGGCGAGACGCCCGCCAACCCCACCGCCACCATCGTCGATATCGCCCTCCTCGCCAGCATCGCCGATGACATCGGCTCTAGCCAAGGACGACGGCCGCTGGTGGCCGTGGACAACACGTTTCTCGGCCCCTTCATGCAAAACCCGCTGGCGCTCGGCGCCAATCTCTGCATGACCTCGCTGACCAAATATGCCGGTGGCCACAGCGACCTGCTCGCGGGCGGCGTCAGCGGCGCTAAGGCCCTGATCGGGCGGCTGAAAGCGGTGCGCACGTTGTTCGGCTCCACGCTGGACGCGCACTCGGCCTGGCTGCTGGCGCGCTCCTTCGAGACGATGCATCTGCGCATCGCGCGGGCCGCCGAAAACGCTGCGGCCATTGCTAGCCTGCTGCGCGATCACCCCAAGGTCGGCTCGGTCACCTATCTGGGCTTCACGCCGCCCGACTCACCCGCAGGCGCCGTTTTCATGCGGCAATGCAGGGGCGCTGGCTCCACGTTTTCCTTCCGGCTGCGCGGTGACGAGGCGGCAGCGTTTCGCCTGCTGGACGCGCTCAAGGTGATGCGCCTCGCGGTGAGCCTTGGCGGCACGGAAACGCTGATCTGCCACCCGGCCTCCACGACGCATTATGCGGTGCCGCGCGCCCGCCGCGAGGAGGTCGGCATCGACGACGCCACCTTGCGCATCTCGGTGGGCATCGAGCATGTCGAGGATCTCGCCGCCGATCTACTGCAAGCGTTGGAGGCCGTGTGATGACCGCAGTCGATGCCTATTCCGTGGCAGGCAAGCTCGCCGCGCCGGAGGCCAAAGTGGACGCCATGGTGGTCGGTGCCGGCCCTGCCGGAACCGCCGCCGCGAGCGAACTGGCCAAGGCGGGCCTGTCGGTGATGCTGGTGGATGAAAACCCGCTGGACGCCGGGATGTTCGGCTTGGACGTTCCGCTGTTTTTCGGTGGACGTGCCGGGACGTCCGTGCAGAACAAGAACCGGATGGTCGAACAGATCGTCATGTCCGAGCCGGGGATCGAGACCGCGATGGATGCCGGCGCGGAGGTCGCGCTCGGCACGAGTTGCTGGGGCGTGTTCCTGCCCGGTCCGGCGGCGCGCGAACTGCCTGGACCGATGGCGGGGCTTTCCGACGGCACCCGCGTCTGGACCGTGGGGTTCGACCGTCTCATCCTGGCGACCGGCGCGCGCGATCTGGTGTTCTTCTTCGACGGAGCCGACCAGCCGGGCGTGATGGGCGCGGCGGCCTTCCACAGCCTCGCGACGCGCTACGATGCCTTCGATGGCCAACGGCTTGTCATCTTCGGCTCGGGCGATCTCGCGCTCGGGACGGCCGAACTTGCTCTGGCCCAGGGGCTTGAGGTTGCGGCCCTGATCGAGGTGGATGCCGCCCCGCGCGGCGACGCAGCCCGCATAGCCGCTTTGGCGGAGCAAGGCGTTGCCATCCATTGCGGCCATGCCATCACCTCCGCCATGCGCGGCCCCGCTGGGGTGACCGGCGTGGAGATCGCGCCCATCGGTGGAGGCGCGGCGCGGACCATCGCCTGCGATACGGTTTGCCTCGCTATCGGCCGGGTGCCGGTGGTGGAGCTGTTCGATGCCGCCGGCGTGCCATTGGCCGCCGATGGCGAGCGCGGCGGTTTCGTGCCCGTCAGCGCGGACGGTGTTTCGACCGCCTCGCCGCTGGTGTTCGGCGCGGGCGACTGCATGATGGCCGCCGACAGGCTCACCGACCGCGCCGAGGCCGAGGCACATGGCCGATACGCCGCCCGCGCCGTTCTCGCCTCGCTCGGCCGCGCCGATGCGCCCGATAGCACGGCGGCCCACCCGCGCGGTGGCGACCAGCTCGCCTATCGGCGCCGGGTGATGGAGGCGCTGCTGGCAACCGGCGGCCAGGAGGCTCTGGCCTGCCAATGCGAGGAAGTAAGCCGCGCCGATCTCTTCGGCGTGCTGCCCCCGCGCTATCTGGGTTCGCCCAGTGAAACCAGCCGCTGCCGCGATCTGGCGACGCTGGCCGCCGACGGACCGCTCGACCACGACCAGATGAAACGCCTGACCCGCGTCTCGATGGGCGCATGCCAGGGGCGGCGCTGCCGGGAACAGGTGGCGCTGCTGATGGCGGTCGGCGGCGGCGTGCCCGTGGAGGCCATCCCCCTCGCCGGCTACCGTGCGCCGGTCCGCCCGCTGCCGCTCGCGGTGCTGGCCAGCATGGAGGAGACCGGGCCTATGACGGCCCTATGGTCGATCTGGTTCGCCATCCCCTCGCAATGGATTCCCTATGATCTGATCGGCACCGAAGGCGAACACACCTTCATCGACGACCACACGCATTTATGACGGAAGGCCCGCAATGGACCAGCGGATCGGCATGGACGGCGAAGACGGGCGCGGCGCTCCGGTTATCGTCGTGGGCGGCGGCGTCACCGGGCTTTCGGCGGCCTGGTGGCTGGCGCGATCGGGCGTCGCGGTGCTCGTCCTGGACAAGGGCATCGTCGGCTGGGAGGCCTCGGGGCGCAATGGCGGCGGCTGCACGCATTACCAAAGCGCGCTGTTCCATGAGGAGCAGCGTCTGTGGCCGCTGATGGACGAGTTGCTCGGCTATCCGACCGAATACCGGCGCGAACGCATCATCTTCGCCACCACCGAGCACCATCTGCGCCTCTATAGCGCCATGGGCGATACCATCGCGCGGCTCGGCTATGACTGGGAGCTGCTCGACGGCGATGCGGTCCGGGAGCGCGTGCCGCTGGCGGGGGACACCGCGCTTGGCGGCATTCACCTGAAGGTGGGCGGCCATGCCAATCCGCAGCGGACCGTCCAGGCCTATGCCTGGGCGTTGCAGGATCTGGGCGGGCGCATCCGGCAACATGTGGCCGTCCACGGCATCCGCACCTCCGGCGGCCGGGTGACGGGGGTTGAAACATCCGCCGGGTTCCTGGGCTGCGATCACCTTGTCGTTGCCGCTGGGCCGCAGACGGCCGAGCTGATGGCCACCATCGGCATCGACGTTCCGCTAGCCGTCGCGCGCGCCGAGATGATCGTGACCGAGCCCCTGCCGCTGATGCCCATCGGCGGCGTGGACGGCAACGGGATCTACGGCCGCCAGACCCTGCGCGGCAATCTGGCCTATGGCGGCGGCCCCCATGAGTGGATCGACCTACCGCCGGGCGGCGCGCCGCTTCAGCGCCCCTCGACACCGTTGATGTGCCATCTGGCCCGCCGGGTGAGCGAGCTGTTTCCCAAGGCCGGGCATGTCCGCGTCATCCGGAGCTGGGCGGGCCTTATCGAGAACACACCGGATGGCCGCCCGATCCTCGAACGCCTGACCGAGCCGTCGAACCTGACGCTTTGCACCATGTCCAGCGTCGGCTTCGGCCTGTCGCCGGCCACCGGCCACGCCATCCGCGATCTGGTCATCGACGGCGCCTGCTCGTTCACCGATGTCGCCAAATACAGCCTGGCGCGGTTTTCAGGCCTGCCGGCGGACTGGGCGGCGGAGCGAGGCTGGACCGCGTCGAGTAACCTGACGCCTGCTTGATCAACCATGGGAGTATCATGACAAAAGCCAAAGTGATCGTCGTCGGCGCAGGGATCAATGGGCTTTCTACCGCATGGGCGCTTGCCCGGCGCGGCTACCGGGTGGAGGTGTTCGACAAAAGCGCGATCCCGAACCTGATGGCCAGCTCCTATGACGAGCACCGGATCACCCGGCCTTTCTACGGCGAGATGCACGACTATGCCGCAAAGATGCCGGAGGCGTTCCGCCTGTGGGAGGCGCTGTTCGCCGATATCGGGGCGCGGCATTTCGATCCATTGCCGATCATCACGCTGGAGCGGGAGCGCGCGAACTGGATCGACGCCTCCCTGGCGGATGTGGACGCGATGGGCACCGGCTGGCGCGAAATCCCCCTGGACGATGTTGCCCGCGACTATCCGATGATCCGCACGGATGGCCTGACGCGGGTGGTCGCGTTCGATGGCGGCGGCATGCTGTTCCCAATCCGCATTCTCACCGATCTCGTCGTTCACCTGGGCGCGCGCGGCGTTACGTTCCGCCAGGGAACCGAAATCACCTCGGTCGATCCGGAGGCGGGCTCCGTCATCGCCGGCGGCAAGGTCCATTCGGCCGACCATATCGTGATCGCGGCGGGGGCGTGGGTGACGCGGTTGCTGCCGGAACTGGCTGAGCGTCTGACGCCCTCGCGGCAGGCGGTGATGTTCCTGACGCCGCCCCCTGCTTTTGCCGCCCTCTGGCGCACAGCCTCGCCGTTCATGGACTTTGGCGCCGCGAGCGGCTGCTATGCTTTGCCGCCCCGGCCCGGCACGCGCCTCAAGATCGGCGATCATGTCTTCACCCGCCGGGGCGATCCCGACGCCACCCGGACGGCGAGCGACGCCGATGTCGAGCGCCTGATCTCCGCAGGCCGGCTGGCCTTCAACGATTTCGACGCTTACATCCCGCTGGAGCGCAAGGCCTGCTACTACACGGTGACGGATGATGAGAGTTTCGTGATCACCCGGCTGGGCGCGCGCGGCACGGTGGTCTCCGCCTGCTCGGGGCATGGTTTCAAACTCGCGCCGTTCTCGGGCGAGGAGGCAGCGCGGCTGGTGGATGACGCGGGCTAAGCAGAGTTGTGTTTCGGTGTGTTCGGCAGCGGACCATGCGAAGCGTCATTCCCGCGAAAGCGGGAACCCAGTACTCCGCAGCGACTCCGGTGATTACTGGGTCCCCGCTTTCGCGGGGATGACGTCGGTGCGTGAGGCTGCGCGGCGCCACTGAAGCACACAAATACTCTAGAGCGGGAGCGCTTCCCATGCGCGCCCCGTCCGCATTATCGGGAGGCGGCTCGCGTCGGATCACGGGCTTGGCGGATAGGGAGCACTCTGGGCCAGTCCGTTGCGGCTCGGACGGGCGGCGATCTGCGGGCGATCGGTGAAGCGGAACAGGTAAGCCATCGCGTCGTCCACGGCATTCGACCAAACCGCCCAACTGTGGTCGCCATCGACAACGCGCAACTCGACGAGTTCGGGCTGCTTTTCGAAGAGGCGCTTGAAGCACAGCGCAGCCTCGAAAGCGATGCCGAGGCGGTCATTGTCGCCCGACACCAGATAGAGCGGCACACGCTTGGGTTGCTCGAAATAGCGGCCGAGCAGGCGTGGGTAATTCTGCTCCGTCCAGACGGCCAGGTTGAATTGGCCATCGGTGCCCAGGAATGCCCCGGAGGTTCGGGCGGCGGAGGCGGCGGGCGGCGTATCGGCATAGATCGCCGGGCTGAAGGCCGCAGCCGCCGCGAAGCGGTCCGGATATTTCAAGGCGAGGTGCAGCGCCCCATAACCACCGGCGGATAGGCCCGCGATGACGCGGCCCTCGCGGCGGTCGATGGTGCGGTAGCGGCTGGTCACAGCCGGCACGAGATCGCTCCAGAAGGCGGTTTCGGCCTTTTCCTTGCCGCTATCGGTCCACCAGCAGCGCGAGCAGCCCGGCATGACAATGAGCGCGCGCGGTATGACGCCCGTCGCGATCAGCTTGTCGGCCTTCGCCCGGAGGCCAGCGCGTTCGGTCCAGGTCTTCTCATTGTCGCCAATACCATGGAGTAGGTAGAGGACGGGATAATTTTCCGTGCTTTCCACATAGCCGTCTGGCACGTAGACGAGAAAGGGCATATCCTGGCCGAGGCTTCGCGATGCGACCGTTTCCCGGTGAATCTCGCTTGCAAACGCAGCGGAAGCCGCAATCATGGCAAACAGCGCAACGAAGCAACCCGCCAACTGGCGCGTCATGAACTCACCCCGCGACTCATAACTCCTCGCCAGCATAGCACGTTACAGGCAAATTGCTTTAATTGCCGCAAATGCGGTTGCTGAGGCATGACAGCGCGTGATGAAAACGCGTAAATGAGGCTTCATCAGTTCGTCGGCTGGTTGCCTGAGCGCTTCAAGAAAACCGCTGATGTGATTGCCCGCACGACATATTCCGCCAGGCAGGAATATCCCTCTTCGGTGAGCGCGAAGGGGTTTAGCAGCGGTTCCGAAGCGCGCTGGCGCATCCGCTCCATCATCTCCACCGCTTCGTAGCGGCTAATCCGGATGATTTTTTCATTCTCGGTGATATGCGCCAGAGCCACACGTACCGCCTGGTAATGGGGATCGTTGCGCATGTTGCGGATGTATTGCAGGCCGACCAGCGCCACGTCGAGGTTGCGTTCCTTCAGCCAGCGAATCGCGCTGGATACCGTTTCGCTGAATTCCTCGACCGGGATCTGCGCCAGCGCGTCATTGGTGCCCACCTGCCACAGCACGAGATCGGGCTCGGTGAGCGCCACCTCGGTCTTCATGCGCTCCACCGCGTCGCGGGCGAGTTCGCCGGAAATGCCGCGATCGATGATCTGCACATCAAGGCCGGTGATGGTTTTCTCCAGCGTATTCTCGATGACATCCTGGTAGCCGCCGGTTGCCGCGTCCATTCCGACGCTGGCCGAGGCCCCAATGGTGAGGATCTTGATGACCTTGCGGTCACGAAGGGCTGCGAGCGTATTGGGGAGGGGCTTGTCGAGAACGACTTTCAGGCCGGGCGTCTGGCAGTCCTTGGAGACCGGTGATATTTGCCCCGGAACGATGGCCGCCTTGTCCTGCTCCTGTTGCGCATGAACCGCCGATATCTGCGGAATGGCCGCGATTAGTGGCCATACGACACAGACTGTGCCGATCTTGCGGACGAGGTGGCTCCACGCCATTCAGAAACCCATGCAGTGAGGCCGAGCAGGCCAATCCCGGCAATGAGAATGACCGTATCGATCATAACATTGCGCTCATAAACAAAGCGAACAATCTGGAAGCCCAAACTGAGCAGCGATCCAACGCAAAACACATTAAGGGAATTGCGGCCGAGCTTCGACAGGAATTGCGACGTCAGCGGGGCAAAGCGGGCGACAACCGGATATACTGCCGAAAACAGCGCGATCAAAGCCAGAAACTGCACCAATCGCAAGGGAGTCATATAGGTTTTGGCGGCGATGAACAGCAGCTTTGGGCTTGGAACGGCCGTCGGATCGGGCCACCAGCTGAATTGCACCATCAAGGCACCAAGCACCACGACAGGCGCGGCGGCAATGCGCAGCGGCGTGATGAAGCGGCGCGCCGACCAGCCGATGCCATCCTCGCCGCCAGCGAAGAGGAAGCCGAGCACGAACAGGAACTGCCAGGCAAGCGGATTGAAGAACCAGGTGCCGCTGGTCGGCCAGCTTTGCGGCGAGACTTCAAACACCAGGGCGCAAAGGTAAATGCCGAGCGACAGCGGCAACAGCACCACGGGCACAAATCGATGTACGATGATGATCAGCGGCGCCACCATCATCAGCACGACATATAGCGGCAGGATGTCGAAATAGCCGAGTTGATAGGTCAGCAGCGCGAGGCCGATATGGGCGTTGATCGGATCGTAGAAGATCGCGGCCGCGTTATGCCATTCCAGCAGCGCGGGGTTTTCCAGCACTTTCGCCGCCAAAGCAAGCATGGCGATGGCAAT
>Ga0307513_10011994_pt1 | contig 10730 bp, 14 predicted proteins | sample 15_EM_MG_FD_202174 | JGI IMG/M metagenome (GOLD analysis project Ga0307513, IMG submission 202174) | Populus trichocarpa ectomycorrhiza microbial communities from riparian zone in the Pacific Northwest, United States - 15_EM | ecosystem: Host-associated > Plants > Roots > Unclassified | place...
GGCGACAAATGCTCGAATCCGTGGCGCCAAAATCATTCGTGCCCGTGATACTAACCCATTCAGGCGGCGGCGGCCACTATCCCACCGCAATAGGACAACTGCGGTGTTGGCAGATAGGAACGACCCCGCCTACCCTTTGAATCGCGCTGCTGCACATCCCAAACTAAGCAAGTACGTTTCCACCGGCACGCGGGGTAAAAACAGACCATTTGCTGATTTTGGAACGTTTTTGTGTTGCGAACAGATGCGAGGATGCCGAGCGGGACTGTACGACTGTGATTTGGCTAGATGCTACTAATGTGGGGGCCTTGTTCCGGAGAGGACAGGCCAGGGTTAGAACTGGAAATCTTTCAGTAAGTTTGGGAATTGGAAGTTACGGCGTGCATGACGGCGATCGTTTACGGCGGCAATTTCCGTGAGGAGAAAACGTGATGACTATAGCCATTCCGACGGTCCCGCCCACCTCAGGCAGCAGTTTATAAATAGATACAGGGCCTGTTAGGCCGGTTTTCTTGTAAGGCGGAAACCCACCTAAGAGGCCCCCCTCTCCCGTGATTGATAGATTGATATATAAATAAACCATCCGCTTTTGCCATCTACCATCTTCCCGAGAGGGTCCATCAATGAGGGATCCAATACCACCATCCCAACCATCCTTAACCATCCTGCCTCATTTCTCCATTACGGAAATATGTTTTTTTTTTTAAATTCCTTTACCTACTATTTAAAACCGCAATAATCCAACCCTCGCCGACAGGTCGAGGGCATTCACAGAATTCAAGCTCTGCTTTAAAATCAATCACACTGATTATACCTTCATGGGCTTCGTTTGGCACCCCGTCGTTGTGCATGGTGGCCTCGAAAGTGCGAGAATTAGGTGAGTAAAAGTCCCATTCCATTTCGTTTCCAAATGGCTTACAAATTCATACAATTCCACTGCTCAAGAATGGCCAACCCCGATGTTGCCATGACACCGCTTCCCTCTGACCACCACTGCCTCTCCCCTCCAATGAGGGATGTGGGCATTGTGTGTCAACATTGAAGCTTGAAGCTTTGTAATGCTTATGGCTGGCATTGAGCGGCGTGAAAGAGGCAGAGGCAGGGGCAAGGAAATGCATGGACTGGATGTTGGTGTGCGCAACAGAATACATCGACTCATCGTGCGCTACTGACGAAGTTGGTTTGTTAGCCCACGAAGGATGGTGGAACTCTTGAAAACAGCGCAGGTGTCAGTTTATGCAGCCCACCCATCATCGGAGACCCCGGCGCCTCAATCACCGATGCATCGACATCCATGAACGGCACAATATGTCCCTCCTCCAAAACGTCTTTCTCCCAGAAGTCCCTCGAACACGTGGTGAGCACTGGTCATACTGATATCAAAAAAGATGAATGCAAACCCAAACACCCACTCCACGACAGCAACGAACATGAGTGGCAAGGCGGCCACAAAAATTATATGCCATCCGACAGTAAGGGGGACGGGAATGGGATAGGAGCGCAGGCAACTACTCCCATGCTGCCGGTCATCCACCCACTAATGCACACACTACCACAGACCAAGTGCTTCCTGTAATGGCGATGCAATCTCTCCTTGCAAACGCTCGCCGGGCAAAGCGAGACAGGTTCAGCAATGGCGACCACAGGGATCCCCCGTCGGCATCGATGACAAGCACAAATATGAATGCCCTGCCAAATGACAATGCAAGCATCGACCCCTGCACACCAACGACAAGTCAACGTCAATGGCTAGCATGGAGTTTCGTCCTGGCGCTTGCTCAGTGCCGGGGTTTGCAATCGCTTCGACCTTCCTAACCTCGCAGCGCAGCACAGCAGTGTCAATTGACACCTGCATTGCCGTTGCGAGGTTTCCTGGTCAGAGTCCAATTGGCGTGTCAGATCAACCACGAACGACAAAAATTGCGGAATGGGATGGAATGGGCTCAAGTCTTCTTTATTACTTTCTTTCACAAATGCCGTCGAGTTAGGCATTTTCATCTGGCCCACATAACTTGCCCAAGTGGGACTGAACACTCTTAGATTCCAAAATTGGCCGAGCAGTCACTTGAACGGGCTCCTTAGTTTCAGCCTCAATGTTGCTCACATTCATAACATAATAAACATATTTTCCATATACTTAGTTCCATTTACTATTAATGGTGGCCTTGGTAGCGTTCTTCTCCTCAGGTGTGTTGTATACTGTACTATTATGACCGATCGTTCATGGGGTATGACATATGACACCAATTGTTCACTGCGTTAGGTGTTCAAATCTCCAAGTGACTGATGACTGGGGAAAAAATTGTTCACACCATAAAGTAAACCCCAAAATTATGGGTCATACAGAGTCAGGTTACCTGTTTTTTGGGGGAGCTGCCCTCCGAGTTTATCAATTAAGCAAGATAATCCAAAGATAGACGAAATTGGGGAAATTTTTCATTTTTAGCCTATTTTCGGTGCACTTTGAGGATGTTCATAGGACCAAATGACATATGACAAGTTCCAAATTTGTTCAGTTCACAACCCTTCATGACATATGACTGAATGATCGGTCGTAATAGTACAGTAAATGAGAGCTACCCATGGTGGCACAAGAAAGGTTGAGTTTCCTATATGAAACTCGGTTGCATCGCTGTACTCTCCGGTTTTCGTCTGACCTTTATTTTTTTGTTTTCATTTATAGGCGAAATTTACATCACGAGAAAGGTAAAAAATCAGGGAGTTCCATGGTGTAAAAATCGGAGTAGATATCATATTTCTTGATATACTACCCAAATACTACCACCCAAGTTATGTTTATTATTTGAACATGCGACTTTCACTCGTAAGCCTTCTTTATTTGTTTTCACGGTACATACAACTCAAACCAACATTGTCTCTCCGTTCGTCTTTTTCAACCTCCCTCAGCCTGCACATAAGTGTGTAGATTGGAGCAATGGGTGTCGTTTGATGTTCGATATCATCTTTTTCATCTCACCACTGATCATATATCATAGCCCATAGTCCGACAGGGATGCAAACATCTAGCCAACGCTCTCCCAGGTCCTTCACCCAAGGCCCTTTCATTTTTTTTTTTTTTCATTTCTGATGCTCTGTCTTTCTCAGCATCATCTATTGTCGACTTCAATCTCCCGGCATTCAAGAAGGCTCTCAGGCTGTTGGTGCCACAAATCGCACCCGTTTTAAACATTGTCAGGTAAATACCTATCAATGACGCAGCTACTTGTTTCGAGCTGATGGGGTGTTCTCTCGGCTAACAATCAGGTTGACAAGGAGGCTGGAGCGTGGCTAATTCAACACTGGCCCTACTTGCATTGCAAGATGGGAGAGTTTCGTGGCATACAAAGTTTGACTTGTATGTTTCTCTTAATTTCAATTTTATTGATCTCTTCTTGATCGACATCCACTCTTGTCTGCAGTGCCGCCTGACTGCCCTCACGAGTCAGGCTAGAAGCATATAAGTGCCATGGCCATTGGCATGGGCTGTCCCGTACGATACAAATTGCTGAGTTTGAAGAGGAGATCGATATGCTTCTGAAGTCTGAAGCTGCTACAGCAGATGCGGCAAAGACAAGTAGGTCTATATCATAATCCGATTGAGTCTCACCTATTGAAATGCCGATTACGATAGGTATAACAAAAATACTCAATAGCCTTAGGTAGGTCGTTCCGAGATACATCAGCTGGGAGTAAACTGACCTCTCACATAAGTTTGGTTGGGCCTCTGGTAATGCCCGTAATAGCGAGGTGATCGAACACAACAGGTGGGATCAAAAGAGCAGGGAGGGACGGCAACGACGATGACAGCAAGGAGGGAAGGCAACGATGACGATGACGGCAAGGAGGGACGGCAACGACGACGACAGCAAGGAGGGATGGCAACGACGACGGCAAGGAGGGACAGCAAGGAGGGACGGTGACGACGGCAAGAAGGGAAAGCGATGACACCAAGGCCTAGGAAGGAAGGCGACGACAACCATTACCAATCCTCTAGTAGCCGCAGCGGCGAATCAAATACCAGCGATCGAGTCAACGATCTAGAACAACCGCAGTGAGCACAGGAAGACATGAACGCGAATGAGAAGGCTTTACCACGGCATCACCAAAGGGCTCGAGGAACAGAGCAAGCGGGAACTGGGCATACAAGGGCAGCGGACAACGTCCCGTACCCTCGCAATCCTGCGCGGCAGTGTCATTCGACACTCGCACTGCAATTGCGAGGTTTATTCATTCCTTTTGCCCTGTTACCTGAGATTGGAAGAATGTTGCGGGACATCACATTTGTAGGGGCAAAAAATAGATACTATGCACAACATATCTAATCGATGCCCATGATGGCCAAAAAAATGACTCGGAAACATCTTGGGAGGATACCTCTCTAAAAATACACAGAATCAACAATCACAAAATCCTGCGACCATCCCAAAGGGATGCCTCGAGGAACTTTAGAGGGAGGGATATATCTCCATTTAGATTTATCCGTGCGGGATACCAGTGGGATACCCCCTCTTAGGTGGGTTTCCGCCCTGTCAAAGAACCGGCCTAACAGGCCTTCGAACTGCTGCCAAGGGTGGTCCCGCCAGCCACTGAGGGTACTTTAGCAGTGGACTAGTGTTACAACGAGGGGTTAGGAACCTTGGGGGATGTCAGTAAGTACGTTGTTAGCTTGCAGTGTCACCCCGCCGTGAATCATAATTCTGTGAGAGTTTTGCTTCGCCGTGTATCATCATATAACCTTCAGTGTGGTTTTTATGGCAATTATTGTGCACATAACTTTCCACTCAATAAAACCTAGGTGGGACTAGAATTTTTTCTGGCTGAATTCAGTCATCTAAATGGTGCGCATCGCTTGGGAAATAATAAAGGACGGATGTGATCCTGGTGCTAATTTTAAGTGGGTGTTGTGATGACGGCGGGAATTGCCGCCGTAAACGATCGCCGTAATACGGCGCCGGAATTTCCAATACACGAAAATCTTTTGGAGGCACAAAACGGTATTTTCGAAGATGGCCCAGATGACGTATCCTTTCTGATGTGCACGGCCACATTCAAGATCTTGCGAATGCATCACGTATCGATCCAATAATGCTACAAAGGAGGAGCTGAAAAAGGTGGCAGCTCTTATCCAGAACGAAAAGAGTAAGGTGTGTGTTTCTTGTTTTAATTTTAGATCGTTGTGTGGGCATCTTGCTGATTCATTTTGCCAGAAATCCAAGGTTTCCATTTCACCTGCTTCACGACCTGACAGCTGCAACTAAGCGCCGACGTGTGTCCATCAAGATCGTTGACCCCTCGAGGAGTGCTTCTGCTAGGCTGCCTGAGGATCGTTTTCCAGTAGCCCCCATAACACCCCTGGTCGTCTAAACCCGTCGAAATTCCAACCAAACCCATTTCCCCAACCTGATACTTTCAGTAAATCTGGATTCTGGGAACACCGCTGTGCATGACCAGTGGTTTGCACGCTGGCGGTTTCCGGGTCATACACGTGCCACGATCGTGTCGGCTCATTGCTCAACTTCCTCTAGGGGGGTTTATATTAACATAGGTAATTTACAGTAATTTAATACTTATAAACTTCTGTCTGGGAGGGCCCAGTATATAACATATTTATTGTTCACTCAGATATATGAGTTCCGATGGCGGTTAATTTTGGGTTAATTGCAATTTGCAAGCCTCAGGTGTGTAACTCGCAAGGCGGTCAAGGGCACTGTTTCATCATGCTATGGTGTCTGTTACCAATTCTTCGTTATTTTTCCCCTTGTACATCGGGCGTGATTTGTTGGTACACACATTTGAGGGTGAATAACATGCCATAGCCCCTAATTCAAGGGTTAATCTTACAATGTCATATTACTCACCAATTCCTTTATCCCATCCGAATTATTTATATAATCGAGCGCCAGACTCGCTAAGCGTTAAGGCGAAATAAAATCACGGCAATTACTTGTCGACATCAACTACAAATAAAAAAAGACTACAAATTTTGTTAATGGGCGATCAACAGCCCTATTGCGGAAGTGACGAGAGACCGGCGGCATTTGCCGCCGTGCTGATCGCCGTGCTTTTGATGGCGGTGTTTCCATGTTCCAGATACCCTCCGATACTTTGGAACCAGTGTCAAGCCGGTTTTTCAGTCCAGCTTTAACAACAGTTGGTAGATCGTCATCCTTTGAGCGAGCAGAGCCCAAGCTATCAGGCCCGGTTTCTGCCACTAAGCTATCAAATTCAAAACCTGAGAATTCTAAAGATGCAAACATTAGACCAAGTCGAGTAGGTGGCGGTGGCGGGATCTTTCGTGCCACTGGCCAGAACACGATCTTTCCAACCAGAGATCTCCCGGCTCCTGAAAATTCTGTGGAACCAGGACTTCGTCGTCGCCGTCGTCACAGGCCCTTGAACAAGCGGTGGCCCCTCTCGGCGGGGGGGGGTGCATAAGCCTCCCCCAACGCTGTTCGAGTTCTCGAAATCGTGGTGGACAATAACTTCTCCAAAGAGATGGAAACTTATCACCGTCAGCCTCATATCATTGAATCGGGATAATCTCTTCTGACATGAAAACTTATCCAGAGCATTCCACCCAAGATATCTCTCGAACCGCCACTCCATCCTCGACACATTCTCCAAGATCCTGACAGCCTCCGCCTCCAAGTGAGAAACAATTTACAAATATCATCACACAGTATCTCGAGAATTTCACGAAAATCCCTAGGTTCAGCACCCTCGTCCTGTTCCTAAGCCGGGCAGGAAAGGGAGTGGCGAAGCAAGTATGGACATTGTTGGGGGTCGGCCAGCCCGTCGGTGCGTGGCATGCCATTGTATATGTTCTCCCTCATTCGGCTTGTCTTGGGCATCATTAATTCGGGGTCCATTCCTGATTCAAATTGATTTGTATTTCAGAATCGGACTTGAGTCGGACTTCCTAAAATTTTACATTGACCACCGATGATGGTAGCGAATTTGATAGACATGACCATCGATGATCCCATGCAAACCTGCATGCAGTCATGTTTTCCGTCGTATATCCGGACATCTCTACTTGAAACATTAAGGGGGCGCTGCGGCAATTTGAGACAGAATGCGAGGATCGCTGACCTATATCCTGGCCGTGAATTACCATCTCGCGGTGATTTGGTCGACAGTGCGATTGCTGTCATGGGAGCGCATTGTTGTTCCCCCTCGATCCTTGTTCCCATCGGCGAAGGCCTCCGGGTAACCCAGCGTCGACCCGGTAATCAAGTCAGGAATTCAAAAGATTTTTTTTTTTTTTTTGCAAATCGTATCTTATATCCGAATACATTCTAAAGTAAGAGCGAAGTGGGTTTCCAAGCTAGTTGGTACACGCTGAGATAAGTAGAAGTAGGTAGAGCGGAACGGGAAGAAAAATACACTCTATTTTATAAGAAGAATTCGTTTTACTAGAGTCACTGACAAGAATGTTAAGAATAAAAACCAGGCATCGCGAGATTCGTAGGGTGTAGGTGTGATAATAGTGGCTCTACGCAGTAGAGGAGTCGGTGCAGGTGATGAAACAATGGTAGATTTACAACAAAGTAGATGGTTTCTAGGGCCGCTGAACTAGTTGTTCGTTGTCTATAGGATATGGCCGCGAGTTTCCGTCGAATCGTGGAATCGAGCTAACGTGAGGAGTAATCATCATAAAGGCGTAATGTCCCTCAAAATGGAACGGATGAAAAAGGCGGGGAAAAAATCTAATCGTCGGAGACGAATCGGAAGTTCGGAACGGATACTCGAATCCGTTCACGGCTGCCAGCCTGTGGCCATGAAATTCCACGAGACCTTGAGTACACCGGTACCCAAAGGCGCAAATTTTTGGAAAAGGGCTGGCGACATGTCTAAAACGGGAAAGTAAGTACAATGTATCCAGGACAGCCAAAAAAAAAAACAAGTTAACAGACCAATGTCATTGTCGGTGCACGACTGGCAACTGTCTCTTGTCTTGCCGTAGGCTGTCTTCCCGTTTGCGACGATTTTCACCCACTAAAAGACAATAGAGGTTAGGGTTGACGTGCGAATATTGTAAATAAATGGGCTTACTTGATCACAGTTACTTCCCCTGTTGCGGTTGTAAAGCCCCTTGCCAATGGCTAAGATGAGATCGCCGTCGCCGTTGCGCTTGCCACAATTACCCAGGCCTAGCAGATATCGGTTAGTTATTATGATTGGAATGCAACATAGAGTAGCAATAACCAGGATGGAACCAGGTGCCCTGCGATGCGTAAAATAATTAATAATCATGACGTGTGAAGGTGCAAAAGAAAAAAAGAAAACTCACTCGACCTGTATGTGTAATGCGCTTCTCGAGGTCGACGAGCTCGCGATTCACAACCGGTATGGGTGATGCAAGGGCCAAAAGGACGGACGCGATCAGTGCGAAAAAAAAGAGGGCGATGCGTGTCATGGTCGTACAGGGGATTGTAAGGGATTTATAGGGAGGACAGGATATGTTGGCGGGTGAGGGGTGCCAAGACACTCGACAACAGGACCTTCGAATGAAAATCTGGGGATGCTTTTATACCTTGGGGAATGTAGTTACGCAAGGCATCGTGTACGGAGTGGCTAAATTGGTCGCTGAGATCTGTCGTCAAAGGAGTGGCGTGTTGATTTAATTGGACAAAAATCCAAAGAGCATTGCCGTGCATTTAGGCACGACGAATCGTCGCAACCCTAAATTTGGACTTCGGAACCCTGCCGCTGCGCGCACCAAAACGGAGATTCTGGATGCTTGGCATCGGCTTCTGTCCGGCGGAATTTTGCGAGGTTGAGCGTGGTATCCATTTTCTAAAAGCGTGTGGGAGAATGTGTGATAGATAGTCTCCGCTCACCCCAATCTAATCATGGGGATAAGCGATACAGAAACTCGCACACGAGGCAAGGAAAAAGCTTTTTTTTTTGATCCCCAAAATACCTATGCTAGCTGGGACATATGAATACCATCCGGAAATTTCTCTGAGAGGTAGGCCCATTATCCGCTCTCTTTATAGAAGTTACCTCCATGATGGCGGACGGATGAAGAGTGCCCTCGATTCTTTCCTGCGTCGAAAGCGCGCTGGGTCCGACTCCGGTTCCAACCTTCAAGCTTCAAGAATTGTTTTTTGCGAGACCCACGAGGCAGGCACCTGTCAATAACAAAGACAAAAAAAAGTGCCAGTTAAATGGCAGCATGACCTGCCTGAGCGACTGTCAAAAATGAAAATTTCGCTACCTTGGGCCGGATTTGGAAACGTGCTGCCTTTACGTCCCTCCATGATCACCACCTCGCTCTTCGAACACGTGCATCCTGTATCGCACAACGATGTGGAATTTCCTGGGATTCGGTCATCTTGCTGGAGTGTGCTACGATTTCCATTTCCTGCGCTCTAATTGCAATCTTGTTTCGTTGGATGCAGAGGAACGATCTTAGTTCTAAGAATTCCCTACGAAAATTCACGGAATCATGGTCGACGGTGGGTAAGAAATAATAGCAACCTGAATCTGCCTCACTGATACACCGATATAGCCTTGACAATATGGCAAGCATTGTACTTATCAGGTTTCAAGCGCAAAACCCGTGAATGGCGTGATGCCGTTATGAGCACGCGAGATGAACTGTTTAAGACTGTACATTCTCAACGAAACGGTAAGCTTTTTATCTCCGAGTCTGCGAACATGTTGATTAAGGGTTGAAAATTTCTGCTAGAAAAATGGGTCCGCGTCACCTTCGTTCGTTTCTGACCTTCTGAACGACCTGAAATCATAGGAGGATGTCCGTGGGGAAATTGAAAAAATCAAAAATTCTGCAGGAGTTGCGTATGCTGCTGGGGCTGAAAGTGCAAGTTCTAACTTTCCTAAATTCTGTTTGGATGGACCGAAATCTGATATGATCGTGCAGACCGTCTCAACGCTGACCTCCTTATGCTCCCTTATCCCGAGGTGCAAATGAAGGCGCAGAAAGGGCTTGATGCTGTGATTGGGCAGGCTCACCTCCTGTCCCTCCCAACCTAAAACCAGGCATCGCCCTCCTCCCATTTACCCCACCCGCAGGTATGCATTGGGTGCGCCCCGTAGACCCGCACGTCCTACACGAAACGGTGGTGCAGCTCTTCTGTTCTGCCGCGCCCGAGGATGCATCATTGGAAATAACAAACCAAGTGGAAATCCGGATATTCGATGACCATACACATACAACACCTCCGAACCTCCAAATATAAATACAAGTACAACTGAAGGACTCAATCGCGCTCTTGTCGACGCGCTCCGTTGGACTGCTGTGAAGTTTCGGCCAGTCGGAGCCGAGGATCCCGCATTCCAGCCGAGTCGAGGGGTCATCGTCCTTGTGGGGAGCCTCTACTTCGTAGCTGATCTCTACAGGTTGTTGGAGGGGGGGTTTGGTTGGGGCGGGGTAGAAGTTACACTACACAACTTTGTGGGTATTTGTTATATGTATGGCCGCTCATGTGTGTGTGTGTGTGTGAAAATCTCTACCTTTTCGTATGCTAATTGGCACCAAGGAATGAGATAGGAACCTAGAGAATATCGTTGATGCCGAAAACTTTCATAATGGAATATCTCGGATTTGGTATGTAGGCTATTAGATAATGTAGGATGGAAACATCCAGGTGACACATCACGTGGGTGTGCCTTCCTGTCCGAAAGCGTGCCACATCACTCGGTTCGTTTTCTTCGTCGACAATGACTTCTGGTCGACATTATCGACCATCCCCTCACATCTC